>ENA-UERK01000092-UERK01000092.1-human-gut-metagenome-genome-assembly--contig:-NODE-92-length-77554-cov-22.428476_pt1 | contig 77554 bp, 68 predicted proteins | sample MGYA00242957_ERZ507957 | MGnify/ENA primary metagenome ERZ507957 (study PRJEB26167, sample SAMN06115538) | human gut metagenome | host: Homo sapiens | place: China:Heilongjiang | collected 2015-11-06...
CGCTTACCCCTAATACCATTTTCAGCATTACCGGACGCGATTGGATTATTAAAGCGTTTAATTAGGTTTTAGTATTAGCAGGACGATAGGATGAAGAAAATGCGCGAAAAAAGAGTCCATAAATCACAGCCCGGGAGGATCCAAACGGTTCCTCCCGGGCTGCTCTTGCATATGCAGTTGTATTCCGATATCAGCAGGTACCTGCCTCTAGCTCTTGCCGGACGGCGTCCATAAGCGCCGGAATGAATTCATAATTTCTGGGATACTTGTCGAAGCGGATCTCCATGCCTGCCAGCTTCTCGATCAATTCCACAACATGCTCATGCGAGGTGCGCTGCGCCAGCGCTTTCAGGATATCCACATCCTGAAGCGCGTCCTTGAAATTAAGCGCACGCAGCGACGCGACCGGCCCGTCCTTTCCGGGGTAGACCGAGAACGGGTCGCCGGACGGCACCATACCGTCGCCGGAGCTTGTCAGATAAGGATCGATCACATACATGGAACGGTCAGTGTGGTAGAAATTATAGCCCCATTGCAGGAAGCCCTTGATGCCGAACTTGAAGAGCTGGACGCCGAGAATGCGGTTTCGGTACTCCGGAAAGGCAAGGAAGCGGTTGCCGACGGCTTTGTACTCGCCGCAGCAGTAATAGGCCCACTGGTTTTCGACCGGCTCCCGCAGGAACGGCTCGATGTGATCGGTCGCGCTGACCGGAATGTCGATCAGTCCGTGCTTGTAAAAATCAACGTTGGAGATGGCGTCCATGATCGGCCGTCCGCGCAGCATCGGCTTTACAAAGCGCCAGAGCGCGCGGTAGGTCTCTAGATGGTCCAGCCCCGGCTCGTCGGAGATGTGTAAGAAGGAATCCTCCAGCACGCCTTTTTCTGTCAGAAAATCCAGCATGGCCGGAAGCAGCTGCTTCAAAAATGCCTGATAGGCTTCGCTCTGCGCGGGCGTATGCCAGCCGAACAAATGCTCTTCTCTGCCGTCCACACGGACGTAGATGTTCGGCGCGGAGGTCATGCCCCACTGGGAATAGAGGTGCGCGATCTCGAAGCGGCGAATGCCGTTTTCGTGCGCGAGATCGATGTAGCGCGCGGCCCGCGAGAAATCGAAAGCATAGCGTTCACCGTTCTTTTCGATCTGGACGAGCTGCACGCAGAGGCGCTCTCCGCCGATCAGCGTATCGAGTGACGGCGTGAGCATCGGCGTCAAGATCGTGTCGATGCCGAGATAGCGCGCCATCTGCATATATTTCCCGATCAGCTCCCAATGCGCCTCGGAATAGACCGGGACATGGTACGCCTCCGCGATGCTGTCCACATGGAACCACTGCGTAAAATGCACGCTCTGCGCCGGAAGCGCGGCGCTGAGGATGTGCAGGGTCAGCACCGACGTCTCCGTATGCAAGATCTCCGGCGTTCCCGGCTCAAAATAGACGCGCTCCGCGCGGATCTCATAGTCGCCGGGCGCGGCGTCCAGCGGCGTATCCAGCGAAAGCAGGACGGACGCGGGCCGGTCGGACAGGCGCAGCATGCCGCCGCTTTCCTCCAGCGGCTCGAGAATATCCGGCATAAGCCCCGGCTCGTCCGTCAGGATGTCTTCGTCGTGATCGGGATAGACCGGGTAGTCCATTGCCGCCGGGCGCAGCCGGTAAAGTCGGAGCGCGGCGGTCAGCGCTTCGTTTTCCGCGCCGTCCGGGCCGAAAACCCTTGCCGAAAAGCGGCAGAAAACATTGTAGTCCGCGCGCAGGATGATCTGATAGGAAAAGTGCTCGCCGCGAAGGACCGTCTGCCGGGAAAGCTCCTGCTCCGGCAGGTCGGAAACGCTCCGGATCTTATAAAGGGAAGAGATCTGTTCGCTCCAAAGTGTCATGTGGTGTACTCCTTTTCTGTATCTGCCCGAACGCGGCCCAGCCGCCGGATCTCAAAATACATCGGTCTCAGCGGGGATCGGCGTCCGACTCCTTTTTGAGAAGCGTTTCCTTGTAAACGCCGGGCGAAATGCCCTCAAAGCGCTTAAATACGCGGATAAACGTGTTGACATTCTCAAAGCCTACCTGCTGCGCGACGAGCTTGACCTGCGACTGCGGGTCTGCCAACAGCCGTTTGGCCCTGTCCACACGAAAACGATTTACATACTAGGGTGTATCTGAAAACTCCCAACGCACCCGGACAGCGGGCCTTTTTGCGGTGCGCCGCGTCATTTTTCCTTGAAATACGTCAGTATTCCTGCGAAAAAATGTCTTGCGCAACGCAAAAATCCCTCGCTGCCGGTCACATCATGAGTTTTCAGATACACCCTAGGGCGACTTGTCAGCCCTCCAGATGGAACGCGGTTTTGAGTTCGGCGATCTCTGCCTCGCTGATGTGGACGATGCTGCCGAGGCTCTGGGAATCGAGAATGGAGTTGGCGGTCAGCTCCATGACCTCAAGCCGGTCGAATGCCTGCAGGAGCGAATTGCCGGTGACGATCACGCAGTCGTTTTCCACGATGGCGACCGGGTGAGATACGTCAAACTCCGCCGCCATTTTATCCGGCTCCCGGTAGATCTCCTCATACGGCAGCGTTTTGACATCGCGCAGGAGAATGTAGCTCTCCGGAATGGTTCTGGCGTCGAATTCCGCGTCCGTCACGGCAAAGGCCATGGCGTGAACCGGGTGGGCAAGCAAAATCGCGCCCACATCGGGATGCTGCTCATAGATTTTCTGGTGCAGCAGCACGGCGCGGGACGGCGTCTTGCCGAGTTCCTTCATGCCGCCCTTGACGCGGACAAGATCATCCTCCTCCAGATACGCACGGTCGAAGCCGAAGGGTGTAATGAGGAAGCTGCCGTCGGACAGGCGGACGGAATACGTGCCGTGTGTGGCGGTGAACAGGCCCATTTTATACGAGCGGTGGATGAGCGTGATCATGTCGCGCCGGGCGGCCAGCTCCTCCGAGGTATGCGAACGGGGGATGAAATCATCCAGCTTGGTATGCGCGTTCGTCTCGCTCATGTGGTAGGCGTTCTCGGGCAGGGAATGGATCTTGCCGAGCTTGCTGGCCAGCACCTCAAGCGTCGCGGTATAGTTGAGCGTTTCAAAGCGCTGGAACGCCGTGAACATATCCGGCGCGCCGATGCAAACGCCGTGGTTTTCCAGCAGCGCCGTATCGCAGCCCTGCGAAAAGACCTTGCCGATCTCCACACCCAGCGCCTCGCTGCCGGGAACGGCGTAGGTCGCGATCTTCATCTGCTCACAGATATGGCGCACGGACGGGATCAGATCAAGATCGGGCAGCTTGCGGACGATGGAGAATGCCACGAGCGCGGGCGGGTGCGCGTGCAGCACGGCGTTCAGATCCGGGCGCATACGGTAGACCGATTCGTGGAACGGCAGCTCGGACGAGGGCTTGTGCGGCCCCTCGCAGCTTCCGTCCGGGCGGACGCAGATGATATCCTTGCGGGTCAGCGTCCCCTTGTCGATCCCGGCAGGGGTGATCCAGATGTTTTCCTGGGTGTCGCGGATGGAAAGATTGCCGCCGGACATGGTGGTCAGGCCCTTGTCATAGATGCGCTGCATGAACATGACAAGCTGGTCGGCGGGATGGATATACTGAATGTTCAAAAGATGACCTCCTAATCAGAATCGTCAGAGCGGCAGAATGCCGTCAAAGGTTTCGCTGAACAGCTCCTGCGCGTATGTGCGGAGCCTTGCACAGTAGCAGTCGTAAGCGTCAAGCAGGGTTTCGCCCTCCGGGGTCAGCCGAGCACCTCCTCCGTGTTTTCCTCCGGTTGTGGAATCGAGCAGCTTGAAGCCCAGCGACTGCTGCGCGTTTTTGAGGATCGTCCATGCCTTCGAGTACGCCATGCCGATGGACATGGCTGCCGCGCGCAGAGAGTGCAGCTCGCGTACCTTGCGCAGCAGAACTGCCACGCCGGGACCGAAGCACTTCTCTTCGCCGAAGATCCGAATGGTCAGGACGGGTCTGAAGGTTTGTTCCATGTCAAAATTTTACCACGCTGTATTCGCCATTGTCAACAATATTCCGATATTCTTGACGCGGAAGCGCGCGAATGCTATGCTTATATAACGGTGTCAGCTGATGCTATAGAGGAGGAATGTCCTGTGGAGCTGGCAAAGGCACTGGACGTGCGGCCCGGCGTGACCGCGATCATCGGCGGCGGCGGAAAGACGACGCTCATGGAATGCCTCGCGGAAGAACTGTCTGCGCAGGCCCGCGTGATCGTGTGTACGACGACGCATATCTATCCCGAACAGAATATGCCGTGCCTCGTTTCGACGTCTGAGGCGGAGATAGCGGCAGAATTGGTGCGCACGCACTGCGTCTGTGTGGGTTCTGCTTCAGAAAGTGGGAAATTCTCTGCGCCGGAACTGACGTTCCGCACGCTCTGCGCACTAGCCGACTATGTCATCGTCGAGGCCGACGGCTCCAAGCGCCTGCCGCTCAAGGCCCATGCCCCGCACGAGCCGGTCATCCCGCCGGAGGCGAACCAGACCATTCTGGTCGTGGGCGCATCCGGCTTCGGCAGACCGATGCGCGAAAGCGTCCACCGCGCACCGATCGCCGCGCAGGCGCTCGGCGTAAGCGAGGAGACGGTCGTAACGCCGGAGCTTTGGGCGAAATTTTTGAATCTGGAAGCGCTGCATACGCGCGTTCTGGTCAATCAGGCCGAGAACGAGCCGGAGCGGCAGACAGCAGGAGCGCTGGCCGCCGGACTTTCCTGCCCGGTGTGCATGGCGGCATTACAAAAGGGGTGGATCGAATGCTTGTGCTGATCCGAGGTGCGGGCGATCTGGCGACGGGCATTGCGCTCAGGCTTTTCCGGTCGCATCTGTGCGTCGTGATGACAGACCTGCCGCAGCCGACGGCCATTCGCCGGACGGTCTGCTTTTCACAGGCGATCTTATACGGAAGCTATCAGGTGGAGGACGTGACGGCAGAGCTTGCCGCAAGCATGGAAGACGTGCGCTGCATTCTGGCCGAGGGCTGCATCCCGGTTCTGGCCGATCCGAAGGCAGAGTGCCGCGCGTGGCTGAAGCCGGACGTGGTGGTCGACGCGATCCTTGCCAAGAAAAACCTCGGCACGCAGATCACGGACGCGCCGCTGGTCATCGGCGTCGGCCCCGGCTTCTGCGCCGGGCGGGACTGCCACGCGGTCATTGAAACGATGCGCGGGCACACGCTGGGCCGCGTGATCCGCGAGGGCGAACCCATCCCGAACACGAATATTCCCGGCCTCATCGGCGGCTTTACCGGTGAGCGTGTGCTGCGCGCCCCGGACGACGGCATGTTCCATCAGCTGCTGGATATCGGTACAATGGTGCAGGCAGGCGATGTCGCGGGCGAGGTAAACGGCAAGCCGATGATCTGCACGATCTCCGGCGTCATCCGCGGGATGCTGGCCGACGGAACGCCCGTGTTCAAGGGCATGAAGTCCGGCGACGTTGACCCGCGCGGGGAAATTTCCTACTGTCAGACCGCCTCGGACAAGGCTATCGCCATCGGCGGCGGCGTTTTGCAGGCAATTCTGGAATACACCGGCGTTCTGAACGCCGCGACGGGGAAAAATGCACTGGGGGTATAACCATGAAGGACGAGATCAAGCTGACAAAGCTTGCAAAATGCGCCGGGTGCGGTGCGAAGGTCGGCGCGGGCATTCTCGCGCAGCTGTTGGGCGATATCCGTGTGCGGCAGGACGAAAATCTGCTCGTCGGATTCGACAAGAGCGACGATGCGTCGGTCTATAAGGTGTCGGACGAGCTTGCGCTCGTGCAGACGGTCGATTTCTTCCCGCCCATCGCGGACAACCCGTATACCTTCGGCCAGATCGCAGCGACGAATGCGCTGTCTGACGTCTACGCCATGGGCGGCGAGCCGAAGCTCTGCCTCAACATCATGGCCGTGCCGGAGTCCATGCCGAAGGAAGCCGTGCATGACATTCTGCGCGGCGGCTATGACAAGGTCTATGAGGCGGGCGCGCTTATCACCGGCGGCCACTCGATCTATGACGACGAGCCGAAATACGGGCTGGCCGTGACCGGCTTTGTCCACCCGGACAAAGTCCTCACGAACTCCGGCGCGAAGCCCGGCGACGTGCTGTTTTTTACAAAGCCGCTTGGCATCGGTATTCTCACGACGGCGGAAAAGGCTGATCTTCTGTCCGAGGACGGCAAGGCGCTGTCCATCCGCCTGATGACGACGCTCAATAAGTCCGCCCGCGACGTGATGGTGCAGTACCGCGTCCACGCCTGCACGGACGTGACCGGTTTCTCCTTCCTCGGCCACGCATCCGAGATGGCGACTGGCAGCGATGTGCAGCTGGAAATCGACACGGCCGCAATTGACCTGATCGGCGAAGCGCTGGACTTTGCACGCATGGGTATCCTGCCTGCCGGTATGTACCGCAACCGCACATTTGCCGAGCCGATGGTCGACGCGGGAGACACGGAGCTTGCCGTGCAGGACGTGCTCTACGACCCGCAGACGGCGGGCGGCCTGCTCATCGCCTGCGACCCGGCGGACGCGGACGCGCTGTTCGAGGCCCTGAAACCGGCAGTCCCCAGCGCGCAGTGTGTCGGCACGGTGCAGCCCTACACGGGCGGCGCAAGAATCTATCTGAAATGAGGCTGTTTGAATGAACCGCTATATTCTGATCCCTGAGGACACCATCCGCGTCCTGCCGCCGGAGGACGGCGCGGAGGCGACAATTGAAATTTTCTGCTCCCGCACGGTCATTTATTTTGAAATTGCGCAGGTGCGGGACGTGTGCCTGATGCACAACGTACTGACGAAATGCGGGCGCGCCGATGCACTCTGCTTCACGGCGGCGGACCGCCTGCTTGAGCGGGAACAGATGGTGCTCGTCCCCACGGACCGGGCCGATTATGCGGCGTTTCTGGCCGGACTCCGGACATATGCGCCGAAAACGCTGGATTTTTCCAAAGAGGCAGATTATATCCCGGAGTCCTGCGACCACAACGGCCATCATCACGGATAAAAACGAAAAAAGCCGCACATCCTGAAAGAAAAAGAGGAGGTGCAGCATGAAAAAGCGTGAAAGAAAAGACCGTCCGGATCTCGTTCCGGAGATCTTCGCCCAGCAGCCCAGTCTTACCGACCCGCAGGGCAGCTGGACCGGCCTTCCGATGAACGAGCTTGAAGTCCCGGTCCAGGACGCGGACGATCTGTAACCGGCCAAAACCGCCCTCCGTCATGTGCTGCATGACAAAGGGCGGTAATTTTTCAAGCGTTTATTCCGGCTTTTGCTGTCGATGGTGTCCTCGGTCAGCGCGCCGACATCCTCCATCTTGACCTTTTTGGGCAGCGTCAGAGACAGGATCATGGAAATCACGAACACGCCCGCGACGGGGTTGCCTGCAAAAATGTCGCTTACGATCTTCGGCATACCAGAGAAGAATTCCGGGACCTGCGTGACGCCGATGCCGATGTTGTCGACGGACGCCGGTGCGCGGGGTCTCTGGTCTTTCATTTGGAATAATCTCCTTTTATTTGATGGCAGGAGCCGCATAACGCGGTGGCAGGCGGCGGGACCGAAAAGGGAAAAGTGCCCCGTGCCAACCGTTATTCTGGCCTCTGTATCAAGTAAACGTGTTTAGAATCCGTTAAGCAGTACAAATTTTTTTGTTTGCCAAACAAAAAATAAGTTGTAATTTTGTGAAGTCTGCTTTTTTTTCGGGATTGGGGAACGGGGAGCGCCGCACCCCGCGCGGCAGATTGCAATTCCGCACAGGATATGCTAAGATGGGTCAAAAAAAGGCGGGCGCTGTGTGTCCCGGCCGAAGGGAGAACTGTATGCGAATCATCGGGATCGTGCCGGGCGCAAAGCTGTTCGGCTCGGAGGATCTGTACGCGGATCAATATTTATTTGTAAACGGCTATCCGAAGCGGATTCTTGCAAACGGCGGCACGCCCGTCGGGATCCTCAGCAGCGACGGCTATGCGGCGGAGGACAGCCTTTCGCTCTGCGACGCGTTTGTGTTCTGCGGCGGGGCGCGGTTCTATCCGTACCATTTTCAGGTCATGGAGTACGCTGCGAAATCCGGCAAGCCCGTGCTCGGCATCTGCCTCGGGATGCAGATGATGAACACCTATTTCCTCGTTGCCGAAGAGGCCGAACGCCGCGGCTGGGACGGGCCGCTGCTCGCGCTGTTCGAGCAGATGAAAAAGGAGCGCTATATGTTCACCGAACCCGTGGACGGCCACTGGGACGGCCATATCACGCGGGACAACGTCGACCGCTTCAAGCATCCCATCCATGTAACGCCCGGCAGCCGCCTCGAACGTCTGACAGGGAAGCAGACGATCCTGGGCGCGTCGATGCACAACTATCGTATTACGCACCCAGCCCGGTCGCTGACCGTCGCGGGCCGGACGGACGACGGCACCATCGAGGCGCTGGAATACGGTGAGCAGATGCTCGGCGTCCAGTTCCACCCCGAAGCCGACGACCAGAACGACGAACTGTTCCGCGCCATTCTGTGATCTGCACAAATGTGCCTGCGCAGTCCGGGTGGTATAATAAATGATGGTTAGAAGCATCTAACCGAAGATGAAAAAGGAGGAAACCAAGATGTTGTATTCGGAAAAGGTAAAGGGATTCACAGCGGCGCATCCATGTGAGGAGCTGACCGCCGGCGGCGCACGAAACCGTCTACACCATGTCCAACAACCACGGTGACATCGTGATCGAAGCCCCGCCGGCTACAAGTGGGACGAAGGTACGCTGAAGAAGATCACCTACGTTGCCGAAGCTGGCGGTGTCAAGTACGAATCCCTCCAGAAAGCCATCGACGCGGCCAAGTCTAAAGCGGTCGTCACGATGCTTGCTGATACCCGCGAAAACGTCACCATCAGCAAAGCCCTCACGCTCGACCTGAACGGCTTCACCCTCAACGGCAGCACTGGCGAACGCAAGGCTGCTCTGAAGGTTGACAATGCAACGGTCACGGTCAAGGATTCCAGCGCGAACCAGACCGGTACGATCAAGCGCGAGGATGTGGAAGATCCGAATGTCACGGGCAGCAATTCCTACTACGTCATCGACATTCAGGGTGGAAATGGCCTCCTCATATTCGAAGGCGGCAATGTCACGAACACCAGCGGTATTGTCGGCGTGAAGGGCGCGTCCCTTGTCCGCCTTGGCGACGATTCTGTAAGCGCACGGCCGACCCTGACCATCAATGGCGGTACATTCACGCAGGACAACTTCGTTGCCATCAAGGTCGACCGCGGCACGCTGCACTTCAAGGGCGGCACGGTCAACGGCAATGTTGCCTCCGTCAACTATGATTCCGCACCCGGCAAGCAGGCCAGAATCTTCATCACCGGCGGCTATGTCACCGGCACGCTGGGCACCTACACGTATAACAACGGTCTGGTTCCGACAAAAGAAACCGCAATGGCCACTGTTGAGGTCACCGGCGGTACGTTCGACAAAGACCCGATGCCGTATGTCGTCGAAGGTTCGACGGTTAAGAAGAACGCAGACGGCACGTTCGGCGTAGAAAAGGCCTATCTCGCCAAGGTCGGCGATAAGTCCTACTACACCATGGACGAAGCGTTCAAGGCGCAGACTGCCAGCGGCGAAGCGATTGTTCTGCTTCGTGATTATACGACCGGCTCGACCTTCAGTTCCGGCAGTATCAACAGAACGGTTGATCTGGACGGTCACACCTGGACCTACACCGGCACCGATGTGAACAGCGCGGCGTTTGAGATCAACTACTCCGACGTTATCCCGAGCCGTGGATGCGGACAAGCTGCAATATCGACGTATTTGTCCGTGAGGCAGATCTGGACAGGGCGATGGAGGCGCTTTCGGAGAACCTTTCGTACCGGATCGGGGAGATCTCTGACCATGACGTCCAGATCTATACCCCAAACGGACAGCATATCGAGCTGCACCGGAACCTCATTGAGGATCACCGGATCAATCAGGCGGCAGAGGTGCTGGCGGCAGTGTGGGATACCGCAATTCCGCACAGCGGCTGGACATACTGGCTGGAAATGCCGGACGAGCTGTTCTATTTCTACCACATCGCACATATGGCAAAGCACGTCGATAACGGCGGCTGCGGTATCCGCCCCTTCCTGGATATCTGGGTGCTGACGCACCGTGTCCCGCACGACCGGGACAAGCGGGAACAGCTCCTCGCGGACGGCGGACTGTCCACATTTGCGAAGCAGGCGGAGCGGCTGACCGAGGTGTGGTTCGGGAACGCCGCGCACGACGAGGCGACGCGCCGTCTGGAACGCTATATCCTGTACGGCGGCGTATATGGCACGGTGGATAATCGGATGTCGGTGCGGCAGGCCAAAAGCGGCGGAAAGCTGCGTTATGCGTGGTCCCGCATCTGGCTTCCCTAAACGGCTGCAAGCGCTTTGTTCTGATCTCGACCGACAAGGCGGTGAACCCCACGAACATCATGGGCGCGTCCAAGCGCCTGTGCGAGATGATCATTCAGTCGTTCAGCCGCAAGATCCGCGACGGCAAGGCGGACGAGCTGCCGCCGCTTCACGTGCACAGCAGCGACGAGAGCGGCAGTATGCGCGAGATCATGAAGTCCGCCAAAAATGCGAAAACCGAGTTTGTGGCCGTGCGCTTCGGTAATGTCCTCGGCAGCAACGGCTCTGTCGTGCCGCGCTTTAAGGAGCAGATCGCAAAGGGCGGCCCGGTGACGGTCACGCACTCCGATATCATCCGCTACTTCATGACGATCCCGGAAGCCGCCGCGCTTGTCCTGCAGGCGGGAACCTATGCGAAGGGCGGGGAGATCTTCGTGCTCGACATGGGCTCCCCCGTAAAGATCGACACGCTTGCGCGAAATCTGATCAAGCTCTCGGGTCTGCGCCCCGACGTGGATATCAAAATCGAGTATACGGGCCTGCGCCCCGGCGAGAAGCTGTATGAAGAAAAGCTGATGTCGGAGGAGGGCCTGCGCACAACGCCGAACCAGCTGATCCACATCGGCAGCCCGATCCGTTTCGATACGGATGTTTTTCTCAGACAGCTGCAAATGCTCATGAAGGTGGCCTATGCCGGAAACGAAGAGGAACTCCGCGCGCAGGTCGAACGCGTGGTCACGACCTATCAGCCTGCCGGAAGACATGGCTCAGAGCACAAGGGTGAAGCCTTTGAGAAGCAGATGGAGCTTGTCGAGCATAAGGAGGCCCAAAGGGAAGGCACACCGCGGCGTCATGAAGGCCGTCGGGGAAACTACGGAGCAAGAAGCCTGCCCCGTCACGAGGCGGCGGTAAAAGAGTGAAACAAAATAAAACAAGCGGGAGGAACCATGGGATTTCATGGTTCCTCCCGCTGCTTTTCTGCTGGTTGGATCATTGGCTGCCAAATGGGGGGATCTTACACGTTCTGCGCCTGCTCCGCGATCTGCTTGAGCAGAATGTCCTCCGCGTACCCGCAGGCACGCGCGACAGAGCCAGCCTCGAAGGGGTTGGACAGATTTGCATAGTGCAGCGTTTCGAGATAGCTGCGGCTGCCGCCGGTCTTGCAGAGGTTCAGATAGTCCCGCCATGCGGCGGCCTTATCCTCGGCGTACTTCTTCTTGAACTCCATCGCGCCCATCGTCGTGAGCGTGTAGTTGATATAGTAGAACGGATAGAGGTAGATATGCAGCTTGTGGTACCAGTAGCCGCCGCGTTCAAAGAACGGGTCGTTCTCATAGTGCCGCCACGGCATATACTTTTCCTCCAGCAGGTGCCACTGATATGTCCGCTCCTTCGGCGTCAGCTCAGGATGGGCATAGCAGACGTGCTGGAACTCGTCCACGGCCACGCCGAAGGGCACGAAGGTCAGCGCCTCCTGCAAGTGCGCAAACCGAAACTTGTCCGCCTGATCGCCGAAGAACCACTCGGCATAGGGGTAAGCAAACTGCTCCATGGACATGGAGTGGATCTCCGCAATATCGGTCGACTCGCTGTAATAGTCCGAAATGGGCTGGCTGCGCATGGCCATATAGCCCGCGAACGCGTGGCCCAGCTCGTGCGTCAGCACCTGCATATCAAAGATCGTGTGGTTGAAGCAGGAGAACACAAACGGCGCTTTCAGGCTCGGCAGACTCGTCATGTAGCCCGTGGAGGCCTTGCCCGGCTTGTTCTGCAGGTCCATCAGCTCATGGTCGATCATGAAGTCGATGAATTCGCCGGTTTCCGGGCTGATCTCGTGATACATCTTCTGCGCGGTCTTGACCATGAACGCGTCGTCGCCCGCAGGCTCGGCGTTGCCGTCCGGGAAGACCATCTTTTCATCATAGCACATGACGTGGTCGAGGCCGAGGCGCTTGGCCTGCGCGTCATAGAGCTTCTGGCACAGGGGGACAAGGAACGTGCGCACCTGCTCGCGGAAGGACGCGACCTCCTGTTCGCCGTAATCCGTGCGGCCCTGCTCCAGATAGCCGACGGGGATGTAGTTCTCATAGCCGAGGTTTTTGCCCATCTGGTTGCGGATTTTGATCAGCTCGTCCCAGATCTCCTCCAGACGCGGCTCGTTGGCCTCATAGAATTTGGAGTACGCCTTGACGGCGGCAGCGCGCATCGCACGGTCGGAATGCTCAAAATACTTCTGCAGGCCATAGAGGTTCAGCGTCTTGCCGTCGAACGGAATTTCCGCTGTGGCCATGATCTTCTGATACTCGTTGGTCAGACGGCTCTCCTGCTGGCGCAGCGGAACATTGGCCTCGCAGTACAGCTTCTTCTGCAGATCCATGGAGACGAAATACTGCTTGCCGAACTCCTGCTCGATATCCGGGCGGAAGGGGCTGGACGCAATGGCTTCGCTGAGTTCGACCTCCGCGCCGCTGAGCGTGGGCAGCGTGTCCTGTAGATAGGCGATCTCCGTCTCATAAAATTCGTCGCGCGTGTCGAGCGTATGCCGGATGTGTGCGATGGAATACTGCGTGAACAGCTCGCAGTTCTCGCGGTCAATCTCAAGCATCAGCTTGCGCAGCGCGGCGTAGCTCTCCGCGTGTACAGCCGCGTTTTTCCATTCGGCAAGCTTAGCGCGCCGCGCTTCCAGATCGGGGCGCTTGTATTCGAGTGTTGAGAACTTGTAAGTGTCTATCATCGTTTGATTTCTCCTTGCATGAATTCTATATTTTATGATACCCGTGCGGACTGCCGCTGTCAATAGCCTGCCGCGGGATTCTGCCCGTCTGCACCGGCGCATAGCTGCACTGCGGCAGACCATGCACATGGCCTGCCGCAGCTGCAATAAAACTTATGTAAACTTACAGGCCCATTTCCCGCTTGACCTCACCGAAGCAGCGGACGGCGAAATCGAGGTCTTCCTTCGTATGGCCGGCGGAGATCTGCGTGCGGATGCGGTCGCGGCCCTTCGGGACGACGGGATAGCAGAAGCCGACGACATACACGCCCTTTTCAAGCATCCGGCGGGCAAACTCCTGCGCGATCTTCGGGTCATAGAGCATGACGGGGACGATGGGGTGCTCGCCGGGGAGCAGATCGAAGCCGAGCTTTTCCATCTCCGCGCGGAAATAGCGCGCGTTCTCATGAACCTTGTCGCGCAGCGCCGTGGATTCCTCCAGCAGGTCGATCGTGCGGAGCGTCGCGGCGCAGATGGCGGGCGCGAGCGTGTTGGAGAACAGGTACGGGCGCGAACGCTGCCGCAGCAGGTCGACGATCGGCTGACGCGCTGCGGTATAGCCGCCGGACGCACCGCCCATGGCCTTGCCGAACGTGCCGGTGATGATATCGACGCGTCCAATGACACCGCAGAACTCTGCCGTGCCGCGGCCGTGCGCGCCCATGAAGCCGACGGCGTGGCTGTCGTCGACCATCGTTAGCGCGTCATAACGGTCGGCCAGATCACAGATAGCCCTGAGATTTGCAATATAGCCGTCCATGGAGAACACGCCGTCGGTCGCAATCAGAATTTTCTTGCAGCCGGATTCCCGCGCGTCCTTGAGCTTGGCTTCGAGGTCTTCCATGTTGTTGTTCAGATAGCGGTAGCGCTTGGCCTTGCACAGGCGCACGCCGTCGATGATGGACGCGTGGTTCAGCTCATCCGAAATGACCGCGTCCTCCGGCCCAAGCAGCGTCTCAAACAGACCGCCGTTGGCGTCGAAGCAGGAGGAATAGAGGATGGCGTCATCCGTTCCAGCAAACTTTGCGATGCGGCGCTCGAGTTCCTTGTGGATCTCCTGCGTGCCGCAGATGAAGCGCACAGACGAAAGGCCGAAGCCCCAGCGGTCATAGCTGGCCTTCGCGGCCTCGATGAGCCGCGGGTCGTCGGACAGGCCGAGATAATTGTTGGCGCACATATTGACGACGTGGGATTTCTGCGTGGTGTCGATGCAGGAGCGCTGCGGGGTGGTGATAATGCGCTCTTCGCGCCAGGTACCGGCCTCGCGGATGGCGTCCAGCTCCTGTTCAAAGGCTTTCAGTGCGGTTTTCATGAGAATTCCTCCTTTACTTCGTCCAATCGAGTACGACTTTTCCGGACTTGCCGCTCATCATCGCGTCAAAGCCCTTCTGGAAGTCCGTGTAGCGGAAGCGGTGCGTAATGACAGGTGTCAGATCGAGCCCGCCCTGCACCATGTACGACATCTGGTGCCAGTTGTCCATCTTGCGGCCATAGATGCCCTGCAGCGTCAGGCCGTTTGTAATGATCTGGTTCATGTCCACGCTGATGGGACCGTCGCCGAGACCAAGCAGAGAGACCTTGCCGCCGCTGCGCATGACGGAGATCAGCTGGTGGAACGCCGCGGCGTTTCCGGACATTTCAAGACCTACGTCAAAGCCCTCGGTCAGGCCCTGCTCGTGCATGACCTCGCGCAGATCCTCCTTCGCGGTGTTGACGGCGGCATCGACGCCCATTTTGCGGGCAAGGGCAAGCCGGTATTCGTTGACGTCAGTGATGACGACGCGGCGTGCGCCCGCGTATTTGCAGATGCCGCCCGCGATAATGCCGATGGGGCCCGCGCCGGTGATGAGCACGTCCTCGCCGATGAGCGGGAACATGAGGGCGGTATGCGTGGCGTTGCCGAAGGCGTCAAAGAAGGAGACGACGTCCTCCGGCAGGCTCTCGTCGATGGCAATGACGTTGCGCGCCGGGATGCAGACATACTCCGCGAACGCACCGTCGCGGTCGACGCCGACGCCGACATGGTGCTTGCACCACTGAATATTGCCGGTGTGACAGTTGCGGCAGTGGCCGCAGGTGATATGACCCTCGCCGGAGACGCGCTGGCCGACCGTGAAGCCCGTGACGCCCGCGCCAAGCTCGGCGACCTCGCCGACATACTCATGGCCGATGACCTGTGGGGGCTTGACGTGCTGCTGCGCCCACTGGTTCCATTTGTAGATATGGACGTCGGAGCCGCAGATCGCGGTCTTGTGGATCTTGATGAGAACTTCTCCGGGGCCCGGCACAGGAACAGGCACCTGCCGCAGCTCCAATCCGGGGCCGGCTGTGGGTTTTACGATGGCATCCATCATCTGTTTCATTTCAAATCCGCCCTTTCTTCAGAAATTCATATGTCCGTACAACGTGGACTGCACAATTAAATATGTGCACCCTATAAAGACATATTACCGGACAAATTCGGTCCTGTCAAGGGGAATTTGGTGTTTTAAAACAAAAACGTTCCGCAGAACGGAAACATAATAGGACGTTAGCACCAAAACCGGATGCTTCGCGCACTACAGACGCGGCGTCATTCCGGTTCGTGCACGCCGTTCCGGTATTCCCTCGGCGCACATTGGTAAAAGCGCCGGAACTGCTTGGAAAAATATGAGTGAGGACATGATCAGAACGCTTGTTATTCTTGATCGAGCAGGCAATTTTGATCGATAAATAGAAAACACCCCGCTGTAGCAAATCATCACTACGGCGGGGTGTACGAGTGTGGTGTACTAATAGTGTACAAATAATGTACTAGTGTACATCATCTCACTGCATTTATCCACTTTTAACCACGGCTGAAGGCATTGAAAACACTTGGTTTTTGCCAATCAGGCTTACTTCATGGCCTCTTCAACTGCGACTGCAACCGCAACCGTAGCGCCGACCATGGGGTTGTTGCCCATGCCGAGGAAGCCCATCATCTCGACGTGCGCAGGGACGGAGGAGGAGCCTGCGAACTGTGCATCGGAGTGCATACGGCCCATGGTGTCGGTCATGCCGTAGGAAGCGGGGCCTGCGGCCATGTTGTCCGGGTGCAGGGTACGGCCCGTGCCGCCGCCGGAAGCGACGGAGAAATACTTCTTGCCCATCTGGACGCACTCCTTCTTGTAGGTGCCTGCGACCGGATGCTGGAAGCGGGTGGGGTTGGTGGAGTTACCGGTGATGGAGACGTCGACGCCTTCCTTGTGCATGATGGCAACGCCCTCGCGGACATCGTCAGCGCCGTAGCAGCGGACGTTGGCGCGCTCGCCCTCGGAGTAGCGGATCTCGCGGACGATCTTGAGCTCGCCGGTGTAGTAGTCGAACTGGGTCTGGACATAGGTGAAGCCGTTGATACGGGAGATGATCTGGGCAGCGTCCTTGCCGAGGCCGTTCAGGATGACGCGCAGAGGCTTTTTACGGGCCTTATTCGCGTTCTTGACGATGCCGATGGCGCCCTCAGCGGCCGCAAAGGACTCGTGGCCTGCGAGGAAGCAGAAGCACTCGGATTCCTCGGACAGGAGCATGGCGCCCAGATTGCCGTGGCCGAGGCCAACCTTGCGGTCGTCGGCGACGGAGCCGTCGATGCAGAAGGCCTGCAGGCCCTCGCCGATGGCGGTAGCGGCTTCGGCAGCGGTCTTGACGCCCTTCTTCATGGCGATGGCAGCGCCGACGGTGTATGCCCAGCACGCGTTTTCGAAGCAGATGGGCTGAATGCTCTTGACGATCTCATACGGGTCAAAGCCCTTGGCCTGGCACATTTCGCGGCAAGCCTCGACGGACTCGATGCCGTACTGCTTGAGGACGCCGTTGATCTTGTCAATTCTTCTGTCGTAGTTTTCAAACAAAGCCATTTTCGTGTCCTCCTTTTCTTATTCCTGACGCGGGTCGATATACTTCGCCGCGGTGTCCCACTGACCATAGTGGCCGGTGGCCTTCTTGATGGCCTCGGCAGGCTCGTCGCCCTTCTTGATGAAGTCCATCATCTTGCCGAAGTTGATGAATTCGTAGCCGACGATCTCGTCGTCCTTGTTGAGGGCGATCTTGGAGCAGTAGCCCTCGGCCATTTCGAGGTAGCGCGGGCCCTTTTCCTTGGTGGCGAACATCGTGCCGACCTGGCTTCTGAGGCCCTTGCCGAGGTCTTCCAGAGAAGCGCCGACGGCGAGGCCGTCCTCGGAGAACGCGGACTGGCTGCGGCCATAGACGATCTGCAGGAACAGCTCGCGCATGGCGGTGTTGATAGCGTCGCAGACGAGGTCGGTGTTGAGGGCCTCAAGAATGGTCTTGCCGATGAGAATTTCGGAAGCCATTGCGGCGGAATGGGTCATGCCGGAACAGCCGATCGTCTCGACCAGTGCTTCTTCGATGATGCCGTTCTTGATATTCAGGCTCAGCTTACATGCGCCCTGCTGCGGTGCGCACCAGCCCACGCCATGGGTAAAGCCGGAGATATCCTTGATTTCCTTTGCCTGCACCCACTTGCCCTCTTCGGGAATGGGAGCCGGGCCATGATACGCGCCCTTGGCAACCGGGCACATATGCTTGACTTCTGCAGTATAGATCATATACAGGTCTTCCTTTCAAGAATTCTAAAAGCCGGAATTGGCTATTATTACGATTGGATTATACCCAGATTCGCGTGGGAAGTCAAGAATTTGCAGAAAATTAGCGGGAAGCTGATGATGAAGCGAGCGGGATATGCCGCACCGACACGTTCCGCGTCGAGTATCAGCTTGACTTTCGCACAGTATGGCATTCCGGCAGACGCACAGCTTTGGCAGGGCCGGAAGCAGATCATCGCTTCCCCGTCAGATGCAGCACGCGGTCTGCGAGGCCGCAGAAGAGCAGGCCGCAGGCGAGGGCCTCATCCTCTGCGTCGGCCATGGCGGGGACGAATTCGAACGCCGCGCCGAAGGCGTCTGCAAGCAACTCAGACGTGCGGCCCGTCAGCGTCCGCACGTCATAGACAGGACGCTTCATGCAGACGGCCTCGCTTCCGGCTGCGGACAGAAACGCCAGCTCGTCCGCGCGGAACAGGATCAGCGGCGCGTTCTCACCGAGATACGCGTCAACGGCGGGCAGGAGCCGGGCCAGCCTCGGCGCGTCCTGCGTCATGCGTTCCGTCACGCCCGCCTCGCGGGCGTATTTTGTCAGACCATTTTCCGGGCTTACGCAGGCGGTCAGCACGGATTCCGGCGCAAAGCGGCGGAACTTCAGGATCGAAAGCTGCGCAATTTCGCCGCGCGAGGGGCTTTTGCCCGTTGTTTTGAACGCGAGAACATAAAATGTTTCCAGAGATTCCGGCGCGGTCTTCCGCGTGAGCGCCGCAGTGTCGGGCGGCGTGTAGTCCGGCCTCTTTTCCGGCGCAGGCGCGTCGGCCAGTCCCGGCTGAATGGGCCGGAGCTGCTTTTTTACGCCCTCGAACCATTTCTGCCCCCGCAGCGCGGCCTCAAGCGCCGCCTGTTGCTGCGCGGTCTGCTTCAAAACGGCGGCGCTCAGATCCTCCAGCAGATCGCCGGACGTGCGGCGGCTGGGGATCCTGCCGTGCCTGCCGAAGCCCGGCAGAAGAAATTCGTTGGAATACTCGACAAAGCGCGCCTTTTCCCGCAGAATCGCAGCCGTCTGCGCATCTGCCTTCGCGCTGTCCCAGCGGGCGCAGAAGGCCTTGCAGAGCCGGATATCCCGTTCCAGCATCCATGCCGGGCCGCGGCACGAAAGCGCGTCAATGCGCGTATACGCGTCCGCAAGCGTTTTATACAGCGCCTCCGCCTCCGGCTGCGGCAGCGGGGGCATTTTCGGCTGCACGGGTGGGTCGGTCAGAATATCCGGCAGCAGCTCCGGCGCGGAAAGCTCCGCCGGGGCAGGCACGGGAGCTGCGGGAGCCGCCTGCGGCTCCTGCTTTTCCGCCCGCTTCGGCAGCGCGCTCACAACGACGGCGGCAAGCCCGCCCGCAGACAGGATCCCGGCTGCGATCAGGCTGTACTGCGCGGCGGCAAAGCCCAGCAGGATCAGCAAAAACCCAATGATAATGCCCTTGACGGAACGCACGGCATTTCCTCCTTTGCGATTTACACGGAACGCTGCGGGAACTTTTCCAGACAGTAAAGCTGTTCCTCGTCCAGCCGGTCGCCGCCGGGGGCGAAGGCGTAACCGAGTTCCTGATAAAAATGCAGCGCGTTGATGGAAGCGGGGATCACGACGCGCGGCGCGCGCAAAAACAGCGGATCGCGCTCGATCGTCTCAATGAGCGCGCGGCCCACGCCGCGCTTCTGCTTCTCCGGCAGCACAAAGACGGAATAGAAGCAGCCCTCAGCCGGGTTTTTGTGGTACGGCCCAAAGGCGGCGCAGCCGATCACGGTCCCGTCATCCTCGCAGGCGACGTAGAAGTGCATCTGTTCGCCGCGTGTCAGGAAGTACGCGCGATCCTGCTGGGCGACCATTTCCTCGACGAAGGCCGCGTCATAGACAGCGCCGGAGGTGATGCGGGTGGCAAGCTCTGATACGCGGACGACCGCGTCCGCATCGGCGGGGTCAAAACGGCGGATATACATATTACGATTCCTCCCTGTGTGTATGTGTATAGTGCCTGATCTCGTTTAAAAATGCCGCGCCGTAGCGCTCGGCCTTGACATGGCCAACGCCGGAAACCTCCAGCAGCTCCTGCATGGAGCCGGGCCGCTTCGCGGCCATATCCAGAAGCGTTGCGTTGGAAAACACGATATAGGCCGGGACGCCCTGCTCCTGCGCGATGCGGAAGCGAAGCGCCTTCAGCGCGGCCAGAAGCGGCTCGTCCGTCCGGGACGCAGCTGCTTTTTTCTGCGTTCTCGGCCCGGCGAGCGTCGTACGCTGCACGCGCGCAAGCACCTGTTCGTCGGAAAACAGCACAGCCGCTGCCCGCTCCGTCGTGTCGATCCCGCCGTGGACGGGATCAGTCTCCAGATATCCCGCGCGCTCCAGCAGCTCGATCCATTCTCGAATCTGCGCGCCCGACAGCGCGGACATCAGTCCGTAGGTCGGCAGCAAATCAAGCCCCAGCTCCCGCACGCGTGCCGAACGGCCCCCGTGCAGCGTTTGGCTTAGAATCGACGCGCCAACGCAGTAGCCGAGCCGGTTCCGCGCCCGCACAACGCAGGACAGGATCATCTGCGCCTCGCGCGTGAGGTCCCGCGTCTCGTATTCTGCCAGACAGTTCCCGCAGTTGCCGCAGGTTTTTTCATGCGGCTGGCCAAAATAGTCGAGCAGATACCCGCGCAGACAGTCCTGCGTCTTGCAGTAGCCTGTCATGGCCTCCAGCCGGGCCAGATCCTGCGCCTGCACCATCTGCCGCTCCTCGTCAGTCAGCTCCTCGTTCTCTGCGGATGAATTGAAGATCAGAAATTTAGCCGTCGTGACGTCGCCGGAGGAATACAGCAGGATGCAGTCGGCAGGGGAGCCGTCGCGCCCCGCGCGTCCCGCCTCCTGATAATACGCCTCCACGCTTTTCGGCATATTGTAATGAATGACATAGGAGACGTTCGACTTGTCAATGCCCATGCCGAACGCGTTGGTCGCGGCCATGACGGGGCTGCGGTCGCAGATGAACGCCTCCTGATTTTCTTTTCGCTCGTCAGCGTCAAGTCCCGCGTGGTAGCGCGTGGCGGCAAAGCCCGCCTCCTGCAGAAGCCCGCAGACCTGCTCGACCGTTTTGCGCGTGGCGCAGTAGACAATGCCGCTCTTGTCCCGCCGCTCGGAGAGCAGCTGCAAAAGCGCGGTGCGTTTGTCCTTCGGGCGCAGCACTTCGAAGCGAAGATTGGGCCGGTCAAAGCCGGTCACGACCGTTTCCGGCTCATGCAGCTGCAAAATACGGATGATATCGGCGCGCACCTGCGCCGTGGCCGTTGCGGTAAAGGCCGCGACAGCCGGGCGGCGCGGGAGCCGCTGCAAAAATTCCACGATCTTTAAATAGCTGGGCCGGAAATCCTGCCCCCACTGCGAGATGCAGTGCGCCTCGTCGACGGCGACAAGCGGGATCTCAAGCTCCTGCGCAAGGGAGCAGAAGCCGTCGGTCAGCAGCCGCTCGGGCGCGACATAAAGCAGCTTATATGCGCCATAGCGCGCGTCGCGGTACGTCTCGCGCAGCTCGTCCAGACTCATGGAGCTGTTGATGCACCCGGCGGGGATGCCCGCGTTCCGCAGCGCCATGACCTGATCCTTCATGAGAGAGATCAGCGGCGAGACGACGAGCGTCATCCCCGGCAGCAGCAGGGCGGGCAGCTCATAGCAGAGGCTTTTCCCGCCGCCCGTCGGCATCACGCCGAGCGCGTCGCGCCCGGAAAGCACCGCGTCGATCAGCGTCTGCTGTCCCGCACGGAATGCCGGAAAGCCAAAATACTGCCGCAGCACCGCAAGCTTGTCCATGCCATCGCCCCTTTCACCCTTTTTCAACATTATATCAGTCCGCACGCCCCTTGACAAGCCCGGAAGCGCCCCGGAGGCAGCCTCTTGCCAACTGCTTTTGCGCTTCAGCGCCTTTTACATGGATCGAGCGCGCCGGGGTCAACGACCTGCACGTTCGATATTTTTTTCAAGAACCACTTGACATCACGCGTCTACTCGTGTAGAATAGCGGCAGCTTCTACACAAGTAGACAAGGAGGCGTTGAAACTGGAAATTCCGAAAATTCACGAAGGGGAGTATCGCTTCTGCCTGATTTTATGGAAGCATGAGCCGGTCACGGCGGCGCAGCTTGCGAAGCTGTGTCTGGAGCAGCTCGGCTGGAAGCGCACGACGACCTACACGATCATCAAGCGTCTTGGCGAGCGTGGGATCCTGAAAAATGAGAACGGGCTTGTGACCGCGCTCGTTTCCAAGGGCGAGGCGCAGGCCTGCGAGATCGACGAGCTGGTCGAAAAGAAATTTGAAGGCTCTCTGCCCACCTTTATTGCCGCGTTCACAAAGCGGCAGGATCTGTCCGCGCATGAGCTCGACGAGGTGCAGCAGATGATCGACCGCATCCGAAGAGGAGAAACACAATGAGCGCACTCTTTTTGAAAGTCCTTCATATGAGCGTCTGCGCAAGCTGGCTTGTGCTTGCAGTGCTTCTTCTGCGTCTCTGCCTGCGCAGAGCACCCAAGTGGTTCAACGTCCTGCTTTGGGGCATCGTCGCTGCGCGGCTGGTTTTCCCGTTTTCCGTCGAAAGCCCGCTGAGCCTGCTTCCGCGTACGGAAGCCATCCGCCCGGCAATCACAACCGTGCAGACGCAGCCTGCGCAGATCAGCTCTGCCGCAGCCGCCGGCGGCTCTGCTGCCCCGGCGCAGAGCTGGCTTTCGATCCTCGCCTGGGTCTGGCTCGCAGGAGCTGCCGCACTGCTCCTGTATACCATGGTCAGCACGCTGCGGCTGCGGCACAGGGTACGCGAGGCGGTCCGCCTGCGGGGAAACATCTACCAGTCTGAGCGGATTGATTCGCCGTTCGTGCTCGGTACGATCCGTCCGAGAATTTATCTCCCATATCGCATGGACAGCCGCGACCGGCAGCACGTCATTGCCCACGAGCAGGCGCACCTGCGCCGGGGCGACCACCTGTGGAAGCCGCTGGGCTTCCTGCTGCTGACGATCCACTGGTTCAACCCGGTGATGTGGCTCAGCTATGTGCTGCTGTGCCGGGATATCGAGCTGGCGTGCGATGAAACCGTGATCAGAGAATTGGGCTGCGAGCAGAGAGCCGATTATATGCAGGCGCTCGTCTCGTGCAGCGTCAACCGCCGCAGAATTGCGGCCTGCCCGCTCGCCTTCGGCGAGATCGGAGTAAAGGAGCGTGTCAAATCTGTTATGAACTACAAAAAACCAACCTTCTGGATCATTCTGGCGGCCATCATCGCCTGCATCGTCCTCGCGGTCTGCTTCCTGACCGACCCGGTGGCCTCCAAGACAGAGCAGCCGTCTGATCCCGCCGTTTCCAACACCGGAGCCACCCCCGATCCGGCGGACACAGCCCCGGAGGAGCCTGCCCAGCCCACCGAACAGGATGATAACCTGTCCGCCGAGCAGGAAGCGATGAAGGATGAACTGTCCGCCGCAGAGGAGGCTGACAATTCGGTTCTGGATGAGCTGATCGGCAAAGCGGTTCTGGACCACTACGCGGACGCCGTGCAGCCCGGCCAGATCCACGTGGAAAGCCATGTCGTTCTGGCAGAGGACAGACGCGGCACAGAGACAGTCACCGTATATCTGCTCGTTCTGCAGGAGATCTACAGCACAGACGGCGAATCGCTGACGCTGGAAAACGGAAGCTATATTCCCACAGCGATCACATTCTCCCTCAGCACCTCCAGCGGAGCGGTGACAGAATACTGGGAGCCCAGCGACGGCAGCTATTCCGACGACATCCGCGCCAAATTCCCGCCCGCCGCAGCCGAGGAAGCCCTGCAGAACGATCAGGCGTACATCGACGATCTGAAAACCGCAAGCTTCCAGAAAGCGCTCGAAGCGAACCGCAGTGCAGCGTCTTAAAAAATGCCCCTTGCCGGTTTCATGAACCGGCAAGGGGACAGTTCGTTATACAGCCGTTTTCTGCCGCTCCGGCAGCTGCGAGAGGATGATCGCCGTGAACATGACCGCGCAGCCGAAAAGCTCCCGTGCGGAGAGCGTCTGGCCGAGCAGCAGCCAGCCGAACAGGGCGGCGAAGACGGACTCCAGACTCATGAGCAGGGAAGCCAGCGCGGGCTGCACATCGCGTTCGCCGATGATCTGGAACGTGTACGCCACGCCTCCGGAGAAGACACCCGCATATACAATGGGCCACCAGCACTGCAGAATGGAATCCCGGTCCGGCGCTTCAGACAGAAGCATACCGACCGCGGACAGCGCGGAGCAGACCAGAAACTGTACGCAGCTCAGCCGCACGCCGTCCATATGCGGCACGACTGCGCCGACATAGCAGATATGGACCGCGAACAGCACCGCGCAGCCAAGCGTCAGCAGATCGCCGCCCGAAACCGAAAAGCCGGAGCCGACGCACAGCAGGTACATTCCAAACACAGCGGCCAGCGCGCACAGCCAGACCTTCAGCCCGGCGCGTCTGCCCATGAGCGCGCCCAGAATGGGGACAAACACGATATAAAGCGCCGTCACGAAGCCGGATTTTCCGACCGTCGTATCGAGCAGACCGAACTGCTGAAGCGTCGTCGCCGCGAACAGCAGGATGCCGCAGATCACGCCGGACAGCAGCTGCTTTTTCTTCTCCGCCCGTGTGACCGGCCGGTTCTGCGACCAGCCCTTCCGACCGAGCACGGCAATGACCGGCAGCAGCACCAGCCCCGCCAGAAAAAAACGCGCCGCGCCCATCGTAAACGGCCCGATATACTGCATACTCTCGCTCTGGGCAACGAACGCCGCGCCCCAGATCATGGCGCACAGGAGAAGAAGAATACTGCCCTTTGCCTGTTTATGCATTGCCTTTGCTCCTTTATCGTAAAAAAGAATCCCAGCAATCATAGCATATCGCAGAGGCAAAGTCAAACAATCTTGCCGCGCGGCGGAATTTGTGGTATGATACACAAAAAAAGGGAGGGCAGACGCATATGGAACCGTTATTTCTGCCGGTGCTGCACAGCTTTGAAAACAACAATATCTTTACTGGGAGCTATGGCAAGCTCCGCTTCCGCGTCACGCCAAACATCGTCATGCTGACGCAGAAGGAGGTCAACTTCGACGAGAGCAGCATGAAATGCGAATGCTGGCACGGCGAATACTGCTACGAAAAAAGCCAGATGGAGGATGAAAAAACCTTCCCCCTGAACGAAGCGGCCTACCACGAAATGTACGACTGGATCTCGGCGCATATATAAAAAGCAAGCCCCGGCCATTAGATGGGTGTTCATAAAACAGTCAATGGAGCGTATCGATACAGATGCGCTCCAGTTCTCATGCCAGCATACTATGTAACGGGGTGCAGCCCCCTTGGCTCTCCCTTTGGGAGAGCTGTCACCGCAGGTGACTGAGAGGGCCTTGCAGCCTCTTTTGAATGATAAGATCGATTTGTTCACACACATTACGGAAATCCCTGTCAATATCCCGGTTGGAGAATCGCAAAATCTCCAATCCAAGAGACATCAGGAATTGAGAACGTTCCGCATCATAAGCAAGCCCCTGAGGTTCATAATGTTGAGAGCCATCCAATTCAATGACCAGTCTGGCCGAAGCGCAGTAAAAGTCCACGATGAATCTGCCGATAATCCGCTGCTTGTAAATTTTTACCGGATATTTGCGGAGAAAAAGATACCAGAGCTTACGTTCGTGGGGTGTCATTTCCCTGCGAAGCCGTCGGGCATTTTCTAATTGGGTGTTGTCTTTTGGTATGGTCATTGTTTACCCTCTCCGTCCTCGCTGTGCTCGGCCACCTCTCCCAAAGGGAGAGGCAAGGGATGCTCGCACGGTACACCGAAAGGTGTATAGACGTGCGCCCTTTATCAGTTCGGCAAATTGGAGTTTACTGCTCAATACGGTAGTATTTGAATGTTTCATCTTCTCCGACAAAGCGAAAGCCTACCTTTTCCAGCACATGCTGACTCCGGGTGTTTTTCCTAATGGTATCTGCGTTTACCGCAGCCATTCCCAGCTCGTCAAAGGCGGTTTTTACCGCCAAACGTTCTGCCTGCGTCCCGTATCCCTTTCCCTTCATCGCGTCGTTTTGCATATGGATACTCAGGGAACATTCTTTTTTATCATGGTCGATCTGCTTCAATTGCAATTCCCCGATCACCTTATCCCCAAGCATGATCGCAAACAGTCTGCGTGAAGCGTCCTGCCCCTTCATGTCAAAATATCGATTTACCGCAGCTTCGTCATAAACATAGGGCTGAAACAGGTGCATATCCATATAGATAGACGCATCATTCGCCCAATGCTTGTACAGTTCGTGACATAGTTTTCGCGTCATCGCCTTTAACTGAATCGTTGGCATGTTAGACCTTACCTACCTTATCATTCCGACTTATCGCTTTGTTTAATTCGATCATGTGGCTTTAATATATGCAATAACATTCCTGGCAGACATTACTGCCGGGAATGAAACTGTCTTATGACTACCCGCCTTTGCTGCGCGGGCCGCTTTTTGTTATGTGTCAGATCCCGGTGCCTGCGGCTGCGGTTCTGCTGCCGTTTCCTGCTGGCGGGGCTTGATCTCTGCCAGCGCCTGACGGAGCGCTTCGTTCTGCGTACGCAGCTCTTCAAGCTCAGCACGCATGGGTTCGAGCTGCTTTTTGACCTTGCGGTCGGCGATGGCCTGATGCACCTTGTAATGGCTGTACACATTCAGCGCAGTGAGCGCGACGAACGCGCCGCCCGCGATCAAACCAACCTTTTTCATGTCTGACTTCCGGAGCACGTGATGCGATTTGTTCTTTCCGCCGCGCGTGATCTCCACGACAGCGGGATCATGCTCGGCAAGCTTCCGCGCAGCCAGCGCCGCGCAGCACTGTTTGACCTTGCAGTTCATATTCTGACCTCCTGTTTGCAAAAATCATCCATATCTTTGCCTGTATTATATCCAATTCAGCAGACTTTTGCAAGGGGCAGATGGGCCTGTTTGTCCAAAGCCTACGCAGTCTCACGCGCAGCCTTTTTGTTCTGTATGACCTGCAGCGCGATGATCCCCGCGACGATCACAAGGCCGATCAGATCCGAGACGGTGCCAGGGATCAGCAGCGTCAGTCCGCCGATCACCGCAAGCACGCGCAGCGGCCAGTGCATCGTCCGGAGGATATAGCCCTCCAGACCGGCGGCGACAGCGAAAATGCCGAGAAGCGCCGTAATCACGATCTGAATGACCTGAAACACGCTTGTGACGTTCTCGAACAGCATCTGCGGGTTATACGCGAAGATGAACGGGACGATAAAGGCCGCGATGGCGAGCTTGGTCGCATTGATGCCGGTCTTCATGGGGTTCGATTTCGCGATGGCGGAGCCTGCGTAGGCAGCCAGCGCGACCGGCGGCGTGATATCCGCGACGATGCCGAAGTAGAACACGAAGAAATGCGCTGCAACGAGCGGGTAGCCCATCTTGATAAGGATCGGCGCGCACGTGGAGGCCATGATGCAGTAGTTCGCGGTCGTGGGAACGCCCATGCCGAGGATGATGCAGCAGATCATGGTCAGAATCAGGCCGATAAACGTTGCATTGCCAGCCAGCTGCACAACGGCGTTGATGAGAATGGAGGCAAGACCGGTGACGGTGATGCAGCCCGCGATGATACCGGCCATCGCACAGGCGACCGCGACGGTAATGGCACCCTTCGCGCCTGCTTCCAGAGAATCAAAGACGGAGTTCGCGGAATCGCCGGCTGCGCCGAGCGCGGCCTTGCCGACGGTGCGGAACGTGCGCGTCTGCGTGTCGCGCAGACGGAGCGTGAAAAAGTTGACAAGGCCGACTGCAATGGCCGCGAGAATGGAATACGCGGCGGAGTGCGACATGGTCTTTGCACCGGAGGACACGAGCCAGACCAGCAGGATCAGCGGCAGAATCAGATAGCAGTCGCGGGCCAGAAGCCGCCACTTGGGCAGCTGATCTCTCGGAATGCCGTTCAGGCCGAGCTTTTTCGCCTCCAGATGCACGGAGATGAAAATGCCGGTGAAATACAAGATCGCGGGCAGGATGGCCTTGACTGCGACCTGCGCATACGGAATGCCGATGTACTCCGCCATCAGGAATGCTGCAGCGCCCATGATCGGCGGCATGATCTGGCCGCCGGTCGAGGCAGCCGCCTCGACTGCGCCAGCGAACTCCGGCTTGTAGCCGGTTTTTTTCATCATCGGGATGGTGAACGAGCCGGTCGTGACCGTATTGCCGACCGAGGAGCCGGATACCATGCCGCACAGCGCGGAGGAAATGACCGCGACCTTTGCCGGGCCGCCGGAAGACCAGCCCGCGAGCCGGTTTGCGAACGAAATAAAGAAATTCGCAATGCCGGTGCGCTCCAGAAACGCGCCGAAGATGATGAACAGCACAATGTAGGTATAGCACACGCTGACCGGCGTGCCGATCACGCCGCTGGTCGTGTAGAACAGCTTGTAGATGATGTTCTGCAGGGCCTTATAAAAGCTTGCGCCATAGCTCAGCTGATTATAGAACGCGTAGACGACCAGAAGCCCGGCGACCACAAGGATCGGCAGACCCACGCAGCGGCGGCAAAGCTCGACCAGAACCAGAATGCCGATGCAGCCGATGACCACATGAATGGGCTGGATGCGGGTGGCAAGCCGGATCATCGTCATGGCGTTGCGTGCAAAGTAGAAAAAGCAGGCCGCGCCGACGAGCATCAGGAGAATGTCGTACCACGGCAGATAGTTGGGCCGCACGTGATGCTTGCTGGCCGGGAAGTTCAGAAAGCCCGCAAGGATGATAAAGCCCATGAACAGCGGCAGCCGGATCTCCGGCATGGCCGTGGAAAACAGCGTCATGCAGATGCAGTACACGGCGAAGCAGGCCATGAAGACTTTAATGACAATGGCGCGCCAGCCGGACCAGATGCGGGTGTTGGATTCGCGGTCATATTTGCGCATGACCTCGTCAACGTCGGCGGCGATATTCTGCTCTGTACCGGCGTTTGCGGTCGCGGGGGTGGTCTTGTCAGGATTCTTGGACAAGATGCATCTCTCCTTCTTCTTTTTGTACGACAACTACGGCAGGGAAGCCCTGCCGTAGTTGCTGCTATGCGTAAAGTACGCGTTAAGCTTACTTGGTGGGAACGTCAAAGCCCTTTTCCGCGAAATACTTGGCCGCGCCCGGATGATAGGGGACGGAGGTAACGGAAGCGCCGAACTCGGTGCTGACCTCCGCGTACTTGGCGTGGGTGTCGGTGAGACTGGCGGCGTTGTCGAAGATATCGGCGACCAGCTTGTAGATGGCGTCCTCGGAAACGTCGTCGCGGGCGAGGACGACCGCGCTGACGGCGACGGTGATGGTGTCAGAATCAAGACCGTAAACATCCTTGCTGATGGTGACCTTGGTGTAGTACGGGGAAGAGGCAAGCAGCTTGTCGACGTGCTCATCATCGAGCGAGACAAGATAGACGTCCTTGGTCGTCGCAAGGTCAGTGACTGCCGTTGTCGGAGCACCCGCAACGATGAAGGCCGCGTCGATCTGGCCGTTTTTCAGGGAATCCGCGCTGTCGCCGAAGGACTGGTACGTCGGGTTGATATCCTGCTCCGTCAGGCCGTATGCACCGAGCACATCCATGGCGTTGAAATACACGCCGGAACCGGCCGCGCCGATAGAGACGTTTTTGCCCTTGAGATCGTCAACAGACTTGATCTCAGGATCGGTCGTGACGATCTGCACCTGCTCAGTGTAGAGCGCGGCGACCGTGGAGAAGCAGCTGACAGCGCCGGTGTCGGCAAACAGGTTCGTGCCGTCGTAGGCGTAGGCCATCACGTCGGACTGGCAGAAGGCCAGCTCCGCGTTGCCGTCTTCCAGCTCAAAAATATTCGACTGGGAGCCGTTGCCGACCAGACCAACAATGTCAACGCCCGCGTTGTTCGTCGCGTGCTGGGCAATGACGGAGCCGAAGGCGTAGTACGTGCCGGATTCGCCGCCGGTGACGAAGCGCAGCTTGGCACCGGAGGATGCTGCAGGCGTTTCAGCGTTGGAAGCAGGTGTATCGGATGCGTCAGAAGCCGTATCGGACGTCGTCTGCGTGGGAGCCGCGGGAGAAGCGGCACACGCGGCCATGCCCAGAACGAGGACAGCCGCGAGAAGCAATGCAAGAATCTTTTTCATATCTATTCCCTCCTGAATTGATTTGCTGTGTGAAAGTATAATACATCAAAGTGCATTTTTCAAGATGCAATTTGTCATTTCAAGAAAAAATTTTTTCAAGAAATTCGTATTTTCAACGGAAATCCTTCAAAAATTAGTATAAACCTGAAATATATGAACAATCAAGAAAGATTTGATTCATTTTGATGAAAGACAGCAAACTGGATTCCTGCATATTAAGGCGAAAAATCAGGCAGCCCACACGGGCTGCCTGATGCATGATAAATGATCTAATCTGAATTTTTATTCAGATATTCTTTCAAAAACAGAATGGCCTGCCGGTAGCCCTCGAAGCCGAGGCCCATGTAGGTCTTCACGCAGGCCAGGCGGGCATAGGAGATCTGCCGGAACTTCTCGCGCTTCGTCACGTCGGACAGATGCACCTCGACCGCCGGAAGTGCGACAGCCTTCAGCGCATCCAGAATCGCAACGCTCGTGTGCGTATAGGCCGCCGGGTTGATGACAATGCCGTCAAACACGCCGTAGGCCGCCTGAATTTCATCGACCAGCGCGCCCTCGTGGTTGGACTGGAAGACCTTGCAGGAGATATCCGCTTCGCGGCACGTATCCTCGCAGAAGCGCACCAGCGCGGCGTAATTCTGCCGCCCGTAAATATCCGGCTCCCGCAGGCCGAGCAGGTTGAGATTCGGCCCGTTCAATATCAGCAGCTTCATCCAAGCACCTCCAAAATCTGCCGCACAGCATCCTCTACTGTGCGGTCGTTGTCGATCATAGCGTCCGCAAATTTTTCATACAGCGGCTTTCTGCGCCGGTAAAGCTCCTCCGCGCCGAGCGCCTGCGAGACGGGCCGCCCGCTGATGGGAAGGCGGCTCAAATCGCGCGTCAGGCAGAAGATCGTTCCGTTCTGGTGCAGCAGCGGGTAATTTTCCGGCCTTGTCACGCAGCCGCCGCCCGTAGCGATGACCAGCCCGGAGCGCTTGCCCAGCTCCGCCAGCACCGCTGTCTCCCGCTGCCGGAAGCCATCCTCACCCTCAAGCCGAAAAATCTCCGGGATATTCATCCCGGCCTTCTGCTCGAGTACGGTGTCCGCGTCCAGGAACGTGCGGCCCAGCTGCGCGGCCAGCCGCGTACCGATCGTCGTCTTGCCGCTGCCCGGCATACCGATGAGAACCACGTTCTGCATCTGCGCGGCCAGCGATTTTGTGATCGCGGCAATGCGTTCGTCTGCAATCGGTGCGCCGAGGAACGCCTCGCAGCTTTTCTTTGCCTGCGCGGTAAGCATCAGAAGCCCGTTTGCCCGCTTGAGGCCGAGCTGCTCCGCCTGCAGCAGAAATTCCGTGCGCGCGGGATTGTAAATCACGTCCAGCGCGACTTCCAGCTTCGGGAACCGGCTTAAATCGACCGGCGATACGCCGGTGTTCGGGTACATGCCGACCGGCGTCGTGTTGACGGCGATCTGTGCGTCCGTGTGCCGGCCGAGATTCTCGTAATTGTCCTCCCCGTGCCGCGAGATGACAACGACCTCCCGCGCGCCCATCTGCCGCAGGACATACTGCGCCGTCGCCGACGCGCCGCCGCTGCCGAAGACGAGCACCTTTTTGCCGCGCACCTCCGCGCCGCTGGACTGTACCAGCATGGAAAAGCCGTAAGCGTCCGTGTTGCCGCCCCAGAGCGTTCCGTCCGGTCTGCGGACGATGGTGTTGACCGCGCCGATGGCGCGGGCCGTGTCAGACAGCTCCGCGCAGTAGGGGATGACCGTTTTTTTATAAGGGATCGTCACATTCAGACCGTCAAATTCCCCGGAGCGCAGAAAGCCCTCCAGCTCCTCCGGCTCCTTTTCATATAAAAGATAGGAATAGCCCGCAAGCTGTGCGTGGATGGCGGGGGAATAGCTGTGGCCGAGCGTCCGGCCCAGCAGTCCGCAGCGCAGTGTTTCAGAATGCATATCCAAGCTCCTTCTTTCTTCCCATCCACGCGTCCAGTACGGCGATCGCTGCCGCAGCCTCCACGCACGGGACGGCCCGCGGCACGATGCACGGGTCGTGCCGCCCGTGGATCACAAGCGTCGTGTTTTCCATCCGCGAAAGACTGACGGAGTCCTGCTGGCGGGAAATGGACGGCGTCGGCTTGAACGCGGCGCGGAACACGACCGGCATCCCGGTCGAAATCCCGCCCAGAATGCCGCCGCAGCGGTTCGTTTCCGTCACAATACGCCCATCCTGTACGCGGAACGCGTCGTTATGTTCGCTGCCCCGCAGCCGCGCGGCGGCAAAGCCTGCGCCGAACTCCACGCCCTTGATTGCCGGAATGGCGAACACGGCGCGTGCAATCAGATTTTCCAGCCCGCCGAACATCGGCTCGCCAATGCCCGCGGGCAATCCTTCAACCACGCATTCGACCACGCCGCCGACGGAATCCCCGTCCGCCTTTGCCTGCGCGATCTCCGCCTGCATGGCCGCTGCCGCATCGTCGGAAACAGCCGGGAACGGCTTTTCCGCGACTGGTGCGTCAAACGGCGCGCTGTCCGTGGCGTGCCCGATGGACAAAATGCGTGCGCGGATGGAAATGCCTTCGCGTTCCAGCAGCTGCATACAGACGCCGCCCGCAATGCACAGCGGCGCGGTCAGCCGTCCGGAAAAGTGCCCGCCGCCGCTTACGTCCTGCGCGCCGCCGAATTTGACCTGCGCGGTGTAGTCCGCGTGGCCGGGGCGGGGGATATCCTTCAAATTTTCATAATCGCCGGAGCGTGTGTTGGTGTTGCGGATGATGGCCGTGAGCGGCGCGCCGCAGGTTTTTCCGTTTTTCAGCCCGCATAAAAATTCCGGCGCGTCGGCCTCTCTGCGCGGCGTCGACCACGCGTTCTGCCCGGGCGCACGGCGGCTCAAAAACCGCTGCAATTCATCCGGATCGACCGGCAGCCCGGCAGGCAGCCCGTCGACCGTGACGCCGATGGCGGGCGCGTGGGACTGGCCGAAGATAGAGACGGTCAGATTTCCGGTATACACGCTGCTCATACTGCATCCTCCCTCAAAGAAGCAAAATCCTCCCAGAATGCGGGATAGGACTTCGCGACGCATTCGCTCCCCAGTACCGTGACCGGGCCCTCGCAGCCGCAGGCGGCCATGGCGGCGCTCATCGCGATGCGGTGGTCGCCGCAGGCGTCCGCCGTGCCGCCGGAAAGGCGTGCGCGGCCCAAAATGACCAGCCCGTCCGGCAGTTCCCGCACGCTGCCGCCGAGCGCGGAAATCAATGCCGCCGTCGTTTGCAGACGGTCAGATTCCTTCAGCCGCAGCCGCGCCGCATTTATGATCCGCGTTTCGCCCTCGCAGAGCGCGGCGAGGCACGAAACGACCGGGACCAAATCAGGAATTGGCCCCGCGTCCAGCGTAATCCCATGCAGCGCACCGCGCCGCACTGTGACGCTCTGCCCGGAAATGGTCAGCTCTGCGCCGAACCGCGTCAGAATCTCCATAATGGCCCGGTCGGCCTGCAAGGACGCGGGATTTAACCTGAATACACTCACGCCCGTCTCTGTCAGCGCACCCATGCACAGGAAAAACGCTGCGCTTGACCAGTCGCCCTCGACCACCTGCACGGCAGGCGCCGCATAGCGCTGCCCGCCGCTGATCTGCCAGACCTGTCTGTGCTTTTTCATGATAATTCCCGCCTCCGCAAGCGCCTGCTCCGTCATGGCGACGTATCGCTCCGATTGAAGCGTTCCCGTGACCGTCAGCGTGCTGTTTTCGCCCAGAAGCGGCAGCGCAAATAAAAGCCCGGAAATAAACTGCGAGGAAACATCGCCGGGCAGGGAATAGTCCCCCGCGCACAGCTGCCCGTCCGTGTACAGAACGATCCCGTCCTGCCGCAGCCGCATTCCATGCGCCTCCAGAACCTCCCACAGCGGGGACAAAGGGCGCTCCGGGAGCCGCCCATGCATCTGAATCTCTGCCCGAATACCGAGTGCTCCCAGCACCGGCAGCAGAAACCGCAGCGTCGACCCGCTTTCGCCCACATCCAGCCGCGCCTGCGCCGGGCAGCTGCTGAGCGGCGTAATGGAAAGCCCGCCCACGGTTTTTCCGCAACGGGCGCCGAGCGCCTCCAGACACCGCACCGTCGCCTCGATATCCGCGCTGAAGCCGTCCAGCTCCAGCCGGGACGGCGCTTCGGAGAGCGCCGCGCAGATGAGCATCCGGTGCGCCTGCGATTTGGAGGCCGGAATCTGAACCGCGCCCGTGCGCGGGCCGGGCGACATCGTCCGCGTCATTTCGCACCTCCGGCCCTCAGCCAGTCGGAAATTTCGGAGGCCGGGGTCTTTCGTATTTCGCAGCTTCCGACAGCCGTTGGAACGATCAGATTGATCGAGCCGCCGGAGGCTTTCTTGTCGTGTAGAATCGTTCCAAGCATCTGTTCGACCGGATATGCGCAGTCGACCGGCAGGCCGTACTGCCGCAGCAGCGCCAGCACCGCGTCCCGCGTCCCGGCGGTGCAGAGGCCAAGCTGCGCAGCCGACCGCACGATCATCGCCATGCCGATGGCGACGGCGGAGCCGTGGCTGACGGCAAAGCCGCTGCACGCCTCGATCCCATGGCCGAAGGTATGGCCGAGATTCAGAAGCTGCCGCTGTCCGCGGTCAAATTCATCCTGCGCAACAATATCGCGCTTCATCCGCACGCACGTTTCGATGATATGCTCCAGCTGCGTATGCGGCGGCGTGCGGTTCAGCTCCTCGAAAAACGGCGCGTTTCCAAGCACCGCGTATTTGATGACCTCCGCGCAGCCGTCGCGGAAAACTTCGTCCGGCAGGGAATCCAGACAGTCCGGGTCGCAGAGCACGAGCCACGGCTGATAGAACGTCCCGGCCAGATTTTTCCCGGCGGGCAGATCGATGGCCGTCTTGCCGCCGACGGAGGAATCGACCATGGCCAGCAGCGTCGTCGGGATCTGGATGAAGCCGATGCCGCGCAGATAGGTGGAGGCCGCAAAGCCCGTCAGATCACCCACTACGCCGCCGCCCAGCGCGAGGGCCGCGTCCGCCCGCGTCAGCCGGTTTTCGCACAGCGCGTCGAGAAGCGCCAGATACGTCTTCGCGCACTTGGAGACCTCCCCATGCGGAAACACAAACCGGCACACGGAAAACCCGGCGTCTGCAAGGCTTTTCTGCACCGTTTCGCCATACAAAGGCCATACGGAATCATCCGAGACAAGCATGACCGTGCCTGCGTTCGTCACGCCGCGCACCAGCTCGCCCGCGCGCCGCAGCAGCCCGCGCTCGATCAGAATGTCGTACCGCCTTGAGGCGGAGACCGTGACTGTTTTCATCGTCCGTCGACCTCCTCCTTGCGTTTTTTGCCGTCCTCGAGCAGCTGCGTCAGCGCTGCTGCATCGTCTTCCGCGATTGCGGCGCGGTATTCCATCAGTCTGTCCATCAGACAGTCCAGCTCATGGAGCATATTGTCCCGGTTTTCCAGAAACAGCTCCGACCACATCGGCGCATTCAGCCACGCCACGCGGGTCATGTCCTTATAGCTTCCGGCGGAAAAGCCCTTGTGCGCCTCTGCTGTCGGGCTTTTGATATACGCATTCGAGACAAGATGCGCCATCTGCGAGGTAAACGCGATCATTTCGTCGTGCTTCTCCGCCGTCGTGACGGAGTAGCTGCCGAAGCCCGCCGGGCGCAGCAGCTCCTGCACGCGCGAGAGCAGCGCGATATTGTCAAAATCCGGCGGCACAATGACCATCGGCGCATTGTGATACAGATTCGCACGCGCGTGGCCGAACCCGGAATACTGCGTGCCGGCCATCGGATGTCCGCCGAGATAGGTAAACCGGTACTGCTCCGCCAGCGGGAACGCCGCCGCGCAGACCACGCGCTTCGTGCCGCAGCAGTCGATCACGACGGGCCTGCTTCCGATATGCGGCGCGGCAGAACGCAGATAGTCGATCGCGGCAAGCGGCCGCACGCACAGAAGCACCAGATCGCACGTGCCGATGTTCTCCATCGTAAGCGGCGCGTTCACCGCATCCGCCAGCTGCGCGAAGGCAAGCATACTTTCGTCCACATCATAGCCGTACACCGTCCAACCGGCAGCGTGATATGCCTTTGCAAACGAGCCTCCGATGAGGCCGAGACCTACAATGCCGACCGTCATCTTGTCACCGCCTCGCGGACTGCGCGGACCTTCTTTGCGACCTCGGCAAACTGCTCGCAGGTGAGCGACTGTGCGCCGTCGCACAGCGCGTGGATAGGATCGTTGTGCACCTCGACGATGACGCCGTCCGCGCCGCAGGCGGCGGCCGCCAGAGTCATGGGCGGGACAAGGCGGTTAATGCCGGTGGAGTGGCTGGGATCGACAATGACCGGCAGGTGCGACAGCTCATGCAGCATCGGCACGGCGGCAAGGTCGAGCGTGTTGCGGGTGTAATCGTCAAACGTGCGGATGCCGCGCTCGCAGAGGATGACGTTGTCGTTGCCGCTGGCCATGATGTATTCCGCGCTCATCAGCAGCTCCTTGAGCGTGTTGGCAAGCCCGCGCTTGAGAAGAATCGGCTTTTTGACCGAGCCCATCTCCTTCAGAAGATCATAATTCTGCATGTTGCGCGCGCCGATCTGAATGACGTCGACGTTCTCAAACAGCGGCAGATGCTTAATGTTCATCAGCTCCGTCACGATGGGCAGCCCCGTCTCCTGCTTGGCGATCTCAAGCAGGCGGATACCCTCGCCATGCAGCCCCTGGAAGTCATACGGAGACGTGCGCGGCTTGAACGCGCCGCCGCGCAGCAGCTGCGCGCCTGCGGCCTTGACGGCCTTCGCAACGTATACGATCTGCTCCTCCGATTCGACCGAGCACGGCCCCGCGATCATCGCGAAATGCCCGCCGCCGAATTTCGCATCCCCGACCGAAACCACGGTATCGTCCGGGTGGAACTTGCGGTTGCAGCATTTGAAGGGGTCTGAAACGCGCTTGACGGAATCGACGATATCCAGACTTTCCAGCAAGGACATATCGATCCGGCTCGTGTCGCCGACCAGACCCAGCACGGTCTGGTACTCGCCGAGCGAGGGGTGTACGTCGATTCTCTGGCTGCGCAGCCAGTTGATGAGCTGGTTCCGCTTTTCCTCCGGGACGTTGTGCTTCAATACGACAATCATGGTTTTGACCTCCAGTACAATAAAAAATGCGGCACAGTCAATTCTGTGCCGCATACAAATTACAAGCTCTTCTGCGCATCACAAATTGACCTTACTATCCGGCGACAGTAAAGTAATAATAGGACGCGAAAACAGAAGTGAACATGAGAAGACTCTCCTTATGAAAATCTGTGACAATCATAGCACGCTGGACGCCGCTTGTCAACCGGGCGGGCGTGAAAAATGGGGAATCAGAGCGCTTCCGCCTCCGCAAGCCACAGGCTGCCCGACGCGTCCGACGGCATACGCCAGTCGCCTCTGGGGCTGAGCGTCACGGAGCCGACCTTCGGGCCGTCCGGGATGCACGAGCGCTTGAACTGCTGCTGGAAGAACCGGCGGCAGAACGTTTTCAGCCAGTGCCGGATCACGTCGTCCGGATACCTGCCGCCATACGCGTATTTCGCCATCCGGAACAGCTTGCGCGGCCGTGAGCCGAAGCGCAGCAGATGGTACAGGAAGAAATCATGCAGCTCATACGGGCCGACGAGATCCTCTGTCTTCTGCGCGATCTGTCCGTTCTCGTCCGCGGGCAGAAGCTCCGGCGAAACGGGCGTATCAAGAATGTCCAGCAGCACCTCCCGCAGCGCGGGCGCGCTGCTCCCGGCCTCATACTGCACGATGTAGCGCACCAGCGTTTTGGGAACCGAGCAGTTGACCGCGTACATGGACATATGGTCGCCGTTATACGTCGCCCAGCCGAGCGCAAGCTCAGAAAGATCACCCGTGCCGATGACCAGTCCGCCGGACTGGTTCGCGATGTCCATCAGGACCTGCGTGCGCTCCCGCGCCTGACAGTTTTCATAGGTGACGTCGTGCACGGCTTCGTCATGGCCGATATCCGCGAAATGCTGCCGGACGGAGGCTGTGATATTGACCTCCTGCACGCTGACGCCAAGCTCCTCGCAGAGCTTGACCGCGTTGGACTTTGTCCGCTTCGTCGTGCCGAAGCACGGCATGGTGACGCACTGGATCTCCTTCCGGCTGCGTCCGGCCAGATCGAACGCGCGCACGCACACCAGCAGCGCCAGCGTGCTGTCCAGTCCGCCGGAAATACCGAGCACGACCGTTTTCGCGTGCGTGTGCTCCACCCGCTTTTTCAGGCCCTGCGACTGGATGCGCAGAATCGCCTCCGCGCGGGCGCGCAGCTGCTCGTCATACGGCGGGACGAACGGGTTGGGCGCGATGTGCCGCGTCAGCACAGTCTCGCGCAGCGGCTGGTCAAAGGGAACAACCTGAAGGCCGGGGACAGAGTCATAACTCGTCGTGCGGTGCCGCTCGTGCATGAGCCGCTGCACGTCGATCTCGGAGACTGTCAGGGAAGCACTCGCAAACGGCTCATTTTCTGCAAGAACCGTCCCATTTTCCGCAATCAGATGGTGCCGCGAGAAGACCATGTCCTGCGTCGATTCCGTCGGCGATGCGCTGCAGTAGACATAGCCGCAGGCCAGCCGCGCCGACGTCGCGCCGACCAGCGACCGGCGGTACTCTGCCTTGCCGATCACCTCGTCGGAGGCGGAGAGATTCAGAATGATGGCCGCGCCGCCCGCGCAGAGCCGCGTCGACGGCGGGCAGGGAACCCACAGATCCTCGCAGAGCTCCACGCCAAAGGTGTAGTCCTGCATGCCGGAGCAGCAGAACAGGAGATCCGTTCCAAACGGAACAGTCTGGCCGCAGAGCGTAATCGTATAGACCTTCCCATCCAGCGTTTTCGCGGAGGAAAACTGCCGCAGCTCATAGAATTCGCCGTAATTCGGCAGATGCGTCTTCGGCACGACGCCGAGCAGCCGTCCTGCGTGGACGACTGCCGCGCAGTTATAGAGTTTTCCGCCGAAGCGAAGCGGAAGCCCGACCGCCGTGACCGGGTAGAGGTCCTTCGACGCCTCCACGATCCGCGCCAGCGCAGGCTCGACCGCGCCGAGCAGGCAGTCGGAGAAAAACAGATCGCCGCACGTGTAGCCCGTCAGGCAAAGCTCCGGCAGCGTCAGCAGATTCACGCCCGCCGTGTCCGCCTCACGCATCCGCGCCAAAATCTGCTTCGTATTATACTGCACATCCGCGACCACGACGTCGATCGTCCCGGCAGCGGCCTTGATAAAACCGTCTTTCATGGAACCGTTCTCCTGATTTTATAAAGTATCATATATACGATACACGGTTTTGCCGGAATTATCAAGAATAAAAACAAATTGGGTCGGAGACTGGAAAATCTGCGCTTTTGTGCAGAATATATATTTTGAAAGCGGTGTATTGACAACAAACTGTTCAACTTGTAAGATAGAAGAGCCGCCGCTGTGCGGCAGATCGAGTGAAAGGCGGACAGGACATGATTGAACTCAACGGCATGGAGCTGACGATCGAGCAGGTCATCGCGGTGGCCAGACACAACGAGCAGGTGCGAATTTCCGAACCGGCGAAGGAAAAAATCAACCGGGCACGGGCCTACGTGGACGAAAAGCTTGCGCAGAAGGCCGTGATCTACGGTCTGACGACCGGCTTCGGCAAATTTTCCGACACGTTTGTCCCCGAGCAGGAGACAGCTGCGCTTCAGCGCAATCTGATCATCAGCCATGCCTGCGGCATGGGCGCGCCGCTGCCGCGCGAGGTCGTGCGCGGGGCGATGCTGCTGCGGTGCAACGCGCTTGCACGCGGCAATTCCGGCATCCGCCTGTCGACGCTCGAAACGCTGCTTGCCATGCTGAACCGGGGCGTGCACCCGGTGATCCCGGAAAAGGGCTCGCTCGGCGCGAGCGGCGATCTTGCGCCGCTGGCGCATATCGTGCTGGTCATGCTGGGCGAGGGCGAAGCGGAATATCAGAACGCGGTCCTGCCCGGAAAACGGGCCATGGAGCTGGCCGGGCTTGCGCCCGTTGAGCTTGCGGCCAAGGAGGGCCTTGCGCTCATCAACGGCACGCAGATCATGACCGCCATCGCCTGCGGCGTGGTATACGACGCCGTGCAGCTGGCAAAAACGGCGGATATCGCCGCCGCCATGACGTGCGAGGCACAGCTGGGCATCCTGAGTGCCTTTGATCCCGAGGTGCACGCGCTGCGCGGCCAGCAGGGGCAGATGCGCACGGCGCAGAATCTGCTGCGGCTTCTGGACGGGAGCCGTCTGGCCTTCGCGCACAACCCGGAGAAGGTGCAGGACGCCTATTCGATCCGCTGCGTCCCGCAGATCCACGGCGCCAGCCGCGACGCTATCCGCTATGTGTGGGATATCGTCAGCCGCGAGATCAATGCCGTGACCGACAATCCGCTCATTTTCCCCGAGGAGGACAAGGTGATCTCCGGCGGCAACTTCCACGGCCAGCCGGTCGCGCTTGCAATGGACTTTCTGGGCATTGCCCTCAGCGAATACGCCAACGTGTCCGAGCGCCGGCTGGAGCGCATGGTCAATCCCGCGCTGTCCAACGGCCTTCCCGCGTTCCTGACAAAATACGGCGGCGTACACTCCGGCTTCATGATCACGCAGTACGCGGCGGCCTCCATGGTGTCGGAAAACAAGGTCTACGCGCACCCCGCGTCGGTGGACTCCATTCCGTCCTCCGCCAATCAGGAGGACCATGTCAGCATGGGCACGACCGCAGCCAGAAAGGCCCGCATGATCCTCGACAACAGTCAGAAGGTCGTCGGCATCGAGCTGCTTGCCGCAGCGCAGGCGCTGTGGCTGCGCGGCGAGTCGCTCCTCGCCCCCGCGACGGCGGCAGTCTATCAGAAAATCCGCCAGACCGTCCCGCCGGTCGATACCGATGTCGTCATGTACCCCCAGATGGCCGAGCTTGACCGCCTGGTCAAGTCGGGCGCATTGCTCGAAGCCGCAGAACAGGTCTGCGGCAGGCTTCTGTAAAACCGGAGAAAACCGCCGCCCCGGGCTGTGTATGGACGCACGCCCGGGGCGACAGACGGTTTCACTTATAAATGATGCTTCCCACATGAACATAAGGAGGAAATACTATGGCAAAGCTTGTTGAATGCGTTCCGAATTTCAGTGTCAGCCGGGAAAAGGACCCGGCGGTGTTTCAGGGCCTCGTCGACACGGCGAACAGCATCCCCGGCTGCTTCGTCTTCGACGTACAGTCCGACGGCAACCATAACCGCTGCGTCTTTACGCTGCTCGGCTCCCCCGAGGCGATGGGCGAGGCAGCGTTCCAGCTGACAAAAAAGGCGACCGAGACCATCGATATGCGCCGGCATACAGGCCAGCACCCGCGCATGGGCGCGACGGACGTCATTCCCTTTATCCCGACCATGGACACGAGCGTAGAGGAATGCGTGGAGCTGTCAAAGCGCGTCGCTGCCCGCATCTGGGATGGGCTTCGCGTGCCGTCGTTCCTGTATGAGGACTCCGCCTCGCGCCCGGAGCGCAGAAATCTGGCCGCCTGCCGCAAGGGGCAGTTCGAGGGCATGCCGGAAAAGCTGCTGGAGCCGGACTGGGCGCCGGATTACGGCGAGCGGAGGATCCATCCGACTGCGGGCATCATCGCCATCGGCGCACGGATGCCGCTTATCGCCTACAACATCAATCTCGATACCTCCGACATCGAGGTCGCAAAGAAGATCGCAAAGGCTATCCGCGCCAAGGACGGCGGCTTTGCCTGCTGCAAGGCCATCGGCGTGATGCTTGAGGGCCGGAACATCGCGCAGGTGTCGATGAATCTCACAAACTTTGAAAAAACGCCGATCTACTACGCCTTTGAAATGACGCGCCAGCTGGCCGACCGCTACGGCGCGCGGATCATTGGTTCCGAGGTGGTCGGCCTGACGCCCGCAAAGGCGCTGCTCGACTGCGCGGAATTCTATCTGAAGCTTGAAAATTATGACTGCCGCAAGCAGGTCATGGAATATCATCTGATTGGGATGGAATGAGAGGTGTGACACATGGAACTGGCAGAACTGACGGTACGCGGCTTTACGGAGGAGATCGCCTCCGCGTCTCCGGCTCCCGGCGGCGGCAGCGCCGCAGCGCTGGCGGGCGCGGTCGGCGCGGCGCTGACCGCAATGGTCAGCGGCCTGACGCTCGGCAGAAAAAAATATGAGGCCGTGCAGGAGCTTGCGCTCCGCGCACAGGCGCAGGCAGACGCGCTGCGCAAACGGCTGCTGGCCGCGATGGAGCAGGACACGCAGACGTTTTTGCAGGTCAGCGCGGCCTACGCGATGCCGAAGCAGACGCCCGAGGAAAAGCAGGCGCGCAGCAGCGCCATCGAACAGGGCCTCAAGGCCTGCACGCAGCCGCCGCTTGCCGTGATGCAGCTGTGCGCAGAGGGCCTGGAGCTGCTGGAGAGCCTTCTGGGCAAGACGAACGCAACGGCGGCCAGCGACTTTGGCGTCGCCTGCCTCAGCCTCCGCGCAGGGATGCAGGGCGCGTGGCTGAACGTGTGCATCAATACCGGCTCCCTGCACGACACCGTGTTTGCCGCCGGTGCGCGCGCAGCGGGGCAGAAGCTGCTCGATACCGGCCTTCCGCGCGCCGACCGCTGCTACGCGGCGATGCTGGCCGTATGCAGCGAGGGATGAGGATACAGATACTCCGGCAGGCGGACTATACCGTATCCGCCTGGGCCGGCGGCGCGACGACGCAGCTGGCGATCTGGCCGCCGCAGGCGCAGTATGCCGCGCGCAGCTTTGACTGGCGCGTAAGCTCTGCCGTGGTCGGGGCGGAGGAATCGGTCTTTACGCGGCTGCCGGACTATGCGCGCCATCTGGCGATTCTGGACGGCCAGCTCCGCCTGCGGCACAACGGCGGCGGCGAGCTGACGCTGCATCCGTTCACGCCGCACGTCTTCGACGGCGCGGACGAGACGCGTTCATGCGGCACCTGCACGGATTTTAACCTGATGCTGCGCAAGGGCGTCTGCTGCGGCCGCATACGGCCTATACGCACCGGCGCGGGGCAGGCGGCCTGCCTGCAGGCCGGTGCGGAGGACTGCTGGGAAGAGCAGACGGCGGTTATTTACTGTGTGCGCGGCGGCGTCACGCTAACGGCGGACGGGCGGCAGCTGCGGCTTTCGCAGACCGACTGCGCCGTGCTGCGCTTCTGCGGCTGCGTGCAGCTGCGCGCTTCCGGCGAATATCCGGGCGTTTGTATGCTGGCGGAGATCTGGCCGGAGAAAAAATGACGCAGGAATTCCTGCATCCATGCAAGAATGAATTGAAAAATGCAAAAGAAGCTGTTACAATATCATCAATGGGGGAGATCACGATGCAGCTGGAACATACTGAAACCTTACAACTTGATTACGAACTGCCGGAATACCCGGAAATAGACCCGCGCTATCGCCGCGCACCGCGCCGCGAATCGCACCTGAGCCGGGCGGATCAGGCGCTGGCGATCAAAAATGCGCTGCGCTACATCCATCCCGATCACCACGCGCAGATGGCAAAGGAATTTGCGCAGGAGCTGGCCGAGCATGGCCGTATCTACGGCTACCGCTTCCGTCCCGCAGGCGCGATCTATGGAAAACCGATCGACGAATACAAGGGCCGCTGCATTGAGGGCCGCGCGATCCAGGTCATGATCGACAACAATCTGGACTTCGACGTTGCGCTGTATCCCTACGAGCTGACGACCTACGGCGAGACAGGCCAGGTCTGCCAGAACTGGATGCAGTACCGCCTGATCAAGAAATACCTCGAACAGCTGACGGACGAGCAGACGCTTGTCGTCATGTCCGGCCATCCGCTCGGCCTGTTCCACAGCCACAGGATGGCCCCGCGCGTGATCATTTCAAACGGCCTGATGGTCGGCACGTTCGACGATCAGGAGAACTTCAACCGCGCCGCCGCGCTTGGCGTGGCGAATTACGGCCAGATGACCGCGGGCGGCTGGATGTATATCGGCCCGCAGGGCATCGTCCACGGCACGTTCAACACGCTTCTGAACGCAGGCCGCCTCATTCTCGGCATTCCGAACGATCAGGATCTGGCCGGACGGCTGTTCGTCTCGGCGGGCCTTGGCGGGATGTCGGGCGCACAGGGCAAGGCGGCGGAGATCGCCGGTGCGGCGTCCATCATCGCCGAGGTCGACGATTCCCGTATCGATACGCGCTTCACGCAGGGCTGGGTCAGCCACAGAACGTCGGATCTGGCCGAGGCGGTGGAGATCGCCCGGACACACCAGAAAAACGGCGAGCCGTGCGCAGTCGCCTACCACGGCAATATCGTCGATCTGCTGGAATATCTGTACGAAAAGCAGGTGCACGTCGACCTGATGAGCGACCAGACCTCCTGCCACGTGCCGTATGACGGCGGCTACTGCCCGCAGGGCCTGAGCTTTGCCGAGCGCACGCGGATGCTGGCCGAGGAGCCGGAGGCGTTTCGTGCGCTGGTCGATCAAACGCTGCAGCACCACTATGAGATGATCTGCAAATTCCACGACCGGGGTACCTATTTCTTCGACTACGGCAACAGCTTCCTGAAGGCGGTCTATGATTCCGGCGTGAAGGCGGTCTGCAAAAACGGCGAAAACGATCTGGACGGCTTTGTGTTCCCGTCCTACGTTGAGGATATCCTCGGCCCGTGCCTGTTTGACTACGGCTACGGCCCGTTCCGCTGGTGCTGCCTGAGCCGGAAGCCGGAGGATCTGCACAAGACTGACATGGCCGCCGCAGAATATATCCGCACGCACAACCGGCGCTATCAGGACTACGACAACTACGTCTGGGTGCGCGACGCGGAGAAGAACCGGCTCGTCGTCGGTACACAGTGCCGCATTCTCTATCAGGATGCGATGGGGCGGATGAATCTGGCGCTCAAATTCAACGAAATGGTTCGCAACGGGGAGATCGGCCCGGTCATCCTTGGCCGCGACCATCACGATACCGGCGGCACGGACGCGCCGTTCCGCGAGACGTCCAACATCAAGGACGGCTCGAATATCATGGCCGAAATGGCAACGCAGTGCTACGCGGGCAACGCCGCGCGCGGCATGAGCTACATCGCCCTGCACAACGGCGGCGGCACGGGCATCGGCCGCGCCATCAACGGCGGCTTCGGCATGGTGCTCGACGGCTCGGAGCGCGTCGATACCATCCTCCGCATGGCAATGCCGTGGGACACCATGGTCGGCGTCGCCCGCCGCAGCTGGGCCTGCAACGAGCACGCCATGACGACGGCGGCGGAGTATAACGAGCTTTACGCCGGGCAGGACCACATCACAATGCCCTATGTGGCGGACAGCGCCGTCGTCGAGCAGGCTGTGGCGCAGCTGGAGTGCTGACCGGGAAAGGAACAGGCAATGAAAAGAACGCTGATCACCAACATCGGTATGCTGGCCACGCCGCAGGGAACCGCCGCGCGGGGCGGCAGGGCGCAGGGCGAGATCTGCATCCTGAAAAACGCATGGATCCTGATCGAGAACGATCTGATCGCGCAGGTCGGGACCGGTGCAGCGCCTGCGGCTGCCGACGCGCAGACGATCAACGCCGGAGGGAAGCTGGTCACGCCCGGTCTGGTCGACGCACACACGCATCTGATCTTCGGCGGCTGGCGGCAGAACGAGCTGGCGCTCAAGCTGCACGGCGCGGGCTATCTGGACATCCTCGCCGCAGGCGGCGGCATCCTGTCCACCATGCGTGCAACACAATCGGCAAGCGAGGAGCAGCTGGAGGCGAAGGCCTCCGCCGCGCTGGATGAAATGCTCCGCTTCGGCACAACGACCGCAGAGGCCAAGAGCGGCTACGGCCTGTCGACCGGGGAAGAATGCAAGGCGCTGCGCGTGATCGGAAACCTGCAAAAGCATCATGTGATGGATCTCGCTGCGACCTTTATGGGCGCGCACGCCGTGCCGGAAGCCTACCGGGACAACCGGCAGGGCTATCTGGAGCTTCTGTGCGAGGAAATGCTTCCGGCGGTACAGGAGCAGGGCATTGCGGAATTCTGCGATGTGTTCTGCGAAAAGGGCGTTTTTTCCGCCGAGGAATCCCGCCGCATCCTGCTCACCGGCAGACAGCACGGGCTGCGGCCCAAGATCCACGCGGACGAGATCGAGGCCATCGGCGGCAGTGAGCTGGCAGGCGAGATCGGGGCCGTCTCGGCGGAGCATCTGATCGTCTGCCCGCCGTCCGGCATCGCGTCCATGGCAGAGGGCGGCACGGTCGCCTGCTGCCTGCCCGCAACAAGCTTTTATCTGGGCGCGGCCTACGCGCCCGTACAGGATATGGTGCAGGCCGGTGTTCCGGTCGCCATGGCGACGGACTTCAACCCCGGCTCCTGCCCGTGCCTCAATATGCAGCTGGTCATCAGCCTCGGCTGCCTGCGCTACCGGCTGACGCCCGAGCAGGCGCTGACCGCGGTGACGCTCAACGGCGCCGCCGCCATCTGCCGCGCCGACCGCATCGGCTCCATCGAGCCGGGCAAGCAGGCGGACATTCTCATCTGGAACGCAGAGGATCTGGACTATATCTGCTACCGCCTTGGCAGCAATCTGGTCGATACGGTAATCAAAAAAGGAAACGTCGTTTAGACAAAAGAACAGGCAATGCCCATCCGGACATTGCCTGTTCCGCAGGAAGCTCGGTTTTTATGCAAAAAGCAGCCTGCCTTGAACACAGTTGGTAGGGGCGGGGCTCTGCTCTGCCCATTGGGCAGCCGCAGATTTGCGCAGCACACTGTAGGGGCCGATGCCCACGTCGGCCCGGCAGAATGCACCGTTTTAACGGAAATCTTCGGCATATTCGTAACTTCCCAACGGGCCGATGTGGGCATCGGCCCCTACAACCAGGTATGCAGGTGCGCTGCATAACCCAACACCTCACCCGTGGATTGTTTCGAGCTTCCGGATGTTTTCCTCAGAATCGTCTCCGACACAGCCGACCAGCATATACGTCTTGTGGAAGTGGTCGTAGATGAAATGATCGAGCAGCCGGAAGCCGATGATGCGGCCTGTTGAGCGCACATGGGTGCGCGGCCCAGTGCAGTAGTGCTGTGCGCCGCCGAGCAGAATGTGGCTCTCGTCATAGTAGTCGATGGGCAGATCCTGCCGGATCAGCTCGTTGACGCGCGCTTCGAGCGTGGGAATATCGATATCCGGCTGGTGCTCGTTGAATTCGAGCACGAAGCCGTGGCGGATATCGCCGTGGCTGCACGCAAGCATCTGCTCCTGCGTCATGGCGTATTCGCACAGATCCTCCGCGCTGTGCGCCATGAGGCGATAGGCAAGCGACGGATAGACGATGTCGCACAGCTCCTGCGGCAGAGGGCCAAAGAGGTTCGGCCGCGTGATGACGATCTGCTCGCCGACGCCGATGAGCAGATTCGCGTTGACGCCGAGCAGGGGATAGATCAGGTCAAAATGCTCGATGATGATGCGCTTGCCGCGCCGGACAGCCAGCCGGACGGCGTCCGCCAGCTCCGAGAGCTGATGGAAGCCCGTCTCGAAGCGGATGTCCAGATGGTAGGTGTGCGGCGTGAAAAAGCCCGTCTCATACTCCTGCTCCAGAAGCGGGAGCGGGCGGACGTTGACGCCGTCGTCGTCGTTCGTAAGCTCGATGCCGGGGAACATGCCCTTGATGAGCACGCTCTTGCCGGAGCCGGCTTCCCCGATGAAGCCGATGATCTGGTCAAAGGGCGAAAGATAAAGCTGCGCAATCTGCATACCGAGCGTGTAGATCCGGCTGCGGCCGCGGGGTGCAAAATACGTGCTGTAGATATGGCTGCTCTGAATCGCGTTTGTCGTCATGGGCGTTTTGCCTCCTGTGCCGTTTTCTTTCAGTATAGAGGATAAAGCCCGCTTTAATCAAGGAAAATCTGCTGCAAGCAGCATGAAATATTGAAAAACATACAAGGGGGAATTTTGGTGGTTATCCGAAACGAGGCTTCTGCCGGAGCGGCGGAGTCGGCGGACGTACTGGTCACGGTGCGGCCCGCTGAAACGCTTGAGCTGCGGATCGCGTCGACCGTCCGATTGCAGTTCGGCGCTGCGATCGAGCAGACGGTGCACAGCGTTCTGCGCGCCGCAGACGTGCAGCAGGGAGAGATTGCCGTAGACGACCACGGCGCGCTCGACTGGATCCTGCGTGCCCGGCTGGAAGCCGCGCTCGCACGGGCGGAAGGAGGGACCGCATGAGACGTTCCATGCTCTTTGTACCCGGAAATAACCCGAAAATGATGACAAGCTGCGGCTTTTTCGGCGCGGACGCCATCATATTTGATCTGGAGGACGCCGTATCGCCCGATGAAAAGGACGCGGCGCGCATACTGGTCAAATACGCGGTGACGAATGTGGAGCGCTGCCGCAGCGAGATCATCGTCCGCGTCAATGCGGCGGACACGCCGCTGTTTGCACAGGATTTAGAGGCCATCGTGCCGCAGAGGCCGGATTACATCATGCTCCCGAAGACCGCGTCGCGGCAGACCGTCTGCGGCTGCGACGCCGCCATCGGCGAAATCGAACGCCGCTGCGGCATGGAGCCGGGCACAATTGGCCTCATCGCGCTGATCGAGACGGCGCTCGGCGTGGAAAACGCATTCGAGATCGCGACGGCCTCCCCGCGTGTGCGGGCACTGTTTCTCGGCGCGGAGGATCTGAGCGCCGACCTGCACTGCAGCCGGACAAAGGAGGGCCTTGAGATCCTCTATGCCCGGACGCGCCTCGTCACAGCGGCGCACGCTGCCGGAATTGATGTCTACGATACCCCCTTCACCGACGTGAACGACGATGAAGGCATCGAAGCCGACAGCCGCCTTGCCCGCAGCCTGGGCTTTACCGGCAAAGCATCCATCTCGCCCCGGCATCTGGACGCAATTAACCGCTGCTTCAGCCCCTCGCAGGCCGAAACAGACTATGCCAGAGAGGTCCTTGCGGCCATTGAGGACGCAAAGCGCTGCGGAAAGGGCGCGGTGGCGCTGCGCGGAAAGATGATCGACGCGCCGATCGCCGCGCGGGCCAGACAGACGCTGGCCGCAGCGGAAGAAATTCTTGCGGAGGGAGGTACGCTGCAATGAAGGAGTCCAAGGTCGTTTCCTCGCTGCGCGAAGCGATCCGCCTTTCCGGTCTGAAGGACGGCATGTGCGTCTCGTTCCATCACCATCTGCGAAACGGCGATTATGTCGTCAACATGGTCATGGAGCAGATCAGCGCCATGGGCATCCGCGATCTGACGGTCAACGCCAGCGCGCTGTTCGACGTGCACCTGCCGATGCTGGAGCATATCAAAAACGGAACGGTCAGCAGACTGCTGACCAACTATATGTCCGCCGGACTTGGCCGCGCCATTTCGGGGGGCGTCATGGACCAGCCCGTGGAGTTCCGGACGCACGGCGGCCGCCCGCGCGATATTGCAGGCGGCGAAACCCCAATCGACGTTGCATTCATCGCCGCGCCAAGCAGCGACACGATGGGCAACTGCACGGGCAAGGTCGGAAAATCGGCCTGCGGTTCGCTGGGCTACGCCTTCCCGGACGCGCAGTACGCGAAAAAGGTCATTGTTATCACCGATGAACTTGTGCCGTATCCGCTCTGCGGCTGGTCGATCCCGGAAATTTACGTGGATTATGTCGTCGCCGTGGATGCCATCGGTGACCCCGCCGGAATCGTCTCCGGCACGACCCGCATGACGCGCAATCCCGTCGCGATCACCATCGCGCAGACCGCCGCGCGGGTCATTGCCAGCTCCGGCCTTCTCAAGGATGGCTTTTCCTTCCAGACGGGCGCAGGCGGCGCGTCGCTGGCGACGGCAATGTATCTGGAAAAAATCATGAAGCAGCAGAACATTCACGGCAGCTACGCGCAGGGCGGCATCACCGGCCTGCTGGTCGATATGCTGAACGAGGGACTGTTCCGGGCGCTGCTGGATGTGCAGTGCTTCGATCTGAAGGCAGTAAGCTCCATCCGCGAAAATCCCTGCCACTGCGAAGTATCGGCGGAGCAGTACGCCAGCCCCGGCTGCCGGAGCGCGGCGGTCGACTCGCTGGATGTTGCCGTGCTCGGCGCGACAGAGATCGACACTTCGTTCAATATCAACGTCCACACGGACTCCAACGGCTCCATCATGGGCGGCAGCGGCGGCCACAGCGACGCGGCTGCCGGCAGTAAGCTCGCGCTCATCGCCGCGCCGCTGTTCCGGGGACGGCTGCCCATCGTGCGCGACCGCGTGACCTGCATCTCCACGCCCGGACAGGATGTGGACGTACTCGTGACGCAGGCGGGCGTCGCGGTCAACCCGAAAAACACGGAACTGCGCGAACGCCTCCGGGCGGCGGGGCTTCCCGTCGTGGACATTCACGAGCTGAAAGAGCGCGCCGAGCGCATCACAGGTGTTCCTGCACCGCTTCCGGTATCGGACCGGGTGGTCGCAAGGGTGATCTCGCGCGACGGAGAGCTGCTGGACACGATCCGTCAAACGGACAATAGGAGCGGAATATGAGAGAAATACAGGCGGAGCTTCTGACCAATACCGTGGCGCAGATGTGCATCCGCGCCAATTATGACCTGCCGCGGGATGTGCTGCGGCAGCTGCAAAGCGCGCAGGCGGCAGAGCCGTGGCCCGCAGCGCAGGAGATCCTGCGGCAGATTTTAGAGAATGCGGAGCTTGCCGCCGCCAACGCCCAGCCGATCTGCCAGGACACCGGCATGGCCTGCGTGTTTCTGGAGATCGGGCAGGAGGTACATATCGCGGGCGACCTCAAGGCCGCCGTGCAGGAGGGCGTGCGAAGAGGCTACGCGGCGGGCTGGCTGCGCAAGTCCGTCGTGCGCGACCCGTTTGACCGCGTCAACACGGGCGATAATACCCCGGCCATGCTCTATTTTGACCTTGTCCCCGGCGAACAGATCAAAATCACCGTCGCCCCCAAGGGCTTCGGCAGCGAAAACATGAGCCGGATCGCCATGCTCCGCCCGTCCGACGGGCTGGAGGGCGTCAAGCGCTTCGTTTTGCAGACCGTGCAGGACGCTGGCCCGAACCCGTGCCCGCCTATCGTGGTGGGCGTGGGGATCGGCGGCACGTTCGACAAAGCGGCGCTGCTGGCAAAGCAGGCGCTCCTGCGCGAGCTGGATACGCCGAACGAAGACCCGTTTTACCGGGCATTGGAGCAGGAGCTTCTGGAAAGCATCAACGCGCTCGGCATCGGCCCGCAGGGCTTCGGCGGCAGGACGACGGCGCTGGCAGTCAACATTCTGACCAGCCCGACGCATATCGCGGGCCTGCCCGTGGCGGTGAATCTCAACTGCCATGTGACGCGCCATGTAACGGAGGTGCTTTGAGATGGCGATCAAACTGAAAACTCCCCTTGACAGCGCGGCAGCGCGCGCATTGCGCGCAGGCGATATGTGCCTGCTGACGGGCGAACTCTACACCGCGCGTGACGCCGCGCACAAGCGCCTCTGCACGCTGCTCGAAGCGGGGCAGCCCCTGCCGTTTGATATGCGCGGCGCGGTCATCTATTTTGTCGGCCCTACGCCGGCAAAGCCGGGACAGGCGATCGGCTCGGCCGGGCCGACGACCTCCTACCGCATGGATGCCTACAGTCCGGCGCTGCTGCGTCAGGGTCTGACCGGCATGATCGGCAAGGGCAAGCGCAGTGAGGCGGTCATAGAGGCGATCCGCGCCTGCGGTGCCGTCTATTTCGGCGCGACCGGCGGCTGCGGCGCGCTCTTGAGCCAGTGCATCAAAAAAGCGGAGGTCATCGCCTATCCCGACCTCGGCCCGGAGGCCGTGCGGCGGCTGTATGTCGAGAATTTCCCCGTGACGGTCATCATCGACAGCGAGGGCAATAACCTTTATGAGATCGGAAGACAGAACTATCTTGACAGTATGCGGCAGCGTGAAGCGTGCGGCAGCGGAGTATGAGGTGCAGCTATGAACGAAGAACGGAAAAAGGTACTCATCATCGGCGTCATCGGCGCAGACGTGCACGCGGTTGGGAACAAGATCCTCTATCACGCGTTCACCGAGGCGGGCTTTGATGTTGTGAATCTGGGTGTCATGGTTTCGCAGGAGGAGTATATCGAGGCGGCGATCGAAGCGGACGCGGACGCTATCGTGGTGTCCTCGCTTTACGGTCAAGGGGAGCTGGACTGCCGCGGAATGCGGGAAAAGTGCGACGAGGCCGGTCTTGCCGGAATTCCGCTGCTCGTCGGCGGCAATATCGTCGTCGGCAAGCAGGATTTCGCGGACGTGGAAAAGCGCTTCAAGGCCATGGGCTTTGACCGGGCCTTCCCGCCCGGCACGCCGCCGGAAACGACCATCGCCGCGCTGCGGGAGATCCTGTATCCCGAAGAGGGACCGCAATGAAGCCAGTATTGTTGACGGATTTCGGCAGCACCTACACGAAGCTGACTGCCGTTGATCTGGACGCAGCCAAGCTTCTCGGCACGGCGCAGGCATATACAACGGTCGCTTCGGATGTGCGCATCGGTTTTCAGAAGGCGCTGGACGCGCTGCTTGCGCAGACGGGGCCATTGACATTTGCGCAGTCGTATGCCTGCTCCTCGGCGGCGGGCGGACTGCGGATGATGGTCAGCGGACTTGTGCCGGAGCTGACGATGGAGGCCGCGCGGCTGGCAAGCCTCGGCGCGGGCGCGAAGATCGTCGGGCAGTTTTCATTCGAGCTGACGCAGGACGATCTGGAAACCATTCAGCGCGTGAACCCGGACATTTTTCTTCTGGTCGGCGGCACGGACGGCGGCAACAGCGCCTGCGTCATTCATAACGCGCAGATGCTCGCCGCGATCCGCCCGCAGTTCCCAATCGTTCTCGCGGGCAACCGCACGGCCATGCAGCAGTGCCGGAAGGCGCTGGAGGGCTTCGAGGTATCCGTCTGCGAAAACGTCATGCCGAAATTCGGCGTGCTCAAAACGGAGGACACGCAGAAGACCATCCGCAGCATTTTCCTGCGCCGCATCGTGCAGGCAAAGGGCCTGAACGCCGCGGCAGAGCGCATGAGCGGCCCGATGATGCCGACGCCTGCGGCGGTCATGCAGGCCATGACGCTGCTGGCGAAGGGAACGGACAAAACGCCCGGCATCGGGGAGCTGATCGGTGTGGATGTCGGCGGCGCGACGACGGACGTCTATTCCATTGCCGAGGGGATGCCCCGGCAGATGAACAGGGTCTACAAGGGCCTGCCGGAGCCGTATGTCAAGCGGACGGTCGAGGGCGATATCGGTATGCGCTATTCCATCGAGGGCGTGCTGGCTGCGGCGGGCGCGCAGCGGCTGGCGGAGCTTTCCGGGCTTTCGCCGGAGCGGGTGGAGGCGCTCGTGCAGCTGCTTGCGCACAATACGCAGACGCTGCCGGAGCACGATACGGAGCTGGAGATGCTTGATTACGCGGTCGCCTCCATGGCCGTGCAGACCGCCGTGATGCGCCACGCCGGTACGCTTGAGGAAACGTATACGATGCTTGGACAGACCTTCGTGCAGAGCGGAAAGGATCTGAGCGAGGTGCGCAGGGTCGTCGTGACGGGCGGGAGCCTCATCCATTCGCAGCGGGCGCGGCAGATCGCGCGCTTTGCCTGCTGCGACCCGGCTGCGTCTGCGTCGCTCCGTCCGAAAAAGGCGGATATCATTCTGGACAAACGTTATATTCTGGCGGCGATGGGCCTGCTTGCGCAGAGCGAGCCGGAGATCGCGCTCCAAATCATGAAAGAGGAGATCAACTGATGGAAATTCAGAACAGAAAGATCCCGGAAGGGGAATTCATGGCAATGCGGCAGGAGGTTCTGCAGCAGTGGCCGACGGGCCGGGACGTCGATCTGACGGAGGCCGCGGCGTATCAGAAGCAGCAGAAGCCGAGCCGCAATTTTTCCGCCAGACTGATCGAAGCGAAAAAGGAGCACAGGACGCTCATCCAGCCGCGTGCCGGTGTGCCGGTGCTTGAGGAGCACATCAAGCTCATGCAGTATCTGGAAAAAGAGGGCGAGGCAGATCTGCTGCCGACCACCATCGACAGCTACACCCGCCAGAACCGCTATCACGAGGCCGAGGAGGGCATCAAGGCCTCCAAGGAGGAGGGCCGCGCCATGCTCAACGGCTTCCCGGCCGTCAACCACGGTGTTTCCGGCTGCCGGAGAGTCGTGGAGAGCGTCAATGTGCCGGTGCAGGTGCGCCACGGCACCCCCGACGCCCGGCTTCTGACCGAGATCGCCTACGCGGGCGGCTTCACCAGCTACGAGGGCGGCGGCATCTCCTACAATCTGCCCTACTGCAAAAACGTCCCGATGGAGACGACCATCGCCAACTGGCAGTACGTCGACCGGTTGACCGGCCTGTATGAGGAAATGGGCGTTTCCATCAACCGTGAGCCGTATGGGCCGCTGACCGGCACGCTTGTGCCGCCCTGCATTTCCCACGCGGTCGCCATCATCGAGGCGCTGCTTGCGGCGGAGCAGGGCGTGAAAAACATCACGGTCGGCTACGGCCAGTGCGGCAACCTGATCCAGGACATCGCCGCAGTCCGCACACTTGAGGAGCTGACGGAGGAATATCTTGCAAAGTACGGCTATCACGACGTAGTTGTCACGACGGTGCTGCACCAGTGGATGGGCGGCTTCCCGGCGGACGAGGCAAAGGCGTTCGGCGTCATCTCGACCGGCGCGCTGATCGCGGCGCTTTCCAAGGCCACGAAGGTCATCGTCAAAAGCCCGCACGAGGCCATCGGCATCCCGACGATGGAGGCGAACGCGCAGGGGCTGCGCTGCACACGGCAGGTCGTCAGCATGATGACCGAGCAGACGTTTGCCAACACGCATCTGGACGAGGAAATGGAGATCATCCGGCAGGAAACGCGCTGCATCGTCGACAAGTGCTTCGAGCTTGGCATGGGCGATATCGCGCTCGGCGCGTGCCGCGGCGTAAAGGCGGGCGTTCTGGACGTTCCGTTCGCGCCCTGCCGCTTCAATGCCGGCCAGATGCTGCCGTGCCGCGACAACGACGGCGCGGTGCGCATCATGAACATGGGCAATCTTCCGTTTACAAAGGAGCTTCGGGATTATCATATGGGAAAAATCGCGGAACGCGCTGCTTTTGAGCATCGGAAAGCGACATTCCAGATGGTGACCGACGACGTTTACGCCATCAGCAAGGGACGCCTGGTCGGGCGGCCCAGATAAAGGAACAGGAGGAACAGAACATGAAAATCAAGGATGTTGTTTGCGCTGCGGGCAGCACGGGGTTTTATTTTGATGACCAGCGCGCCATCAAGCGCGGCGCGGGTCACGACGGTATGTTTTACATCGGCCAGCCCGTCACGGAGGGCTTTTCCGCCGTGCGCATGAAGGGCGAGGCCGTCTCGGTCATGATCGTTCTGGAAGACGGCCAGATCGCCTTCGGCGACTGCGCGGCGGTGCAGTATTCCGGCGCGGGCGGACGCGACCCGCTGTTTCTGGCAAAGGACTTTATCCCCATCATCGAGCAGTATGTCCGCCCGATGCTGCTGGGCCGGGAGGCAGATGATTTCCGCGGCCTGTGCGCGCAGATGGAGGCCATCGAGGTAAACGGCAAGCGCCTGCATACGGCCATCCGCTACGGTGTCTCGCAGGCCATTCTGGATGCAGTCGCCAAGGCGACGGGACGGCTGATGTGCGAGGTCGTCGCGGACGAATACGGCTGCACGGTCAGCCAGACGCCGATCCCCATCTTTACGCAGTCCGGCGACGACCGCTATGACAACGCCGACAAGATGATCATCAAGCGCGCGCAGGTGCTGCCGCACGCGCTCATCAACAACGTGCAGACCAAGCTCGGTGAGCACGGCGAAAAGCTGCTGGAGTACGTCAAATGGCTCCGTGACCGCATACTGACCATGCGCGCGGACGAGAGCTACCAGCCCGTCCTGCACATCGACGTCTACGGCACCATCGGCGCGGCGTTCGGAAACAACAACTATGCCGCCATGGCCGATTATCTTGCGGAGCTGGAGCAGGCGGCAAAGCCCCTCCATCTGCGCATCGAAGGGCCGATGGACTGCGACTGCGACCGCGAAACGCAGATCGTTGCGCTTGCGGGCCTGACGGCGGAGCTTGACCGCCGCGGCATTCAGGTCGAGCTGGTCGCTGACGAATGGTGCAACACGCTCGAGGATATCCGGGAATTTGCCGACCGCAGAGCCGGTCATATGGTGCAGATCAAGACGCCCGACCTCGGCGGCATCAACAATACCATTGAGGCAGTGCTCTACTGCAAGGCGCACGGCATCGGCGCCTATCAGGGCGGCACCTGCAACGAAACGGACCGTTCGGCCCAGGTCTGCGTCCACTGCGCCATGGCGACCCAGCCGGTGCAGATCCTTGCCAAGCCCGGCATGGGCGTCGACGAGGGCTACATGATCGTATCCAACGAAATGAACCGCATCCTCGCCCTGCGTCAGGCAAAGCAGCGCAGCTGAGCAAGAACCAAAACACGCCGCTGGCCGAGAGGCCAGCGGCGTTCACTCTGTCAAAAACAGTTGTTCCTTCATTTTTTGTGCGGGATTTTCAAGGTCTGCGTAGGGGCGGACAGCTCTGTCCGCCCGGCGGGGTGTACTGGTTTTACAGAAATTCACGGCGAATACATATGCACCAGCAGTATCGAATGCTTGAAGATGCCAAGCGAAACACAGCTGCTCCCCGCCCGCATCAGTCTGCGCCGAAGACCGCATCGCTTCAATTCGTTCCGATGGGCAGGTCCACGCTGCGGAAGATCATCGGCTCGAGCATCACGTCATGCGCGTAATAGATGGATGCGCCATGCTCCGGGTCGAGCGCCGTGAGCGCCAGAGTTCCGTCCGGGGCCAGGCTCACGCGCCAGCCGGTGTCGGAAGAGAAGTCCGGCAGGAGGCGCTCGTACTGTTCCTGTATGCGCGCGCTGTCCAGCTTGCGTGTGTTACACCTGCTCCGTATTCCGCGGAAGCGTCCGTGTCAGGATCAGGGTATATCCGACCGTGAGCAGGATCAGAGCGGCAAGATGCAGAAGCTGCGTCTGCATTGTACCCGCAGCCGACAGTGGGCGCAACCTGCCAGCACTGTCCTGCCGGACTGAATTTCTCCGGGCAGGGGGCAGGAAGGAAGATGTTCTGCTCCAGCAGCGTCCGGTAGTATTCTGTCACAATATGATCGCCCACCGGATGAAAACCGTCCGCCGTGCGCGCAGATCCTCGTGGTGGACAAGAGACAGATCGTCCAGCGCGGCACACACGAGGCGCTGATGGCGCAGGGCGGCATCTACCGCCGCTTCATCACCGGCCGCGAACAGGCCGTGGGCTGGAAGCTGTAAAAACGCGTTCAGACCCGCACAGATTCCTCCTGCCCGCGTATGCTGACAGGGGGGATTTTTTATGTGTGTGAAGACCGAGCAGCTCGGGCTGCTTCTGATCGGGGCGGGCGTTGGACTTTTGCTGTCGTTTGCGCTGTGCGGGTGGTTTTTGCGGGTGCTGATCGCGGCCATCCTGATCGTGCTGGGACTTTTGCTGCTGAAATAATTTCCGAAACATATCCTTGTCCGGTTCCGCGTATATATATCCCAGAACATATACAAGGAGTTGAGACTATGGAGCTTGCATTTGAACAGAAACAACGGTCCTGCCTGCATCGCACGGCGCATCTCTCGCTTGCGCAGGAGCAGACACAGGAGCTCATCATACCCGACAGTATGCCGGACGCTTCCCGCACGCTCATCTGCTGCGCCGAGCCGGAGGTACAGAGCAAAACGAACCGGGAGGGCAGTCTTCTCGTGACGGGGACGCTGCGCACGGGCTGCCTGTACGCAGACGAAGCGGGCGGCTTGCAGCTGCTGACCTCCGAGCTGCCGTTTACGGTCAAGCTGGAGTGCGCCGAGCTGCGCGAGGACACGCAGACGCTCACGCGCTGCTGCGTCCGCAGCGCGGACAGCCGTCTGATCAACTCGCGCAAGGTGCTCCTGCGCGTGAGCGTTCTGGTTCAGGCGGACGGCTATGAGCCGCAGACGCAGAGCATGAGCGTCCTCAAGGATCCGCCCGCCTGCCTGCAGATGAAAACGCAGACCTATGAGACGAATGCGCCTGTGGAGCTTTCCGAGCGCGCGTTTCAGGTCAGCGAGGAGCTGAACCTGCCGGACGGCAGGCCGCAGATCGCACGGCTGGTCAGCTGTTCGATCACGCCGGTCGTGCAGGAGCAGGGGCTGGTCGGGAGCAAGGCCGTCCTGAAGGGAACCGCAAATCTGCAAATTACTTATCTGGACAATGAAAACGCCCTGCGGACGCTGAGTTTTTCCGTGCCGTTTTCGCAGTACTGCCAGATGGAGGGCGACTACGATCAGGACGAAACGCTCGAATCGGTGCTGCTTGTGACCGGCGTGCAGCTGGAGCCGGTCGCGTCGGAGCAGTCGCAGAAGCTGCTGTTCGGCGCGGGGCTGCTGGCGCAGTGCATGGTCGTGCAGCCGCAGGCGCTGACGCTCTGTGAGGACGCATATTCGACCAAGGGCGAGTTCCAGCCGCAGTGGGAAACGCAGGAGCACACCATGCGCCTCGACGCGCAGACGCTGCGCGAGCCTGTCCGCGCCTCGTTCCCGGTGCAGGCCGCCGCCGTGCTCGACTGCCGGGTCTACCCGGACGCACAGGCGCTTGAGCGGACAGACGACGGCGTTACCGTCCATGTGCCGCTGCGCGCGGACCTCGTCTATACCGACCCGGACGGCGCGGTGCAGGCCGAGACGTTCCGCACGGAGGTCAGCTGCCATACGGCGCTGAGCGAAAACGGCCTCTGCGAGGCCGTGTGTACGATCCAGCCGGAGGGCTACGCCTCGGCGGGCAGCGGCGCGGTCGAGCTGCGCTATGACGCGGTCTTTCAGGTACAGACGTTTTCCCGGCAGACGCTGCAGAATCTGTCTGGCGGGACGCTCGACCTGACGAAGCAGCAGAACACGCAGCGGCCGTCAGTCGTCATCCGGCGCATGAGCGAAAACGCCGCGCTCTGGGACCTTGCGCGGCAGTACCGGACGACGGCGCAGTCGATCCAGCAGGCCAATCATCTGACGCAGCCGGAGGCGGACGCCGGACGGCTGCTGCTGATCCCCATGTGAGACGGGAGGCGGGAATATGGAACAACGTTCGATCTACGCGCAGATCGCGGACCGCACGGACGGCACGGTCTATATCGGCGTCGTCGGCCCTGTGCGGACGGGAAAATCCACCTTTATCAAGCGCTTCATGGAGCAGCTCGTGCTGCCGAACATCGAAAACGTCTATGAGCGCGAACGCGCCACCGACGAGCTGCCGCAGTCCGGCTCGGGCCGGACGATCATGACGGCGGAGCCGAAATTCGTCCCGAACGAGGCCGCCCGCATCAGCCCGGACGGAAAAACGACATTGCAGGTGCGGCTGATCGACTCTGTGGGCTACATGATCCCCGGCGCGGTCGGCGACACGGAGGACGGCAAGCCCCGCATGGTCACGACGCCCTGGGCCTCCGAGGAGCTTCCCATGGCACAGGCGGCGGAGCTTGGCACCAAAAAGGTCATGGAGGACCACAGCTCCATCGGCGTGGTCGTCACGACGGACGGAACGGTCACGGATATCCCGCGCGAGGATTACCGCGAGGCGGAAGCCCGCGCCATTGCGGATATGCAGAAGACGGGCAAGCCGTTCGTGGTCGTCGTCAATACGCAGGACGCGAAAAAGGGACAGGCGGACGCGATCTGCGCCCGCATCCGGGCCGAATACGGCGTGCAGGCGCTGACGATGGACTGTGCGGTGATGCAGACGCAGGATATTGCGCGGCTGCTCGAAGCGGTCATGTACGCGTTCCCGGTCGAGGAGCTGCGTTTCTTCCTGCCGAGCTGGGTGCGGGCGCTGCCGGACGATCACCCGGTCAAAGCCGCCCTGTATGACGCAATGCTTGACCGCGCCTCAAGGCTCACGAGCCTCAGCGAAGCGGAAAGCGTCATGGGCACGCTGCGGGAGCTTGATCCGGTCGACGCGTTCCGCGTGCGGGAGGTCGATCTCGGAACCGGCACGGTCACCTGCGAGCTGCATCTGCCGGAAACGCTGTTCTATGAGGAGCTGTCCAAACAGGCGGGCGTGGAGATCGCGGACGACGAGGCGCTTATGCAGATGCTGCGGGAGCTTTCGCAGACGAAAAAGCTCTACGACAAGGTACAGACCGCGCTCGAACAGGTCAAGGCGACCGGTTATGGCATCGTCATGCCGGGCGCAGAGGAATTGAAGCTCGAAAAGCCGGAAATCGTGAAGAAAAACGGCAATTACGCCGTCAAGCTGCGCGCCAGCGCGCCGTCCATCCACATGATGCGCGCGCAGATCGAGACGGAGATCAGCCCCATGGTCGGCGGCGAACAGGAATCACAGCAGCTCATCGACTATCTGCTCGGCGAATATGAAGAGGACACCGATAAGCTCTGGCAGAGCAACATCTTCGGCAAATCGCTCTATGAGCTTGTCTCCGAGGGCGTCACGGCCAAGATCATGCGTATGCCGGACGACGCGCGGCAGAAGCTCACAAAGACCCTTGGCCGCATGATCAACGAAAACACCGGCGGGATGATCTGTATCCTGCTGTGAATACCCGCAGCGCCCCCTGTCATGCTGTGACATGACAGGGGGCGCTGGTGCGTGCTGATATTGTCTGTGCGTCCGGCGCGGTTACGCCAGCTGGTATTTTTCCTCAAACGTATGGTACTGCATCAAAAATTCGTTGCTGCCGGATTTGACGTCGCCGAGGTACTTGTGCAGATCGATGCGCTCGTTCTTCATGTCGAGCAGACAGCCCGCGATGTTCGAGCAGTGGTCGGCCACGCGTTCCAGATTCGTCAGCAGATCGGACAGCACGAAGCCTGCGGCCAGCGAGCATTCGCCGCGCTGGAGACGGGCGATGTGATTTGTGCGCAGCTCGTCCTTCAGCTTGTCGATGACCTGCTCCAGCGGCTCGACCTGCCGCGCAAGCGTCAGATCGTCCTGCAAGAACGCCCGGCTCGTCAGATCGACGATCTCGCCCACGGCGTTCAGCATCGTCTGCAGCTCCTGCTTTGCGGAGTCTGTGAACGAAACGCCTTTCTCCTTCAGCTCCTCCGCCGATTCGATGATGTTGACGGCGTGGTCTGCAATGCGCTCAAAATCGCCGATCAGATGCAGCAGCTTCGACGATTCCACGCTGTCCTGCTCGCTCATCGGCTGCGTGGCCAGATGTACGAGGAAGGTTCCCAGCGTGTCCTCATAGCGGTCGGTATCGTCCTCCCGCTGCCGGACGGAGGCGGCCAGCTCCGGCGTAAAGCCGAGCACGGCCTGTAAGCTCTCATGCAGCGCAAGCTCGGAGTCCGCAGCCATGCGCTTGGCCAGCTCCTCGCTCTTGACGAGCGCAATGGCGGGCGTTGCAAACAGGCGCTCGTCCAGAACAGTTGCGGTGTCGGTGCTGCGGCCATCCGGGATGATCCGGTACGACAGCTTTTCCAGCAGTCCGCAGCACGGCAGCAGCATCAGCGTGCAGGCCAGATTGAAGATCGAGTGAATGAGTGCGATATGGAACGTATCGATAGCGGTCGAGACGAACGCAAAGCGGAAAATCGCGTTTGCAGCCTCAAACAGCGCCAGCCAGACGGCTGTGCCGATGATATTGAAGCTCAGATGCACGACGGCTGCGCGCCGCGCGTTCTTGTTCGTGCCGACGGAGGACAGCATGGCCGTCACGCACGTGCCGATGTTCTGTCCCATGATAATGGGGATCGCCGCGCCGTAGCTGACAGCCCCGGTCGAGGACAGCGCCTGCAGAATACCGACCGACGCGGACGAGGACTGCACAATGCCCGTCAGGATCGCGCCAGCCAGAACGCCCAGAATGGGATTCGAGAACAACAGGAAGAATTTCGTGAAGTTCGGGTCGTTCCGCAGCCCGGAGACGGAGCCGGACAGCGATTCCATACCGAACATCAGCGTCGCGAAGCCAAGAAGGATCAGGCCCGTGTCCTTTTTCTTGCCCTTTGCGGTCAGATACAGAATAATGCCGATCACAGCCAGCACCGGCGTGAACGACGACGGCTTCAACAGCTGCACGAACAGGCTGTCCCCGCTGATGCCGGACAGCGACAGCAGCCACGCTGTCACAGTCGTGCCGATATTCGCGCCCATGATAACAGGAATGGACTGCTTGAGGCTCAAAAGCCCCGAATTGACAAAGCCCACGACCATGACCGTCGTAGCCGAGGACGACTGAATGACCGCCGTGACGGCAAGACCCGTCAGAAGCCCGGAGAATTTCCCGTTCGTCAGCTTCGCCAGAATGGCCTTCAAGGACCCGCCCGCGCGCTTTTCCAGCGCCGTGCCCATCACACTCATGCCGAACAGGAACAAACTCAGCGAGCCGAGCAATGTTAAAAAGTTAAAAATCGTCATATCCGCACAGACCTCTTTCCAAATTCGTTTTATCTGATATAAATATAGAAAGAGAATGTCAAATGCGCGTCCAGAATTACGTTAAATCTTCGTGATATTTCCCGCAGAATCTTAAATCCAAATCAATTCCCGGTTAAACCGCCGACAGTCCGGCGAATCCGCACGCACCCAAAGCCTTCCCCGCCGGTGAAGGTGGCCCGGAGGGCCGGATGAGGGCGGGGAGCAGCCGCGAATTGTTGAAGCTTCACAGCATCGCCGCCCATCCGGAAAAATTTTTTTCTCCAAATTCCCCACAAATAAAGCAGCCAGCATCTTGCAATTGCGGCACAGTTCGTATATAATTATTCTACGAATACTAGGGGTAGTGTAGACTTTTGCAGCACCCTGTTGCAATTTCACCCCGATTGTACGTCCGACCGAGATGAGGAGGAATGCGAAGAATGAAACGCAACCGAATATTGGCCATAGGCATCGCACTGCTGCTGGCGGTGCAGCTGCTGACGCCGCTTGCCTGCGCCGCAGGCACGACGCTCAAGCTCACAGCCCCGGACAAGCTGCCGGACGTTGGACAGACCTTTACCGTCACGGCGGAGCTGACCGGCAACACAGGTCTTGCCGCCGTGCAGCTCAGTCTGGGCTACGACGATTCCGTTGTCGAATGCACCGGCATTGAAAACGGCGCGCTCGTTGCCGGTATGCTCGCCGCGAGCAACCCGTACGCAACGCGCGGCGGCGTCGGCGCGATCCTCGCAGCGGCGACCACCACCGCCGTCAAGACCGATGGCAGCCTCGCCGTGTTTACCTTCCGCGTCAAGGCGGCGGGCGACGCGAAGCTGACCCTCGCCGATGCGCTCCTGTCCGACACGGACGGCAAGGCGCTCTCGCTTTCCTATTCGCTCCCGGCGCTGATCGCGCAGGGCAGCACCGGCTCTGGTTCCACCGGCGAAACGCCGGGCGCGGACGATAAAAAGTCCGACGACGACAAGAAATCCGAAGACGACAAAACGGCTGAGGACGACAAGAAGTCCGAAGAGAAGCAGCCCGCAGACACCACGCAGGAGGAAGTCAAGTCCGGCTCCTTCCGCGACGTGACCAGCGCGCACTGGGCCTTCGCCTCGGTCGAACGCGCGGCGGAACTGGGACTTGTCACCGGCTATTCCGACGGCACCTTCCGGCCCGACACCCCCGTGACTCGCGCACAGTTCGTCCTCATGCTCTGGCGCATGTGCGGCAAGCCCGCTGCGGCCAAGGCGGCCTCGTTTGCAGACGCCAGCGCGGACTGGTATCAGGACGCACTGAGCTGGGCCGTAGAAAAAGGCTATGTGAACGGCCTGTCCGACACCCGCTTCGGCCCCGACGCCCCCATCACGCGCCAGCAGGCCATGGCCATCCTCTTCCGCCTGAACGGCGGGCAGAGCGGCACAGAGCTGACGCTGACCGGCATTTATGAGCAGACCTTCGCCGACAGCACGGCCATCGCCTCCTGGGCGAAGGACGCGACATGGTGGGCGGTCTACCACGAGCTTGTTTCCGGCGTCGGCGGCAGCCGCATCGCGCCGGAGGCCAACGCGTCCCGCGCACAGATCGCGGCGATCCTGCTGCGGTATGCGGATCAATTTATGACAATGGAGGAAGCGGCATGAAAAGAAGATTGCTTGCGCTGCTGCTCGCAGTGCTGACACTCACGATGCTCACCGCAGCCGCGTTTGCGGAAGACACGGAAGTCCTCGGCGTCTATAATGTGACCGGCCCCCTGACCGTGACGAACGGCACGAAGGACGGCGGCTTCTACGCAGGCGCGGACACGTTCGAGCTGAACTGCACCGGCCTGACCGGCGAGTATTCCCTCGTCCTGCTCCTTGCGGGCGACAGCGCCGTCCCCACAGAAGGCAACATCCAGTACATCGACCAGACGAGCGTGGAGGCTGGCAAGGTGACATTCACCCTCAAGCCCAAGGCCCTGACAGAGGGTACATACAACGTCTACATCAGCACGACCGACAAGGCGCTCGACAAGGTCGCATCGTTCAAGTACGGCGAGAAGCCGGATGTCGTTCTGGGCGATGTGGATGGCGATGGAAAGATTAAAACGACTGACGCACTGCTGGTGTTGCAGCATGTATCAGAAACAATTACATTGGAAGGAAACGAGTTTGTGGCTGCTGACGTTGACAAGGATGGCGTGATCAAAACAACCGACGCATTGCTGATCCTTCAGTATGTCGCAGAGAACATAAGTTCGTTTGACTGAGAGGTAGAAAAACATGAAGAAAAAATTATTAGCAATCGTTCTTACGGTTTGCGTGCTGGTATCTCTTTTTGCAACACCAGTTTCTGCAATCGTATTTGAACCGACTCCGACTGCTCAGTTGGAAGCAGTTACTTTCACGGAAAAAAACACATCGAAGTACCCAGTTGAGGGCGATGCTATTACGGAAATTGCAGCAGGCAATACGTTTGCAATTAAGATTTCCGTAACGAACCCCTCTTCCGACCCGCTTCGCTTGTCTGGGTTTAAATTTAGATTTACTTATAATGTGGACGCTTTTGAGACGTACACCTACACATTTGAAAATGACGATGACAGCGGTACGGTTGGTCCAGACGCTATGCCTTCATCTACAAAGGGCGGTCTGAAGGGCTGGACAATGCAAAATAATACAGGAACTGCCGGACTGGCTGTTTTTGCAGGTACCTGCGAGAAAACAGCGAATCAGCCGGTGCTGGCATCCGGTGAACAGCAAACGATTGGCTATTTGCTGCTCAAGGCAAAGACGAACGTAGAAAACGGCAGTTACTCGTTTGGGTTTGAAGGCGAGAACTATTTCAACCATATTAAAGATGGTGAAACCAAGGATGAAGAAGTCGAAAATGTAGATTTCTCAAAAAAGCTTGCTCTGACGGTTACTGGTGGACAGAATCCAACCATTGGTGCTACCACTATTGACCCGACTGAAGTCGCATACGGTAGCGACGAAGTGCTCACCATGGGTGCAACGTCTACTTCTAATAAGGACATCACCAGCTTCGTCACCTTCAAGGTGAAGGATGCAGAAGGCAACGACGCTGCTGGCTTCGTTGTCAACAACGGCAATGAACTGAATGTTGCTGCAGCAGATGCTGGTACCTATACTGTCACTGCTGAGCCGAATGGAGACAACTGCAGAATCGATGAGAGCGTGACTGTTCAGAACGCAACCCTCACGATCACCAAGCAGGAGATCACCGCGCCCGTTGCAACGGTCACGAGTTTTGCCAAGGGTCAGCGAATCTTTGACCTGAACGTCGAGACGACGACTCCCGGCCTTTCTGTGGGCTCTACCTGCTATGAGGGCACGAATACCGATGGCAATCCGCTTGATTCCCAAGAGAAGTTTAAGGCGGGCACGCTTTACAGCATCGTGATCGGGCTGGAAGCGGACAAGAACCATGTGCTTAACGCCCAGACGCTGACCGTCACGGTCAATGGCGGTGAGCCGCAGACGGTCGCAATCGAGGAGAGCGGATTTGCCGGTGCATACAAGGCTGTTGTAACAGCTACGACTGCGGATAAGGATGCCCCGACGATCACGCCGAATCCGATCAACGCCACCTACGGCGATAAGCTGTTCACGCACACTCCGACCGGCACTGCAATCTATGACGGTCAGAATGTTTCCGGCACATTCACATGGTCGAATAAGTACAATGCAGAAACCACGGTCGGCAATGCTGGCGTGAATGAATTTGATGTAGTCTTCACGCCCACCAACACGGACCTCTACGCCACTGTTACCGGCAAGGTCACCGTGACTGTCGCGCAGAAGGAAATCGACATTACCGATAAGCTTAACACATGGAGTGCCAACGAGTTCACCTATGACGGGAAAAGCCATTCTGTCGAGCTGAAAATTGATGAGGATCTTGTTGGTATCGTCAAAGTTAAGGAGTATACTGGTGACACTGAGGCGCAGGCCGTCGGTGAATATACGGCCTCTGCATCGCTTGAACTGGTAGACCCGGCCAATTACAAATTCAACGAGGACAATGTTCTCACGCGCGATCACACTTGGAAGATCAACAAGGGTGACCTCACGCCGACGGACGCAGAAAAATCCGTGCTCTTCGGTACAAAGGAAGTCACGGTTACTCCGGCTGATTTCGGTCTGATGCAGGACGGCATTAAAATTGAGGTTACTCACGCGGGAAATAGCCTGATTACAGGTTACTTACCAAGCGATGACATGCGTTCTGTCACGTTTATGCTGAGAGATACGGATAAGACAGATGCTGCTAATAACGCGTCTGACACGGCTACATTGAAATTCTCTTCGGCGAATTATAACGAGGCGTCCGGTACGCTCACCATCAAGATCATCGACAAGAACACCGACGCGGATACGCTCAAGATCGACGTTCCTGCTACCGTCACCTACGGCGATACTGTTACCCCCAGCGTCGGCGAGTCCAAACCGGCAGGTGCAGGCAACGTCACGTTCAAGTTCTTCGACGAGGACAACCATGAGGTGCTCACCACCGCGCAGCCGTTCGACGCAGGCACCTACAAAGTCACCGCATCCTGCGAGAGCGAGAGCACGATCTACACCGCAGAAGCGACCTTCACGGTCGAACCGCGCGAGATCGAAGCCAAGGACGTTGCCTTTGATAAGGAACTGACCTACACCGGCAATGAACTGACCCAGACTGTGACCGTCACAGTTAACGGCAAGACCCTGACCGTCGGCACGGACTATACCGTTTCCGACCTGACCGGCACTGAGCCGGGCAGCTATCCCGTCACCGTCGCCGGCACGGGCAACTACACCGGCACAGTCACAAAGTCCTTCGAGATTGCCAAGGCGGACATCTCCAGCGCTGAGATCACCTATGATGCCGGCCCCTATGGCTACACTGGCAAGGAATGGAAGCCTGAAGTTGCCGTTTCCTTCAATGATGCTGCGCTAACAGCTGATACCGACTACACGGTTTCCTATGAGAACAACATCAACGCCGGTACCGCCACAGTTACCGTCACCGGCAAGGGCAACTTCACCGGCACGGCCAGCAAGACCTTCACCATCAACAAGGCCGGCCTGACCCTGAACCCCTGCACGATCTCCGAGCTCTGCACCGAGACCGACCTGAAGACCAGAACGCTCCCGTCCGACTTCTTCCTCGCAGGCGAGACCGAAACCGGCTTCTCCATCAAGCTCACCGCTGTTGAGGGCGGAGACGACATCTTCGCTGTGGCACCTGCGGTTGTCGAAGGCGAAAACAAGATCACCTTCCGGCTGAAGAACGAAGTCGGCGCGGCGACCTTCACGGTCACTGTCACCCCGGTCTCCGGCAACTACAACGGCGGCAGCTATGCGCTGACGATCTCGACCCACGACAGAACCGACGTCTCCGGCAGCATCTCCTTCCCGGATGGCTCCGCTGTCTACACCGGTACTGGCATCAAGTACGAGAATGCGACCATTTCCGGCTATTCCGGCACGCTGCGCTACGGCTACACGCCCAACGCCTCGACCGGCGCTTCGCTTGACGCCTCCGGCCTCCCGCTGACCGTCGGCACCTACACCGTCGCCGTGACCTTCAACAGCGACGCCAGCTTCGGCTACAAGACCGCGACCTTTACCATCACCAAGGCGACCCCGACCGGCACGCCCGGCTACACAAAGCTCGAAACGAACGGCAAGACCCTTGCCGACGCCAAGCTCACCGTCGGCACCATCCGCCCGGCTGGCACCATCGCGTGGGATCTGCCTCTCACGACCGTACTTGAGGACGGCAAGGCATACGCGTGGACCTTCACCCCGGCTGATACGCACAACTACACCATCCTCACCGGCACGCTCGTTCCCTATGTCGACGACGGCATGGATTACATCCCCGGCGTGATCGGCGGCAATACGGGCAGCTTCAACTTCCATGACGTGAGCCGCCTTGACTACTTCTACGACGCTGTCAAGTGGGCCGCAGAAAATGGCATCGCCTCCGGCACGGGCCGCTACACCTTCTCGCCCAACGCCGTCTGCACCCGCGCACAGACCGTCACCTTCCTCTGGCGCGCAGCCGGTTCCCCGCTGCCCAGATATCGCGTCTGCCCGTTCACGGACGTGCAGCCCAGCGATTATTACTACAACGCAGTCCTCTGGGCTGTTGAGCAGGGCATCACCACCGGCCTCAATGCCACCACCTTCGGGCCTGACGTAACGGTCACCCGCGGCCAGGTCGCAACGTTCCTCTACCGCGCCGCCTCCGCCGCCAAGCCCAACACGTTCAGCCCCTTCACGGATGTCAAGACCACGGCGTACAACTACAACGCCATCCTCTGGGCCTATGACAACCGCATCACCACCGGCACCAGCGATACGACCTTCAGCCCGGACGCCTACTGCACCCGCGCCCAGATCGTGACCTTCCTGTACAGATACTATCAGGGCCGCTGAACAAATTTAAACGGGGCTGCAGCGAGAAATCGCTGCAGCCCCGTCAGCTTTTCAAAGCCCCCCGCGTTCTGAACACTTCTGCGTATGGATCAGGAGTAAAACAGGCACGCATTTGCCGAATAGCATATGACGGCGGCCCGCAGGTTTTCCTGCGGGCCGCCGTCAACACAAATGAAAAGAGGAATCACGAAATATGCTTTATAATTGTATCCAGCCGCCGCTTCTGCGTCTCCATATGAGCCGGAAGGACATTGCCGAACCGTTCGTTTGAGCGCATTATACGCGCGCCGCAGGCAAATGTCAAGCGCTGCATGGGAAAAAGCAATATTAGAATTTCTGAAGGCTGCGTTCAGCAATATGAATAAATCAAACGGGCGAAAATTGTTGACATTAACGATATACATCACTAAAATAAATAAAAATTCTTTTTATAAAGACATATGTATATGATACGAGGACATATTGGGAGGCGTTCGCATTCCCGGAGAATATGTAGCGTGAAGCGGCACAGGCTTTACAGCGGAAGAGGGGACAGGAAAGCATGGAACAGGTACATCAGCAACGATTCACCGAACAGGAAAGCCAGCATGATGCCTGCGGGATCGGCGCCGTTGTCAATATCAGCGGACAGAGAACGCATCGGGCAGTAGATGACGCGCTGAAGATCGTCGAAAAGCTTGAACACCGCACCGGCAAGGACGCCGATGGCACTACCGGCGATGGCGTCGGCATTATGACGCAGCTTCCGTATGCCTTTTTTGAAAAAACAGCGCGGCAGGTGGGAAAACCGCTTCCGGAAGCGGGCGATTACGGCGTCGCCATGATCTTTTTTCCGCAGGATCCGCTCAAACGTATGCGCAGCCGAAAGCTGCTGGAGATGATCCTGTCGCGTGAGGGGCTGGGGCTGCTGTTCTGGCGGGATGTGCCGGTCTGTCCGGAGATTCTGAGCGAAAAAGCGCGGAGCAGTATGCCTGCAATCGCGCAGTGCTTTATCCGCCGCCCGGAAAAGACCGCGCGCGGCCTGGATTTTGACCGAAAACTGTATCTGGCCCGGCGCGAGTACGAGCATTCCGTCTCCGGCACCTACGTCGTATCGATGTCCAGCCGGACGATCGTATACAAGGGGCTGTTTCTGGTCTGGCAGCTGCGGAAATTCTATCCGGATCTGCAGGACGCGGATTTTGCCTCTGCACTTGCGCTTGTGCATTCCCGCTTCTCCACCAACACCACGCCCTCGTGGAAGCGGGCGCATCCCAACCGCATCATTCTTCACAACGGCGAGATCAACACCATCCGCGGCAACATCAACCGAATGCTTGCCCGCGAGGAGACGATGGCCTCTCCGGTTCTGGGCGAGGAGATCGCCAGAGTCTATCCTGTCGTGGAGACGGACGGCTCTGATTCGTCCATGCTGGACAACACACTGGAATTTCTCATGTACAGCGGCATCGAGCTGCCAAAGGCCGTGATGCTGTGCATCCCGGAGCCGTGGGGACGGGATAAGAATATGTCCCGGGAAAAGCGCGATATGTTCCACTATTACGCCTCCATGATGGAGCCGTGGGACGGCCCGGCAGCCATCCTCTTCTCCGACGGCGAGCAGGTCGGCGCTGTGCTTGACCGCAACGGCCTGCGTCCGGCACGCTATCTGGTCACAAACGACGGCTATCTGATTCTGGCCTCAGAGGTCGGCGCGCTGCCGATCCCGCCGGAGCGGATCGTCCGCAAATCCCGCCTGCAGCCGGGGAAAATGCTTCTGGTCGATACCCGGACCGGCACCGTTCTGGAAGACCGGGAACTCAAGCACCGTTACGCAGCGGAGCATCCCTATGGCGAGTGGCTCGATCAGGAGCTGCTGCAACTGGCGGATATTCCGATTCCAAACCGGAAGGTTCCGGAATACACGGCGCTGGAGCGCAGCCGCCTGTATAAGATCTTCGGCTATACCTATGACGAGATCCACTCAGCCATATTGCCCATGGCGAAAAACGGCACGGAACCGACCGCCTCCATGGGGGCGGATATCCCGCTGGCCGTCCTGTCAGAAAAGCATCAGCCGCTGTTCTATTACTTCAAGCAGATGTTTGCGCAGGTCACGAACCCGCCGATCGACGCGCTGCGCGAGGCCATCGTTACTGACACGACCGTCTACGCAGGTTCCGACGGCAATCTTCTTTCCGACTGCGCGGAAAACTGCCGCGTCCTGCAGATCAACAATCCCGTTCTGACCAGCCGGGATCTCATGAAGATCGAAGGGCTTCATATGCCGGGACTTCAGGCGAAGAAGGTCTCGCTGCTGTATTATAAGAATGCCTCGCTTGCGCTTGCGCTCGACCGGCTGTTTGTCGCCTGTGATAAGGCGTATTACGCCGGGGCAAATATTCTCATTCTCTCCGACCGCGGTGTGGATGAGAACCACATCGCCATCCCGTCTTTGCTGGCAGTGTCCGCCGTGCAGCAGTATCTTGTCCGCACGAAAAAGCGCACGGCGATCTCCCTGATCCTTGAGAGCGCCGAGCCGCGCGACGTGCACCATTTCGCCACGCTCTTCGGCTACGGCGCAAGCGCGGTCAATCCCTATCTCGCACAGGACTGCATCGGGGAGCTCGTCGCCGAAGGGGCGCTCAACAAGGACTACTATGCCGCGGTCGATGCCTATGATCAGGCCATTCTGGACGGCGTGATGCGGATCGCATCCAAAATGGGCATTTCCAGTATGCAGTCGTATGAGGGCGCACAGATTTTTGAGGCCGTCGGCATCTGCAGGGATGTCGTGGACCGGTATTTCACAAACACGGTCAGCCGCGTCGGCGGCGTCGGCCTGCAGGAGATGAACGACGCTGTTGTCTGGCGGCATGACCGGGCGTTTGACCCGATGGATCTGACCGTCGATCTGACTGTCGATTCCTCCGGCTTCCACAAGCTCCGCTCCGGCGGCGATATGGAAGATCATATGTATAATCCGATGACCATCCTGACGCTGCAGAAGGCCGTCCGCACCGGTGATTTTGCGTGCTTCCGCAGGTACTCCGCCATGGTCGACGATGAATTGCTGCCGCATACGCTGCGCGGTCTGCTCGGGTTCCGGTTTGACGAGACAAAGGCAATTCCGCTGGGCGAGGTCGAGCCAGCCTCCAGCATCGTCAAACGCTTCAAAACCGGTGCCATGTCCTACGGCTCCATCTCCGAAGAAGCGCACCGCTGCCTTGCCATTGCGATGAACCGCCTGGGCGGAAAGTCCAACTCCGGCGAGGGCGGGGAGGAACCCGCGAGACTCGGTACGGAGGAAAACTCCGCCATCAAGCAGGTCGCTTCAGGCCGGTTCGGCGTTACAAGCGAGTATCTTGTAAGTGCAAGCGAGATCCAGATCAAGCTGGCGCAGGGCGCCAAGCCCGGCGAGGGCGGCCATCTGCCCGGCAGCAAGGTCTGGCCGTGGATCGCGCGCACGCGGCATTCCACGCCCGGTGTGGCGCTCATCTCCCCGCCGCCGCACCATGATATCTACTCGATCGAGGATCTGGCACAGCTGATCTACGATCTGAAATGCGCCAACGAAAACGCTGATATTTCCGTCAAGCTCGTCTCCGAGGCGGGCGTTGGTACCATTGCCGCAGGCGTTGCCAAGGCAGGCGCGCAGACGGTGCTCATTTCCGGCTATGACGGCGGAACCGGCGCGGCCCCGCGCAGTTCCATTTACAATGCCGGCCTTCCGTGGGAGCTTGGTCTGGCCGAAGCGCACCAGAGCCTCATTGCCAACGGTCTGCGCGGCCGTGTGCGCCTCGAAACAGACGGCAAGCTTATGACCGGCCGCGATGTGGCAATCGCCTGTATGCTCGGCGCGGAGGAGTTCGGATTTGCAACCGCGCCGCTGGTGTGCCTCGGCTGCGTCATGATGCGCGTGTGCAATCTTGATACCTGCCCGATGGGCATCGCGACCCAGAGACCGGAGCTGCGGAAAAACTTCTGCGGCAAGCCGGAGTATGTCATGCACTTTATGGAGTTTGTCGCACAGGAGCTGCGCATGATCATGGCGAAGCTCGGCGTGCGCACGGTCGACGAGCTGGTCGGTCATACGGAGTATCTGCACATCCTGCCGCATCAGATCACGCAGCGCGCCGCGATGGTAGACGTCTCCGGCATTCTGGCCCGCTGCGGCGAGGAAAACTGCCATTATGATCCGGTACAGCGGTTCGATTTCAAGCTGGATACGACGCTGGATAAGCAGGTGCTTTTGCCGCTGCTTCCGAAAAAGGGAAAACCGGCTGTCCCAAAGCGCTGCACTGTTGATATTTCCTGTTCTGATCGTGCATTCGGCACGCTCTTCGGCGCGGAGATCACGCGCCGCTGGGGCAGCACGCTGGAGGATGATACTTATCAGATCCACTGCCGCGGCGGCGCCGGGCAGTCATTCGGCGCGTTTTTGCCGAAGGGCGTAACGCTTTCGCTCGAGGGCGACAGCAACGACTACTTCGGCAAGGGCCTTTCCGGCGGCAGACTGGTCGTTTTTGCGGATCGGGCCAGCACGTTTGAGCCTGCTGAGAACGTCATCATCGGCAATGTTGCGCTCTACGGCGCGACAAGCGGCAGCGCCTTTATTTCCGGTATTGCGGGCGAACGCTTCTGCGTGCGCAATTCCGGCGCGACCGCCGTTGTGGAGGGCGTCGGCGACCACGGCTGTGAATATATGACGGGCGGCACGGTCGTCGTTCTGGGGCCTACCGGTCGGAACTTTGCCGCCGGGATGTCGGGCGGCGTTGCCTATGTGCTGGACCCGGAGCATAAGTTTTATCTGCGCGTCAACAAGGAGCTTGTCTCCGTCGAGGCCGTTACACAGAAGCAGGACATTTCCCGTCTCCGGGAGCTTCTGCAGCGTCATGTGGCGCTCACAGGCTCAAAAAAAGGCCGCGCCATTCTCGAACACTTCAACGAGCGGCTTGCGGATTTCAAAAAGATCATTCCGTATGACTACAGCCATATGCTGCAGCTGATCGGCCGGTATGAGGCAGCCGGTATGACGCGGGATGAGGCAGAACTTGAAGCGTTTTTGAAGCGGGAGGAATAAAGTCATGGGAAAACCGACTGGATTTCTGGATTATACGCGCGTGAACTGTCCGAGCCGTGACACGGCGGCGCGTACAGGCGACTATGCGCCGGTCGAGCTGCCGCTGTCTGAACGGAACCGCCGCCGGCAGTCCGGCCGCTGCATGGACTGCGGCGTGCCGTTTTGCCAGGCAGGCGCGTCATTTGAGGGCGTGCTGCTCGGCTGCCCGCTGCATAACCTGATCCCGGAGTGGAACGATCTTCTATGGAACGGAAATTATGAGGGTGCGCTGCAGAGGCTGCTGAAGACAAGCCCCTTCCCGGAGTTTACAGGCCGGGTCTGCCCGGCGTTGTGTGAAAGAGCCTGCGTCTGCGGCCAGGTGTCCGAGCCGGTCACGATCCGGGAAAACGAGCTTTCCATCATCGAGTATGGCTTTGAAAACGACCTGATGCAGCCCATGCCGTCCGCTGCGCGTTCGGATAAAAAAATCGCGGTGATCGGCTCCGGGCCGGCCGGACTTTCCGCAGCTTACTATCTCAATCGCCGCGGCCATCATGTGACGGTTTTTGAAAAAGACCCGCTTCCGGGCGGGCTTCTGACCTATGGCATCCCGGAAATGAAGCTGCCGAAGCAGATCGTTGCCCGCCGCGTTTCGCTCATGGAGCGCGAGGGCGTCAGCTTCCGGACAAGCTGCCGTGTGGGGCAGCAGATCAGCCCGGAGGAACTGGCCGCACAGTTTGACCTTGTGATCTTCTGCTGCGGCGCGCAGCAGCCGCGGCCGCTGCCGTTTGCCGAAACGGCCGGTGTTTTCTACGCGCTCAATTATCTGCGCGCCTCGGCGCAGTCGCTGCTTGAAAAAACAGAACCCGCCGTAACGGCGTCCGGCAGGCAGGTCGTGCTGGTCGGTGCGGGCGACAGCGCTTCAGACTGCATCTCCGTTGCGCTGCGGCAGGGCTGCCGGTCCATCACGCAGCTGATCCGCAAGCCGCGCACGGAGCAGACAGAAAAACGCGACCATGCGCACGAGGAGGCGGAGGCTGTCTTCGGCGCGGATATCCGGCGCTATGAGACGCAGATCGAACGGCTTGTCTGCGGCGATGACGGCTCTGTAAACGCGGTGATCCTGCAGGGGAGCGGCGAACAGCTGCCCTGCGATTTGCTGCTGCTTGCCTCCGGCTTTTCCGGGTGTGAACCGGCGTCTGTGGATGCGTATGAGGCTGTCCGGAAGACTGGCGTGCCGGCCCTGACAGCAGGCGATATGGCGTCCGGCGCGTCGCTCGTCGTGCTGGCTATTGCCAGCGGCAAACAGGCCGCTGCGCAGGCGGACGCAAGTCTTATGGGCTACACCAATATTCTTTGAACACGATAAATCCATTACCTGCTATATGCTGGGTGAACATGGAAATCAGCAGTTTGCACCCTGGTCCTGCGTGAGATTCCGCGGAATGCCGCTGGATGTGTGGGCGGAAACAGACGAACGCTTCCGCTTTGACCGCGAAGCCCTGCAAAAAGAGTCCATCGGCGGTGGATGGGTCACATTTTCCGGCAAGCAATGCACCGAATACGGCATCGCGACAACGGCGGCGCGGATGGCGTACATTGTGCTGCACGATGAAAAGGCCATTATGCCGGCCAGCGCCGAGCTTTGCGGTGAGTATGGCGAGACGGGGCTGTTCGCGGGCGTTCCGTGCGTCCTTGGGTCAAACGGCGTGGAGCAGGTGATCGAGCTTCCGCTCAGCGCGGAAGAGCAGGCGCAATTCCACAGCTGCTGCGAGGGCATCCGCCGCAATATGCAGCATCTCAAGGAACTATAAAAAACCGTTCAGACAGGAGGTTATGACGATGAACATCAGCATGACAAAAACAACGCATCCCGGCAAGCTGCCGCCCGCCGACCGGCTCGGCTTCGGTTCCGTATTCACGGACCATATGTTTCTGATGAATTATACAGACCGGGAGGGGTGGCACAACGCGCGCATCGTACCCTTCGGGCCGATCAGCATTTCTCCGGCGGCAAGCGTTCTGCATTACGGCACGGAGGTCTTCGAGGGACTGAAGGCGTACCGCCGCCCGGATGGAGCGGTGCAGCTGTTCAGACCCTGGGAAAACGTCGCACGGCTGAACCGCTCCTGCGACCGGCTGGGCCTGCCGCGCATCGATGAGCGCGACGGCCTGCAGGCGATCCGGGAGCTGGTAAAGATGGATGCAGCGTGGGTCCCGTCTGCACCCGGCACGTCGCTCTATATCCGCCCCTTCCTGTATTCGACAGACCCGACGCTTGCCCTGCATGGCGTGCATGAGGCGACATTTGCAATCATTCTGTCTCCGTCGGGAAGCTATTTCTCAGACGGCCTGAAGCCTGTGCCGATCATGGTCGAGACGGAGGACGTGCGTGCGGTGCGCGGCGGAACGGGCGAGGCCAAGTGCGGCGGCAACTACGCCGCAGCCAACCGCGCGGGCGATAAGGCGCTGGAAAAAGGCTATTCGCAGGTCCTGTGGCTGGACGGCGTGGAGCGTAAATACGTGGAGGAGGGCGGCGGCATGAACGTCATGTTCAAGATCGCCGGAACCGTCGTCACGCCGATGCTGACAGGCTCGATTCTGCCGGGCATTACCAGAAAGTCCTGCATCGAGCTGCTGAAGAGCTGGGGCGTTCCGGTCGAGGAGCGGCTGCTCAGCGTGGACGAGCTGTTCGAGGCTGCCAAAAACGGCACGCTGGAGGAAGCGTGGTGCGTCGGCACCGCAGCCGTCATTTCGCCCATCGGGGAGCTGGCATGGAACGAAGAAACGTTCGAGGTCAACCAGAACCGGATCGGCGCGCTGTCACAGAGACTCTACGACGAGCTGACTGGCATCCAGTGGGGCACCCGGCCAGACCCCTTCGGCTGGACCTGCGTTGTATAACCGCAGACTGCCTTTTAAGAACATGTAGGTCTGTGCCTTCAGGTACAGGTGTCACAGCCGAAAAAGAACACCTGCTCCAGATGCGGCTGTGCGCCGCTCTTCGGATCCCGTTCCATACGGATCACATCGCGCATATATGTGCGCCAGCGTGCGCTGACAGGCGCGTCCATCTGCACGGCAAGCGCTGTTTGCAGATCGTCACATTCGTAATATCCGAAAAGCGTATCGCCTGCCTGCCAGATCGAATGGTTCCGGATCCCGGCGCGGCGGAACATCTCCAGCATCTCCGGCCAGATCTCGTCATACCGCCTGCCGGAGCAGTTCCGGCAGGCGGTATTTTATCACGCGCCAGATACAGGAAAGCGCTGCCGGAAAGATGGGCAATTTCGCAGCGCAGGCAAGGAATACGGGAAAAAGCACCTGCGCGGACTGCTTCAGGGCGGTGCAGCTCCATGCAGAGCGGACTTTCCGGTGACTGTACCCTCCGGCAGCGAAATGCACAAATCTGCAAGGAAGAATTCTGTGCAAACAGAGATTGTGCTGCATGGATATTTTCAAAAAAGTCGCTATAATACAAATTATGCTTCGCATATTGCGCGGAAAATACCTGTCCCACAGGAAAAACAAATCAACTTTTCGGTTGCCATACTTGTATGCAAACAATTCCTGAAAGGGAAAATCAGGCCTGCTCAAATATTTGGAATATTGTCTAGGGTGTATCTGAAAACTCATGATGTGACCGGCAGCGAGGGATTTTTGCGTTGCGCAAGACATTTTTTCGCAGG
>ENA-UERK01000094-UERK01000094.1-human-gut-metagenome-genome-assembly--contig:-NODE-94-length-76810-cov-7.496006_pt1 | contig 76810 bp, 78 predicted proteins | sample MGYA00242957_ERZ507957 | MGnify/ENA primary metagenome ERZ507957 (study PRJEB26167, sample SAMN06115538) | human gut metagenome | host: Homo sapiens | place: China:Heilongjiang | collected 2015-11-06...
TTTATATTGCCTGTACCTACATTTGGACCAACAAATTGTCTTTCATAACTTGCATATTTTTTAAATCCACTTTGCCAAAAAGATAGTCTTGGACCATATTTAGAATAGTCATGACCGATTAAATACCAGTTACGCGGATAAAATGATAAGTTTCCATCCATAGCATAAAATGAACTAATATTGTGATTGGCCTTAAAAGCATTAGCAATATTGTCCTCCACATCTTTATGACCACCATTGCAGGATAATAATCTTAAAAAACTCATTTCTGCTTTTGCAAGTTCTTGAACATCGTCAGACATAAGATTTTCGCCGACCCATATATGTTTTGGTGAACCATGGAATATTAAAGACATACCTTTGGCATTATCAGAATATTTTTTCCATACATTAAAGAATTCCTCTTTACTACTTATTGCAATTTTTAAAACCTCGTTACTATACAAAGACTTTAGATATTTACTTTCATCTTCAGCTTGCATAGAAAATTCTTCTGGATCATATAAAACCAAAATAAACTGACCTTGATTACTGTCGCCTCTCTCCGCGCTTAAACCAAACGGATCTGTATTGGAGACAGGGTTGCCGTTGGCATAAGCATAGCGGTTAAGGGTTACGGCATTGGAAATTTCACCGGCGATTATATCGGCATTAATAAATCTGCGAAGTTCCGGACTGTAATAGCGTGCCCGCATATAAATAAGTCCGTTTTCATCGGTTACAACACCGTCACGACCGTTATAGAGGAATATTACAACAGATGTACCCGTTCTTGAAACAAGATTACCGTAGGTATCATATTCAAAAGTATCGGTTACATTACCGTTAATATCGGTAATAGCCGTGGTACTGCCTCGGTAATCGAAGTGATATGTTTTAAAGCTTCCGCTTGTTTCCTCACCTATAAGTCCAAGTCCATAAACATACTTTGTAACAATGCCATCTGTTGTTTTAACCAACAACTGACTTAATCTACCGTTTGTATTATACGCATAAGTTGTTTCACTTTCACCACACAAATTGCGAACACGAACATCTTCAACATTGTATGTGTAGGTGTTTCCTCCGGCAGAAATCAAACGGTTAGCTGAATCATATACAAATGACATTTGTGTGCCGTTTAGCGTTGCGGAAAGCATATTACCATCCATATCATAGGTAACAGCTTGACCGTTATACGAAGTTAAACGGTTGTTTTGGTCATAAACAAAGGTACTTGTTCCATCACTTACTGTGCAAGAGGTAATATTTCCTGCTGCATCATAGGAATAGGTTTCTTCAGAAGTTGTATTATCCGAAAGATTTGTAACAGTACGCTTTGTTACACGAGATAGACTATCATAATTATACTCATATTTTATGTTTTCTGCAAGATGTGTTTCAGATAAAATTCTTCCTAAATCATCGTAAGTATACTCATAACCCACAATTACTGCGCCTAACGGATTTTTCTCAACCATTGAAATTACTCTCTGCGCGCTGTCATAAACCGTAACCGTTACACTGCCGTCGGGCTTGGTTACGCCGGTGACGTTATTGTTTTTGTCATAGGGGATATCGGAGACGATTTGGAAACGAATAAAACCGTCTCCGGATATTCTTTGACTTAGTTGAAAACTTAATTTATTATTTTAGCATAACCGTTTTGCTTGGGTAAATATACCACTTAGTAAATCTGCTCTAGAATCTATAAATGAGATTATAAGTATTGCTCGCATATATAAATTCGTATGATAAATAACAATTATGTTTATCGTTAAAATCTTTGCTTACAATACACCAGCTATATTCGGCAGGTGATAACTCAGAAGATTTATTCCATATATATTCTGGTGATTTACTGAACTGAGCAATGCTTTCTTCGATAGAAAATGAAGATGTATGCTTTATTTTATATTTAAGTTTGTTATCAGTATTTTTGATTACAATTTCAATAATATACAAAGCATTATCTTTTATAACACTGTCAATAATAAGATTATTTGTTTCTTTTGTAAAAGTAAAATCAGAATTTTTATAAATCTTGCTTTCTTCACGGACCTTATTTAAATCATAATAATAACCGTTAAATGTAGAACAAGCATTTAAAATGATAATAAACAAGCTGATAATAATAAAGTTTGTTGCAGCGCATCTATTTTTCATGCTTACCTCCTGTGTAGAAATCTCGTATTGTAAACTTAAATGAAAATTGAGAACCTCTCATTCCTTTTGGTATAATGGTTTCACTACAAAACACATCTACTCCCTAAAGAAAGGAAAGGTTCTCTGATGAAATTATATCACATTAGGTGCCCGAAATGCAACAACAATCATTCATTTTATCGTTACGGCAAAGATTCAAATGGTTACCAAAAGTATCTCTGCTGAAACTGCTGTCATCAATTTGCACCCGAACGACCGAGGTCGGAGGGGGCAAATTGTCGGCGGAAATATCCGCCTTGTCCCGTGTGCGGAAAGGCTTCCTTTCTGCATCACGATTATGAGCATTACTCCAACTATCGCTGCACTGACAAAAAGTGCAACCATTCCCTTTTTGTATGGAAGTCCGCTGCCATTGCTGCTCCGTCTATGTCAACCCTTTTCGGCAAGCACAATTTCAAGCGTATGCGTTATCCCATTCAAATTATCATCACGGCTTTGTCAATGTTTTATCTCGGCAAGAATTCATTTCGGAATATCAGTCTCATACTTAAAACCGCCTTTAATATCAAGGTTTCTCATACCACTGTCAGCAATTGGTGCGTTAAGTTTGCACCGATGTTTGACGATATGCGGATTCAGCTTGTTTCCTTATTAGACCTCAATTCCGATGAATGGCATGCCGATGAAACGGTAGTTAAAATAGCAGGTGTAAAGCACTATATTTGGTTTATCATAGACAGTGAAACAAGATTTGTTATCGGGTTTCACCTGTCCCCGCACCGGGATTCTCCGCAGGCTGTTTCTCTGTTCAGCGAAGCCGTTAAGCTTGGTAAACCGTCAGCGATTGTTTCAGACCGTTATTCAGCCTACAAGGTTCCGGTCAAGTCCATTTTTGACGGTGCTAAGCACATTCGCGTTCAAAGCTTTAAAGACGACATTTCAAACAATTTAATGCTTTAACAAGCAATTCAAGGCTTGGTACAAAACCAAACAGGGTTTTTCCTCTTTTGAAAGTGCCAATAACTTGATTTCATTGTTCGTCTTTTTCTTCAACTTTGTTCGCCCTCATTCTGCTTTAAACGGTCTTACCCCGGCTCAGGTCGCCGGTTTAAATTTGTCTAAACAAAGAAAACGGGAGTTTTTGCTCGTTGCGTGAAGCTTTTCTATGATTTCGTGAGCTATCTTTTCATTTTAACTTTACGCTGCCGTTCTTTCTATTTTACACCACATTGGAGGTTTACTCAATATTTAAAGAAGTTTCAATAATTCTTGTATTAGCTTATTGTTTTTTCCTGCAACCGTCAATCTGAATGTTCTGCCCGGAAATATAGCTTGCGTCATCACTCGCAAGAAAACATATTAGGTTTGCGTTTTCCATATCGCTGCCTGTTCTTCCCATAAAGGAAAGCTCACTCGGCTCAGTATAATTTACATCTCTGTTTTCAGAGGGGCTTACGCTACCGGGGGAAACGCTGTTTACCAGTATTCCCTTATTCGCAACCCCTTTGGCAAGAGCCTTTGTGAAGGAAATAAGTGCGCCCTTGGTTGCGGAATATGCACTCATATCCGCATTTCCGTATACGCCCGCAACTGAGGCAACATTGATTATTCTTCCGTATTTATTTTCAAGCATTTTTTCTATAACAGCCTTGGTAACCCTAATTGTTCCGATTACATTTATATCAAAATAACGTTGCCATTCGGAAATTTCTATATTTTGAAAAGGTGCCCACCGTCTCCATATTGCGGCATTATTCACAAGAATATCAATGCTTCCGAATTTGGCATAAGCACTCTCGGTAATCAGTTTTACATCGTTATCATTGCTTATGTCGCATTTACAGATTAAAACGTCATTTGTATACGCAGCCAACTCTGCCTTCAGCGCTTCAAGCTTTTCAAAATTCAAGTCTGCAAGCACTAATTTTGCGTTATTTTGTGCCATTTTAATTGCTACCGCTCTGCCTATGCCTACTGCGGCTCCGGTTATAAGTGCTGTTTTACCCTTAAAATTCATAATTCACCATTCCTTATATATAATTTTTACTGATTAACAGTTAAAACCACTTTACCTACATTTTCGCCCCGATATAGTATATCGTGAGCCGCCTCTGCCTCGGTTATCGGCAAAACCTTGTATATAGTCGGTCTTACTTCTCCCGTTGATACTTTTGGCCATACATCACGCACTAAATCTGCAAGTATTTTCGCTTTAACGGCAGGAGTCCTTGACCTTAATGTACTGCCGACTATTCTTACATTTCTTACATATATGTTTTTAAGGTCAATTTCGGTTTTCTGCCCTGCAAGAGCCGCTATCATTATCCATCGCGCGCCGTGGGTGAGGTAGTGTATACACTTGCCCATTATCTCGCCGCCCAGGCAGTCTATCGCAACATCAACGCCGTGACCGTTTTCAAGCTCCTCTTTAAGCACATCTACAATGTCCTCTTTTGTTGTAACCACAACACGGTCGGCGTTTAAGTGCTTGATGTTGTTTGCAATTTCTTCTGTAAGCACGGTTGTTATTACCCTTACGCCGAAGGCCTTTGCCATAGGTATTATAACGCTCGCAAGTCCGCTCGCTCCCGCGTTCATCAAAAGGGTGTTCCCTGCCTTTATTCCGCCCTCAATAAACAGGTTTAAATATGCTGTGGCAAACGCCTCGGGCATTGCCGCCGCTTCTACCGTAGTGCAGTTTTCGGGCACGGGCATAAGCATATCGTGCTTAACGTTTGCATATTCGGCATAACCGCCGCCGCCCAAAAGCGCGCAGACCTTATCCCCTATTTTCCAATTAGATTTTTCCTTTGCGCCGTCGGCTATTTCAACTATTGTACCGGCTATTTCAAGTCCCATCCAGTCGGGGCAGCCGGGAGGGGGCGGATAATCTCCCTCACGCTGCATTAAATCTGCACGGTTGAGCGCTGCCGCCTCAATTTTTACAAGGCAATCGTCCTCGCCTAAAATCGGGTCGGGCACATTATCCCACCTTAACGATCTGTCATCATTTACAAGTATCGCTTTCACATGATTTTCCTCCTTCGTATAATAAAGCAGTAGTTATTAGTGTCCCTCTCCAAGGACAATATGCTACACTGTAAATGGTGCTGTGGATTGGTTCAATCATCCTACCGGATAGACGGTTTCAGAAAGGCTCCAACCACAGACCTTTGCAGTATTGTCAATCAGTTAGATACCGCCCGACGGTTTATTTGGAGCGAGGTTACAAAAGCAAAGTGCCCTGTGGATAACAGCATCAAAATAAATCTATCGGAGGTACTTAAATGATTTGCGTTGGAATTGATGTTGCAAAGGACAAGCACGACTGTTTTATTATGAGTTCAGAAGGCGAAGTCCTCGCAGATGTTTTTACCGTCTCTAACAGTAAAGAAGGTTTTGAACATCTTCTTCAAACAATCAATACCTGTACAGATATTGATGGCTCAAAAACAAAGGTAGGGCTTGAGGCAACCGGACAGTACAGTTACAGTCTTCTCGGGTTTCTTCTTGACAACGGTCTGACCACCTTAGTCATAAACCTGTTGCATACCAACCTTTACCGTAAGAGCCAAAGCCTTAGAAAAACCAAGACCGACCGTGTGGATGCAAGAACGATTGCTTCTATGCTAATGTCTGATGTGAGCCTCAAGCCCTACACAAACATAGCATACCACAATTCCGAGTTAAAGTCACTAACAAGGTACAGATTTGACAAGGTAAAAGAACGAGCTGCATTAAAATCTTCGGTTTCAAGGTTAGTTAATATCTTATTTCCAGAATTGGAAAGGCTACTGCCAACCTTACACACAGCCTCGTCTTATGCATTGTTAAGCGAGTTGCCAAGTGCAAAGCACTTTGCCGAAGTCCATCTTGCTCACCTTACAAATTTGCTTTATGTTGCTTCTAAAGGTCGTTACGACCGTGATAAAGCTATACAAATTCGTGAAGCTGCAAGAAATTCAATCGGTACATATATGCCTGCTAATGCCTTGAAACTTAAACATACCATTAAACTCATCAAAGAATTTTAACGATGAGATTTTTGAGATTGAAGTTGCCATTCAAAGCATAATGGATAAAATCAATTCGCCCATTACTACAATTCCCGGAATCAGTCTTCGTATGGGTGCAATGATTATTGCCGAGATTGGTGATTTTAACAACTTTGATTCTCCTGACAAAATTTTAGCTTTTGCAGGTCTTTCACCGTCTACTTACCAATCCGGCCAGCTTAACAACTGCTATGCCCACATGGAGGAGCGTGGTTCCCGTTATTTACGATACGCTCTTTTCAATGCAGCCAAGCTTGTTTGTAATTGGGATCCTTTATTCGCCGATTATCTTGCTAAAAAGCGTTCCGAAGGTAAACATTACAATGTTGCTATTTCTCATGCTGCCAAGAAGTTAGTCCGCCTTATTTTTGCTTTGCAAAATTCCGAACAACCTTACATATCTAAATCCTAATTTTAATAAATTTTGAAATTCGGCGTCTTTGATGTCTGTTTCCTTATGACTTTTCTTTACTGTTAATCAATTCGCAACATTTTTCTTTTTTAGGCTTGACTTTTAATAATTAGTCTTTCAGTTCATATTATCCCTGATTGCTTTTATTTTTTTCAAAAGCGGCTGCTGCGGCGTGGAAAAATCATCGTATTCACAAACGCACAGGTACATACAGCAACCCAATTCGCCGCCTATTCTTCTGAGTATTTTACATTCTCCGTCTGAAAGAAGAAGGAATGGTATATTCAGCTTTTCCTTGAGCAAATTTATAATTTTTAAGTTTTCAATTTGCTGTTCCGCATTTTCGGCACCTACCACTATTTTTGAAATATCGGCACCGCGGTTTTGGTGTGAAAGCGCAATTTCAAGCACCTTTTCCGCCGAGGTGAATTTCTTTATGTGGGAAGATATAAGCACTTTAGCTCCGCGCTCATGCAGCTTACCAATCAAATCCTTTTGTTTCGCCACGGCGGTTTCGTTATAGGTCATTTCACCAGGTTGCTTATCAAAATAATCCCCCATCATATCGCACAGGTCTGCACCGCAATCTGCCAGTTCCAGCAATTCATCGGCTAACTGCTCATCGCTTTTACCATCGTTTTTGTCGTGTCGATAATTTGTTACATATGTAGGCCTATCCTTCGCAAAGGCGAAAAGATCTTTATAAAGTTCGGCTTTTCTGTAATGATTGTCCATCCGCTCAAACTGAATACCAAATGCTTCAGCACCCTGCAAATCGGCTTTTTTAATTAACTCCTTTATTCTGTCGGGGTTATCTCCCTGCACCATGCAGGTTAGTACGGCAAAATCGTTATTAAAAAAACTTTTTTTATTCATCAGTATCCCCCTGAAATCTTTTTTTATTATAGTCTTAAGGTTTTGCGTATTCAATGCGTAAAACGATATTACGTTAATATTTTAGATATTTTGGTTGCGTTTTTCAAGTAAAATGTTCAATAAAAAGTGTTGCACTTTTTTGTGGGGTGAAATTCATTTGAATAACGGTTTTTTTGAGGTTTATTTTACACCGCAGCACTCAAGCACTGTTTTGTCAGTCAGTCAAGGATAAACAGCTACGCTGCGCCAAAGGCGTTCTTGACAGCCTGCCGAAACGGTGCTACTGATTTTTTGACCGGCTTTCAGGGCGGTCTTTTTGTCGTACTCATTTTCCCCTCCCACTTTGCCTGCAAAAATTTTTGTCGCTTTTTATGATTTTCCTCTTGACTTTTATTTGTAGGCTTTTTTATTATTGTAGCACTTGACATAGTGTATCACAATGCATTATACTTTTAAAAAGAGGTAATATTCTGCGAATAAATTGGGGAAGTATAAAATGAATAATCAACAATTCGGCAACAGCTTTAATTTTTCAAAAATAGCCTTTTCAAGGGAGCATCAAACAGATTGCACGGACTCGCCCGGTTCTCCCAGAAATTATATAGGAATGATAATTACAGGCTCAGGGCGGCTTGTGACAGCCGGAAAAACTCTCTGCTTGCAAAATGGCGAGCCGTTTTTTATACCCATGGGCTGCAAATACCATTCATACTGGTTTCCCGAAAACGGTGAGGTCTCGTGGCATTCACTCGGATTTGGTTTTTTCCCTTGTCTGGGAGATAAAAAACCGGCTATTCAAAAGCTTTGCTTTAATAATTCAGCCGAGCGGCATTTTAAAAGCATTGTTTCAAATTACAGTGTAAATTCAGGCAACATAGGCCACCTTTATATGCTGCTGAGTGATTTGGAAAGCGCGCTCAAATATGAGAAAAGCAGCCGCAACCCTACGGTTGAAGCTGCTATGGATTTAATAAACCGCGACCCGTTTTTAAGCATGAGCAGCGTAGCAAAAAGCTGCGGGGTAAGCGAATCTACACTGTACAGCGTTTTCAGAAATTCACAGGGCTATTCCCCCAACTTTGCCAGGCAAAGGGTACTCTGCGAAAAAGCCGTGCGGCTACTTGAAACAACCGACTGCCCGATTGAGGAAATAAGCAATGAGCTGGGGTTCAGCTCGTCCTCTTATTTTAGAAAGGTGCTGCGGCTACACACAGGGCATACCCCGCGTGAAATACGGAAAAATGCATTATTTTAGCCCTTCGCTTTCAAATTCCTTTCTCATACGGCATTTTTTCGGCGTTGCATTATATTTTTCCTTAAATTTTCGTCTGAAAATGCTGTCGTTTTCATATCCTACGACTGCAGCTATTTCGGAAATAGGTATAGGAATGTTTAAAAACTTCTGCATAGGTGACAGCTCAGCTGTTTAAAACGAGTGTATTCCCTGATAAAATTAAAAAATTCGGATACAACATAAATTGCTTGAAATACAATAAAAGCTATGTTATAAAGCAAACATTAATTGTCTGAAAGGGGAAAAGGAGAGATTTATTGGTTTCGGGTTGCAAATAATTATAACCCTGAAAATCATGTGCAAGCGGGGTCGCGTCCGTATATTGTTTTTGGTACCACCAAAGGGCCTACCGTTCAGGCAATTCCCTTAACCACAAAGCTCAGCAAGCTGAGCAAGATTTCAACGCACGCTTTATTAACCCCACAAGATACAATGCTGCAAAAAATTAAGCCCAGCATGGTGCTGTGCGAGCAAATTTCTACCCTGCCAAAAACCAGCATTACAGGAGAGGTGCTTGACATTGTAACGCCGGAGAAGCTAACGGAAATTGACCGTTTGCTGCTAAAGCAGCTTTGTGTTGAGGGGACTGTTTAAAACTTTAAATCTATCGGCGGCAACCCCGCCGACAGAGACTACCGAACCAATACGAATTATGTCGCAAAAATAAAATGCCCCCTTAAGGCGGCAAAATAGTTTACAGCAAATAAAACAAAAGCACTTTTTAACAAAACTTAAATATAAATTCGGACTTGTATTGACAGCAAAGCAAAACATTTATTAAAAAAGATTAAAACCGAAAAAATTCGTTTATAATAAAAACAGGCAGAAAGGAAATGATATGACGAAAGATTATAAACCAGCGCTTGAAATAATAACAAAAGAACTTAGAGTGCTTTATTACAATAACTACCTATTAAAACACGGCGTAATAACAAGCCGCGAACACAGCAAAATGAATCTTGCCATCCTTGCAAAATGCGGTAAAAATGAACAAAAGCAGGCTTTTTTAATTAACAAGACTTTCTAATTCCGCACGGCCCCGTAAGGCGCCGGTACATAAAGCTGCAGGCATCTGTTCTTTTACGGTTAATGATACTTATAAGAATAAAGCAGTTGAAAATTGCTCCTAAAAATCAAAGCAAGTTTGATGTATTCATGCAATTATGCTACAATTTAAATTCTAAACTTCGGCTGGCAAGCCTAAGGGGCGCAACCGTAGAGGAAATGCAGAATTAGTTTATATTACAGTATACCAAAGGCACGGACCGTAAAAAGTTCGTGCCTTTTAGTGTTCCATTAAATCCTCCATGGTGCAGCCAAGCGCTTTAGAAAGCCGATTTACCGTATCAGCGCTTGCTTTGTTAATATCCTTGTTTCGCTGTTCGTACATTTGAATGGAGCGCAGGCTTACCTCTGCATTTTTTGCAAGCTCGGCTTGGGTGCAACCGTACGCCATGCGAATACGCTTTAAATTTGTATTTGGAAAATGCTCTCGTATTCGCTTATTTACAATATCCACAAATTTTGTAATGTCGGCCTCGTGTAGGGTGTAGTACATCTGGCAAAGGTCCCCGAAAGAAAGTGCTTTAAAAATTTCACTGTACTTTCTGCAGGAATACCACTGATAAAAAGCTACCGCCCAACCTATCCAATATTCTTTTGAGCGCCCAAAATGCTCTTTCGGCTCTTTCTTTATTTCTTGATTCATGGTTTCAAAAACAATTTCAACAACAAGCTCAATGCCGCTTTTTCCGGCAATGCAGGTTGGATCGCCGTTTTCTAAACGCCCACAGACAGAGCTTGCTAAAAACAGCTTAATAAAATTCTCGCCTGCAATTTTGCAAGTGTTTATAGCATAATCAAAAGCGTCACCCAATAAAGCCTGCGCTTTATTTAGATACATTTCTTGGTATGCGTGCATCATCATCGGTTATCCCCCCTCTTATAATATCTTGAATATACAAGCCATCGGTTTCCGTTTCAAGCATTTCAAAATAAAGTCGGTTCGCTTCCTCATTTCTTGCCTTGCGCAAAACATAAAACTCTTGCCTTTCGGCAACAGTAAAGCTTTTAAATTTAAGGCGTGAAAAAGCAAATTTTGATTTTAAAACAATTTGTTCGCCAATCTTGCCCAGCTGCATGGCCCTTGCAAGCTGCTCTACAGAAATCCCGTTGTTTAAAAAGGATTCGGCATAATCAAAATAAGAATCGTCGGCACGGTAACCGGTAATTACATCGTAAGCGTTAACATTAACGCCGAAATGATCAATAAGGTATTGCTTAGCCCTTCTTGCAACGGGTGTTTTAATGGAAAACAATCGATGTTCTACCAGAACGGCAATCCAGTTTAAAATGGTGTAGTTCGGGCTGTTCAAATTCAGTATGTTCAAATACTCCGTATCTAACATATAGCAATTGCAAAATCCATCCCGCAAAGAGGATACTGCCCATTCCTTTGCAAGCCCTTCGCTTTCGGTACAATAAAGCCCAAGTCCAAAGTCGTTTGTTTTTTTGCCTTCCCCAAAAACCGGCGTTTCAATAACCTTTTCCGAACCATGAAACAAAGTAATAATATGCTCCACTTATAACACCTTCCAGTTTGTTTAAATTAATTGTATCACTAAAGTGATACTTTGTCAAGAAAAAATAAACATCCTTTTTTAAGCACCAAAGGCACGAACCTTTTACGGTTCGTGCCTTTTCATCTGTTGGATTTAACCATAGCGCCCACGGCTGTATCCGCCTAACAGAGCTAAAAAGCGATTTTTTGCTTGCTGTCTTTGTGCCGCGCCAACATAATTGTAACAAAAATTATAAAAATTGCACCCCATCTTTGCACCGCTGCCCCATAGTGCGGCGGGCAAAAAAACAACCGGGGGCTAAAAGCCCCCGGTTGCCGCTTACAAAGCAAGTTTATTTCATGCTGTTCTCGTAAGCTTCAATCATCTTTTTAACCATCTGACCGCCGACAGAACCTGCCTGCTTAGAGGTTAAATCACCGTTGTAACCCTGCTTCAGATTAACACCAACCTCGTTGGCGGCCTCCATCTTAAAACGATTTAAAGCATCCTTAGCTTCCGGTACTACATTTTTAGCCATTGTTATTTCACCCCTTTTTAAATTTTGCGTTTGCGTTAGTATTGTATGCCGCCGCTTTAAAATTATAAAAGGAAATTTTAGGGCAAATTTTAACGAAAAATCGGCAGATTCGGGTTACAGCCGCTGCGCCGGTTTATTTTTTGCCTTAGAATTACAGGCATTTTGGCTAAATTTAAAATTAGATAATTTTTTTTAAAAATTAGATAAACAATGGCGGTTGTAAAACCCGCCGCATTATGTTAAAATTTATTATAGTTAGGGGGTGCAAAATGCAGTACTTTACCGTAGGCCAAAAGCACAACAAGGGCAAGGTTGCAAAAGTTAAATGCGTAAAAAACGGAGATTTAAAAAACCTTAGCCTTAAAAACAACTGCTTTTTACTTATTATTTTAACAGCCGGCAGGCTGGAATTTAAACTAAAAAATGAGGCCGTTTGCGCCGCGGCACCGGCCTTTCTCTGCTTTGGCGAAAATGCCGATCCTGTGCTTTTTTCTAAGCGAAAAGCGCAATACACCTGCATTTATTTTCACCCGGAATTTTTAAACATCAACCTCTCCTTTAAGCTGCTGCAACAAAAAAATTACAGCGACCTTGCCACAGCGCACGATTTGTTTTTACTAAAACCGTTTTTAAGCAACGCAACCGTTGTGCCCATAGCCGACACGCAGCTTGAAAAGGTAACACAGACGGCAGATTGTTTGCAAGCGGAGCTGGAAACCCAACGGGACTGGTATTGGTCCTGCCGCGGGCGCTCTTATTTTATTGAAATTGTTATTATTTTAGAGCGAATGTACAGCCTAATTGGCTACGAGTTAAACCACCAAACGGCCAGCAGCACCCCTATTTTAAAAAACGCTAAGCTGCGCGACGCGGTGCTGTTTATTGAAAGCCATTTTGACGAACACCTAACTCTGCCCGCCATTGCCAAGGCCGCCGGCATAAACCACACAACGCTAACAGCGCTAATGAAAGAGGAATTAGGCTGCACGGCAACAGCGTACCTAATGCAGTACCGCATAACCGTTGCCAAAAAGCAGCTGGAGTTTACCAGCGTACCAATTAAAGATATTGCCGCCATGACCGGCTTTAAAACCGTGCAGCATTTCAGCCGCGTTTTTAAGGCACACACCGGCACCACCCCGGCAGAATTCCAAAAAAACGCCGTGCAAAAACGAAAGGATGAGTTGAATGGAAAAAATGACCGAACTTGAAAAAAGAATAGCAGAGCTGGAGGAAAAACTGGAAAATGTAATGGTCTACTCCGAGGGGGCAGAGGTCACCTTTAAAAATTCTACAATAAACATGCTGCAAATTTTGGGCGACGGAGCCAATATTGCGCTTGAGAACGTTCCGCTTGACAGTGTAGAAATTTCCGGTGACGGAAATAATGTAGGCTTTTCTAATTGCCCGATTGCCTTTTGTACCAACGGAGTTGAAACCGATCTTGAAGATTTAGAGGATACCGCTGATGAATTAGATTGCCGCATAGAAGACATAAAATGCGCGGCACTGGACGCAAAAGCCATTTTAGACGAAGTGCAGGCACATTTTGATAAACTCTCAACCGAAATCGAAAGTCTAAAAGCCGAAAGCGAGGAATAAAAATGCGCGCTCCGTTTCAGATTTTAGCCGTTCCCTACCATTTTATAAAAGGTGAATTGTGCTTTTGCGTGTTTCGTCGCGCAGACTCTGACATTTGGCGATTTATTGCCGGTGGCGGTGAGAATAATGAAAAACCAATGGACGCCGCCCTGCGCGAAATCAAGGAAGAAACCGGCGTGACAGCCGAAAAACTCACCGAACTTAAAAGCGTCGCTTTCGTTCCGGCGGAGGTTGTGGCGGAAAATTTGCGCGCTCATTGGGACAAGAATATCTTTGTTATACCCGAATACAGCTTTGCTTTTGAGTGCACCGCCGACCCTACCCTTTCGCGCGAACACAGCGAATATAAGTGGCTGCCGTATGACGAGGCACGAAAGCTACTAAAATGGGATTCTAACAAAGTGGCAATGTATGAGATGATGTGCAGGTTGAGGAACTACGAATGACTGTAACGGAGCGCAAAGCACTCGTAAGGCCCTATCTTGGCAAGACGGTAACGATTAAAATAGACCGCCCTATAGGTTATATACATAAAAAAGAAAACTACAGTTTAACCTATCCGATCAATTACGGATATATCCCCGGCGTGCTTGGCGGCGACGGTGAGGAACTTGATGTTTATTTACTCGGTGTAGATAAGCCCGTAACTGAATATAGAGTTAAAATCATTGGTATTGCTCATAGAGAAAATGATATTGAGGACAAACTCATTGCTGCACCAGTTGGTTTGAATTTTACTAAGGAAGAAATCGAACAAGCCATTAATTTTCAAGAGCAATATTACGAAACACACATTGAGATTATTTGAAAGGCATTAACATAATGGATAAAAGATTAATTGGAAAATGGTATAAAAAGGATATGGGTGAAACCATCAATATCTTTGATGAAAACCCACTTCGCATGAAAATGTCCTTTACATCAAGCGGTTATTATAATTTAGAACCTAACTGTGTTTATGAAAAAGACGGTTTCTTTTGCTATGAAATAAATGATGAATATTACCGTATGATCTATCACGTCAAGTATGTTGATGGTTTTCTTGAAGGATTTTATACACAGCACGGTAAAGAAACTCCTGTAAAGTATGAGAAAATTGACAATGTCCCTGAAGATGCACCGTATAAATTCATTGCACCGGAAGTGTTTGTCCCGAATTCTGATAAAACAAGAATTGAAATTCTTAGAAAATATCCGGAATATGACCGAAATAAAGAATACGGCTGCAGTAATGAATTTGTATTAGGCGGAGAGGTACCTAAAATACTGCAAAAGTACAATTATAACGACTACATAGATGGTTTAGATAATCGGACAGACGAGATTGTTTTCAAACTTCTGGATTTTGTGTGTGACCACTTTGGTCATAACGGTACAGGAGGAATGAGTTCCGGCAGAAGAATCACCGACATTATTGAGTTTTGCGAAAGAAACGATAACAAAACAAACTCTCGAGGACTTGCTATACTTTTAGCTTCTTTACTTCGTTTAAACGGAATAAACGCACAGCATATTACTTGTTTGCCTTATGAAGACCCGTTCGATGATTGCCATGTGGTTGTAGATTGCCTTTTGCCGTCTGGTAAACGAATTATGTTAGATCCGACATGGAGATTGTATTTGAAAGACAAATACGGAGAATATGTTTCTCTTCCACGTTTAAGAGAATTATTACTCGCAGATGATCCGATTTTTGAAAATCCCACGGCTGACTATAACGGAAATGGATTTGCTAAAGAGTATCATAGAAACTATATGACTAAAAACACATTTCGCTTTGCACGCTGTACTCTTAACAAAGACGGTGTTGACGGTCGTACGGAAACCTCAAGGTACATAGAGTTGATTCCAATGGGCTATCCCATAGACAAGTTCTCTGAAAACAAAAAAGCAGAATTTGTTTATAATGATATTGAATTTTGGAAGATGTAAGTTATGAAAATACATATAATTGGTTGCAGTGGCTCGGGTAAAACATACTTAGCCAAAGCACTAAGTAAAAAGTATAATACTCCGCACTTTGATTTGGATGACATTCAATGGGATAACAATGCAGGTGGTTATGGTGTAAAAATGCCTGTGGAAAAACGCACCGAGCTGCTAAATAATATCCTTGAAAATGAGGATTGGATAATCGAAGGTGTGTATTACGCCTGGGTAGGCAAATGCTTTGAAGATGCTGATAACATCTATGTGCTTGATATACCTAAACGTGTTTATACTTATAGAATTATAAAGCGTGCCATTAAAAGAAAACTTGGGCATGAAAAGGGCAAAAAAGAAACTTTAAAGTCGGTTTATCATCTGCTTAAATGGACAAATACCTTTCAAAGTAAAAGTATGATTGAAATTAAAAAGATACTTTCGGCCTACCCTGAGAAAACCGTTTGGCTGCACAGTTCAAAAGATGTTCAAAAATGGTTAGTATAAGTTGACTTTTAGTAATTGCATAATTGGGAGGTAATTTTTTATGAAAGATATTGTTTTAACAGGAGATAGACCTACAGGAGCTCTACACATTGGACATTATGTTGGTTCGCTAAAAAAACGTGTGGAGATTCAAAATAATTATGATAAACCATATATTATGATTGCTTATACTCAGGCACTCACAGACAATGCGCATAATCCCGCCAAAGTTCATGACAATGTAATTGAGGTTGCATTAGATTATCTTGCAGTTGGCTTGAAACCGGAGTTAAATATATTTTTTATACAGTCCCTCGTTCCAGAACTGACTGAACTGACCATGCTCTATTTAAACTTTGTTACATTGGCTCGTTTAAAACGAAATCCTACTGTAAAGAATGAAATGCATCAAAAAAAATATGGTAATGAAATACCAGTTGGTTTTTTAACATACCCTGTTAGTCAAGCTGCGGATATTACTGCTTTCCAAGCAAATGTAATTCCGGTAGGAGAAGATCAGCTACCTATGATTGAACAAACGAATGAAATTGTACGTCATATTAACAGGCACTTCAATACTGATATACTGAGGGAATGCAAACCATTGTTATCAAAAGTGACTCGTTTACCAGGAATAGATGGACAGGAAAAAATGGGCAAGTCATTAAATAATGCTATATATCTAAAGGATTCATCAGAAATAATAAAAGAAAAGATAATGAATATGTTTACGGATCCTAATCATTTGCGGGTTGAAGATCCGGGGAATGTTGAAGTTAATACAGTATTTAAATATTTGGATGCATTTGACCCTGATTTGCAAGAGTTACAAGAATGGAAGGAACATTATAAAAAAGGCGGATTAGGAGATATGAAAGTTAAGAGAAGATTAAATGATATAATGCAGCAAACATTAGAACCTATTAGGGAAAGAAGACTTATGTTTGAGAAAGATAAAGCAGAAGTATTAAATATGCTGAAGAAGGGCAGTGAATCTGCTAGACCGACTGCTGCAGAAACATTAAATAAATTAAAAGAAGTATTTACCCTTATTTATTAGAATGGAGAAAATTTAATTGCACATAAAAATTCAAAAAGATGTCCGAAATAAGTTTAAAAGTCTGCAAGCCGAACAACCCCCGGGTGCAATGATAGAATACCTATCTTCCATTTTGCAAACGGAAAACGCAGATACTTTCTTCACCGGATTTTGTTATTGGAACATTTCGGACAGCTTTGCCATGCTTAGAAACAGCGACGGTCTTTATAAAAACCACTGTGAGTTTGCAAAATTTTTAAGCGAAAAACCTTCAAAATATTTGCTTTGGCTTGCCTGTGACGCAACCCAGCGTTTTACGCTTGAACTCGGCGGGTTCGGAGATTTTTGGTGGAACTGTTATAAAACCGCTATAAGCGAAAATACCGTCATAAAAGCGGTAGAACCAATTACATTTGAATGCCATAATGCGGCTTTGTCGGTAACGCCGATGCTAAAGACATCTACTGAGTATCTACAGTTTGCAAAAAACAATTTCAAAGCATTTTTAAAATCATCGGAAATCTCCGAAAATTACATTTTTTACAAAACGGTTTATGCCGCCCTTTGCCTAAAAGCCTTTGGTCAAGAGGAATTTGATGTATTTGAAATGGGGACACAATTACTTCCGTGGCTGCATTTAGACAGTACACCAAACAATCTTTTGATTGGTGAATGGGAAAGGCTTAACGGTCAGCGTTCAAAACACAATATGGCAACCGTAGCAATCAACAGAATTGTGAATGCTTTCATTGATCGCAATCAAACAAAATCTGCAAAGGAATTGTATAACAGAGCTGTCAATTACGGTATGTCTAATAATTCATATATTGAGAAAAGGATATTAATTTAAGTATGAATAATCACATTATTGTTGACATCTCAAATTTTATATTTGTTTCCAACAAGCCACAAAAGGTTGACGCTATTTTTCTGCCTGGCGGTTCACACCCAGAGCAGCCGGAATATGCGGCAAAGCTGTATAATAAAGGCTTTGCTAAATATGTTCTCCCGGCAGGCGGTGCAAGTGTAAAACGGGATAAATGGTCCGGCGTGCGGTCAAAGGCAGAAATATACAACGGCGACTACAAAACCGACTGTGAATTTTTTACTGATGTACTGATAAAAAACGGCGTACCAAGAACGGCAATTTTCGGCGAGGAGAAGTCAGGTCATACACGCGATAATGCCTTTTTCTCTCGAAATATTGTGAATGATAATAGTCTTGAAATTAAAACGGCGATGATCGCTTGCAAAGCGTTTCACGCTCGGCGCTGCCTTATGCTTTATCAGTTGGCTTTCCCAGATACTGAATTTATTGTCTGCCCGGTGCATTGCTATAATATCAAGAAAAATAACTGGTACACCGTCGTTTTATGCAACTGCCCGTTGATGCCAAACTGACAGTGTTCCGCGATATACTGAGTTTCTTTGAATACATCGCCTCTCAGAACTACGTAGCCATCGACTTCTATGATGAAAGCATTATGTACGATTTTGAGAATGGCAAAACGACGATCTGCGACATCGACTTTTTCCGTAAGCAGCCTTGCTCCAATGATATGGGACGTATGTGGGGTAGCTCTCGCTTCCAGGCTCCGGAAGAATTTCAGCTTGGAGCAGTCATTGATGAAATTACGAACGTCTATACTGTCGGAGCAACAGCCTTTGCCCTCTTTGGCGAGTATAACCGCACACGGGACAAATGGCAGCTCAGCGACAAGCTCTTCGAGGTAGTAACAAAAGCTGTAAGCGATAACAGAGCCGGGCGACAGCATTCTATTAGACAATTAAGAGAAGTATGGGAGGCGGCAATATGATTATGATTGATGTTGGCGACTTTTTCTTGGTTGAGCCAAGTGAAATATACGCAGAACAAATCAGAGAATACAGACAGGATTTTCTGGATACCAATTGTTCAATGGATGGTTGCGGTCCGCTTCGCAAATGCGAGGATCCTTTTACATACATTTCAGAGTGCGAAAAATGTACGGCGCCGGACACTCTTCCGGAAGGATTGGTTATAGCAACTCAGTTCTTCTATGTTCGTAAAGCAGATAATCGTCTTGTTGGAATGATTCAAGTACGACATTACTTCAATGACTATCTATCCAAATTCGGTGGACATATTGGTTATTCGATAAGACCGAGTGAAAGAAGAAAAGGATATGCAACTTCAATGCTGAATGCCATTCTTCCATATTGTAGAGAAATCGGTCTCGATAAACTACTCATAACCTGTATTGATGGCAATATTGGCAGTGAGAAAACGATACGTAATAATGGTGGCGTTTACGAATCTACCGTATATGAATCAGGCAAAAATTGTAGCCTGAAGAGATTCTGGATAACCCTATAACTGAAGTAATAATTGGTGAAAGATATGAATCGACTACTTATAGTTGACGGCAGCAATCTACTGTTCCAAATGTTTTTCGGAATGCCGTCGAGAATAACAAATTCAGAAGGAAAAGCAATCCAAGGCACCTTTGGTTTTGTCGGTGCGTTGCTAAAAATTATACGAAGAACTGAGCCAACGCACATTGTCATATTATTTGATGGCGAACACGAAAACGAACGTTCAGCTCTCGATTCTGAATATAAAGCAAACAGAGTGGATTATAGCGAAACACCGGAGGAAGAAACACCGCTTTTTCAGTTGCCTGATGTATATGCGGCACTCGATTATCTCGGTATAAAGCACACCGAAACGATTGCTTGTGAAACCGATGATTTGATTGCAGGATATGCTTTGACTTATGGGCAAGAAAATGAAATTGTTATTTCATCATTTGATAGCGACTTCTTTCAGCTTATAACAGATAAAGTGTCGGTGCTCAGATATCGTGGTGATAAAACCACTATATGCACGCCCAAATACATAAAAGACAAATTTAACATTACACCGTTTCAATATGCTGATTTCAAGTCACTGACGGGTGATACTTCAGATAATATTAAGGGAGCAGACAAAGTCGGTCCGAAAACGGCTGCTTTGTTGCTTAATGAGTGTGGCTCTCTTGAAAACATAATTTCAAATGCAGATGGGATAAAGAAACCATCAATTAAACAATCTATAATTAGGAATGCTGAAAAGATAAGAACGAATTATAAGATTATCAAACTCGATAATTCGGCGCAGTTACCGTTCGATATGAGCGAGCTTGCATATAAATTTAACGGAATAAGCACGAATGAGGTTTTGAAAGGAGTGGGCTTAAAGTGAAACTCATTCTTTCGTCTTGCGATTTTCGCAATGAGAAATCAAAGAAAACCATACTTAATAATCTAAGCAAACCGATTGATCAATGCAAACTGCTATTTATCCCTAACGAAAAAGCGACACAAGAAGCAATACACAGTGAAAAGTATTTTTTAAGAATGCAAGAGTTTGGTTTTGCAAAAGATAATATCGCAGTTTTCGACTATTACAATGAACAACAGTTTATCAATCTTGATTTAGACATCATTTACATAAGCGGCGGAAATACATTTGCAACACTAAAGCGGATAAAAGATTGTGGTTTCGATAAAGAAATCATACGCTATGTGAGATCGGGCGTTCTTTATATCGGCGGCAGTGCGGGCGCGCACATTGCCACGCAAAGCGTTGCACATATCGCGGCGTTTGATCCTATTCCCGATGGTATGACTGATTTTAAAGGACTTGGATTGTTTGACGGTATTATTTTCTGTCACTATACCGAGGAACACAAAGCGCTGTATGATAAGCTTAAATCGGAGGGAAAATACAAGGTATTTGCTTTGCGGGATGAGGATTCATTGGTTGTAGCCTCCACAAACGATGATGTTATCCGGCATTACGATTTAATGATAGACTAAAACAATGACCCCGTGCGCGACCCTGAGCCGCTGCGGCAATCAGTTTGTCCCCGATATTAAGGAGTATTTGTTATGACCCATTGCATGAACCTTGAACTATCTGCTTTTTTAAAAATTGCAAATGGGAGCAAAACCATTGAACTGCGGTTGAATGATGAAAAGCGGCAAAAAATCAAAATCGGCGACACAATAGAATTTCATTGCGGTGAGATAAATTCTATTATTTTTGCAACGGTTATAAAACTGCATAAATTCCCCAATTTTGAGCAGTTGTATAAAGCGCTGCCTTTAGAAAAATGCGGTTATTCCAAAGATAACTTAAAAACAGCGCGCTACACGGATATGGAAAAGTATTATACCAAAAGCCAAATTCAAAAATACGGTGCGTTGGGTATAGGGCTACAAAAAATTACGGCGATCATGAATGTAAAAGCAAGCCTTTTGCAGCCAGAGGTTTTGGCACTACTTAAACCCAGCGTCTATGATCCCACGCCGGAGCGCTTAAAAAGCAGGGCAGAAAAATATGCGGCGGGTAAAAATATTTTTGGGTACGCCTGCAAAAAGTGCGGTGTTTATGCTGGTATTGTTGTGTTCAAAACGGAAAACGGCACTGCCGAAATTTTAGACATTGCCGTGAAACCCGAATACCAAAACTGCGGCATTGGCAGAAAATTGGTTGATTTTATTCTCAGTCAATTTTCGGTAGACTGTATGATAGCCGAAACCGATGACGACGCGGTTGAATTTTACCGAAGGTGCGGATTTGCGGTCACATTGGCCGGAGAGGTTTATGGCAGCAAACGGTATTTTTGCAAGCTGCGTGTGAGTTACCAAAACCGGCCCTAACACTTTAAACAGAGTGCCCCCCCAAGAGGGAATTTTTCGCTTTGCAGCACTTCCAACAAAGCAATAATACTGCACTGAATTGCCCGATTCTCCCCTCAACTAAAGGTTGAGACAGACTAAAAAAGTAGGTTATTGAAATTGCCGCCTAAATTCTATATAATTTAAACAAGGGGGCGTTGGAATGAACAATTTTGGCAAACGGTTAAAAGGCTTAAGAAAATCGGCACAGGTTACGCAAGAGCAACTGGCGGGTGCACTTGGAATTTCGTATCAAGCGGTATCTAAATGGGAAAACGGGCTTGGCCTGCCGGATATTTCACTTTTGCCGGGAATTTCAAATTTTTTTGGCGTGAGCACCGATTGGTTGCTTGGCGTTGACAGCAAATGTTCTGATGAAGTGATTGAAGCTGTGCTCGGAGAGGCGTTCCGTTTAAAGCATATTGCCAAAACGCAGGAGGGCATTACGCTAATTGAAAAAGCGCTAACAACCTACCCAAACAACCATAAATTACTTGCCGAGTGGTTAGAACTTAAAGTGTACAACTTTGAGGCTACCTGCAAAAAAGATGAATGGTTGAAAGAGGTTGAAACCAAAGCCAAAATTGTATTGCGGGATTGCACCGATGATTTTGTGCGATACAAAGCTAAATTAGCACTGACTTTTGCCTATTCCTATTGCGGCGAAAAGCAAAAAGCCGAAAAGCTTTGCAGTTCATTCCCCGATGAAGCTTATTCAAGGTTAGAAATGTTTGCTATGATTGCCGCACCAAAAGAAAGGGTACAGTACAAACGCGGCTGTATTTGCGGCGACCTTGAAAAGCTGCTTACAAACATTTTATCTGTTGCCAAGCATTACTACTGCTTTGCCGACCCCAACAAGGCAATACCGGTTTGCAACACAGCCCTAAGCATTATAAACGCCGTTGGTAACGAGGGATTTTTAATTTATTATTTGGCTGAGGCGTACAGCGACCTTGCGGGCGCCTACGCAAAATTAAACAACAAAATTAAAGTCATTGCTAACGCAAAAAAAGCCTTTGAGGCGTATTTGCTGCTGGATTGCCTTTGCGAAAACGGCGACTATTATTATAGGTCGACCCTTTTGAAAGGTGAAGTATTTAATAAAGAGAAAATAGTATATGGCGCGCCCCATTCTGCCACCGAGGAGTATGTTCAAAAAATCTCTCAAATGCGTTCGTATTACTTTTTAAAAGACGATTCTGACTTTGCTGCGTTACTGCAGAAAATGAAAGCCAAGGCGATTTTGTACCGCGCAAATAATTAAATTTATCTGCCCGCCGCTCCTACTACCGGGCGGCGGTTTTGCAAACTGCTTTCCAACCACAGGTTGGGGCAATCCAATATCTGCGTTATTGATTAAAGGAATAGTGGTAGTTACAATATAAGTGTAGCTACAAGAAATAATTTAGGAGGGCAAAAATATGGAAAGCTTAAAGCTTTATGACACCATTTCATTTTACAGAAAAAAATCAGGCTTAACGCAGGAGGAACTTGCGAAAAAATTAGGCGTGACCAATCAATCGGTATCCAAATGGGAGTCGGCGCAGTGCTGCCCGGATATAGGTTTATTGCCGATGCTTGCCGATATTTTTGAAATCAGCATAGATGAGCTGTTCAGACGAAAAAACGAAAAAGAGATACACTATGACCTTTGCTCTGAGCTTCCCTGGAATGACGATAATACCATTCGGATTTTCAGGACTTTAGGAAAGAAAATTTTAGAATCTACCGACGAAAACAGCTGGATCAACGTATCATTTCCAAAGGATTGCAACGAAAAGACCCGGCAATATTTTAAGGTCGAAGTTATGGGCAATTTAAACTGTGATGCAAGCATTAACGGAGATGTTGTTTGTCATAATAATATTGAATGCAACGACATCAACGGCGATGTCAAAGAGTGCTGCGGCAATATCTCCTGCGCCGGAGATATCAACGGCGGTGTTGGCTGCGGTGAGAATCTCTCTTGTGCAGGAGAAATCAACGGTGCAGTTCATTGCGGAAACAATGTGGCTTGTGGTGATAATATTTCCGGCAGCGTCAGCTGTGGGGATAATGTGACTTGCGGAAAAAGCATTGAAGGCGATGTGGACTGCGGCGGCAATGTCGAATGCCGGGAAATTAAGGGCAACGTGGAATGCCAAGGCGATATTATTTATAAATAAAATGCAATATTATACCTAACCAACCTCAAAAATTTCCGACTATATAGGCGTAATGATCATTATGAAATTTAAGGTGCAAAATAAAGATGCCCCCTTTCGTAGAGCAAAGAATCTACAAAAGGGGGCGTTTGGCTAAAATTTAAAATTTTACTTATTTTTCGGCCTCAATGGAGGAGTTGAACGCGCCGTTAAGCTCGGTTTTAACCTGGCTGATCCAGTTTTGCACCGTGCCGAACCAGGTAATCATTTCATCGTACTTTTCGTCTGAAATTTCACCGTCGCCCTCTAAAAGGTTTTTGTAAGTAGTAAGCAGCTCCGACATTTCCTGAAAGGTTTTAATATCGTCCTCTTTCATGCTGTCGGTGTTTTCGTTTACAATGTTTGCCACCTCGTTAAACGCGGTGCTGGTTTTGTTAAAGGCGTCAATTGCTTCGTCTTTTTTCGGGTTTTCGCCGCAGGCGGTAAGGCCAAATGCCATAGCCAAAGCCAGCAGCAGCGCCAGTAATTTTGTGCTTGTTTTTTTCATGTTGTAAAACCTCCAAATACTTTTCGGCACCGAGAAAAACGGCTAGGCACCATAGGGTTTGCCCGCTTTAATTTTATTTGCACAGCTTAGCGTTTATTCCGCCTGCCGGTTACCGCACCGATTTAATGTTATTTTAACATACCGGCGGGCAACAAAACCGTTTGGAGTGCGAAATGCTGTTTTTTAGGCGTGAAATGCAATTGAAAATTTTAAAAAGATATTGTACAATAGAAAGGTACCGGGCCGAAAGGACCCGACCCGCCATTAAATTTTAAAAAGGGGGTGCTTTGGTTGCTGCGTATTGCCGTTTGTGACGACAGCCCGCAATTTTTACAGGCTGCGGCAGCACATATTAAAGCTTGGGCCGAAAAACGAAATATGCCAATTGATCTGCTGACCTGCAGTAACGGGGACGAGCTGCTGCGCCTGAACGCCGCCGACCGGCTGGATATTGTTTTTTTAGATATTATTATGCCGCTGTTAAACGGCATGGAAACGGCGCGTGAGCTGCGGCAGGAGGACAAGGCCGTGCGAATTATTTTTTTAACCTCCTCCCCCGAATTTGCGCTGGACTCTTACAGCGTAAAGGCACAGGGCTATCTGCTAAAGCCGGTAACGCCCGAAAAGCTTTTTGAAACGCTGGACGACTGCGCCCAGTTTTTAGCCAAGGAGCCGGAAAATTTGGTGCTGAAAACCCCTTTTGGCTACCAAAAGCTTTATTTCCACAACCTGGAATTTGCCGAGGCGCAAAACAAACGGGTTATCTTTTATTTAAGCGACGGCGGGCAGGTGCAGTCTATGGATCCGCTTTATTTTTTTGAGGACCGGCTGACCCGCGAAAACGGCTTTTTTAAGTGCCACCGCAGCTATTTGGTTTACCTGCCAAATGTTGACCATTTTAATAGCACGCAAATTGTTACCAAAGCGGGGCGCAGCGTGCCGATTGCTCGGGGCTTTGCCAAGCCGTTTAAAGAGGCTTACTTTGCCTTAATGTTTGAGGAACAGGGGGGCGCTTATGCTGCTGAACGTTCTTAGCTTTTTGCACAACGCCACAACCCTGTTGTTCGGCGTTTACATTTCGGCCGCCTTTTTGGGCGTTAAAATGAACCGTAAAAACATTTTTTCCCTGCTAAGCTTTTCGTTGGCCGTTGGCGGCGTTTACCTGCTTTCTTACCTATTATTCGGCGTTAGCGGAACCGAAAAGCTTTACCCCCTTATTATTCACCTGCCGCTTACCGCGTTTTTAAGCCTTTGGTTTAAGTACCGCCCGGCGCTTTCGGCGCTTTCGGTGCTAACGGCCTACCTTTGCTGCCAAATTAGCAACTGGGCCGGGCTGGCCGCGCTAAACCTTACCGGCGCGCAGTGGGTTTATTACAGTGTGCGCATTGCGGTAACGGTAGCGGTTTTTTTGTTTTTAATTCGCTTTGTTTCAAACGCTGCCGCTGCTTTGCTGCAAAAGCCTACAAAGTCGCTGCTAATTTTAGGGCTAATGCCGTTTGTTTATTATTTGTTTGATTACACCACCGGCGTTTACACCTCCCTGTTATATTCGGGGTTAGAGGCGGTAGTTGAGTTTTTAGGGTTTATGCTTTGCATTTTTTACCTGCTGTTTATTTTTTTATACTTTAAACAGTACGAGGAAAAGCAGGAGGCCGAGCAGCAAAACCGCTTAATGGAGCTAAAACGCAAGCAATACGAAAAAGAGCTGGCCGCCATTCGCCGTGCCGAGCGGGAAATTTCGATTTTGCGGCACGATATGCGCCATTTTTTATTAAACATTTTAGTTTTTATTCAAAACGGCGAGCCGCAAAAGGCCGAGGAATACATTAACGCTATTATTGCCGCGACCGACAAGACCGCCACCAGAAAATTTTGCAAAAACGAAATTGTGAACATGATACTTTCCTCCCACGAGGAGGAAATGAAAAAAGCCGAAATTCAGTTTACGCACAACATTGAACTGCCGGAGCAGCTGCCTTTTTCGGATGTTGATATTACGGCTATACTCTCCAACGGGTTAGAAAACGCCATTAAGGCCGTAACGCCGCTGCCGACGGAGCAGCGCTTAATGCATTTAGAGCTTAGAATGAACGGGGAAAAGCTGCTGCTTTCGCTGAAAAACCGGTTTGCCGAGCGCCCCCGTTTGGTAGACGGCCTGCCAAAAGCCTACCTACCGGGGCACGGGCTTGGCACCCAAAGTATTCGCTACATGGCCGAAAAACTAAACGGCAACTGCCGGTTTAGCGTAAAAGACGATTGGTTTATTTTGCAGGTGATTTTGTAAATAAAACGGCAACGCCTTTATTCTTATTAAAAAATTTTGTTTTGGCTGCGATTTGTTTGCCAAAACGCAGCGCACCGGCACCAAAAGGTTTTTGGCCTTTTGGCGCCGGTGCTTTTTAAATTTAAACTTTATTTTAAGTTGAATTTTAGGCAGCAGGGTTCAAAGCGCAAAAATAGCTTAAAATTTTGCGCCCTTTTGCCAGCGCCGGCTAAAGCTTTTGCACCGATGCTTAATTTTGCGCGCAGGCGGGCGGCGGTGCCCAAAGCTTTGGCTACTGCCCCTGCCCTGTTTTTTCAGCCGATTGATTACAGTGGCAGCAGCCGCTGTACAAATTGTTTAGCTTTAGGCGCTTTTCGGCCTTGTTTTGCAAAAAATTAATTTTTTCTAACAGCGGCTCTAAGGCCGGGTTGCTGTAATAGGCCGCGGTGGCACCGTGCTGGCAGGCAACATGCAGCGCCGAGCGCAAAAGCCCGTCGGCCAGCATAGCGTCCCCCGCGGGGGCAACCACCTGCACAGTGGCGGTATTTTCGCTTAGCTCAAAAAGGCAATAGCCCAAGCACTGCTGCCCCAGCATTGCCCGAACCAGTTTGGAAGAACCGGTAACCTTTAAACCGTGCTTAGCGTAAAAGGCGGCAACCGTTTGGGGCTCGTTACACACTAAAACCTCTAACATTCTGCCCCCTCCTGATTGCTGACGCTAACATTGGTTAGCCGCTGCAGCTCGCGCTCGTTTAACTCGCGCCATTTGCCCTGCGGCAGCATACCTAATTTTACCCCGGCAATTTCTACCCGCTTTAGGCGCATAACCTCTAAATTCACGGCCTCGCACATTCGGCGAATTTGGCGGTTGCGCCCCTCGCTAATAATAAAGCACAGCACGGTGCGGTCGGGCTTGGCGTCAATGGTGTGTACATCGCAAGGCAGGGTTTTTCGGCCGTCCAGCTCAATGCCGGTGCAAAGCTGCTCAATTTGGGCGGCGCTGACCTTACCGCGCACGGTAACACGGTAGGTTTTGTTTACATGGCGGGAGGGGTGCGAAAGCTTGTTGGCAAATTCGCCGTCGTTGGTTAAAAAAATTAAGCCCTCCGAATCCTTATCTAACCGGCCAACCGGATAAAGGCGAACATTTTCTAAATCTACCAGATCGGTAACGCATTTGCGGCCTAATTCATCGCTGGTGGTTGTAACAAAACCGCGCGGCTTGTGCAGCATAAGGTAAACTTTATTTTCGGTTCTAACAATGCGCTTGCCGGCTACCACAACCTTGTCGCGCACCGGGTCTACCTTATCGCCAAGCTTTGCCGGCCGACCGTTTACCTTAACCCGCCCGGCCTCAATCATCTCCTCAGATTTTCGGCGGGAGGCCACGCCGTTTTCGGCCATAAACTTTTGCAGCCGTATTTTATATTCTTTCATTTTACTTCCCCTGTTTTAGTTAAAAATATTTTAGTTACAAAAATTTTATTATAAAGCCCTGCCAAAGGGCTTTATTTATTTTACCACTGCCGCAGCAAAAGCAAAAAGCTTTGCCAAAAGCCAAATAAACGCTTTTTCTGTTCAACTTTGGGGGCAACATCCCCCGCTGCTACCAGCAGCCGCCGGTCAATAATCCGGCCGCCGTACCAATATTCTACCAAACCAACCGCCTCCCCCGCCGAGGTGGGCGCGTACAAAAAACGCGGCAGCAGCGCCCGTTGGGTAACCGCCTTAGTGTTGTTGCAGGCCAGCGTAAAGGTAACCGGCTCGCTTTTTAACGCAACGGCGTCGCACTCGGCCCCAATTACCGCAACCGTTTGCGGCAGGGTGGCTTCGGTTAGGGTTACGCTGCAGCTGTTTTCAAACCCGTAATCCAGCAGCGCGGCATGGTCCTGCCAATCGTTCGGGTCGTTCAGCGTTACGGCTATTAAGCGTTTGCCGTCCCGCTCGGCGGCGGTAACCAGGCAGCGCCCGGCCTTTTTGGTAAACCCGGTTTTAACCCCAATTAAGCCGGAGTAGCTTTGCAGCAGCTTATTGTGGTTGGTTAAGGTGTGGCGTACCGGCGGGTTGCCAAAGCTTAGTGTAACGCTTTTGGTAGCGCAAACCTCGGCAAAAAGGTTATTTTGCAGCGCTTCGGCGGTTAGCAGAGCTAAATCGTAGGCGGTGGTGTAATGGGCGTCACCATCTAAGCCCGAAGGTGTTTGGAACGAGGTGTTTTTTAGCCCCAGCGCTTTGGCCCGCAAATTCATTTGCCGTACAAAGCTTTGCACACTGCCCGCAATGGCAATGGCGGCGGTGTTGGCGGCGTCGTTACCCGAAGCCAGCAGCAGGCCGTATAATAGGTCCCGGTAGGAAATAACATCCCCCGGCCGCAGACCCATGGAGGAGCCCTCTACCGCAACCATTTTTTCGGTTACGGTAACGGTTTTGGCAACATCGGGCTGTTCGGCTAAAAGCAGCCCTGTCATTATTTTTGTGGTGCTGGCCATTGGCAGCCTTTTTTGCGCGTTGCTTTGCAGCAAAACATCGCCCGTGTCGGCGCAAAGCACCACGGCGGCGGCCGCTGAGGTAGAAACGGCCCGAGCCGGCAAGCAGCAAACCAACAAACAAACAGCCGGCACTAAGCCGGCCAAATAACGCCAAAGCTTCATTCCACACGCCCCCAATAAAGTAAATTTAACAGTATAATACTATTAAAGGGGGCGCTAAAACATACCTAATTAACCGGCAATAAGCCGGCTAAAATGTTATTCTGCCGTTGGCTCGGCACTATTTTTGGGCTCGGCGCTATTGGCCTTGCTGCGGCCAAAAAGCTCTTTTAGCCGCTCTACGGTGTCGGGCAGCAGATCCATTAACTGAGCCATGGCACCATTCGAGGGCGGATCCTGCATGGAAAGCAGGTCTACCCTGTCCCCGTTTACTACAATAAAGCCCATAGGCGTTACCGTGGCGCCGGCACCGCCGCCCCCAACAAAGGATTGCGAGCTGCCGGCCTTGCTTTTACAATCGGTTCCGCCGCTGGCAAAGCCAAACGAAAGCTTAGAAACCGGAATAACCACCACATTACCCGCCGTTACCGGCTGGCCAATAATGGTATCGGCCGAAACCATGGTGCGAATATTTTCCATGGTGGTTTGCATAATTTCAGAAATGTTTTGTTCGCTCATTTAAAGCACCCTTTCTGTTTAATGTTCGGTTTAATTATTTTCGGCTTGCGCCTGTTCCTCTATTACATCGTCCATGGTAAGCTGCTCGGCGCCGCCTTCCAGCTCCTGCGGCAGTTCGGGCAGGTCTTTTAAGCTGCTAAGCGAAAAGGCCCGCAAAAAGGTTGCCGTTGTGCCGTACAAAAGGGGACGACCCGGCAGCTCTAAACGCCCTTTTTCGGTAATTAGGTCTTTTTCTACCAGGGTGCTGATAACGCCGGAGCAATCTACCCCGCGCACCTGCTCTACAAACGCTTTGGTTACGGGCTGGTTGTAAGCAATTACCGCCAGCACCTCCAACGCGGCCTGCGAAAGGGGCGTTTTGCGGCGAATATCAAACGCTTTTTTTACATACTCGGCGTACTCCTTACGGCTGGCAAGCTGATAGCAATCGGCCAGGCGCAGCAGTTGAATTCCGCTGCCCTTTTCGGCCAATTTATTTTGCAGCAGGGTGGCCACCTTGCTTAAGGTTTCGTCGTCAATTTCAAAAATCTCGCACAGGCGGGTGGCCTCTACCGGATCGCCGCCGGCAAACAGCACCGCCTCCAGCGCGGCGGTTAATTCGTTAATCTTCACGCTTTTTATGCTCCTTGCTGAGTTTTACCGTCATTTCATTTCCGGCGCCCTCAATTTTTACTCGGTTTGATTTACAAAGCTCCAGCACGGCCAAAAAGGTTGCCACCAGCTCGGAGCGATTATGCGCGGCGCGAAAAATTTGGGTTAGCTTTTTTGCTTTTCCGCTCCAAAGGGTGCGAATAACAAAAACAATTTTAGAGGAGACCGAAACCACCTTTTTGGCCACAATTTGGGTAAACACCTTGGTAGAGGTTGGCACCTTGCGCTGCCCGCGCCCTACCGCCGAAAGGTACGCGTCGTAAATTAAGCCGCTGCCGTGCACCAGCTGGTAGCGTTTATCTACCTCTAATTTTTCGGGCGGGTGTACAAAACAATCAAACCCGTCGGCCATAGCGCCCAGCTTTTGCGCCATTTTTCGGCACAGCTCATATTCAATCAGCTGGCCGGCCAGCTCGTCCCGCAAAGCTTCGGCCTCCTCGGTTTTTGGCAGCAGGCTAACCGTTTTTAGGTACACTAAGCGAGAGGCCATTTCTAAAAACTCACTGGCAATGTCCATATCCTCATGCTGCATGGCGCGTATTTGCGCCAGGTATTGATCGCACAATACCGAAATTTGAATATCGTAAATATTTAATTTGTTTTTGGAAAGCAGCGTTAATAAAAGGTCCAGCGGGCCCTCAAACCCCTCTAACCGGTAGGAAAACGGCTGCTCTGCCTGTGTAAAAGCCATACCGCCGCCCCCTATAAAAAGAAAGTAAGCAGGTTGAACAGCCGGTAGACCCCCATTTGCGCATAGTACAGCGGCGTGCTGAGCGCGCCGGTAAACGCCAGCGCCATAACGGCTACCATAAACAGCTGCTCGTACTGCATGAGCCGGTAATAAACGCGGTTGGGCAGCAAAGCCGAAATCAGGCGCGAGCCATCTAACGGGGGCAAGGGAATTAAATTAAACACCGCTAAGGAAACATTAATTGAAACCACCGCGCTTAAAAAAAACTGCACATAAGCCAAAAATGTACTGGAAACAGGTAAAACCTTTGCAACGGCAAACAGCACAAAGCCCATGATTAAATTTGAAAGCGGGCCGGCCAAAGCCACCAGCGCCATATCGGACTTTGGCTTTTTAAAATTACTGCTGTTTACCGGAACCGGCTTGGCGTAGCCAAAGCCGAACAATAAGATCATTAACGCGCCAATATAATCAATATGCGCAAAAGGGCTAAACCGCAGCCGACCCTGGTACTTGGGGGTTGGATCCCCCAATTTTACGGCCACAAAGGCGTGCGCCCACTCGTGCACGGGCATTGCAACAAAAATAACAATAACCGAGGCAAAAAAGTTTAATAAAAATTCGGCAAAAGTGTAATTGCCGCGCAACATTTGTAACATAGCTACCCCTAACCGCCCGGCTTTGCAGCCGCCGCGCGGCGCCCTGAGCCCCGCCGGCAGTGCCGAGCGAAATGTTAAACTGCTTTTATTATACACCACCGCGCTTAGAATTACAAGAAATTGTTTTGGTCAAAGCGCCCGTTTTATTCACGCCCGCACAAAATTTGTGCATGCTAAAAAGCAAGCCTAAGCCCGGCAAGCCGGACTTAGGCTTTCGGCCTGTAAATCCTGTAAATATTTTTATTCCTTTTGGTTTTAAAGGGCGGGCTTTGGCTCGGCCTTTAAAAAAGTAAAAAAGCAAGGCCCACGGCAATTTTTGCCGCAAGGCCTTGCGCCAAGCGTTTTCGTTTTATTTTGCGGTTAAAATAAGGGCCAGGCAGCCGTAAACGCTGTCGTCGCACAGCAAACGTTTATCTTTAAAACTAACCCCAAACTTCATTAAAGTGTCGCCGCTCAAAGGGGCAAAATCAACATGAGTGCGGTTGGCGTCATCCCCCGCCATTTCAATATTGTAAACCGTTTCGGGTTCCAGCCCGTAAAGCTTAAAGGCCTCTAACCAGCCCATAAAGCCCTTGTTATTGTTGTAAATAAATACCACGCTTTGCTTTTTATCTTGGCTTACAAACTGGTAAATAACAGCCGGGGCAGTTGGGTCGTTTACCGAACGCAACAGGTACATATTGCCCAGCTGAACCGTTTCGCGCAGGCGCTTGTAAAGGGCAATGTACCCGGCAACCTCGCTAAGTTGCTGCTTGTTTAGTTTTCTTAAGTCTAACCCCACCGAAAAGGAGCCCAAAAGCCCGGTGTAGGCCATGCGCTTTAAAGCCTCGTACCGCCCACTCATTGTAACATACCTGGTATGGTGCAAATGGCAGCCGCCGCCCGCGGCCTTGGTAAGGTTTACGCGGGTAAAGCCCTCGTGCATTACCAAAGCGTCTAAGCAATCCTGATTATCGCTCCGGTTAATGCGGCCGCACCACTTAGCCATGGAAAGATCGGCCCGCAGGCCGCCGGAGGCACAGTTTTCTATTAAAACTTCGGGGTAGCTTTGGTTAATATATTCCAGCACGCGGTACAAATTTTGCACATACTTAATATAAACGGCGTCATCCGGCGTGTTTGTTAGCCCGTTCCAGTTCACTTCGCTTAAAAAGCGGTTCATATCCCATTTTAAGTATTGAATATGGTTTTCACGCAACAGCTTATCCAGCCAGGCAACGGTAAATTCGTAAACTTCGGGCAAGCCAAAATTCAGCACATACTGGTGGCGTTTTTTAACCGGCTGGCGGGTGGGGTAGCGCAAAATCCATTCGGGGTGCTCTTGGTACAGCTCGCTTTCTTCCGAAACCATTTCCGGCTCTACCCAAATACCAAAGATCATGCCAAGGCTTTCAACCTTGTTAATTAGCGGCGTTAGCCCGTTCGGGAACTTTTCGGGATCTACCTCCCAGTCGCCAAGGCCGGCAAGGTCGTTATTGCGGTTTTTAAACCAGCCGTCATCTATCATAAACAGCTCTACCCCAAGCTTTTGGCAGCGCTCGGCCTGTGCCATTAGCATTGCTTCATCTAAATTAAAATAAAAGCTGGCCCAGGCGTTGTACATTACCGGCATAACCCTGTTGGTCCAGGGGGTTTTGCTGGTTTGGCGCTGGTAGCCGTGTAGCTGCCGGGCAGCGGCGCCAAAACCGCCGGTTACAAAGCCGCCGGTAAATACCGGCGTTTGAAAGCTTTGCCCGCCGTTTAAGGTGTAAGCCGTATTATAATTTGAAATACCGCCGCAAATTTGCGGCCAGCGGTTGTGGTCGCGCCCCGCTTTAATTTGCCAGTTGCCGCTCCACTGCAGGGTGCCAAACCAAACCCCCCCGCTGTGCTCGGTGGCATTTTGGTCTACCGCAAAGTAGGGGTAAGCCGTAGCGTTTGATACCCCGGCGCGGCTTTCCAGCAGCACGGGGCTTTGCAGCAGCGGCTGCTGCTGCAGCCTATATTCATCGCCCCAGGCGGAGGAAAAATGCGTTAATCGCAAATTTTCGCTGTACGGCACCGTAAAGTTGGCAGAATAAAAGGTTTCCAACTCGGCTGGGTCTGGCCCTATGTTGCGCAAAACGGTCCAGCGATCAATTAAGTCCAGCCCCTCAAAAATGCGGTAGCACAAATCAACCTCAAACGGGTAATAAATGTCTTTTAGCGTTAGGGTAAGCAGGTGCCCGTCCTCGGCAATTTTGTAGTCTTTATAGCTTAAACGCAGATCGCGTACGCCGTCGGCAAAGCGCACCTTTAGGCTTTCGGCGTTAAAAAATTTTGCGCCGTAGGCCGGGTATTCCTGGCACTGCAGGGGCTTTTCAATGTAGGCGCTGCTGCCGTTTGCGCTGTAATAATCGTTCGGCACCTCCTCGGGGTGCAGCAGCCGCTCGCCCCAATAGCCGTTACAAACGGCCGTAACGGTTTCGGTCGTGCCGTCAAAGGTGCAGCTACGCAGCAAAATAACATAGCTGGTGTTTTTGGTGTTTAACACAAAACGGTCTTTTAAAAACGCAATACTCATTAATAAATAACCTCCCGCCAATTTTCCGGCGCGGAACAACCTATGCCCGGCCTTAAACCGGCAGCCAAAACACGCCGATTTTAAATTGGTTTTACTTAACTAAAAGTATAACAGCTGCTTTTTTAAAAGACAAGGCAGAAAATCCTGTTTTTTTTACAAGCTTTTCTGCCCCCTGCCGCCTTGGCGTTTGCCTTTTAGGGCCAAATTTTTTAAACAAGCGTTAAGCTTAATTTTACTTTTTTGTTTTTAAATTTTTAGGGCTTTGCCGCGCGCTGCCCTGCGCAATAGCCGGAAATTCGTTGTCGGTATTCGCGGTTGGCTGAATGTTGTAGGTGCCAAAGGTGTTTAGCATTTCCTCGCAGGTTTCGGGGTTGGTGCAGTAAGGCAGGGCCGAAAGCTCAGCCGGCGCGCGAAAATTTTCGGCCTTACCTTTGCTGCCCTGCGTGTTGCTAAGCTTACCGTTACCGTTTTGCTGGCCTTTGCTGTTTGGCCGGTTTATTTTATTGTTTGGTTGGTTCATTTAAAGTTTCCCCTTTCGGTTTATTGTAAAATGCAGCAACAATAGCTGCGGGTAAGGCGCCTTGCGGCGCGGGACAATTGCCGCGCCGGTTAAACTGCTAATTTAACCGGCGGGATTTATTTGCTGTTTACGCCGCTTTTGGCGCAGCGGCCACTTGGCCCAAATTTTTGCCCCGTTAAAAGGCGTTTTGCCCCGATATTATTTTTTTCTAAAAAAAAGATTTCATTCTGCGAATTTTGTTTTTTTACTAAATACCGCCTTTTATTTTTGGGCAGTTTTGCGGCCGTATTTGCTTGACTTAAAACGGTGCGCGTGCTATAATATTTAAAATACAATTTAAAAAGCGCAATAGCAAAGCTTAGTAGGCGTGTGTTAGGCTTTTAAGAGAGCCGCCGGTTTGGTGCAAGGCGGCAGCTGCCCGCGGCCGAATTACCCTTTGCAAGCTGCAGCCCGGAAGGGCGGCCGGTTTTGGGCCGTTTGCGTAGGGGCTTGCCGGGTGTGCCCGTTACAGCGTGTTAAGTGAGTTTCACTTACAAAGGCTTTTTTTGTGAGAAAAAAGCAAATTGAGGTGGTACCGCGGAGCTGAGTTTCCGCCCTCTGTTTAACAGGGGGCGTTTTATTTTGCCCCCGCGGCGGCAGCCTGAAAGGGCTCCCCGCCCGAGAACAAGGCCTATTGCCTGAAAGAAAGGGTGGCTTTTATGCCGATTACCGAAATACTTACCAAAAACGCAGATTTTTACCCCAATGACATTAGCCTGGTAGAAATTAACCCCAAGCTGGAAAACACCAAAAACATGACCTGGCGCGAATTTGCCCTCATGCAATCTACCAAGGCGGAAAGCTTTCGCCGGGAGATTACCTGGGGCGAATTTCAGGCCCAGGCCAACCGGTTTGCCAATTTGCTGCTCTCCCGCGGGATTAAAAAGGGCAGCAAGGTTGCCATTTTGTTAATGAACTGCTTAGAATGGCTGCCCGCCTACTTTGGCATTTTAAAAACCGGCGCGGTGGCGGTTCCGCTAAACTACCGCTACACCGCCGAGGAAATTAAATACTGCCTGCAAAAATCCGATTCGGAGTACTTAGTATTCGGCCCGGAATTTACCGGCCGGGTAGAGGAAATTTGCAGCCGGGTGCCACAAATTAAAATGTGGCTTTATGTTGGGGAGGATTGCCCCGCCTTTGCAGAAAATTACGAAAAGCTAACCTCCTATTGCAGCAGCGAGACTCCAAAAATTTTATTAACCGACACCGACGACGCAGCCATTTACTTTTCCTCCGGCACTACGGGCTTTCCCAAAGCCATTTTGCACAACCATGAAAGCCTAATGCACGCCGCAAGGGTAGAGCAAAACCACCACGGCCAAACCAAGGACGATGTTTTTCTTTGTATTCCCCCGCTGTACCACACCGGCGCTAAAATGCACTGGTTTGGCAGCTTTTTGGTGGGCGGCAAGGCGGTGCTTTTAAAGGGCACCAAGCCGGAGTGGATTTTAAAAACCGTTTCGGAGGAGCAATGCACCATTGTGTGGCTGCTGGTGCCCTGGGCGCAGGATATTTTAGACGCCATTGACCGGGGCGAGGTAGATTTAAAAAACTACAAATTAGACCAGTGGCGCTTAATGCACATTGGCGCGCAGCCGGTTCCGCCCAGCCTAATTAAGCGCTGGAAAAAGGTATTCCCCCACCACCAGTACGACACCAACTACGGCCTAAGCGAATCTATTGGCCCGGGCTGCGTGCATTTAGGGGTAGAGAATATTGACCATGTTGGCGCCATTGGCAAGCCGGGCTTTGGCTGGCAGGCCAAAATAGTAGACGAGCACCGTAACCCCGTTAAGCCGGGCGAGGTGGGCGAGCTGGCCGTTAAGGGCGCCGGCGTTATGACCTGCTATTACAACGATGAGGAAGCCACGAAAGAGGTTTTGGCCGACGGCTGGCTGTTTACCGGGGACATGGCCATGCAGGACAACGACGGTTTTATTTACTTAGTTGACCGCAAAAAAGATGTTATTATTACCGGGGGCGAAAACATTTACCCGGTGCAGATAGAAAACTTTTTACGCAAAAACAACGCCATTGCCGACTGCGCCGTTATTGGCCTGCCGGACCACCGTTTAGGGGAGATTGCCACCGCCGTTATTCAGGTAAAAGAGGGCTGCACCCTAACCGAGGACGAGGTAAACGATTTTTGCTTAGAGCTGCCGCGTTACAAGCGCCCGCGCAAAATTATTTTTGCCGATGTACCGCGCAACCCCACCGGAAAAATTGAAAAGCCGCGCCTGCGGGAGATGTACTGCAAAGAGCCCGTAGTAGCGCTGGAAAACGAGATTTAATACACGGAAAGGACGAACCCGAATGAAAAAACTAATGCTTGGCAACGCTGCGGTAGCACGCGGCGCTTACGAGGCCGGCGTACAGGTAGTATCCTCCTACCCCGGCACCCCCAGCACCGAAATTACCGAGAGCATGGTGCAGTATAAAGAGGTTTATGTAGAATGGGCCCCGAACGAAAAGGTTGCCGCCGAAACGGCCATTGGCGCCTCTATTGCCGGGGGCCGTGCCATGAGCTGTATGAAGCATGTTGGTCTAAACGTAATGGCCGACCCGGTTTTTACCGTTAGCTACATTGGGGCAAACGGCGGGCTGGTTTTTTGCGTTGCCGACGACCCGGGTATGCACTCCTCCCAAAACGAGCAGGATTCCCGCCACTACGCCAAAGCGGCAAAAATAATGATGTTAGAGCCTTCGGATTCGGCCGAATGTAAGGCGTTTACCAAACAGGCTTTTGCTTTAAGCGAGCAGTTTGATACCCCGGTGTTTATTCGGCTTTCTACCCGTGTTTCACACTCGCAAAGCTTGGTAGAGCTGTGCGACCCCGAAACGCCCGTGTTAAAGCCCTACGAAAAAAACATTCGCAAAAATGTTATGATGCCGGCCAACGCCATTGCCCGCCATGTTGTAGTAGAGCAGCGGGAGCAAAAGCTGCGCGCCTTTGCCGAAACCACCGAGCTGAACAAAATTGAAAATAACGGCGCCAAAATTGGCGTAATTACCTCGGGTACCTCTTACGCCTACGCAAAGGAGGCGCTGGGCCAAAACGCTAACTACTTAAAATTAGGGCTGGCCTACCCCCTGCCCGAAAAGCTGATTTTAGACTTTGCCAAAACGGTTGAAACGCTTTATGTAATTGAAGAGCTGGACCCGTTTATTGAGGAGCACGTACGCGCCTTAGGGCTAAAGGTTTTGGGCAAAAGCTGCTTTAGCCTGCTTGGCGAATACAACCAGAACATGATTGCCAAAGCTGTACTGGGCACCGAGCCCAGCTTTGCCCCGCCGGCCAAAAATGTTCCCGCCCGGCCGCCGGTTATGTGCCCGGGCTGCCCCCACCGCGGCACCTTTTATGTGCTTTCTAAATTAGGGGTTACCGTTTCGGGTGATATTGGCTGTTACACCTTAGGTGCGGTACAGCCGCTTTGCGCGGTAGATACCACCATTTGCATGGGCGCCTCGGTTAGCGCGGCGCACGGCATGGTAAAAGCGCGCGGCAGCGATTTTGCCAAAAACCTGGTTTCGGTAATTGGGGATTCTACCTTTATTCACTCGGGCATTACGGGGCTCATTGATATTGTTTACAACAAGGGCAACAACACCGTTATTATTTTAGATAATTCTATTACCGGCATGACCGGCCACCAGGATAACCCCACCACCGGCTTTACCATTCGTAAAGAGCCCACCCGGCAGGTAGACCTAGAGGCCCTTTGCCACGCCGTTGGGGTAGACCGGGTACGCATTGAGGACCCGTTTGACCTTGCCGGCTTTGAGCAGGCGGTAAAAGAGGAGCTTGCGGCCAACGAGCCCTCGGTTATTATTGCGCAGCGGCCCTGCGCCCTTTTAAAAACCGTACATTACACCGGCCATTGCGCCGTAGACCCGGCTGCCTGCCGCGGCTGCAAAAAGTGCATGAAATTAGGCTGCCCGGCCATTCAGTTTAAAAACAACAAGGCCCAAATTGATGTTACCCAGTGCAACGGCTGCGGGCTGTGCACCGGCGTTTGCCCCTTTGGCGCCATTGGTAAGGAGGAAGCGTAATGGCAAACACAAAAAATATTATGATTGTTGGCGTTGGCGGCCAGGGCACCCTGCTGGCCAGCCGCATTTTGGGCGCCGCCGTTATTCACGAAGGGTACGATGTTAAGGTTTCGGAAGTGCACGGCATGAGCCAGCGCGGCGGCAGCGTTGTTACCTACGTTAAATACGGCGAGCAGGTAAACGCCCCAATTATTGACAAGGGCGAGGCCGACATTATTTTAGCCTTTGAACGGTTGGAGGCCCTGCGGGCTTTGCCCTATTTGCGTAAGGGCGGCAAAATAATTTTAAACGACCGTGCCATTTTGCCAATGCCGGTTATTACCGGCGCTGCCGAGTACCCGCAAAACATTGCGGGCTATCTTGGCGAGCGTGCCGACCTTACCGCGCTGGACGCTTTAAAGCTAAGCGAGCAGGCCGGCTCGGCCAAAGCGGTTAATGTTGTTTTAATTGGGGTACTGGCGCAAAGCACCAACATTAACTACGCCGTTTGGCAAAAAATTATTTGCGAAACGGTGCCCGAAAAATTTAAAGAGTTAAACCTGCGTGCCTTTGATTTAGGCTACCACTACCACTAAACCGGGGGAATAACAATGGCAGAACAAAAAAACATAAAAACAGTTAAAGCTTGCTCGGCCGTTTACATTATTGCCGTGCTGCTTGCTTTTGCGGTTATTTTAATTTTGCCGCAAAGCCGGGAATGGTTTAAATCGGCCTCGGGCAGCCACCCATTTTTAATGGGCTTTGCAAAATTTGCGCTGCTGGCCACCGCGGGCGAGTTAATTGCCGCCTTTTTGGCCAAGGGCAGCTTTACGCTGCCAGTTAAGCTGCTTTGGCGCTTTATTATTTGGGGGCTTATTGGCGTTTGGATTACTTTTATGATGAAAGTTTACGGCGCCGCGGTTGCCGCCTTAATGGCCGGCGGCACCCTGCCGGGCGGCAGCAACGCCTTTTTAAGGGCGCTTTACACCAGCGTTATTATGAACACCACCTTTGGCCCCACCTTTATGGCGGTACACAAATGCACCGACAAGCTGTTGGCGCTGCGGGCGCAAAAGCAGCCTGCCGGGCTAAAGGCGGTTGTAACGGGAATTGATTGGAGCACCTTTGCCAGCTTTACCATTGCCAAGACCGTGCCGTTTTTTTGGATTCCGGCCCACACGGTTACCTTTTTGCTGCCGGCCGAATACCAGGTAATAATGGCGGCGGCCCTTTCGGTAGCATTGGGCGTTATTTTAACCCTGGCAAACACCGTAAAAGGGGGAACTAAGCGTTGAAGTTTTGGAACAAAGAGGCCGAGACCCTAAGCCGCGAACAGCTGCAACAGCTGCAAAGCCAAAAATTAGTGGCGCAGGTACGGCGAATGTACGAGCGGGTAGAATGTTTTCGCAGCCGGATGGACGAGCGCGGGTTAAAGCCGGAGGATATTAAAGGCATTGAGGACCTGCCCCGCCTGCCGTTTTCTTACAAAAAAGATCTGCGGGATTATTACCCCTACGGCCTGTTTGCTGAGCCTATGGAGAACATTGTGCGGCTGCACGCCTCCAGCGGAACCACCGGCAAGCGCATTGTGGTAGGCTACACCAAGCAAGACTTAGAAGATTGGTCGGATTGCATTGCCCGTATGCTTACCGCGGTTGGCATTGGCAAGGGCGATATTTTTCAGGTATCCTTTGGTTACGGTTTATTTACCGGCGGCTTTGGCCTGCACGGCGGCATTGAAAAGGTTGGCGCAACGGTTATTCCTATGTCCTCGGGCAATACGGCGCTGCAAATTCAAACCATGATAGATTTTAAAGCCACCGGCCTTTGCTGCACCCCCTCTTACGCCATGTACTTGGGCGAGGAGGTAGAGCGCCTTGGCGTAAAAGACCAGCTAAGCCTAAGAGTTGGCATTTTTGGTGCCGAGCCGTGGAGCGAGAATATGCGCCGCGAGATTGAGAGCAAGCTGGGCATTAAGGCCTACGACATTTACGGCCTTTCGGAAATTATGGGCCCGGGTGTTGCCTGCGAGTGCGAATACCAATGCGGCATGCACGTTTGGGAGGACCATTTTATTGCCGAAATTATTGACCCCGAAACGGGCGAGGTACTGCCGCACGGCGCCACCGGCGAACTGGTTTTTACCACGCTGGATAAACAGGGTTTTCCTGTTATTCGTTACCGCACGCGGGATATTTGTGCCTTAAACTACGAACCCTGCCGCTGCGGACGCACCCATTTGCGTATGCAAAAGCCCAGCGGCCGCAGCGACGATATGTTAATTATTCGCGGCGTGAATGTGTTCCCCTCGCAAATTGAGGAGGTTCTGCTGCGGGTTAACAACGGCGAAATTACCCCGAACTACCTTATTACCGTTAACCGGGTAAACAACACCGACACCTTTGATTTAGATGTAGAAATGAGCGAAAATCTATTTGCCGACGATATTAAAAGCATTGCGCAAATTGAAAAACGCATTACAGGCGAGCTGCGCTCGGCCTTAGGGCTGGGTGTTCGGGTACATTTAGTCAATCCAAAATCTATTGCCCGAAGCGAGGGCAAAGCCAAACGCGTAGTAGACCTACGCAAGCTTTAAGGGGGTTTTAGCATGATTGTGGAGCAGGTTTCAGTTTTTGTTGAAAACAAAAAGGGCCGCTTAGCCGCCGTTACTAAAACGCTGGCGCAAAACGGCATTGATATTAGCGCCCTTTCGTTAGCCGAAAACGAGGAATACGGCGTTTTACGCTTAATCGTAAGCAACCCGCAAAAGGCCAAGCAGGCGTTAAACCAATCGGGCGTTATTGTTAAAATCACCCCTGTGCTGGCCGTTGCTATTGAGGATGTACCGGGTGGCTTTTCGGCCGCGTTAGAGGTTTTAACAGCCGCAAATGTTGAAATTCGCTACGTTTACGCCTGCGTGGCGCACGAAACCGGTAAAGCCTTAATGATTTTTAGCGTAGAGGACCCGGAAACCGCCGATAAGCTGCTGCAAAAAACAAAGTACGGCAGCATTAACCCCGGCACAGTGTACCGTATTTAAAAGGCAAATAACGCTTTAATAGCAAGGCCGGCCGTAGGTTTAAACGCCTACGACCGGCTTTGCTTTGGTTTTAAATGTAGCCTTAAAAAGCAGCTGCGTTTTTTTGCAGCTGCTTTATTTTAGGGTTGCACTAAACAGTATTGTATTGTTAAAATCGGCCTATTATTTTAAAGGGACTTGGCCGGTTAAAATGCCAACACCCTAAATTAAGCCTTTTTGGGCAGCCGCGTTAACAGGGCAACGGTTTCCACGTGGGCGGTGCCGGGAAAAAGGTCTACCGGGGTGTAGCTTTCAAGCCGGTAGTTTAGCTCCTGCAGCTGTTTGACATCCCGCGCCAGCGTTGCCGGGTCGCAGGAAATGTAAATAATTTTTTTGGGGGTAAAGCCGCCGGCAATAGTTTGCAGCAGTGCCGGTTCGCAGCCCTTGCGGGGCGGGTCTACCACAACAACATCGGCGCAAACACCCTCGAGCAGCAGCTGTTCGGCAGCTTTGCCGGCGTCGCCGCAAATAAAGCGGGCATTTACCCCGGCCTTGCGGGCGTTTTCTTCGGCGTCCTGCACCGCAGATGGAACAATTTCTACCCCTATTAGGGCTTTGGTAAGGTCGCCCGTGCAGCGCAGCACCGAAAGCCCCACGGTGCCCGTGCCGCAAAAAAGGTCTAAAATGGTGCGGTCCGCCGGCGTAATAAACCCGGCAGCTTTTTGGTACAGCACCGTTGCCATAGCCCGGTTTACCTGGTAAAAGGATTGCGGTGAAATGCGAACCTGTACGCCGCAAATTTCATCGGTAATAAATCCGCTGCCGTAAACCGTTTGGCACTGGGGCCCCAGCACCACATTGGTTTTTTTGGTGTTTATGTTGTAACAAACGGTTTGCAAGGCGCTGCCAACCGCCCCCTGCAGCTGCTGCACCAGCTGCTCGGCAAAGGGTAGGTTCGTGCCGTTTATAACCGGAACCACCATAAGCTGGCCGGTAGCCTCGGCAAATCGGAGCAGCACATGCCGCAGCAATCCGCTGCCGGTTTGCTCTTGGTAGGCTTTAATGCCAAAACTGTTAGCCCACTGCTTTACAGCGTTTAAGGCCGCACCAAAAATTTTGGGCTGCAGGCAGCAGCTGCTTTGCGGAATAACGCGGTGCGTGTGCCCGGCGTAAAAGCCAAAGCAAACGCCGTTTTTGCCGTTTGCGGCCGGGTACTGCGCTTTGTTGCGGTAGTGCACCGTGTTTTGCGCTACAATAATTGGTTCGGGGGGCTTTTGCACCCCGCCAATACGCTGCATAACATCCTGCACGGCCTGCTGCTTGGCAGCCGACTCGGCCTGGTAGGTTAGGTGCCGAAAGGTGCAGCCGCCGCAGCGGCCAAACACCGGGCAATCAACCGGCTTACGGTTTTTAGAAGGAGTTACAAGCTTGTGAATAATGCCAACGGCGTAGCTTTTTTTTACCTTAATAATGTGGGCAATCAGCTCGTCGCCAACGGCGGCCCCCGCCACAAAAATTGCCATGCCGTTTACCCGGCCAACCCCGCTGCCGGCCCCGGTAAGGCCGGTTATTTGCACCAAAACGCGATCGTTTTTCTTCATAAAATTACGCCAGAACGATTGCTAAAATAACTAAAAGCCCCAGCACAATGCGGTAGTACCCGAAAAAGGAAAAATCCCTTTTTTTCACATAGCTCATTAACCCGCGAATGGCCACAACCGAAACCAGGAACGAAACCAACATGCCAACCAGCAAAATGGCAACCTCGGCGCCCGAAAAGCTGTTGTTGGCCAAGAATTTTACCAGCTTTAAAGCGCTGGCGCCAAACATGGTTGGAATGGCTAAAAAGAAGCTGAATTCCGCAGCAATGGGCCGGGCACAGCCAATTAAAATGGCCCCTAAAATGGTAGCGCCGGAGCGGGAGGTGCCCGGGATCATTGCCAGCACCTGAAACCCGCCAATAATCAACGCAGTTTTATAATCCAGCCCGCCCAGGGTAGTAACAACCGGCTTGCGGCGGCGATTATAATTTTCTACCAAAATAAACAGCACGCCGTACAAAATAAGGGTAACCGAAACGGTAACCTTGTTGTAAAGGTGAGCGTCCAGCCAATCATCCAGCAAAAGGCCCAAAACAGCCGCCGGCAGGCAGGCAACAATAACCTTAAGCCAAAGCTGAATGGTGTTGGCTTTAACCAGCGAACCGCCGGCTTTGGCCGCTGCCGCTTTACTGCGAAACGGCCAAAGCTTGTTCCAAAACAGCAGCACTACGGCAATAATGGCGCCTAATTGAATGACCACCTCAAACATTGAAAAAAAGTCGGCCGAAACATTTTTAAAGGGAATGAGCTGTTCGGCCAAAATTAAGTGCCCGGTGCTGCTAATAGGCAGCCATTCGGTAATGCCCTCAATAATGCCGTACAAAATAGATTTTAACAGGTTTAAAAGCATAAGTCGTAACGCTCCATTCTTACAAACCAAGGCTCACTGCAGGCCGCCCCTACAGGCGGGCTTTGCTCCTGGCTTTTTTAATTTTGCAAAGCACCGGCCCGCCCCACCGGCGGGGCAGCCAGCCGGCCCCAAGCCCTTGCCGAGCTTTTGGAACCGTTCTAACCTACACAGTATAGCATATTCGGCAAAAAAAGTACAGTTTTTTTTAAAATTTTAAGTTTTATTGCGGCTTGATATTATATGCTTTTTTATGCTAAAATAATACTGTTTTTAAAAGCTTGCGAGGGATACTTATGAAAATTAGCGAAAATACCAAAGGCAGCGGTATGCTGGTTGTAACCTCTATGATCTGGGGGGTCAGCTTTGTGGTGCAGGACGCCGGGCTGCGCTTTGTTGGCCCCATTTTTTTAAATTTTGCGCGTATGCTGCTAGGCGGCGTTGCCCTTTTGCCGGTGGTGCTGTTTTTAAACCGCCGCGGTCAAAACGGCCGGTCTAAAGCCCCGTTTTTTACCAAAGACGAAAAACTGGGCGGGTTTATTTGCGGCTTTTTGCTGTTTTTTTCTACCGCACTGCAGCAGCTGGGTATGTCGTTTTACGGGCAAAATGACGCCGCCGCGGGAAAATCCGGCTTTATTACCGCCATGTACATTGTTATTGTGCCAATAGCGGGGCTGTTTTTTAAAAAGCGGCCGGCACTTTCGGTTTGGGTTAGCGTGCTGCTGAGCTTTACGGGGCTTTACCTACTTTGCTTTAAGGGCGGCAGCGTAAACCTGCTGGCCGACGGTTTTGTAGCCGGCTGCGCCTTTTCGTTTTCGGCGCACATTATGGTGGTAGACCACTTTTCCCCAAAATGCAACGGGCTAAAGCTTTCTATGCTGCAATTTTTTGTAGCGGGCCTGTTTTCACTTTGCTGCTTTGCGCTGCCGAGCGAGCGGGCGCTGCTAACCCCGGCACACATTATTTCGGCTCTGCCTTACATAGCCTACCTTGGCGTTTTTTCCTGCGCGGTGGCCTACACGCTGCAGGTGGTAGCCCAAAAGCGGGTTACCAACGCAACGGTTGCCAGCGTGCTTATGAGCTTAGAATCGGTTTTTGCAGCGCTGACCGGCGCATTGTTTGGGGAAAGTATGTCCCCTTTGCAAATTTTAGGGTGTGCCATTATGTTTGCCGCCGTTACTTTGGCCCAGATTGATTTTAAAGCCCTAAGGCCAAAAAACGTAGCCGCGTAAAACTGTGGCCGATTTTAGCCGCAAAATCCCAATTTTTGCCGAATGTTTTAATTTTAGCGTCCCTACCCCAAAAATTCGACAATTCTTTTTAATTTTCTCTTGCCTTTTTGGCGTTTAGAATTTATAATAGAAGTGTTAGTTTGACGGCGTTTGGCTTTTTGGCCTTGCTTGCAAAAGCAGCCGGCTGTTCGGCCCCCGTCTTGCGATATTTTGAAAAGGAGTTTTGAATATGAACTATTCAGAAGAAGTACAAAATATGTGCTGCGTTGCCAAGGGCCCCAACCACGGCCCGGCTCCGATTCCGGAAGAAGGCAAATGGGTACAGGCGCGTGAAATTAAAGATATTTCCGCTTACACGCACGGCGTGGGCTGGTGTGCCCCGCAGCAGGGCGCCTGCAAGCTCTCTTTAAATGTTAAAAATGGCATTATTGAAGAAGCGTTGGTTGAAACCGTTGGCTGCTCCGGCATGACCCACTCGGCCGCCATGGCTGCCGAAATTTTGCCCGGCAAAACCGTTTTAGAGGCTCTGAACACCGACTTAGTCTGTGACGCCATTAACACCGCCATGCGCGAGCTGTTTTTGCAAATTGTTTACGGCCGCTCGCAATCTGCTTTTTCCGAAGGCGGCTTAGTAATTGGCGCCGGCATGGAGGATTTAGGCAAAGGCTCCCGCTCCATGGTTGGTACCATGTACGGCACTAAGGCCAAGGGCGTGCGTTATTTAGAAATGACCGAAGGCTACTGCACTCGCATGGCTTTAGACGCCGACGACCAGGTAATTGGCTACGAATTTGTATCCTTAGGCAAAATGACCGACCTGATTAAAAAAGGCATGGAGCCGAACGAGGCTTACAAAAAGTCTATGGGCACTTACGGCCGTTTTGATGAGGCTGTTAAATACATTGACCCGCGTGAAGAATAAGGAGGTGCAGGAACATGGCTTTATTTGAAGGTTACGAAAGACGCGTTGATAAAATTAACGCAGTATTAAAAGAGTACGGCATTTCCTCTATTGAGGAGTGCAAAGAAATTACTTTAGCAAAGGGCATTGACTGCGACAAAATTGTTCGCGAGACCCAGCCGATCTGCTTTGAAAACGCAATTTGGGCCTACACCGTAGGCTGCGCCATTGCCATTAAAAAAGGCTGCACCAAGGCTGCTGACGCCGCTGCTGCCATTGGCATTGGTCTGCAATCGTTTTGTATTCCCGGCTCGGTTGCCGAAAACCGCAAGGTTGGCTTAGGCCACGGCAATTTGGGTAAAATGCTGCTTTCAGAGGAAACCAAGTGCTTCTGCTTCTTAGCCGGGCATGAATCCTTTGCCGCAGCCGAGGGCGCCATTAAAATTGCATTAAACGCCAACAAGGTTCGCACCACCCCGTTAAAGGTTATTTTAAACGGCTTGGGTAAGGACGCCGCCTTTATTATTTCCCGTATTAACGGCTTTACCTACGTTAAAACCGAGTTTGACCCCTACGCCGAAGAAGTTAAGGTTGTTAGTGAAACGGCCTATTCCAAGGGCCCGCGCGCCGATGTTAAATGCTACGGTGCCGACAATGTTCCGGAAGGCGTTGCCATTATGCGGCTGGAGAATGTAGGCGTTTCTATTACCGGTAACTCCACCAACCCTACCCGCTTCCAGCATCCGGTTGCCGGCACTTACAAAAAATGGTGCATTGAAAACGGCAAAAACTACTTCTCGGTTGCATCCGGCGGCGGTACCGGCCGTACCCTGCACCCGGATAATATGGCAGCCGGCCCCTCCTCTTACGGTATGACCGACACCATGGGCCGTATGCACTCCGACGCTCAGTTCGCCGGTTCCTCCTCGGTTCCCGCCCACGTTGAAATGATGGGCCTGATTGGTATGGGCAACAACCCGATGGTAGGCGCTACCGTTGCCTGTGCCGTTGCGGTTGAGGAAGCCTCTAAATAAACCTTTAAGCTTTTGCAAGCCTTTTCCGCAAAAAGTTTAACGCAAAAACAGCAGCTGCAAACCCGTTCGCAGCTGCTGTTTTATTTTTTCTGTTTTTGTTTTTTAAAGCGGCCGCTGATTTTACCGGCCGCTTTAAAATTTATTCCTGCTCCTGCAGCAGGCGGTAGATCTCGCTTTTTTTTAGCCCGCTTTGTGCTGCCGCCTGTTTGCTTGCCTGCGGCATTGAGCAGCCCTGCGCTAAAAGCTCTTTGGCTATTTGTACGGCCTGCGGCAGGGTTAAGGCGGGCTGCTGTACCGGCTCGGCTCCGTGCACCACCAGCACAAACTCCCCCTTTGGTGGCTGCTGCTCAAAGCCCTTTAACGCGGCCGAAATAGGGCCGACCTGCACGCTTTCGTGCAGCTTGGTAAGCTCTTTGCAAAGGGCAATTTGCCGGTCGCCCAAAATTTCTAACATATCGGTTAGGGTGGCAATCAGCTTGTGCGGCGCCTCGTAAAAAATCAAGGTTCGTTCATCGTTTTGAACGCTAAGTAAATGCTCACGCCGGCTGTTTTTGTTTACCGACAAAAACCCCTCGAAGCAAAAGCGGCCGCTTGGCAGGCCCGAGGCGGCTAACGCCGTAATTAACGCGCTGGGGCCGGGAACCGAGCAAACCTCCACCCCGTGCTGACGGGCTAAACGCACTAAATCCTCCCCGGGGTCGGAGATTGCCGGCATGCCGGCGTCGGTTACCAGGGCACAGCTTTCGCCCAAAAGCAGGCGACCTAAAATTTGCTCGCCACGCAGCTTGTGGTTGTGCTCGTGGTAGCTTACCATTGGGGTTTTAATGTTAAATTTATTTAACAGCTTTAGCGTTACGCGGGTATCCTCCGCGGCAATAAAATCTGCCGCGGCTAAAACCTCAGCCGCCCTGGGCGACCAATCGGCCAAATTGCCCAGCGGCGTACCCACTACATAAAGCTTGCCTACCTTATTTCCCAAAAAATTTCCTCCTTAATGGTTCCCCGTTTATTTTTAAATACCGCTAACTTAAGTATTATACCTTTTCTTTAAAAAAATTGCAAATAAAAAAGCAAAAGACGGCCTAGCAGCCGTCCTTTACTTTTTTGGGGGGAGATATATATAATCGTCGTCATCTAAGTTATACCGTCTCTCGACTGTAATTATTATAGCAGCTTTGCAAGTAAAAAGATAGTCTTAAAACCGACGAACATTCTAAAAATTACAGACGATTTTTGTGCAATGTTACAATAAATTATCTGTTTCAACTAAATTTAACACATTTTAATAGGAAATACCGCCAACTTCCCCTTAAAAACTAAAAAAGGAGCCAAAGCAGCAGCTTAACACCGTTCGCAGTAAAGCTGCCGCCGAAAAGTAAAGCAGAACAAACAACTGCCGGGTGCAGTACAGCTTAAAATCGCGGTCCAGCATGGCGGTGTGACGGCCGGGAAAGGCCAGCCGCGCAATAGAAACCGAGAAACCGACCGCCTCCCTTGCGCTTAACAACAGCCCAATAGAAAGCACCGTGGCCCAGGGGCAAACCAGCAGCAGGTGAAACATAATGCCGTTTAGCTTGTAGGCGGCGTACAGGTGGCCCGAAAGCACGCCAAAATTGTACCCGCAAACCGCCGTAATCACCGGCGCCAGCAGCATACCGGCCATGCAGGTTCCGCTTAAAAACACGCCGGCCGCGTAGGGCAAAATTTTTAATATAGAATCTAACAAAACGGTAAAAAATCCGCCGCTTACGCTTTGGCGGTACTGCGTAAAGGCTTGGGTGTAAAAGCCGCTTGCGGCGTGATATTTGTAATACAACGCACCGGCCAGCACCCCGGCCAGCAAACAAAAGGTTAGCCCAAAAAGCACCTGGTGCTGCCCTAAGCTAAAGCTAAGCTTTTTTGGCTTTTTAACAATCTGCGCGGGGGCGTGAATTCTGTGTTCCATTTTTCATCCTACCTTTTCTAAACTGTTATTTTATTGTATGAAAAGGCCTAAAAAAATAGTACAGGCTTTCACGCGCCCGGAAAACGCTTTTATAAACCCAGCCAAGTGTTTTATAAACCCGTGTAAACGCTTTTATCGACTTGGCTAAATGCTTTTATTGGCTTGGCAAAACACCGTCAGCCCGGCACAAGCTTTTTGCTTTCTGCCCCAAACGCTTTACCGTTGAGCCGGTTCAAAGCCCGGCTACCGGCTTAAAGTCTTGCGCTAATACGGTTTAATTTTTGGCCAGCTCGGCCGACCGGGTAATGGCCGCCTGAATGATCGCATTTGTTTTTGCGTCAAAATCTAACGCGTCCATTTGCTTTAACCCCGCCTCGGTAGTGCCGCCGGGGGAGGCCACATTTTTAATTAGCGTATTTACCGCGCCGGGATTTTTTGTAAGCAGCTCGGCCGTACCGCGCATGGTTTGCACAACCAGCTGTTCCGCGGCCGCAGGATCCATGCCGTTTTGCACCCCGCAGGTAATTATCTCCCGCGCAAAGCGCATAAAAAACGCCGGGGCGCTGCCGCTAATGCCCGTTACCGCGTCCATGTTTTCCTCCGCTACACGGCAAGCCAGCCCGGCGGCCGAAAAAATGCCAAAAACAAACTCAAAACAAGCTTTTGAAACCTCACTGCCAGCGGCCAGGGCCGTTGCCCCCTGCCCCACCAACAGCGGGGTGTTTGGCATTGCCCGCACCACCGCGCAGGAAAAGCCAAACAACTGCTGTACGGTTTTAATTTGAACGCCGGCGGCAACATCTACCACGCAAACGCTTTTTAAAACGCTGTTTTTAATTTCGGCAATAACCTGCGCGTACTTTTGCGGTTTAACGGTTAAAAACAAAACCTCGGCCACACCGGCAACCTCGGCCGCGCTTTGCAAAACCTGCACGCCGTACTGTTGCTGCAAGGCCACAGCCTTTTCGGGGTGCGGGTTGTAGCAAAAAACCTCGGCCGGGTTTAAATACTTAGCGCCAACCGCGCCCGAAATAATAGCGGCAGCAATGTTCCCGCAGCCAATAAATCCAACCTTCATAAAATCACCTTTTTTGTTTAAAAATAATTCGCCGCAAAACAATCTGCCAATATTTTACGCTTTTTTGCCGCGCTTGTCAACCGGGGCCAATTTTTGGCCCCCTATCCCCGCTCGGCGCAATACTGGGGTGCGACACGGGGCGGCAGCCTTTATAATATTAAACGCCGGCACGAAAGCTTTCTGCTTTTGCCAAGTAAAACGCAGTGCCCTTAAGCGGCAGTAAGCCAAAAAGCCGCTATTTTGCCCCTTTAGGCGGGCACATTTGCGCTTGCTAAGATTTGGCCGGCAAACTGCCCCGGTTGCAGCCGGCTGCCGCAAAACGGGGTAACTATTTACGAACAGGAGTGATTGAATGACGCAACAAAACGGGGCGCCGGAAAAAGGGCGAAAAAAGTCCGCACGCCCCAAACGGCCCAACCGCCAAAAGCAGCAAAAAAGCCTGCTGCAGGTAACCAACCGGGCCATTGACCGCCTTTGTGCCATTACCGCAGACGAGGAACTGATGCAAAGCATTGATATTAAGGATTTAAAGAATCTAACCTCCTCGGTTAAAGAGCTTTTAAGCCTTTCGGGCGAGCTGGACGGGGACACCGGCAGCGGCGGCGTAATTATTTTACCGGAGGTGGAGCTGCATGACGGCGAATAAACCGCTGCCCAAAGCGCTATGGCAGCCGCAGCCCAAGCAGCTTGCCTTTTTGGCGCGGCCGGAATACGAGTGCCTTTACGGCGGGGCGGCCGGCGGCGGAAAAAGCGACGCTTTGCTGGTAGAGGCGCTGCGGCAGGTGCATATTCCCTGCTACAAGGCGCTTATTTTGCGCAAGACCTACCCCCAGCTTTCGGCGCTGATAGACCGCAGCCGCGTGCTGTACAAAGCCGCTTTTCCAACCGCGGTGTACCACGCCGCCGAGCATTACTGGCAGTTTGCAAGCGGCGCTAAAATTTATTTTGGCAGTATGCCAACCGCGGCCGACAAATTTAACTACCAGGGCAAGCAGTACGATTTTATTGCATTTGACGAGCTGACCCACTTTACTTTTGAGGAGTACAGCTACATGTTTTCGCGCAATCGGCCGGGCGGCCGGGGCACCCGGGTTTACCTTAGGGCAACGGCCAACCCGGGCGGCGTTGGCCACGCCTGGGTAAAGGAGCGGTTTATTACCGCCGCGCCGCCCCTAACCCCCATTAGCGAAAGCGTTACCATTGCCGCGCCGGGCGGGGGCGTTTTAACCAAAAAGCGTAACCGCATTTTTGTGCCCTCTACCGTGTTTGATAACAAAATTTTGTTAGAAAACGACCCCGGCTATTTAGCCAGCCTTGCCATGCTGCCGCAGGCCGAACGCAGCGCGCTGCTTTACGGCAATTGGGACAGCTTTGACGGCCAGGTGTTTACCGAATGGCGCAACGACCCGGCGCATTATAACGATATGCGGTTTACCCATGTAATTGAGCCGTTTCGTATTCCGGCAAGCTGGCCCATTTACCGCGGGTTTGACTTTGGCTACACCCGACCCTTTAGCGTTGGCTGGTACGCCAAAGACCCGGACGACCGCCTGTACCGTATTCGGGAATATTACGGCTGCAACGGCACCCCCAACCAGGGCCTGCGGTACGAGCCGGGGCACATTGCCGCCAAAATTGCCGCTATTGAGCAAAATGACCCGCTGCTGCGCGGCAAGCCGATTATTGGCATTGCAGACCCCTCGGTTTTTGACGGCTCCCGCGGGCGGAGCGTTGCCGAGCTGATGGAAAAGCACGGCGTTTACTGGCAGCCGGGCGAAAACGCCCGCATTGCCGGAAAAATGCAGTTTCATTACCGGTTTGCCTTTTCGGCCGAGGGGCTGCCCATGCTTTACATTTTTAAAACCTGCAAGCACTTTATTCGCACCGTGCCGGCACTGGTATACGACCGCGCCAATGTAGAGGATATTGACACCACCGCCGAGGACCACATTTACGACGAATGCCGTTATGTTTTAATGCACATTCCCCTATCGGCCAGAAAAAACAGCATTGATAAAAAGCCGCCGGAAGGCTTTTCGCCGCTAAGCAGCAGCCCAAAGGTGGAATTTTTAAGAATGTAGCCGCCCCGCCGGCAAGTGCCGCCCCCAAAAAAGCAAGCCCCAAAAACAAAAAAGAAATAAGGAGAAATTAAAATGAAAAAGCAAAAAATTACCCCCGAAACGGTAAAGGCCGCTTACCAAACGCTGCTGCGGTACAAAGAGGCCAAAGAGCCGCTGAACCGCCGCATTTTGGAAAATGAAGAATGGTTTCACCTGCGGCACAGCACCGGCCGCAGCCAAAACGGCCCCATTACCCAAAGCTCAGCCTGGCTGTTTAACTCTATTGTAAACAAGCACGCCGACGCCATGGACAGCTACCCAACCCCCTGCGTTTTACCGCGGGAGGAAAATGACGAAACCGACGCCAAGGTGCTTTCCAGCATTTTGCCGGCTTTGTTAGAGCAGCGAGATTTTGAACAAACCTACTCGGATGTTTGGTGGTACAAGCTTAAAACCGGAACCGGCGCCTACGGCGTTTTTTGGAACACGGCGCTGCAAAACGGACTTGGCGATGTTGATGTTTGCCAGGTAGACCTTTTAAACCTGTATTGGGAGCCGGGCGTAAAGCAATTGCAGCAATCGCAAAACATTTTTTACGCCAACGCGGTAGATAAAAAATTGCTTTTAAAAAAATACCCGCAGTTTGAAAAGGAGATTGTAAAAGCCAGCTCGGACCTGACCTTTTATTTGCCCGAAACCAATTACGAGTACGACGACCGCGCCTTGGTGATTGACTGGTACTACAAAAAGCCGGTTAACGGCAAGCTGCTGCTGCACTACTGCAAATTTGTTGGCAGCGCCGTGCTTTTTGCCTCGGAGAACGAGGAGCTTTACCAAAGCACCGGCTTTTACAACCACGGCCTGTACCCCTTTGTGTTAGATACCTTGTTTGTAACTGAGGGCAGCCCCGCCGGGTTTGGCTACATGGACACCATGAAGGGCTGCCAGGCCGCCATTGACAAATTAGACGAGGTGATTTTAAAAAACGCCATTGTTTCGGAAAGTCCGCGCTGGTTTATTAGCGACGCGGCCGGCATAAATGAGGAGGAGTACGCCGACTGGAGCAACCCCTTTGTACACATTACCGGCCGGGTAGACGACCAGACCGTAAAGCAGGTGGCAGTGCAAAATGTTTCCCAAAGCGCGCTGCAGCTGCTGCAGTTTAAGGTAGACGAAATGAAAGAGACCTCCGGCAACCGCGATTTTTCGCAGGGCAGCACCGGCTCGGGCGTTACGGCCGCCTCGGCCATACAAGCCCTGCAGGAGGCCGGCAATAAGCTTTCAAGAGATATGATTCGCTCCTCCTACCGGGCGTACAGCGCCATTTGCAATTTGGTAATTGAGCTGATTCGCCAGTTTTACACCGAGCCGCGCACCTTTCGCATTGTTGGCGAGGCCAAAAAGCGGGAATACATTACCTACACCGCAAGCGGCTTCGCCCCCGACCGTGCCCGACCGATTTTTGATATTTCGGTGGTGCCGCAAAAGCAAAACCCCTACAAAAAGGCCGAGCAAAACGAACTGGCCAAGGAGCTGTTTACGCTTGGCATGTTAGACCCGGCCCGCAAGCAGGAGGCGCTGAGCGCCCTTAGCATGATGGATTTTTACGGCAAGGAGCAGCTTTTAGAGCAAATTGCCAAGGCTGAGCCAAAAACCAACGCCGGACAAGAAAAAAACAAAAAATAATTATTTTTAGCTATTGCAAAACGCCTTTGACGGCGTTATAATAGTTAGGCTGAAAAGGCGGCGCCAGGGCGTTTGCTTTTTCAGCCTTAATTTTGCAGTTTTTGGAGGCCTTGTATGAAGCCTGGAAAAAGTATTAATATGCTAAACGGGCCCATTTTGCCCAGCGTTATTCGTTACACGCTGCCCATTATGGCAACCGGGCTGCTGCAGCTGCTTTTTAACACCGCCGATTTAATTGTAGTTGGCCAATTTTGCGGCAGCAACTCTATTGCCGCCGTTGGGGCAACCTCCTCCCTTATTCAATTAATGGTAAACCTATTTTTAGGGCTTTCGGTTGGAGCCGGCGTTTGCGTTGCCCAGGGCCTTGGCGCTAAGCGGGAACGGGAGGTGCAGTGCGCCGTACACACGGCCATATTGCTGGCCCTTGTAAGCGGCGTGGTGCTAACGGTTATTGGCTTTTTCTTTTTAAAAGAATGTTTGGTGCTTATGGGCACGCCGGCCTCGGTGCTGCCGCTTTTCACCGTTTACATAAAATATTACTTTTTAGGGGTAACGGGCAGCTTAGTTTACAACTTTGGCGCCGCCGTTATGCGTGCCGCGGGCGACACCAAAACCCCGCTTTATTACCTAATTGTTGCCGGCGTAATTAATGTTGTTTTGAATGTGTTTTTTGTGGCGGTTTTAGGCATGAATGTAGATGGCGTTGCCATTGCCACCGCCATTTCACAAACCGTTTCGGCCGCTTTAATTCTTTACAGCTTAGCCCGCCGAACCGACGCCTGCCGCCTACAGCTAAAGCACCTGCGTTTTCACAAAGCGCAATTGCTTAAAACATTGCAAATTGGGGTGCCGGCCGGGCTGCAAAGCGCCATGTTCTCCATTTCCAATGTGCTCATTCAGTCCTCTATTAACTCGTTTGGCGAAACGGTGGTAGCCGGCAATTCTGCCGCCATGAGCTTAGAGGGGTTTGTTTACGTTTGCATTAACGCCTTTAGCCAAACCTCGCTAAACTTTATTGGCCAAAACTTGGGGGCCGGCAAGTTTGAACGCATAAAAAAAATCTACCGCACCTGCATGGCCTGCGTTACGGTAGTTGGGGTTGTTTTAGGGGCGCTGTTTTATTTTTGCGGCAACGCGCTGCTGCGCATTTACATTACCGATTCCGAACAGGCCATCCGTTTTGGGTTAGACCGCATGCTTTTTATTTGCCTGCCCTACTTTTTGTGCGGCATTATGGATACCACTACCGGCGCCATACGCGGCATGGGCTGCTCGTTAGCGCCAATGATTATTACCGTGCTGGGGGTTTGCGTGCTGCGGGTTGTTTTAATTTTTGCCGTGTTTACCCTGCCGGCCTACCACACCACCCAAACGGTGTACGCCTCGTACCCCATTTCCTGGGCGGTAACCTTTTTAGCGCTGTTTGTGCTGTACCTTTGGGTGCAGCGCAGAGTGCAGCAAAGGCAATTAAAAATTGCTTAAAATGTACTGCTGCGCGTCCTCAATTACCGTGGCGCCCGGCAGGCTCAGCTTCCCGTTTTTCATCACAAAGCTGTAATCAGCCTGCCTGAACATAGGCAAATCAAACCCGCTGTCACCAAACGCGTAAACGCCGCCGTGCAGACGGTACTTTTCCCGCACCAGCGCGCAAGCCGTGCCTTTATTTACATCGGCTCGGCTAAACTCTGTATAATCCGGGTCTTCGTAGCACAGCTTTAAGCCGTGACTTAGCGCAGAAGTTTTAACCGCCTCGGCGGCTGCGCGGTCGCGGCTGTTTTTAATTAAAATAATTTTGTAAACATCCTCGCCCCAGCAGCCCTTTTGCTGCACGGTTAGCAGGTCAGCCGGCACGCTTTGCTCCCGCAGCGCAACCGAAACCGTAATACCGGCCGTTAAAGCCCTGGTGCAAACCTCCCGCGCCGTTTCTGGCGCAATGGGCGCCTTGTAAATTAAGCAGTTTTTGTACATAATTTGCGCGCCGTCGTTACAAATAAAAAGGGTTCGGTTCTCCAGCGGCGCCAAAAACCGTTTTAACGAGTCGTACGGGCGCGCGCTGTTTACCGAAAACATCCAGCCCTTATTGGTAAGGGCAATAATTTTATTTACAAACGCCGGCGTTAAAACGCTGCCCGTGGTTGCCAGCAGCGTGCCGTCTAAATCCAACATTAAAATTTTTTTCACAAAAATCCCTTGCCTTTACTTTTATTACATCTTGGATTGCTTTTGCGCCTGTTTTATGCTTAACGAGATGCGCTTTTTTTCGGGTTCTACCGAAAGCACCGTAACCGTTACCGTGTCGCCAACCGTTAAAACCTCGCTGGGGTGTTTAATAAACCGGTTGCAAATTTCAGAAATATGCACCAATCCGTCTTGGTGCACGCCAATATCTACAAACGCGCCAAAATCAATAACATTGCGCACCGTGCCGGTTAAGACCATGCCGGGCTTTAGGTCACTTAAGCTTAAAATGTCGCTGCGCAGCACCGGCTTGGGCAGCTCGTCACGCAAATCGCGCCCGGGTTTACTCAGCTCGGTAATAATATCCCGCACGGTGGGCTCGCCCACGCCGCAAAGCTCGGCCAACGCCGGGGTGCCCGCCTGCTTTGCTTTTTCGGCAATGGTTGAGCAATCGGCAACGGTTTGGTAGCCCAGCGCCTTTATTAAAGTTCGGGCAGCCGGGTAGCTTTCCGGGTGCACGCCGGTGTTGTCCAGCGGTTCCTCCCCGCCCGGAATACGCAAAAAGCCGGCACACTGCGTAAAGGCCTTTGGCCCTAACTTTGCAACCTTTAAAAGCTGTTTGCGGTTTTTAAAGGCGCCGTTTTCCTGCCGGTACTGCACCACATTTTTAGCGGTGGCCGCCGTTAGGCCGGCAACCTGTGCCAGCAGGCTGGCCGAGGCGGTGTTCAAATCTACCCCAACCGCATTTACGCAATCCTCTACCACACCGTTTAGGGTTTCGGTTAAACGGGCCTGCGGCATATCGTGCTGGTACTGCCCCACGCCAATAGATCTTGGGTCAATTTTAACCAGCTCGGCCAACGGGTCTTGCAGCCGCCGCGCAATAGAAACGGCGCTGCGCAGCGAAACATCAAATTCCGGGAACTCCTCGGCCCCCAGCTTTGAGGCCGAATAAACCGAAGCACCGGCCTCGTTTACCATACTGTAACAAACACCCGGCAGCTCTTTTAAAAGCTCGGCTACAAAAATCTCCGACTCTTTACTTGCGGTGCCGTTGCCAATAGCAATGGCGGTAACGCCGTAGGTTAAAATCAGCCGTTTTAACACCGCGGCGGCCTGCTCTTTTTTGTTGTGCGGCGGGGTGGGGTAAACAACGCCGGTTTCTAAAACCTTGCCGGTTGCATCTACCACGGCAAGCTTGCAGCCGGTGCGGTAGGCGGGGTCAAACCCCAGTACCACCCGGTTTTTTAGCGGGGGCTGCAGCAGCAAGGGCTTTAGGTTTTGGGCAAACATTTTAATGGCCTGCTCGCTTGCGGCGGCCGTTAGGGCAGCGCGGGTCTCCCGCTCCACCGAAGGAAAAATAAGCCGCTCGTACGAATCTTTACAGCAGGCAAGCAAAAAGGCGGCGGCGGGGGTTTGCCCGGCCGCGTAACGGCGCTGCAAAATGGCCAGTGCCTCGTCCTCGTTTACCTCTACCGTAACCTTTAAAAGCTTTTCCTTCTCCCCGCGGTTTACCGCCAGCACCCGGTGGCTTTGCACGCGGGCTACCGGCTCGCGGTAATCGTAATACAGCCGGTAAACCGAATCCTCCTCGGTGGCGGCCTGGGCCCGCAGCGCCCCGCGTTTTTGCACCAAAAGGCGCAGCAGGCGGCGCACCTCGGCGTCGTCCGAAATATCCTCGGCAATAATATCCCCCGCGCCGGCCAAAGCGTCCTGCGCGGTTAAAACCTCCTGCTCGGGGTTTACAAATGCCGCCGCCAGCTTTTCGGGCTCCTGCCGGCAATTGCTGCGCAGCGCCTGGGCCAGCGGTTCTAACCCCCGCTCCCGCGCGATCATAGCCCTGGTACGACGCTTTTGCTTATACGGACGGTACAGATCCTCTACCACCGCTAAGGTTTCCGCGGCGTTAATTTGCTCTTTTAATTCGTCGGTCAGCTTACCCTGCTCGGCAATTGCCCCCAGCACCTCGTCCTTGCGCTGCGCCAAATTGCGCAGGTAGGTAACCCTGTCGGCCAATTCGCGAATCATTTGGTCGTCCATAGTGCCGTGCATTTCCTTACGGTAGCGGGCAATAAAGGGTACGGTATTGCCGTCGTCCAACAGCTTTATAACATTCTCAGCGTACTGCGGGTTTAGGCCAAGCTCTTTTGCCGCTGCGGCCGTTAAATTATTTTCAGTCATTCGGTTTCGTTCCTTGTTTTAAACTTTGGCCAACCGGCCAATTTTAAAGTTTTTAATCAAAATTACTGCTTATTATTATAGCAAAATTTTTACGCCCCCGCAAGGCAAAGCCAAGAATTTTACACCCTGTACACAGCTTTGTGGGTTGTTTTGCACAATTTTGGTGCTGTTTTAAGAAATTGTGTACTTTATTTTGCAAAAAAAGCAAAAAACTCTTGAAATAGGGAGCAAAAAGTGGTAGTATATATCTATATTGAGTTTATAGTAAGGAGGTGCGACTATGCCAAACATTAAGTCCGCCAAAAAAAGAGTTTTAATCTCTAAGGTACGCAATGAGCGTAACAGAAGCTACCGTTCTTCTCTTAGAACCGCCATTAAAAAAGCTGACCTTGCCATTGAGGCTAAAGCTGCCGACGCGGGTGAAACCGTAAAGGTTGCTGTTAAAAAAATTGACCAAGCTCAGGCTAAAGGGATTCTGCACAGCAACACCGCCGCCAGAAAAAAATCTCAGCTTGCTACCCGCTTAAACAAGTTAAGCAAGTAATTTTTTAATTTTGGTTTAAAGCTTTACCGCCGCACCGGTTTTTCGGTGCGGCGGTTGCTTTTTGTTTTGCATAAACCTTTTGGCCCTGTGCCTTATTGGGCTGCCGAAGGCGCCGGCTTTTCGGGCGTTTTCGGCAGCATTTTTTGGTTTTTTCAGCAGCCCTTTTTGGTAAATTCTGCAGCCGTTTTGCGCCTATTTATTCGGTAATTTTTACGGTAACGCCGTTCACCTCTACGCCCTCCTCGGCGCGAATTAAAATGTAGCGGTGGCCGTCTATCAACCGGGTTTCAACCAAGTCGCTGCGTTGGGGGTTTACCTTAATGGTTACATCCGGCGTTTGCAGGTAAAACTGCTTAACATCTACCAAATTTTGCGGGCAAAGCTCGGCGTTGGCGCCAAAGCGTTCGTCAAAGCCGCGCTCAAAAGCCTCCAGCTGCGGCGGCGCCAGCTCGCAATCCTTTAACATTCCGCTAATTGCCCATTTATTTAGCCGCAGCGGCTCCTCCTGCTCGTGCGATTTATAATCCTCTACCAGGTCGTAAACGCGGTCATGCACCGTTTGCACTACCTCGTAACGCCGGTCGTCACTTACCGTTTGCCCTAATAGATCGTCAAAGCTTTGCTTTTGCTCGGCCGCCGGCATTGGCACGCCGGTTTTAAAAATCTCCTCAATAAACTCTGCGTGAATATCGGCAGCGCTTTTGGTATAAAACAGCGCGCCGTAAATGTTGGCGGTGCGGTCGTCAAACGCGGGGAACAAAAAACCCAACTCCGGCGCCGAAACAACCGAATTGGCCGCTATGGCGTGAAAGGCGTTTTCGTACGCTATGTAGCTTAGCATAGGCCGGCTGAGCTTTACCGGGCAAACGCTGCAGGTAATGTAGCGAAAAACCTCGGCGGCATCCTCCTCTCGCTCGCCGGAGCCGGAATAACCAAAAACATCGTACTTATCGCAGGCCAGTAAAATTAAAAAATTGCCCTCAAACCGCAGCGAATGAATGGCCCGGGCAAACAACTCGTGCACCGCGTCATCGTTCGAAAGTTCCGAATCCCGCAGCGCCATAAGTAAATTGTGCTCGTCGCTGCCGGCCACAACCTGGTCGTTGGAAAAGGCAATATCTACTAAATTTTTGCCCACCGCACCGGTTAAAGTCTTGCGCATAACGCCCAAAAGCCCCTCGGCCGCTTCGGGCGGCAGCAGGCCCAGCGTCTGGTCAAATTCCGAAATAATTTCCCCTTTTTCGTTTACCAAACAGCCCCGAATACGGGAGATATTATTTTTTTCGTTTTTAAAACGGCGCCGCAGCTCGGCAATTTCTTTTTCTAACATTAAAAAACTCCTTTTTCTAATTACTAATTTTCGGTTTCGGTTAGTTCGGCCAACTGCTCGGCGGCAGCGTCCCACTCCTGCAAAGCTTGCTCCAACGCCTGCTCCACCCCCTGCAATTGGTCGGTCAGCTCCATTAAAACGGTATAATCCTCTTCCCCGGCCGAAATTTTGGCGTTCAGCAACTGCTGTTGCTGCTCTAAGGTTGCAATTTGCGCCTCCTGTTTTTCTACCGCGCGCTCCAGCTGCCGCTTTTTAGCAGCGGTTTTTTTGTTTTGCAGGTAAATTTCTTTGCCCTTTTTTGGGGTCGCGGTTGCGGCGGCTGCGGAGGCTTTTTCGGCCTGCAGCAGCCCGTGCTGCTCGGTGTAGCGCAAAAAGTCGTCGTAATTGCCGTCAACGGTAATAGAACCCTCGGGCCGCAGGTAAACAATTCGGTCGGCCAGGCGGTTCATAAAATAACGGTCGTGCGAAACAATAAGCAGGGTGCCTTCGTACAGCTTTAACGCCTGCTCCAACGCTTGGCTGGAGGTAATATCCAAATGGTTGGTAGGTTCGTCTAAAATCAAAAAATTGTTTTCGCTTAACATAATTTTGCAAATGGCAATGCGCGCCCGCTCGCCGCCGCTTAGGGTGCTGTTACGCCGAAAAACGTCGTCTCCGTAAAACTCAAAAGCGGCCAAGGCGTTGCGAACGGCCGTATTGCCCATTTGCGGGTAGGCGCTGTGAATTTCGTCCATTGGGGTACTGTTGGGGTCAATCCCCTCCTGAAACTGCTCAAAATACGCCGGCAGCACCCCAACCCCTAACTGAAAATTGGGGCTGCTTTGCGCCATAATGCGTTTAATTAATGTTGTTTTACCTACCCCGTTGGGGCCAACCAAAAACACGCGTTCCCCCCGCCGCACGGTAAAGCTAACATTTTGGTACAGCGGACCCGAATCAAACAAGCAGCTATCCTCAAACACGCTTAGCACCGTTTCGCCGCAGCGCCCGGCGCAGGGAAAGCTAAAGTTTACGCGGTGCTGCTCGTTTTCGGGGGTTACCAAGGTTTTTTCAATCCGCTCTATTTGCTTTAATTTGCTTTCGGCGGTTTTAATATTTTTTTCGCGGTTCCAGCGGCGCTGCTGCTCTACAATGCCCTGCAGGCGGTGAATTTCGCGCATTTTGTTTTCGTACTCGCGGCTTTCGCTAAGCAGCCGCTGCTCTTTTAAAGCCTGGTATTTTGAAAAGCCGCCCTTGGTTACAAACAGCCGCGCATGGTCAATTTCGGCAGTTTTATTGGTAACCTTATCTAAAAAATAACGGTCGTGCGAAATAATCACGGCGGCCATGTTGCAGCTTAAAATGTAATCCTCCAGCCAGGTTACGGCGTCAATATCCAAATGGTTGGTGGGTTCGTCTAATAATATTAAATCGTTTTGGCACAAAAGCAGCTTAGCCAACCCAATTTTAGCCCGCTGCCCGCCGCTTAAGGCCTCTACCGGCAGCTGCTGCTTTTCGGCCCCAAAGCCCAGACCGCTTAAAACCGCTGCCGTGCGATTTTTGTAGGTTAAACCGCCGTTTTGGTGAAACGCCTCGGTCAAGCGCGCCTGCTGCTCTATTAACGCGGCGCTCTGCTCGCTTAGCAGGCGGCGGTTTAGCTGCTCCAACTGCTGCTCTAACGCAATAAGGGGTGCAAAAACCTGCACCGCCTCCTCGTAGGCGGTGCGGCTGCTGCCCTTGCAGGCGTGCTGCTCTAAATAACCAATTTTTAGCCCCGCGGCTTTTACCACCTGCCCGCTGTCGGGCGGTTCAGAACCAATAATCATTTTAAAAAGCGTTGTTTTGCCGGCACCGTTTGCGCCAATTAGCCCAACCCGCTCGTTTTTTTCTACGGCCAAAACTGCGTCTTGCAGCAGCAAATTTTCACCAAAGGATTTTGTAATATGATGTAATTCTAATAACGCCATGCTGTAAACCCCAAAAAATAAAGTACCCTTTTATTTTACCAAAACCGCCCGCCGTTTGCAATGCCAACGGCAAAATTTGTGTTTTTTATTAGTGGCCCCTTGTAAAATGCGCAAAAAATTGGTATACTATAATAGTATTGCTGCCAAAAATTCGGCAGCGGCTCTAAAATGCTATTCTTGCTTTGGAGGCTTTTAAAAATATGAGTCAGCAAAAATTTTACATTACCACCGCCATTGCTTACACTTCCAGCAAACCGCACATTGGCAATACATACGACATTGTATTGGCCGACATGATTGCCCGCTACAAGCGCATGATGGGCTACGATGTGCATTTTGTAACCGGCTCGGACGAGCACGGCCAAAAAATTGAGGAATACGCCAACCGCGAGGGCATTAGCCCCAAAGCGTATGTAGACCGCTATTCGGCCATGATCCGCCAGGTGTGGGAGAGCATGAATGTAACCTTTGACACCTTTATTCGCACCACCGACGAGCACCACGAAAAAACGGTGCAAAAAATTTTTAAAAAGCTTTACGACCAGGGTGATATTTACAAAGGCCATTACGAGGGCAAATATTGCGTGCCCTGCGAATCGTTTTTTACGCCGTCGCAGTTAGTAGACGGCAAATGCCCCGACTGCGGCCGCCCGGTTACCGACGCGAAAGAGGAAGCCTACTTTTTAAAGCTTTCTAAATACAGCGACCGTTTGGTGCAGTATTACGAGCAAACGCCGAATTTCTTTTGTCCGGCCTCCCGCAAGGCGGAAATGATCAACAACTTTATTAAACCGGGGCTGGAGGACCTTTGTGTTTCCCGCACCTCTTTTAAATGGGGCATTCCGGTAGAGTTTGACCCCAAACACGTAATTTACGTTTGGCTGGACGCTTTAACCAACTACATTACCGCCCTGGGTTACGACCCGGACGGCAGCAGCGACCTTTACAAAAAGTACTGGCCGGCCGACCTGCACGTTATTGGCAAGGATATTGTTCGTTTTCACACCATCTACTGGCCCATTATTTTAATGGCGCTGGGCGAGCCGTTGCCCAAGCAGGTTTTGGGGCACCCGTGGGTGCTTTTTGGGAACGACAAAATGAGCAAATCCCGCGGGAATGTAATTTACGCCGACGAATTGGCCGCGCGCTATTCGGCCGACGCCGTGCGCCACTACCTGCTAAGCGAGATCCCCTTTGCGCAGGACGGCAACATTACCTACGAAACCTTTATGAACCACTACAACACCGAGCTGGCCAACAACCTTGGCAACCTGGTAAACCGCAGCATTGCCATGACGGTAAAATATTTTAACGGCAAAGTAACCCAGCAGCCCCCGGTCGACGATTTTGACCGCGACCTGATTGCCTGCTGCAAGCACACGGCAGAGCGCTACTGCACGCTGATGGACGCTTACCACAACGCCGAAGCGGTGCAGGAGGTAATGGCCTTTGCCAAGCGCTGCAATAAATTTATTGACGAAACGGCCCCCTGGCTGCTGGCTAAGGATGACGCCGCGCGCAGCCGGCTGGAAGGCGTTTTGTTTAATTTGTTAGAGTGTATTCGCGTGCTTTCGGTGCTGCTGTACCCCGTTACCCCCGCCACGGCCGAAAAAATTGCCGCTCAGCTAAACCTGCCCGGCGGGCAGCCCGAAATTTCCGACGCCGTTTACGGCATGCGCACCGAATTTACCGTAACAGCACCCAGCCCGCTGTTTGCCCGGCTGGATGTTGAAAAAGAACTAAAAGCGCTTGAAGCCGAACAGGCGGCACAGGCAACGCCGGCAGCCAAGCCGGAAAAGCCGGCCGAAAACACCGTTACCCTGGCCGAAATTAGCATAAACGATTTTGCTAAAATTGAGCTGCGCACCGCTAAAATTTTAGCCTGCGAGCCGGTTTTAAAATCTAAAAAGCTGTTAAAGCTAACGCTGGATGATGGCAGCGGTACCCCGCGCACCGTAGCCTCGGGCATTTCCCCCTGGTACACCCCCGAGGAGCTGATTGGGCACACGGTTATTATTGTTGCCAACCTAAAGGCCGCCAAGCTTTGCGGGGTAGAAAGCTGCGGCATGATCTTAGCGGCCGACGCCGGCGAAAATGATGTGAAAGTAATTTTTGCCGATAATGTTCCCGCCGGAGCCAAGGTGCGGTAAGCATGAACGCCTTAAATCCGGAAAGTGCCTTAAACCCGGAGCATTACAAAATTTTTGACTCACACGCCCATTATGACGACGAGCGATTTAAAGCCTCGCCCGGTATTCTTGCCGAGCTGCCGCAAAACGGCGTTGTTGGGGTAATTAACTGTGCGGTTCATTTGGCCTCCTCCCAAACGGCGGTAGCTTACAGTAAAAAATACCCGCATGTTTTTGCGGCGGTTGGCGTACACCCCGAAAATTTGGCCGACGGCCCCTTTGACCCGGCGCTTTTTGCCCCGTTGGCCGAAGAGCCTAAAACCGTAGCCATTGGAGAAATTGGGTTGGATTATTACTGGAACAAGGAAACCAAAGCCGAGCAAGCCGCCGTGCTAACGCAGCAGCTTTTGTTTGCCAAGGCCCAAGACCTGCCGGTTATTTTGCATGACCGGGACGCACACAACGATATGTTGCAAATTTTGCAGCAGTTTAAGCCGCGCGGCGTGCTGCACTGCTTTTCGGGCAGTGCCGAAATGGCAAAGCAGGTTTTAAGCTTAGGCCTTTATTTAGGGGTTGGCGGCGTGCTGACTTTTAAAAACGCCCGCAAAACAGCTGAGGTGGTACGCATTTTACCGTTAGACCGCCTACTGCTTGAAACCGACGCCCCCTACTTAGCGCCGGCACCTTTTCGCGGCAAATTAAACCGTTCGGAGTACATTTACTATGTAGGCCGGCGAGTAGCCGAGCTTAAAGGGGTACCCGCCGAGCAGGTTTTTAACGCCGCCTTAAAAAACACTAAAACCCTATTTTCTAAAATAAAATAACTCCCTTTTAAGTAACACTTTGGTAAACCTTTTCGCCCCAAGCGCCTTTGCAAAGCCTTTTTACCGCCGGCAGGGCAAAAGACAAAACCGCCCGTGTTAGCGGCTTTGCGCTTAATTTTTTAGCCGTGCAGCGGCTCGCTGTAACCAATGACGCCAAAGTTTAATGGGTAACCTCGGCACACACATACAAACACCAATTTTAAAGGAAAAATTTAAGTGCGAGCATTGTTAAGCAAAGCAAAAGCCGCAGGCTAACGCCTGCGGCTTTTATTTTAAATTTTAGACACATAATGTTGCAAACTACAAAAAAGCCATAACAGTAAATTTTAAGGGCTTGTTTACTTGCCGCCGGCTTTAACAACGGCGCACTGCTTTATTCCGTAGTGTGCCAAGCAGCTAAGCGCCTCTTTAGTTAAAACCTCGCCGCAAACGGCAACGGGCACCGCCGGCGGGCAGCTAAGGGCCGCCGCTGCGCAAACCCTGCCAAGGCACTGCTCTAAGGGCAAAATCTCGCTTTCGCAAAACAAGGTCTGTCGCGGACTAAGCGCTGCAGGTAAAGGAGAAAGCTTTGGAAAATTGGTTTTAACGGCTTTCATTTTCGTTACCGAGCACAACACCCTTTGCAGCTTTTTTAGTTCACCGGCGCGGTTTTGCGGGGTAAGCATAAGCACCAACAGGTCTTTGTCGTAAAACTCGGGGTAAATGCCGTTTTGTTTTAGCACCCCGGCCAGCTGCTGCCCGCTGTACCCTACCGAGCCGGCCAGCAGCGTTAGCTTTAGCGGCTCTTGCCCCACCAGGCGGTAGCCAAACCGCTGTAAGGCGGTTTTTAAATCCTGAACCTTTGGCAAAAATGCCGCCAGCCTGGCCGAAAAAGTTGTTAAATATTCGTTTGCCGCATCTAACGACTGCAAAATTAAGTACGAGGGGCTGCTGGAGCCAAACAGCCCTAAGGCCGTGCGGGCATTAAGCTTTAGCAGCTCCGGCGCATTGTTGTTTAGATGCAGGTACGCCCCGCCGGTTAGCACCGGCAGCGTTTTGTGCGCCGAATCGCAGCAAAGGTCTGCCCCCAAAGCAATGGGGTGCTGTGGGGTGGGCAAAAAATTTAGGTAAGCGCCGTGGGCGTTATCTACCAGCAGCAGCACCCCGGCCTTGTGGCAAACGGCAGCAATGCCGGCAATATCGGCAAGGTTGCCGGTGTAATCCGGGCTGGTAATGTAAACAGCGGTCGGGCGGTTTTTCGCGTTTAACGCCGCCTGCACGGCCTGCGGGGTAACAACGCCGCTGTAATAGGCTGTGTCCCCCTTGGGGTACAGCCACTGCACCTGCACGCCCAGCAGCGCCGCTGCGTGCAAAAATGCCTTGTGCGCATTACGCGCCGCCAAAATAAGCGGCTTTGCCCCGGCGGCCGAGGCTGCAAGGGCCGCCAAATAAACCATGGCCTGAATACAAAGGGTAGAGCCGGCGGTTGAATAAAGCGTTTTTGCCCCAAACAGCGCCCCGGCATTTTGCTCGCTTTGCTCAATTACGCCGGCAGGGGCAAACAAATCGTCTGCCCCGTCAATTTCGGTTATATCCCACCGTTCAGCCCCCAAGGGGCCACGCCCCTTGTGCCCCGGCATGTGCAGCCTAATAGGCTTAGTTTTAGCATATTGGCGCACAAAATCGCAAATTGGCGTAGTCATTTTCTAAGCTCTCGCGCAACGGCAACCGCCAAAGCGCACTCCATGCGTTTTTTAAATAGATCGCACCCATAACGGTAAACCCCCGTTACGCTGCCGGTTGCGTGGTAGGCGTTGGCCGCACAGCCGCCCGAGCAATAAAGCCTGGCCCAGCAATCCTTGCAATCGGGTCGGGCGTAAATGTTGCAAGCGGCAAACTCCTGCTGCACGGGCCGGTTTTGCACCCCGTGCCAAATATCCCCCAAGCGGAATTTTTCATCCCCCACAAACTGGTGGCAGGGGTACAAATCTCCCCACGGGGTAACGGCCATGTATTCGGTGCCGCTGCCGCAGCCGGAGATCCGCTTGTAAATACAAGGCCCGCCCTTTAGGTCAATCATGTAATGGTAAAAGGTAAAGGGGTCGCCCTCTGCGTCCTTTTGCAGCATTAGCTCTGCCAGCTTTTCATACTGCTGCATTACAACCGGCTTATCAGTCTCAGTCAAGGCGGCCGGGTCATCGGCCGCGGCAACCACCGGCTCCATGCTCAGCTCCCGAAAGCCAAGCTCCAGCATTTTTTCAACATCCTTTAAAAAATCGGGATTGTGGTGGGTAAAGGTACCGCGCATATAATAATTTTTTCCGCCCCGCGCCTTTACAAACTGCTGGAATTTTGGCACAACGGTGGCAAAGCTGCCGCGCCCTGCGTAATCTACCCGGTAGCGGTCGTGCACCTCCTGCCGGCCGTCTAAGCTCAGCACTACATTGCTCATTTCACGGTTGGCAAAGTCAATTACCTCTTGGTCTACCAGCACGCCGTTAGTGGTTAAAGTAAAACGAAAATTTTTGCCCTTTTCCTTTTCTACACTGCGAGCGTAAGCCACCAGCTGCTTTACCACCTCAAAATTCATCAGCGGCTCCCCGCCAAAAAAATCAACCTCTAAATTGCGGCGGGTGCCGGAATTTTCAATTAAAAAATCCAGCGCACGGCGGCCAACCTCAAAGCTCATTAAAGCCCGCTCGCCGTGGTATTTGCCCTGGCTGGCAAAGCAGTAGGCGCAATTTAGGTTGCAGGTGTGGGCAATGTGCAGGCAAAGCGCTTTAATTACCCCGGCGGTTTTGGCCTTTAACGCTCCGGCCATCGGCTCAAAAGAATCGGTCGTAAACAGCTGCCCGGCAGCCGCAAGCTCGGCCACCTGATCGTAACATTCCTCCACATCTTGTTTGGAAAATTGTTCCGGATATGTATTGTTTTCCAATATTTCGGTTACAACTTCCTCGCGGCTGTGATTGCTAAACAGCCGAATAACATCGTACGCCAGCTCGTCTACCGCGTGTACCGCACCCGAGCAAACATCTAACACTAAGTTGTACCCTAAAAGCTTAAACTGGTGAATCATTTTATTCTCCTAACCTTGGCTTAAAAGCAAAGTGCCGCAAAACCGGCCTTTTGCGCAAAACAGAATTATAAATTTTGCTTTGCCCGCGGGGCTAAAAAGCTTACCCCGCCGGCACTGCGTTTTTGCCGGCCCAAAGCAGCGCTTGAACCCTGCCCTTACAAAGCTTGCCTTAAAACTCAAAAACGCCGCCCGGTGGGCGGCGTTTTTGGCATTCTAACTACCCAATTACTTGCTTTCTTTATTCTCGCAAGCCTGGTTTGCAATACCGCAGCTGGTTTTGCAGGCAGATTGGCAAGAGGTTTGGCACTCGCCGCAGCCGCCGTTTTTCGCACTGTTGCAAAGGTTGCGGGTTTCTATGGTATGAATGTGTTTCATTTCGGTAATCCTCCAAAATATTAATCTTTTGTTATTATAGCATAGTTTTAAGCCTTTGTCAATTCATCTTATTTTTACAAAGCAAATAAAATACCTTTGTTTTCGTGTGCTGCGGGGTAGACAAGCGGCTGCTTTTCGTGTATAATAAAAAGCAGCGTTGGCAAACTCTGTCTAACGCCTTTTAATTCAGTAAAAAATAGGAGCATCAGCATGGAAAAGGTCATTGTTTTAGATTTCGGCGGCCAGTACAACCAGCTTATTGCGCGCCGGGTGCGGGACTGCGGCGTTTATTGCGAAATTCTGCCTTACACGGCGGGGGTTGCTGCCGTTAAGGCCCAAAACCCCAAGGGCTTAATTTTTACCGGCGGGCCCAACAGCGTTTATGATCCCGCATCCCCCCACATTAGCAAAGAGATTTTTGAACTTGGCATTCCGGTGCTTGGCATTTGTTACGGCTGCCAGCTAATGGCCTACACGCTGGGCGGTACCGTTTCCCCCGCCAGTGAGGCTTCAGCGCGTGAATACGGCAAAACCGAGACCACCTACAACACTGTCTCCCCGCTGTTTGAGCAGGAAACGGGAATTTCCTGGATGAGCCACGGCGATTACATTAGCCGCGTGCCCGAAGGCTTTGAAATTACCGCCGCCACCGCCGCCTGCCCGGTTGCCGCCATGCAAAACCCAAAAAAGGGCTTTTACGGCGTTCAGTTCCACCCCGAAGTAAACCACACCCAGTACGGCAAAGAAATGCTGCACCGTTTTCTTTTTAAAGTTTGCGGCTGCAAGGGCGACTGGAAAATGGAAAGCTTTATTGAAAAAACGGTTGCCGAAATTCGCGAGCAGGTTGGCGAAAATACCGTTGTTTTAGGCCTTTCCGGCGGGGTAGATTCCTCGGTAGCGGCCGCCATTTTAAGCAAGGCCATTGGCAGCAAGCTTACCTGCGTATTTGTAGACCAGGGCCTTATGCGCAAAAACGAGGGCGATTATGTTGAACAAACCTTTACCCGTTTGTTTGATATGAACTTTATTCGCCTAAACTGCCAGCAGGAGTTTTACGAAAAGCTAAAAGGCGTAACCGACCCGGAGTCCAAGCGCAAAATTATTGGCGGGGAATTTTACCGGGTATTTTGGAACAAAATTCGTGAAAAATACGCCACCGGATTTTTAGCCCAAGGCACCATTTACCCCGACCGCATTGAAAGCGGAAAAGGGGACGCCGCCGTGATTAAAACGCACCACAACCAGGTAAAGCACCCGGCCGATATTCAATTTATAGATGTTATTGAACCGCTGAAAGACCTATTTAAAGACGAGGTCCGCAAGGTTGGCGAAATGCTTGGCCTGCCTCATGAGCTGGTTTGGCGTCAACCCTTTCCCGGCCCAGGGCTTGGAGTTCGCATTGTTGGCGAAATTACCGAGGAGAAGGTTAAAATTTTGCAGGAGGCCGACGCCGTTTTGCGGGACGAGATGGACCGTTGCGGCTACGCTGAACAGTTAAGCCAATTTTTTGCCGTTCTGCCCGGTGTAAAAACCGTTGGCGTTATGGGTGACGGCCGCACCTACGATGAACTAATTGCCATTCGCGCCGTAACGACCGACGATTTTATGACAGCCGATTGGGCCAAAATCCCTTACGATATTTTAGGCCGTGTTTCCAACCGCATTATTAACGAGGTCAGCAATGTTAATCGCGTTGTGTACGATATTACCTCCAAACCCCCCGGAACGGTCGAGTGGGAATGATTTCACACCCGTGAAAAAGCCCTATTTTACTGGGATTTTACCGATTGTATATGCTTTTTGGCAACAAAATGGCAACATTATTTGAATTATTGTAAAAGTAAAGAGCTAACTGATTTTTTGATAAGTCAGTTAGCTCTTTTTCTTATGTCTGAATTTAGTCGTTTTTCAGTTTGTCTTTGAAAGTTTCAAGCATTGCTTCGTTTACTTCTTGCGACGGTATTTTTACATATCCGGAGGTTTCATCATATTTCGGGTAGTTATAGCGCCACTTATCATATTCATCACGGTTAATATCGCCGTTATGATATTTTTCGGACTGCTCCGCCCACGCATTTAACATTTCCGAAAGTTCTGCGGCATCTGTTCCCTTTTTAGGGTCAGCATACATTGAAACACCGTTTTCGGTCCTTTCTATTGTCAAGCCGTATCTGTCCTCTAATGTAAACAGCGTGTGCATTAAGCCGATGTAGCTGTCAATATCAGGTACAGAAAGAGCTTGCGGCGATACACCGAAAACCTCTGCAAGCTTGTTTGTCAAATCCGCCTTAGGAGTTCTTGAACCGGATTCATACTGTGCCATACGAATATCCGCAGTCTTTTTAGGAAATCCGACTACCTGTCCTAAATACTTTTGCGTCATTCCACACAAATTGCGGAAGAAACGAATTCTCTCACCGATTGCCATAAAATTGCACTCCTTACTTATGTAATATGCAAACAGTATATCATATATGTTTAGTATGTGTCAAGATAGCTAAAACAAAAAAGTTAAATATTTTTATGAAAACCACTTGACATAACGGAATATGTTTAGTATAATCATTAAGCAAATAGCGTTAAGCTGCTTGTGAAAACTTAATATCCGTCGCATGTCACGGTAATGGCATATCCGCTCGGGCAATTCGGAATGCGGTCAGAAAGTATCCGACAATAAATAAGTAAATTATAAAAACAACGAAAGGAGATATATAAATGGAAAATACAAGCTTTATGCGAGTTGATGAAGTGGCTAAAGAATTAGGCATTTCAAAATCCTACGCATATAAAATCGTTCAAAAACTCAATGCCGAATTAGCCGAAAAAGGTTATATGGTAATTTCGGGACGAGTAAATAAACAATATTTTAGAGAACGCACCTGTTACGGTGCCGACAAGAAAGAGAGGTAAACTTATGGCAGTATATAAAGAAGAAAAAACAAATACTTGGCGTCTTATCTATCGCTACACCGATTGGAACGGCGAGAGAAAACAAACGCAAAAACGAGGCTTTAAGACAAAGCGTGAAGCACAATCTTGGGAGCGAGAACAGCTTAATAAACTCGGCGGCGACTTAGATATGACCTTCAACAGCTTTGTCGGGCATTATGCCGAAGATATGCAAACAAGGCTGAAAGAAAACACTTGGGAAACCAAAAAGCACATTATCGAAACAAAACTTGTTCCATATTTCGGAAAATTGAAAATGTGCAATATTACCGCACAGCAAATTATCACTTGGCAAAATGAGCTTATCAATTATAAGGACGATAAAGGTAAGTCGTATTCGCCGGTGTATTTGAAAACGATTCATAATCAGCTGTCGGCGATTTTTAACCACGCTGTCAGATATTACAATCTGAAAGAAAATCCTTGCAAAAAGGCAGGCAGTATGGGTAAAAAGAAAAATCGTGAAATGCTGTTCTGGACAAAAGACGAATATCTAAAATTCGCTGACGCAATGATGGAAAAGCCTTTATCATATTATGCTTTTGAAATGCTCTATTGGACCGGTATTCGTGAGGGAGAGTTGCTGGCTCTCACTCCTGACGATTTCGATTTTGAAAAGCGAACGGTTACAATCAATAAATCGTTTCAGCACTTAAATAGCAGAGATATTATTACTTCTCCGAAAACAGAGAAAAGCAACCGCACGATTCAACTACCGAAGTTCCTTTGTGATGAAATGCAGGATTATTTGAAAATGCTCTATGATGTAGGCTTGGACGACAGAATGTTCCCTGTTACAAAAAGCTATTTACACAGAGAAATGGAACGAGGTTCCAAACAAGCTGGGGTGAAACGAATCCGCATACACGATATTCGTCATAGTCACGTTAGTTTACTGATTGATATGGGATTTTCTGCAACGGCGATTGCAGACCGAGTGGGTCACGAAAGCATAGAAATAACATACAACTATGTGCATTTGTTCCCGTCAAAGCAGACTGAAATGGCAGACAAATTGGAAATGGAAAGGGGCAGATAATATGTCACTAAAAAACAGAGACGAACACAACCGCTGGCGTAACAAAACGGTAGCATTCAGAGTTTCGCCAGAGGAGTGGGAACAAATCGAACGATATGTTCGGATGTCCGGCTTGAATAAGCAGGACTATATCACAAGACGACTTACCGACAAAGAAGTTGTAGTACAAGGCAATCCGAGAGTGTATAAGGCTTTGCGTAACAATCTTGCAGATGTACTTATTGAATTACAAAGGATTGAAAACGGCAATGAAGTCAATGACGAATTACTTGACTTAATCGAAATGATTGCCGATATTCTCGGCGGACTAAAGGAGGAAAACGAATGACAAATAAAAAAGAAATGACCGCTCCGATTGTATCTGTTGGCGCAGATACGGAGCAGTCACCAAATGTATGTATTCATAGTATAACCGATTGTAAGCAAAATTTCAACAATTTTAATTTGAAAGGCGATGGTTACAATGGCAGAACTTAAAATCATAACTATGGAGGATATTCCTGCCACAGAAGTTAAATGGCTTTGGTACCCGTATATTCCATATGGAAAAATAACAATCATACACGGTGATCCGGGCGACGGTAAAACAATGATGATTTTGCAGCTAGCGGCAATTCTTTCGAGAGGCGATAAACTTCCTTGTGATGATATGGAGCGTGAGTCGATAAATATTATATATCAAACTGCCGAAGACGGCTTGAGCGATACCATTAAACCTCGTTTGCTTGCAGGCAATGCGGATTGCACTAAAATCAAAGTGATTGACGAATCCGAAGCCGCATTGTCAATGCTTGACGACAGAGTTGAACAAGCAATTATCGAAACCGGGGCTAAGGTAATTATCCTCGACCCTATGCAGGCGTATATGGGAGCAAAAGTTGATATGAACAAAGCAAATGAAGTGCGAAACATTTTATCGCAGTTGGGTAGGATTGCGGATGAGTACGGCTGTGCGATAATTCTCGTCGGACATCTTAATAAGGCAAAAGGTAGCAAGGCGAATTACAGAGGTCTTGGCTCGATAGATTTTGAAGCTGCCGCACGAAGTGTACTTCTTGTCGGCAGGTTAAAAGATGATGAAAATATAAGAGTTGTTGCACACGAAAAATCTTCTCTTGCACCACAAGGCAAACCTATTGCTTTTGAACTCAGTGAAGAAAACGGTTTTGTTTGGAAAGGTCATTGCGATGTTTCGTTGGATGATTTGGTAAACGGAATCAGCCGAGAAAAGAAATCTGAACAGGCAGAGAATTTAATAACCGATTGTCTGTCAAATGGAAAATATCCACAGCAAATTATTTTGAAAAAAGCACAAAATTGCGGCATCTCGAAAAGAGTGCTTGACGAAGCAAAAAAGAACTTGGGAGTTATCTCAATTAAAGAGGGCTGTCAATGGTATTGGGAGCTACCGGCGGAAAAAGAGGCAATCAACTTTTAAGGTTGCAACATTGCAAAGGCACGGGACATATGCAATCTTGCAATGTTCCTTTCCGGCAGGTAGCAAACAATATTAAAGTTTTTGCAGGGTGCAGGTGGCTTTTTTCAAAAAGCTACTCCTGCCTCTCAGGGAGCGCAAAACCTGCTTGCAGGTTGCATTTTTGATGAGGTAAGCCTCGTCAAAAGTGCTTTTGCGTTACTCTTGACAAGAGTAACAGAACCGAGGACGGTAAGATTTTGGAGATTGGAGGTAATAAAATGCAAAGAACGATAAGTGCAATGGTAGGTAAAGGCTCGGTTAATCACAACAGCCGCAAGTTCAAGGCTGAAAATGTTGACGGTGAGCGTAGTCATCTTAACATTGATTACTGCAACGAGCCGATAAAGAAAATCTATCACGAATTGTTTGATGAAGCACTAAAAAGATACAACGAAAAACAGACAAGAGCCGACCGCAAGATAGAAAACTATTATGAAAAAATCAGAAATTCCAAGCAAGAAAAACCGTTTCACGAACTGATTTTACAGATTGGCGACAAAGAAAATATGAGTGCCGAAAGTGAGAACGGACAACTTGCAAGACAAATTTTAGACGAGTATTACCGTGGCTTTCAGGAGAGAAATCCTAATCTAAAAGTGTTCTCCGCTCATCTGCATATGGATGAGGCAACTCCACATTTGCATATTGATTTTGTTCCGTTCACAACCGGCAGTAAGCGTGGACTTGATACGAGAGTGTCGCTCAAACAAGCACTTGCCGCACAAGGTTTCAAAGGTGGAACTCGTGGAGATACCGAATGGAATCAATGGGTGAGTGCAGAAAAATCTGCTTTATCTTTTGTAATGGAACGACATGAAATTGAATGGGAACACAAGGGCACTCACGAAAAACATCTGTCTGTTTTGGATTACAAAAAGCAGGAGAGAGCTGCGGAGCTTGAAAAATTAGGTGCCGAAATCGAGAAAAAACAGACTGAATTTAATGTTCTGTCCGACAGAATATTAAATTATGACGAGGGTCTGGAACGCCTGCAAACGGTGGAAGAAATGCTCGATACCGCACCCGAATATCAACTTCCCGAACCGCAAGGCTTTATGACTGCAAAGGCGTATAAGACCAAAATTGCCGAGCCACTCATAAGCAAATTAAAGTCGCTGGTTAAAACGGCATTGGCTCGTTGCTTTGAGGGTTGGGACAATTATCACAGACTTAATGTTACGAATAGTAACTTGTATCGTGAAAACGAAATGCTGACGAAAATAAATAACAAGTTGAAAAGCGAAAACAAAACCCTGCGTTCGGAAGTCAAGGATTACAAACTTTTACGCAAGGTTTTCGGGCATAAACAGATAGATGAATTGCTTGAACAGGCAAGAAACATCAAAGGTCATAAGCGTGAAAAACCACGCTCAAGATAAATAAATTTTGGAGGTAAAACAAAATGACAAACACAATTTTTGGACAAATGGGCGGTACTTACACACAGGTCGGCGACTATATGTCGCCCGATTTATTACCGGCGGAAGAAGAAAAGGAAGCACATATCGGCATATGGGGATTGAGGCATAAACGCTATTTGAAGCAAAATCATAAGGTATTTTATTACAATTTGCTGACAAGCGGTAAGCTTAATTCATATCTTACCGATATTGAACAGCAGGCTCAACACCTCTTTTCTCGGCTGGTAAAAGACCTAGCCGAAAAAGAAAATGTAACCGAAAAACTTAAAGCAAACGATATGATGCTTTGGGTGCAAAAGATGAATAACATTCGTAATCGTGCAGCGGAAATCGTAAATGCAGAAATAGTTTATATCGCATAAACATCACAGCGGCAGGGAGTAATCTCTGCCGTTATTGTTTTGGTCAATTGACCAGCAATAAAAACCTTAGCAAAGATGCTATATATTTTTACATTTTGTATATTGACCAATGAGCGATTTTATGATATAATTTATCAAAATGGAGGTGCTGTTATGGAACTTAATAAACTTGAGCAATCGTTCAAACTCAATCATTTTAACACAGAAGATGATATAAAAATCCACTTTCATTCTGATATTGTGAAACCCTTATTGGAAAAAGTAAATCCTATGATGGCAAGTCAATATAGAAGTGAAGATAATCTTTTAGCTGGCGGGAGAACTGACGCAACATTCCAAAACATTTCATTTGAATTAAAAAAATACAAGTATTTTCAAAATGTCAACGGAGTAAATGAAGCTTTATATGGCAGGAATGACAAAGACCACGGCTTGTATGATTACATTATTAGTAATGCTGGAATCTCTGGTAGTGAAACTATAGATGCAATGAAGTTTAAGTTGTTGAACAGTATAGGTGTAGGTTTTGATGGCAATACATTTATTTTTGCCCGTTTCGTACCTTCTCCTACTTTTCAAAAGATAAACACTGATAAACTGAAAATTGATATTGATATAAATCTGTCGGTTTCTTTTAATTACGAAGTTAAAGATTTCGCATCTGGATTAAAACGTTTAGCTTTGCTTTTAAAGCAGCAAGATAA
>ENA-UERK01000096-UERK01000096.1-human-gut-metagenome-genome-assembly--contig:-NODE-96-length-76689-cov-10.230108_pt1 | contig 76689 bp, 64 predicted proteins | sample MGYA00242957_ERZ507957 | MGnify/ENA primary metagenome ERZ507957 (study PRJEB26167, sample SAMN06115538) | human gut metagenome | host: Homo sapiens | place: China:Heilongjiang | collected 2015-11-06...
ACGAGGACGTGACACAAATAGCAATGAAATGCGGATTCTCCACCATAAGAAACTTTAACCGCGTTTTCAAAAATGAAACGGGACAGACACCCAAAGATTACCGCAATGCGAACAGCTCAAATTACGGCTCGGATTCAAAACGGCGGAAAGCGGATTGAAGCGAAAGAGTTTTCCTTTTATTAACAATGCTGTTTCAAATTGAGCGGGATTGATGTATAATTGTTTTATAAGCCTTTTGGCAGGAGGTGAAATAAGTGAATTCCAACAAACACATGATAATTGCCAACGGGCGCATAATCACCGATGATATCGTTGATTTGAAGTATAACGGCATAACTCAAAAATATGATATAACTTTTAAGAATCAAAAGACATATTCATATAATCCCGAAAAAGTTCATTGGCTTAAAGATCCTACTGTTTCAGATCCGCTGAATTACCGTATATCGCATAACGAAAATGAGCTTTGGGGCATACGCGCCATCTATATCTTTACGGATATTGACAGGCGCTATTGGCATATCTGCTTTGAAAACGGCTCCTCTCGCGATTACAGGGAGGATGAGCTGCAAATCGACAAGTCTGTTCTTGAAGACAGCGCCGCAAAAAATGTTTTCGAATATTTGAAAAGGTCGGCGGAGCTCTGCAATTTAAAAACAGAAACCGGCGACAAGCTTTTGCCAATGCAATATGCCGGAATTAATTTTATCGATGAAAACTCCGCATTGGCCGATTATCTTTGTCCGTCTCTTTATTCCGCCGAGCCATTGCGGTCTACACATCTCATCTTTCCTTTTGGATGCAACGCAAGTCAATTTAAAGCCGTAAAAGCCGCTTTAGAGAACAAACTCAGCGTTATTGAAGGACCTCCCGGAACCGGAAAAACTCAGACGATTTTGAATATTATCTCTAACATTCTCATCGCGGGCAAAACCGTACAGGTAGTGTCCAACAACAATTCGGCAATACAGAATATCTATGAGAAGTTTTCCGAATACGGGCTTGAATTTATCATTGCCTCACTCGGCAAGTCATCAAACAAAGCCAAATTTCTGACATCACAAACAGACTCATACCCAAACTTCAGCGGATGGTTTTGTGCCGAGGCGGAAAGCCCGGAGTTCATTGAAAAAATAAGCAGTATCAACAAACAGCTTGAAAATGCTTTTGCGTTACAGTCCGACCTCGCCGAAGCAAAACAAGAGCTAAACCAAATCATCCTTGAACAGCGGCACTTTGAACAATATATAACCGAAACCGAGCTTCCCGACCGCTCAAAGATAATCATGCGCAGAACAGTCAGCTCTTCCGATATCCTCAAGCTGTGGGAAAAATGCCAGCGATACGCAGACAGAGGAAAAAACATACCCCTGTTTTTCAAGCTGAAAAGCAGATTCGGATACGGTATGTGCAGGTGGGATTTTTATAAAAATAAGCCCGAGCATATAATTTCGGCGCTCCATGCTCTTTTTTACAGCGCCAGGGAAGAAGAACTGAAAACAAAAATTAGTACCATGGAGAGCTCTTTAAAAGATATAAACGCACAGCAGCTTCTTGATGATATGCGCACAAAATCAATGCAGTATCTTAAACATCGTCTGTTCATTAAATATTCAAGAAACAAAGGTCGCCCGATTTTCACTGGAGAGGATTTGTGGAAAAAGCCGCGGGAATTTCAGGCTGAATATCCGGTAATACTCAGCACTACATTTTCGTCTCGGAGCAGTTTATACAATAAATCAAAATTTGATTATGCGATAATGGACGAAGCATCACAGGTTGACATTCCCACGGGTGCTTTAGCTCTTTCGAACTCCGGTCATGCAGTAATAGTCGGCGACTCCAAACAGTTGCCGAATGTCCTGACTGATGACGACCGAAAAATTGCCGATGCAATGTTTCATTCTTTTGATCTTCCGGAGAGCTATAACTTTGCAAACAACAGTTTCCTTTCTTCGCTGTGCAAAGTTATTCCGACTGTTCCGAGAACGCTTCTTCGCGAACATTACAGATGTCATCCGAAAATAATAAATTTCTGCAATCAGAAATTCTATAACGGCAATCTTATAATTATGACTAATGATTGCGGCGAATCGGATGTCCTTTCCGTGATAAGGACTTCGATCGGCAACCATTCGAGAGGACACATGAACCGTCGTCAGATTGATGTACTTATCGCGGAAGCATTGCCGAAAATCAAATCCGATCCTGACGCTATCGGAATCATTGCTCCGTATAATGAGCAGGTCAACGCGATTAAAGAACAGCTTTCGAATGACTGCATTACAGTCGCTACGGTTCATAAATTTCAAGGACGCGAAAAAGATTCAATAATAATGACAACTGTCGACAACAGGATATCGGACTTTACCGACGACCCGTATCTGCTCAATGTTGCAGTATCAAGAGCAAAGAAACAGCTTGTGCTGATAACCTCCGGCAATGAACAGGCGGATGGGAAAAATATATCTGATCTTATTGACTATATCGAATACCAAAACTGCTCCGTCACCGACAGCACATTATATTCGGTCTTCGATTATCTCTATAGCCAATATACTCGGGTAAGACATAACTATCTAAGCAAGCACAAAATAATTTCATCATACGATTCCGAAAATCTCATGTATGCGCTAATAACAGAAGTTTTAAACGAAAGCGGGAGAAGCTATCTCGATATCGTTTGCCATCAGCCGTTAAATATGCTCATAAGGAATCCGTATCTGATGAATGACGATGAGTGTCGGTATGCAATGAACAGCTCGACTCACCTTGATTTTCTGATATTCAACAAAATCTCAAAGAAAGCCTTTCTCGCAGTAGAGGTTGACGGATATTCATTCCACAAAGCAGGCACAAAACAAGCCGAGCGGGACAAAATGAAAAACACAATTCTTGAAAAGTACGGAATCCCTTATCTCAGATTTGCAACAAACGGCAGCGGCGAAAAAGAAATATTGAGGCAAAAAATAGACAGCCTTTCATAAGTTTCTTTGCATATATCTCTGTTCTTTAAAATCCCTCCATGTGCTAAATGAACGCAGCCGGCGGCTATCGATTCGGATAGCCACCGGCTTTGAAACCGTTTCGTTTCTTGCAAAGAAGCGGACGAATATTTTTCAGAAGCATTAACCCATACTGTTCTTATCAAAAAAGTTTAAACGGCGCAGCAGAATTATCTGCCGCGCCGTTTTCTTTAAGCAGCCGCCTTCGGTGACTGTATTTAACTATGTTTACTTTTTCAGAATGAATTCGCCGTTGGTTCCGCCGAGATATTCGCCGTTTTTCAGGACTGCTTTGCCGTTGATATAGACGCTGTGGATGCCGCCGGGGGCTGCGTCGGGGCGGGATTCGTCAACGCTGAGCTTTGCGGGGTCGACAATGCTGATATCGGCCTTGTATCCCTTCCTGAGGTAGCCGCGCTCCTTGATGCCGTAGCGGTCAGCGGTTGCGCCCGTCATTTTGCGGACTATCTTCTCTGGGGCGATATTCCAGCGCCTGCCGAGCAGGAAGAACTGCGGAAAAGTCTGGAATGTCGCAATATTCTGCCTCCCCTTTTCCTCGACCCATGCGTCGGTCATGAACACCGACATGTCGTCCTCCATGAGCGTACGCACGATCGTGTCATTGTAATATTTATCAAGATAGATCCTGCCCGTGCGGTCGGAGAGCTCAACGAGCTTCAGATACATATCCAGCGGCTTTACGCCCTCATCTTCGGCGAGCTGAATGACCGTTTTGCCCTCGTATTCGGGGTGCTCGTCATTGATATACGCGACGGTCATATCCTCCCAGTCGATGCCGAGCACCTTGCGGTACATAAGAATGGTGAGGCTGAGCTTGAAGCGGTTCAGCGGTGAATTCGCCTGCTCCTTGGTGAGCTTTGCATACCACTCGGGGAACACGACGGTGATGACCGACGCACCGTAATGAAACGCGTAGTTATCATATGCAATGGGCTTGCCCTGAGCTTTGAGGGTGTGGAAAACATTCAGCATCTTGTCGAGCTTTTTCCACGATTTCTTGCCCGTGAAGATAAGATGGCTGTACTCCGTGCGAACGCCCGTCTGCTCCATAATATCAACTATCTCGTCGAGGGCTATTTCGAGGTGGGATTTCTTGGTGATGAGCGGATACTCTGCGCTGACCGCCGAGCAAGCTCTCGCATGAACGGTAAGAATTCCGTCGTATTTCGCGATCTCCTTGGCAAAAGCATAAAGCTCCTCCTTGGCCGCGTATCTGTTAGGCTCATACATGAAGCCCATCGAGCCGCCGAACGCGCCGTCCTCCATTGCCTGATGAACGTGTTCGATCTCATTTTTGAGCTGCTCCGGAGTGAGCGGCGTCGAGTCGTAGCCGCAGATACCCGCGCGGACCGAGCCGTGACCGACGAGCGGCACGATATTGACATGGAGTCTGCCCGTGAGCTTCTCGCGGAAAGAAGCGAGGCTGCCGGTGAATTCCGACTCAAAGAGTCCGCCGCCGAGCTTGTCTCTGTAGGGCGTATTTTCGTCCGTCCCGAACGGCGAAAAGCTGCAATTGCCGGTTATCTGGGTGGTGATGCCCTGCCTGATGAACGGGCTGAAGAATTTCTCGCTGTCCGCCCTGTCGCAGAAGAAATCGTTGTGTGAATGGGCGTCAATGAAGCCGGGGCAAACATAAAGACCGGTTGCGTCGACCGTCTCGTCCGCCGCTTCGTCGCACTTGCCGACCTTGAGAATTTTGTTGTCCTCAATAAGGACGTCGCCGACAAACGGAGCATTGCCGCTGCCGTCGAATACAGTGCCGTTTTTGAATAAAGTTTTCATGTTTTTGCCCCTTTCCTTGATCTGTATAAATATTATACAATGGCCGCTGCGGAAAAATCAACAAAAATCCGAGCAGCCGAGGCAAATTTCATTCTATTTCGTACAGTTGAAATACTAAACGAGTTTTTCTTGAAAAAAGCTTGAAAATCGCAAAAATTTTCACAAACTCGTGAACCGATTTTGTTGCCTGTTGCATTTCTGTCAGAGCAGTCTAAAAGAATACCCGGTGACTTTCTCTTCAGGTGTTACAGCCCGTGTATAATCAGTGTTCTAAGATCATGCTCATTTTTTATTCTGTTCTTTTGCACACTGAGTTTTGGAAAGAATACTGTTGAAACGATTGCAGATTTTTCAATCGTTCTGTCTCCAGGTCTTCAACCACAAAACTCCCGTCGGAATTCAATGCCCAAATCGGCTCATGCAAAAATTCATTAATCTTATTTTATACATTTATTCAACCTTCATATTCTATCCGGATAAGCGGTTACTGTTTTGTAGGTGGTTCTTTTATTGTCTTTGAGCTTATACTATGGGCTCGACCCACTTTCCAAAAAGCCTTCCGACAAGAGCTCTTATTGTATCGTAAGTGCGGATGCAAACATCAATTAAATTGCCGTAGTCCCTGCTTGTCGCCTTGACATCGGACTTCCACTCGTTCGGAGATGAGAGAATCAGATGAAGCGGGAGCTTCATTTCGAGGTCGTCCCATTCGCAGAATTTCTCAATCCCGAAATCGCATATATCGCGATAGAGCCTCATCCTCTCGGGAAACAGGCCGAAGAACTCAAACTCGCCCTTGCGCACGGAGCTTTTCCAAACCCTCCAGCTTATTTCGCTCCGCCTTACGTGCTCGTTGGCAACCTCGTCATGGGCGGTATTCCTCTTCGCATTCTCCCAGAGCTCGTCGCATTCCTTGACTTCTTTTCTCGAAAAATGCAGTGTTTTATCAACACTGTTGAAACATCTGACGTGCCCTTTTTTCGCGTTTTCGCTCGTCTTGTTTATGAATTCGACAATCTCCTTACCCGCCGCGCCGTAATAAAAATCGCAAAATTCACGCATGGCTTTATCGTAGTCGCAGTAAGGATCGGACAGCAGAGAAGCGATGAGATATGACCTCAAATCACCGAACTCCGCATCGCATTTTCCGAGATAATAATTGCCCTCGACGTAGACTCCCTTGACATTGTTTTCGCAAAGAATCTGCATATTTCTCTGCAAAACTCCGAAATCGGGGAATATGCAGACAGTATACTTATAGTTATTGGCGTAATCCCACACATAAACGCGGTCGCATATTTTACCCCAACCGTAAAGATCGCTCATGAATTTTGTGTTTCGCTCGCAGTCGGGATCGTCAAATGTATGCGTAAAGCAGCACTCTATGCTGCAAAGCCTCACTATAACATTATCAAGGGGCTTTACGTTCTTCGGAGGCTTTCTCGTGTACTGATACGCAAACGTATCTATCGCAACATTATCGTAGTCCATAAGGGCTACCTGCTCGGCTATGCGGTTTACAAATGAAATCATCGTGCCCGCGTGTGACTCGTTTTCTTCGTCAAGCCTCTTGCAGTTTTCGCATTGGCAGTAGTCCTGATTATCCGCCTGCGTAAGCGAAATTATCTGAAGCGCGGCCTCGGGGTCGTGCCTGTTTTTAAGCAGGTCGAGAACCTCGTCAAGCACGATATGATAAACATACTCATTGGTAAGGCAGAGCTGAGTCGGAATGCGCTTACCGTCTCTTAATGCAAAATACTCGGGATGAGAGTCGAAGTATTTATCTTTAGAACAGAATCCGGCGGTTAGAGTATGGGCAAACGAATTTATATAATTAACCGTACCGCCGAGATCCTCGGAAATTCTGTTATATACTCCGCCACTAAGCCCGTTTGACAGGGAATAGATATGTGAATCGCACCACGACAGTCTCCAGTCCGTCTCGGTATACTCGAAGTACGGAGTATATTCAATATCGACATCATTCGGGATATTCAAAGCATCTCCGCCGTTAGCCAATTTATCGCCCGCGACAAAGCAACGGTATCCTCCGAACTCCTTGAGAAGCCTGCAAACTCCGTAAATGTTCCCCCTGTTTCCCGCTCCGACAACGGCGATTCCGCCGTCATAGCTCTTTATAACATATCCGCCGTCGGCAAACGAGGATACATCATAATCAAAGCGTCGGGTCTTTCCTACCGCGATTTCAAATCCCTTTTTCCCCTCGGAATCTGTAATTATCGGATATTCGATATTTGTAGATTCCCTGACGGTATCACGCAGAAATTCCGCCGCCGCTCTCTCGAGGGAATTTGCATTTTTGCTTATTACAATACGAATATTCAAGACTCGCTCATCTCCCGAAACAGCTCCGACACCTATCGTTAGGACGGAAGCCGCGATAATAACGGACAATATTACGGATATCACTTTTTTAAACATACGTCAAATCCCTCCGAAGAAAATATTTCCATTACGATGTTATTATACAATACTCGGATATAAAAAACAATAATTCTTATCGCCGCCTTATTTTTTTGTATACTATCACAAATCAAGCGCTTATTTTTCATCAAAATAGCCATACAAGCCTGCCTTCTAATCCCAAATACAGACAGATGCCTCACAAAAAAAACACTTATATTGCACTTTTCGACAACAGCCGAAAAGAAAACGCTTGTCTCTGTCAATTCAAAGATACGGGATTCTCAACGGGAAAAGCGTTTGACTTTTAATATAATCTGATATATAATCGGTATATACCGTAAATAAAAGGAGGGCGCAGTCATGCCGAGACCCCCGCGATGCCGCAGAATTTGCGTCTTGCCGCAAGTTGATGCCTTTTCCCCCGACGGCCGCGCGGACACAGAGCCTGTCTTGTTGGCACTCGACGAATACGAGGTCATACGGCTTGTGGATTTAGAGAAGCTGACCCATGAGCAATGCGCCGCACAGATGGACATCTCCCGCTCCACCGTGCAGGAAATATACGAGAGCGCAAGGCAAAAAATCGCTGCGTGCCTTGTCTACGGAAAGCCGCTTCGCATAACAGGCGGATGCTACCGCATCTGCGCGGGGCGTGAGCATTCGCGCTGCGGGCGCTGCAAACGCTCAAACGAAAGAGACACAAGCAAAACCGACAACGACTATAAAGGAGAACCTATCATGAAAATCGCAGTTACCTATGAAAACGGTCAAGTTTTTCAGCACTTCGGCCATACGGAGCAGTTCAAGCTCTATGATATTGAGGACGGAAAAATCGTCCGCGAGGCTGTTGTCGGCACAAACGGCAGCGGTCACGGTGCGCTGGCGGGCTTTTTGACACTCAACGGCGTTGACGCTCTTATCTGCGGCGGCATCGGCGGCGGCGCTCAAACGGCGCTTGCAGAGGCGGGCATAAAGCTCTACGGCGGCGTCAGCGGAGATGCGGACGCAGCGGTGAACGCGCTGCTTCTCGGCAAGCTCGGCTACAATCCCAACGTCCGCTGCAGCCATCACGACCACTCCCACGAAGGCGAGGGTCATACCTGCGGCGACCGCGGCTGCGGCAAGCACGACTGCCACTGATATGGAAAATATATTAACTAAGCTCCCGTTTTGGGCATCTCTGACGGAGCAGGAAAAAGAAATTCTTCGCAAAAGCGCTGTTATTCGGCGCTACGAAAAGGGCTCGTTTATTCACAGCAGCGACCGCGACTGCCTCGGTATGCTTTTCATACTCTCCGGCGAGATACGCACCTATATCCTCTCCGACGAGGGGCGGGAAATCACGCTGTTTCGCCTATACCCAAATGACCTGTGCGTGCTGTCGGCGTCCTGCGTCATCAGTCAAATTTCGTTTGACACGCAGATGATCGCCCGTCAAGACACGGAGGTTTTGATCATCCCGCCAAATATTACTGCTCTGCTCAAGGAGCAAAATATATCCGTGCGCTGTTTTCTCTATGAGCAGGCGACGGAGCGCTTCTCCGAGGTCATGTGGGCGATGCAGCAGATTCTGTTCAAGGGGCTCGACCAGCGTTTGGCGGCGTTTTTGGTTGAGGAATGCGATCGTACAAATTCCAATACCGTTCGCATGACGCACGAGCAGATAGCCCGGAATATCAGCTCGGCGCGCGAGGCCGTTGCGCGGATGCTCAAGCAGTTCACTCAGGACGGACTCGTGGAGCTGAAGCGCGGGGAGATTATCATAAAAGATACGGACGGGCTGAAGCGGCTGCGATAACACGCCGTTTTTAATCTAAAATAAATATCAGCTTAAAATCCGACGTTTCAAAAAAATGTCGGATTTTTTTTGAAAATGTGACCGTGTTACAGTACGGCGCAGCAATTTGGGCTATAATACAGACAACAACCGACGAAAGAGGTGGCAAAAATGAAAATTAAGCTCAATCCCGACAAGGAAGTTGTGGACACCGTCCGCGAGGGACTCAAGCGAACCGGCGGATATTGCCCCTGCCGACGAGAACGGACAGAGGCGACAAAATGTATGTGTCAGGAGTTCAAGGATCAGATTGCCGACCCGAACTTTGAGGGCTTCTGTCACTGTATGCTCTACTACAAGTCCCTGCGGGACTGAAGCGGACAGCCGCGATGTGAAAAAAATCAAGATTAAAGAAAGGAGCCTTTATCATGGCCGAACTTAAAATTACTGCCGAAAACTTTGAAAACGAGGTGCTTCATTCCGAAAAGCCCGTCTTGCTGGATTTCTATGCCGATTGGTGCGGTCCGTGCAAAATGCTCGCGCCCGTGCTGCATGAGCTTGCCGAGGAAAAAGCCGATTCGCTCAAGGTCGGAAAGATAAATGTTGACGAGCAGACGGAGCTTGCCATGCGCTTCGGTGTATCGAGCATCCCGATGCTGGCGGTCATCAAGGACGGAAAAATCGTTTCAAAATCGGTCGGCTTCCGCCCGAAGGCGGACATAGTCGCAATGATAGACGGCATAAAATAAAGACGGAACCTGCGGGCGGCGCTTCAGTCGCCCGCATTTGATATTTAAACAGGAGCGTTTATATTGCTCTGCAGCACCCGTTGCCGAAAGTATATTCTTTGAGAGAAGCTTTTAAAGCATTTATTTCGCCCGAATCGCCTATAAAGCCTCACTCTGAGGATTATTTTCGGCGTTTTTGTTGATATATTTTCGGCTATATGATAGAATACATCAGCACGATAATTTTTTAAGGGTGATAAAACATGAACAAAGTACCATTGCGTGAGAAGTTAGGTTACGGCGTAGGTGCAATAGGCCTTGACTTAAGCTACGGAATGTTCTATTCCTACCTCTCGCTTTACCTGACCAACGGTCTTGGAATCAAGCCGCTTTTCCTGCTCATCCTGGCGCCGCTCGCCAGACTTTGGGACGGCATCAACGACCCGATGATGGGCATGATAGTTGACAAGACCAACACCAAAATGGGCAAGTACCGCCCGTGGATACTGACGGGAGCCCTGCTCAACGCAATAGTGCTCTGTCTGCTTTTCAACAATCCCGGCTTTGCGCTCAACTCCGTCGGTCTCTATATCTATGTCGCCGTGCTCTATGTATTCTGGGGCATGACCAACACCCTCGCCGACATTCCGTTCTGGTCGATGATACCGTCGTTTGCAAGCGAGGAGAAGGACAGAAACCTCGTCTCGACTATCGCAAGAACCTTCTCCGGTCTCGGCCAGGGTATAATCGTTATATTCACCGCATACGCAGTCGCTTTCTTCGGCGGCGCAACCGGCAGCAAGCTCGACAAAATGGACTCCGCCTGCCTGACCGCCGGTTTCGGCAAGTGGTCTATGGTGACAGCTGCGGCTCTCGTATTCTTTGCATTAATCTGCGTTCTCTCGACTAAGGAGCGCAGGGTTGTCGTCAACAACGATAAATTCTCGTTCAAGCAGGCAATAAGCGTTATAAAGCAGAACGATCAGCTGCTCGTATTCATGCTCTTTGCCATGATATCGAACGCCGGCTTCTATATGACCTCGGGCATCAGCAGCTACTATTTCACCTGCGTTGCGGGCGACCTCAAGCTTCAGTCCACCTTTAATATGTTCGGCACTGTGGGCTCGGTGCTCTCGCTCCTCGTCATCCCCATCTGCTCCAAGTTTATGTCGAACCGCTCCACCTACCGCCTCTCGCTCATCATGGCGGCGGCAGGCTACACCGGCATGGCGATAGTCGGATATCTTTTAGGCGCAAACGTCTATGCGCTCGGTGCGTTCTACTTCATCACGAGCGTCGGTACGGGCAGTATGTTCGTCAACCAGACCGTAATGCTCGCGGACGTTGTCGATTACGGCGAGTACAAGCTCGGCAAGCGCAACCAGGCTCTGACCTTCTCGATGAAGGGCTTCCTGCAGAAGATGGCTTACACCATGCAGTCGATAATCATGTATGCCGCATTCAGCATAACCGGCTACAACGGCGAAGCGGCTGTACAGACCGCAGCGGCGAACAGTGCGATATCGTTCCTGATGTTCATCGTCCCGCCCGTCATGATAGTCGTCTCGCTTATCGTCTTCCTCAAGAAGTACAAAATCCACGGCGAGTTCAAAACCGAAGTGCTCAAGGCAGTCGGCGGAGAGAAATAATAATAAGCGGAGGTGCAGTGCTGCTGTTGCCTCCGCATTTTTTAACTTAGTATTTGTGAGGTAGTGGTATGGGAATTATAAAAAATGAGATACCGATATTAGAGTTTGATTCGGAGCAGACAGCGGTCATAAGTCCTGTTCATGAAAATCTAAACCTCAATCTTCCGAAGAAATGTGTATTCGCATTTCTCGGCAACTACATAGACGAGTATGCAAACAGCTCCGACACCAAACAAGTATCGACTTTTATCAGCGCAACAAAGAACTATCCTATTTATATAACAAAATACAAAGGCGAGGAAATCGTTCTCTGCCAGGCGCCTGTCGGTGCTGCCGCCGCCGCACAAATACTTGACTGGCTAATCGGTTACGGAGTTTGTGAAATTATTTCTGCGGGCAGCTGCGGTGCACTTGAACATTTTGAGGAAAGTACATTCCTTGTTCCGAGCAAAGCATTGCGCGACGAGGGGACATCGTATCATTACGCCCCTCCTTCACGCTTTATGGAAATCAACGAAAGAGCAAAAAAGGCCATTGAAAAAACAATACTTGAGCACAACATGAAATATCAAGAGGTTATTACATGGTCTACCGACGGCTTTTTCCGCGAGACAAAAGGAAAAGTCGAATATCGCAAAAGCGAAGGCTGTTCTGTTGTGGAAATGGAGTGCTCGGCGCTTTCGGCGTGTGCAGCTTTCAGAAAAGCAACATGGGGAATGATACTGTATACGGCAGACAGTCTTGCCGATGTTGATAAATACGATGAGCGGCATTGGGGCGGCAACGCATATGAATATGCGCTTACCCTGTGTCTGGACGCGGTATTAGCCATATAACTTCAAAGCGGGGTGCGGCAACGAAAAGACGCGGCACCCCGCTTTTGTTTACGGACGATACCCGAAAACATTTATCTGAGCCGTTTGCCAAAAGCTCTATCTGATGTTATAATGAATTAAGACAACAAAAAGCAAATGCTCGGGAGGCGCAAATGGAAAAGAAATTATTGATTTTCGGAACAGCTTTTATTATCCTCGGTGTTTTGGCGCTGATATTTTCCGGTCTTTCTTATGCCGTGCTTCACGGCACAAACGACGCGCCACTCGACTTTTATCACCTATGGAACGTCATACTGAAAATCTCGGTGCCCATAGGCGCAATTCTCTGCGCTGCGGGCGTAATTCTGCTGATAATTCGGGCGAAGTCGTAATCTTTTCCCGCACTCTGCGTCTGACTTCATCAACTGTCGCAACAGCGAGTTGCTTGTTATTCCGACGGCTTTAAATTATAATAACCCCGAGGTGATGATTTTATGGATACAAAGGATATTATTCTTAAACTCAGAACAGGCAAGGGTATGTCTCAGGACGAGCTTGCGGAAAAAGTATTTGTTACCCGCCAGGCGGTTTCTCGCTGGGAAACCGGCGAAACTACGCCCAACACAGAGACATTGAAGCTGCTGTCAAAGCTGTTTGACGTTTCTATCAACACGCTTCTCGGCTCGCCGAGACAGCTTATTTGCCAGTGCTGCGGTATGCCTCTTGACGACGCCGATATCAGCAGGGAAACGGACGGCTTTTTCAACGAGGAATACTGCAAATGGTGCTATGCCGACGGGGAATATATGTATCACAACATGGATGACTTGATAGAGGTTTGCGTGCAGAATATGACAAGCGAGAACTTCTCGGCCGAGCAGGCGCGCGAATACATGGCGGATATGTTGCCCAAGCTCAACTATTGGAAACGGTACGAATATCTCGGCGGCGCGGAAAAATTCGAGGAATACAAGCAAAAGCTTATCGATGAAATAAACGGCTTAAATATCGACGGGCTGCCGAAGGTTGAAAAGCTCAACGCTCTTGTCGGCAAGTTCATCAACCTTGAATACCGACTGCCGAACGGGACAGCCGTAAAATTTCTTGACGACAACGCCACATATCTCGGCAACGAGCTGGAATGCGAATACGGCGGCTTGCGCCGCTTCGGAATCGCCGCAAGCATGGATTTTTTACTGATTTGCACCTACGAAGAAAACGGCAAAAATCCGGAGCTGGTTGTCTACAAAAAAAGATAAGTGAAATTTTAAACGGGGCGCGGCAAAAACTGCCGCACCCCGTTTTATTATCGGCCGCCCGCCGTAAACTCAGCAGAAAACGCAATACGTGTTTTGAAGCCTTATCCGCCATGAGTTTTTGCATTGAATTCGCGTTTGCGGTCTGATATAATGAAAATGATAAGGAGCGCGATTCAAGGCGCAGCGCGGCAGTATTACCAACAGCTTTTCGACTCTTACAATTTTGTGACAACTTTCATCCGATTTTTCGGTGAATGAGGTGCTCATTTTTGATATTCTTGTATTGCGGAAAGGAAGTCCGCGAAAAAAATCAAAGGAGCATTTGTCATGAAAAACAGAAAGAACATTATCGCAACCGTATTCGCCCTTGTCCTTGCCGCAAGCATCATCGCCGCATCGGCGGCTACCGCTTCGGCAAACAACAGAAAGAACACACCGACCGAGACTCTGCCCGAAATCGTCTCCGTCAACTCGCCCGACGACTGCGGCGTTCCGTCCATAGGGAGCTTCGTTAAAGACATGAACTCTCTCACGGAGAAAGAGCGAGAGGCTCTGCTCGGTGACCTCGCCGAGATCGCAAAGCTCGAAAAGCAGATCGATGAAATCTACGCCCGCATGACCGACAAGAACGCAGAAAAGCTCTACAAGGAAATCTCCGCAATCGACGACAAGATAACAGCAGTTCTCGAGAGAAACTCCAAGCTCTGGGAGCGCGTCAACGACGAGTATGACGAGCAGATCGCCGCAAACGAGACGGACATGACCCTCGAGCTCAACGAGGCTGACCTCAACGACGCCCGCGAGGACGAATATGCCTACGAGAAGTTTGTCAGAAATCTTGACACCATAACCGAGGACGAGAGAGCCGCTCTTATCGCCGACCTTGCCAAGGTCGCGGAGCTCAACGAGAAAATCGACGCTATCTATGCCCGCATGACCGACAAAAACGCCGACAAGCTCTATGAGGAAATCGACGCTGTGGAAGCCGAGATTACAGAGGTTCTCGAGAGAAACTCCAAGCTTTGGGATCGCGTCAGCGACGAGTACGACGTGAGAGTTGCAGCGAACGAAGCAGACATGGCCTTTTAAGCCGAGCGAACATAACGCCCTGCGAAAAGGCACAGCAGACAAGCCATGAACACAGAGCCGTGTCCGAGCGGCACGGCTCTGCAGCTACTACGGAGGCGCTATGAAACAACTCATCTATATCGCAGAGGATGAAAAAAACATAAGAGAGACGCTTCAGCGATTTCTCGAAAATGACGGATATGAAGTGTGCGCGTTTGAAACGGGAGACGCGCTTTTAGGTGCGTTTTTCAAAAGACGCGCCGACCTTGTCATTTTAGACATAATGATGCCCGGCACGGACGGGCTGACCTGCTGCCACCTCATCCGCGAAAAGGACAAGGTGCCGATTATTCTTCTCACGGCAAAGGATACCGAATACGACTATGTCAACGGAATATTGCAGGGCGGAGACGACTATTTGACAAAGCCGTTTCGCCCGACTATGCTTTTGATGCGCGTCAAGTCGCTGCTTCGCCGCGTGGAGATGGAGCGCGGCGGCGACCCGATGGACAAGGATATTTCAGTCGGTGACCTGCGTTTTTCGGGCGACGAAAAGCAGCTCTTCTGCAAGGGAAAGCCCCTCGCCCTCTCCCCCAACGAGATGAAGATGCTTCTGTTTTTGATGCGCGGCGAGGGCAAAGCTTTTTCGCGCGACGAGCTGCTGAATCATATTTGGGGCTACAACGACGAGGTCGAGACGCGAGTGACCGACGAGACTCTGCGCCGAATCCGCAGCAAGCTCTCTTCGGCGGACAGCAACGTGCTCATTGAAACCGTCTGGGGCTACGGCTACCGACTGCGCTCAAAGGAGGGCGGAGCATGAAGCATATAAGAAGAAAAATCACGCTCGCCGTGCTCGGCACCATGTTGCTCGTCTTTGCGGCGCTGTTTGCTACCGTCAACATTTTTATCCCGAGATATCTGACGGCGGAGGCGCAAAAGGCGATACTCTCGGAAGATGAGCACGAAGCCCCCGTCCCGTTCTCCGATATTAAAAACGAGGATGACGAACAGGAGCATTTTTTGACTCCGAGTGTCAGATATCTTGAAATCGAGGGCGAGCTTTTTGAACCCGAATACCTGTCGAAATCGGAGCAGCGGCTCCGGGAATACTGCCGCAGAGAGAAGCCGTCCGTCGGTGAATTCCACACCTTCAAAAACGGCGGCAGCCGCTTCGTTTTTCGTATGACGCAGGTTGAAGCCGACGGCGACGACGACGCGTATTCCTATATTCTCTATGTGGATATCGGCGCCGTAATGCAGTATGCCTCTTACCTGAACGCCGCTTTTTTCGCGGTGCTGGCTGTTTTGACCGTATTGGTCTGCCTATTCGGCTGGAAGCTCGGCGGCTATGTTGAGAGGGCGCACGAATCGCAGAAATGGTTTTTCCAAAATGTATCACACGAGCTGAAAACGCCGATGATGGCAGTTCAGGGCTGCGCAGAGGGCATAAGCACCGGTGTTTTAGAGCCTGTCGAAGCGTCAAGGGTCATTCTCGAGGAAAACGAGCAAATGTCAAATTTGATAGAGGAACTGCTCGCACTCTCGCGTCTCGAGGCTGGACAGTTTAAATCGGACTTTCACTCGACGGATGTGCGCGAGCTTCTGTACGACTGCCTGCGCGGCACGGAGCACCTCGCGCAGCAGAGAAATCTGCGTATCACACCGATATTTGACGGCGACCCCGTAACGGTCAGCTGCGATGAAATTCATCTGCGCCGCGCTTTTACGAATATAATCACCAATGCGCTGCGCTATGCAAAAGAAGAGATAATAATTGAGTGCAGGCAGGAAAAAGGCAAAGCCGTTATCCGCATCCGGGACGACGGCGAGGGCATCGCGCCCGAGCTTCTGCCGCATATTTTTGACCGCTTTTTCAGCACGAGAAAGGGTGGAGCGGGAGTCGGTCTCGCCCTGACAAAGGAGATAGTCAGCCTTCACAGGGGAACGGTGCGCGCGTCAAACGACGGCGGAGCGGTGTTTGAAATTATCCTGCCGATAGGATGAGCTTATTTTTACGCAACGGACTAAACGGCAAAGCCGAAGTATTTACTTGAACATAAAAATGTGGTATAACTGTAATCGTAGGCCGACTCGGAATCCATCATAAAGGAGCTTGCGATATGTCCCAGGTAACAAAGCGCGCATTGGAGCAATCCTTAAAAAATCTTCTTTTAAAAAAGCCGCTGACCAAAATTACGGTGAGTGACATCGCAGACGACTGCGGAATCAACCGCATGACCTTTTACTATCACTTCAAGGATATCTACGACCTTGTTGAGTGGTCGTGCCTCGAGGACGCCAAGCGGGCGTTGGACGAGAAAAAGACCTATGACACGTGGCAGCAGGGATTGCTGCAGATTTTCGAGGCAGTTCAGCAGAACAAGCCGTTCATTCTGAATGTTTATCGCTGCGTACACAGAGAGCAGGTTGAAAAATATCTCCAGCCGCTGGTGGACGAGCTTTTAATCGGCGTCATAGAAGAGAAAGCGAGCGGCATGACGGTTCGGGATGAGGACAAGCAGTTTATCGCCCAGGCCTACGGCTATATGTTTATCGGGCTCATGCTCGACTGGATCAAGGATAATATGCGCGAGGACCCGCAGCAAATCGTCGACAGGCTGAGCAGGCTCATCAAAGGCTCCCTGTCCGCGGCTCTCTCCAGATTCAAGCTTTGATTTTATCATTTCGCCGCATTTGATAAAAATTTTTACAATACCGTGCCCCGTGATAAGACTTTTATCACGGGGTTTTTTCTGTTTATTGTAAAATAGCTTCGGCGGGGTATACTGTAATCACAAAGAAAAACAGGAGGTTTCCACTATGTATTACTCTGCAGGAACTTATGAATCATTCGCTCATCCCGAAAAGCCGAAGGATGTCGATAAGAAATCGGCTTACATCATCGGCACCGGACTTGCAGGTCTGACGGCTGCCTTCTATCTGGTTCGTGACGGACAGATGAAGGGCGAGCACATTCATCTGCTTGAAAAGCTCGAGCTTGCCGGCGGCAGCTGCGACGGTTACAGGGATGTCACAAAGGGCTTCTTCATGAGAGGCGGCCGTGAAATGGACAACCACTTTGAGGTAATGTGGGATACATTCCGCGACGTGCCGTCCATCGAGACTCCCGGCGTCTCGGTGCTCGACGAGTACTATTGGCTCAACAAGCACGACCCGAACTATTCTCTCTGCCGCGCCACTGTGAACCGCGGCGAGGACGCTCACACCGACAAAAAGTTTGAGCTCGACAAGGATTCCGCCATGGCGCTCTCGAAGCTGTTCCTGACGCCCGAAAAGGATCTTGAGGACAAAAAGATTTCCGACGTTTTGCCGGACTCTTTCTGGGGCACCAATTTCTGGCTCTATTGGCAGACGATGTTCGCATTCCAGCGCTGGTCAAGCGCATTGGAGATGAAGCGCTACCTCTGCCGCTATGTCCATCACATCGATGGACTGCCCGATTTCAGCGCTCTGCGTTTCACAAAGTACAATCAGTATGAGAGCATGATTTTGCCGCTCGTAAAATATCTCGAGGCTCACGGCGTGCGCATTGAGTACGGCATGGACGTCAAGAACGTTATCATCGAAAACGAGGGCGACAAAAAGGTTGCAAAGAAAATAGTTTATGTCAAGGACGGCAGGGAGCAGTCCATAGACCTCGTTGAGGATGACCTTGTGTTCATCACCAACGGCTGCTGCACCGACACCTCTTGCTACGGCGATCAGACCCATGCGCCCGACCTGTCCGAGGTCAAGAACGGCTGCGGCGAATCGTGGGATATGTGGAAGGCCATCGCCGCGCAGGCAAAGAACGGCGAATACGGAGATCCCGACAACTTCTGCAGCGACGTTGAAGCCACCAACTGGATGAGTGCAACAGTCGCCACCTCGGACGAGAAAATCATCAAATATATCATGAACGTCTGCAAGCGCGATCCCCGCGCCGGCAAGGTAACTACGGGCGGCATAGTGACCGTCAAGGACAGCACCGACAACTGGTATCTCTCCTGGACAATAAACCGCCAGCCCCAGTTCAAGTCTCAGGACAGGAACACGGTTCTTGTATGGCTCTACTCCCTCAACACAAACAAAGAGGGCAACTATGTCAAGAAAGCCATGCGTGACTGCACGGGCGAGGAGGTCTGCCGCGAGTGGCTGTATCATATCGGCGTGCCGACCGAGGAAATAGACGCCCTGGCGCATGATTCCTGCAACACAACCACTTGCTTCATGCCCTATATCAACGCTTTCTTCCAGCCGAGAAAGGAATCCGACCGCCCGAAGGTCGTGCCCGACGGAGCCGTAAACTTTGCGTTCATCGGCCAGTTCGCCGAGACTCCCCGCGACACCATCTTCACCACCGAGTATTCAATGCGTACCGGCATGGAATCGGTCTATACCCTGCTCGACATTGACCGCGGCGTACCGGAGGTTTGGGGCAGCAAGTACGATGTGCGCGAGCTTCTGCGTGCGTGCTATTACGCCATAGACAAAAAGCCCATAAGCGAAGTTAAGCTCTCCTTCGCCGAAAAGGAGCTGCTCAAGGTCGTTTTGAAAAAGACCAAAGGCACCGACATCGAGCTTCTGCTCAAAGAGAGCGGCCTTATTGAGTAATCAGCCCGCTCGCGGCTGCCAGGATAAATTCGGAGCCGCTCGGCGGTAAATCAGCCTGAAAAGCAAAAACAAGCAACGTCCCCCCTCGATAATATACGTTACCGAGGGAGAGCGTTGCTTTACAAATGTATAATTAAGAGATAGGGGTTTTCTGTATTTATGTCTTATAGCTTCACTCCGCATTCGGAGCAGAAGGCGCTGTCGGCGGTGATTTCGACGCCGCAGTTCGGGCATTTTTGTCCGAGCTTTGCTCCGCAGCGGTTGCAGAACTTCGAGCCGGGGGTAAGCTGCGCCTTGCAGCTCTGGCACAGCGTCATTCCGGCCGCCACGGTCTGACCTGCGCCGGACACCACCACCGGCTGTCCGCCGGTCATAATGGTGTTCTCTATAACCTGAAACACTTCGGAGGGAAGCTTTTTCTGCTTGTACGCGCCCATTCCGGCGGTTATTGCCAGCGGCCACGCCACAAACAGGCCTATCGCTCCGGCGCCTATTTTATCGGACCACTGCCCCTCGCCTATGCTGACATTCAGCTGATCTCCCGCAACCGCCATCTGAACGGTAACAGCAAGACGCATTCCCGTGAGCGTCTTCCAGCCGTCCTTTGGCTGACTCGCCTGCATAACATAGCCGTCCGTGGTCTGAGAGCTCTGGACGTCCATACCCTTCTCGGTACGGAAAAAGCCCTCGAGGCGGGTGACTATATCCTGCACCTGCGTGCCGTTCAGCATGAATACTCTTGTCTCGTTCATTTCATTTCCTCCGTTCGTCTGAAGTCGTTTTGTTATCTATTCTTCTGCATGAATATCCCATTCATCACAAGCTCGTTTTCCAGATACTGCGAGATGTTGTCGGCAACGGCGGTTATGGCCCGCTGCACGCCGGATGCGGAAAGCCCCTCGCACGGTTGAAGCATTGTTACGGACAGCTCCGTCCCGTGCTCTTGCTCGGTTACGCAGATTGAAAAACGGCTTAAATTCCCGTACACCGACATATTCGATATGACGGTTGAAGCATCCGTTTTTTCATACCCGGCGCCGTTTTTATCGAGCACCTCGTATATCGCAAGAATGACATATTGCCGATTGTACGGAAGCGTCCTTTTTGTCTCTTTACCGTCCCGCAAAACGGAATGCTGCGGCATATCCACCGTCCGCCGCCCCCTTTCAACGTTTATCGCAGCACGCTTTTATGCTATTGCTTTTCAATGTAGCCGCTCACGGCCTTGGCATACATACTGTCGTCCGTTACGGGCTGATAGCGTTTGCCGTCATAGTCGTCCGTGAACCCGTTTGTCGCCTTATATATCCTGCCCGTCTCGGTATCGTACACACGCTCATAGCCTAAAGTGGCGTCGCTCTGCTTTTGGCTCATAATATCCTGACTTATGTTGCGGCTCTCCCACGAGGACATAAAGCCGTCCATCGTCTGATTGAAGTTTTGGCTTATCTGCTTTGCGAGCGCCACCTTCTCATTGCTCGCCTGGTTAGCGGCATTGACAAAGCTGTCAGAATACTTGAGTGTTTTAAAGCAGTCGGTAAGCACGCCTTCCCACTCTATAAATGTATCTTTGGCTGCGGTAACGGCGACGATATTGTAGACCATATAGTATCCGCCGTCTGCCGACTCCATCATGTAGCCGTTCATTCGTCCCGTCCAAATCTGAACCGCGCCGAAATCCACTACCGAGGCGGAAAACATTCCCTCGCCCTCTTTGCCGTTATCTTTAAAGGTGGCGCGCAGCAATTCATCGCCCATAGCATAGGCTTTCATCCCGTTTGACGATGCATAGCGCTCGGTCACGGTGAAGTTTTCAAAGCGAGGAAATACGTATCCCGAATATGACGGCTCAGCCTTCGATATAAAATCGGCATACTGCGGAAAAATTTTGAAAAAGCCTTCGGTAGACGGTTTTTTCAGCACAGGCGCCTTTGCAAAAATTAAATTCTGTTTGCTGCCTGCGTTATAACTGTATTGCCACGCCGCCTTACCCTCCTCACAGTGCAGAAGCGGCTCCGCCTTCAGCAGTATAAACATCTGATTGAGCGGCTCCGCAGGGTCGTACACGCGGATACTGTGGTAGATATTTATTCCGCCCGTCGATACCGTCCACCCCTTGGGGATAGTTATGCTGAAATCGGCGGTTTCGTATTTTTCGGTCTGCACGGCCGCTGCCGCCGTCTGCGTTATTTTGACACCGTGCTCCGTCCGATCTGTCTTGGTGCCGTCGCCGTCCTCGGCGGGCTTGCTGCCGCAGGCGACAAAGAGCAGCAGCATAAGAGCCGCAAGCAAGAGTGCCGCAAATCTTTTTGCTTTCACGGTATCCTCTCCTTTTTGTTGCCCGTCGCTTAAACAAACGCAGCGAGCATAAATTTCATTTTGCTTTTGCGGCCTTTCGCGCCGCACCCGTTTTACCCTGCTTTAATTTTATACAGGCAGGGGCTTTTTGTATATAAGGGAAGTCCGCCAATCTGCAAAAATCGCGTGGCGGACTTCCGCCATTCTCCGAAAAGCGCCGAAAACCGCACCTTTTACCCATAAGAAATCAAAAAAAGACCTCCCGCCGAAGCGAGAGGCAAACCTGCTGTTTTTATGCGTTGTTGTAAAGCGTGACAAGTCCGATGCGGGATCTCGCGCCGGTTTTTTCATATATTGCGGAGACATACCGCTCCAGGGTTCGCCTCGACACATAGAGATTGTCGGCTATCGTTTGCAGTCCGTCCTCGGTATTCACCAGCAATCCGAACACCTCGGCTTCTCGCGGAGTCAGCGAGAACTGCTTGGCGAGCTTTTGCAGCCTTTCGCCGTCGCTCAGCTTATCGGCCGCCTCTGCTTCGAGCCCGTCAAAGAAGGCTTTTCGCTTATTCATATAGGCAAATGCAGCGACGCTCGCGAGCACGAACAAAAGCAGCTCGATCGTTATTATGGCGATATTGTTGCCCGAATTCAAAAGTGCAAGCGAGCCGCCCGAAATCAACACGGCGACAAGATTGTTGACGGCTCTGCCGAGCCCCGCCCACAGCTCCGGCGTTTCAGTATATCGGGCGATCTCCATAAAGGAAACCGTGAAGAAAACGGCGAAGAAGCCCGCGGCCAGATAAAATATGACGAGCCCTACCGTAAAAGACCCGGCAAACTGAAGAATGACGAGGCAGGTAGTTGACAGAACGGTGATGCAGTACATAACTATGCTCATGTATTTTCTGCTTGCCGTGTCAAACAAAAAGCCCGCCAAAAGCCCGCTGAGGGCGAGCAGGACTCGCGGCCACTGCCCGATATTCGCCTCTCCGCTTGCGTGGATGAGGGTGACGGCATTATCAAGCGTGCTGAAAATGCAGGTCATGAGTGCGACGAAAAAGACAAGAATCACGCTGATTTTTAAGCTTTCCCTGCCGTTGCCGCCGTCGGGCTCGCTCTTTGAAAGCGCCGGGACAACGCTGTTTTTTTCCGCGCGTATCAGCATAAGCGCCAAAAGCATTATAAACACCGAAAGTATCGCGGCTTCGGCAATGTCTATATGAACAAGATTGCTGTTCGCAATCTGGAGCATTGTGCCGAGCATATAGGAGATACCCGTAAGCCGCGCAATATGCGTATTGTCCTCCAACAGGCAAAGGGATTTATAGAACACGGCGCTTCCGAACACGCCGAGAATCAAAAACAGCAGAAGGCCGGCAATCAGCGTAAGCGTATAAGAGCCGCTGCGGCACATCAGAAAAAGGCAGGCATTGGAGATAACGGCTGCGCAAACCGAAACGGAAGTTTGTGCATTCCCTTTGCAGAATCGGCATAAAAGAGGATACAGAACAAAGCCGACCGCGCTGACGCCGAGCGCATAATTTTGAGCCGCCACCGAACGGTGCCCCGAAACGATGCGGGAAATCATGTTGACAAACAAAAACTCCGCGCCCAAGAACACAAAGGTGAAAAGGCTCATCAGAACTATTACTTTCAGATACGGAACTCTGTTTTCCCTGTTAAATGCATCGCTCTGCTTTATTTTTTTTAAGATGCCGTCCATAATAAAATCCTCTTATCGGTTATCGGGCGCAAACGCTGCGTACGGTTTTTCGTTACAAATCTAATATATTATTTAACTTTAAATTTGTCAAGACAGTCCGTATAATAACGCCGTTTCTATTTCGGAGTCGCGGCACGGAACACTCAAAAGCTTATCGAGCGCAGCCTGCGAGTCGTTCAAATACCAATTACAGAAGCAAACCGCCTCCTTCGGTGCATTCATTTACCAAAGAAGGCGTAACTTTGCAAATATACAAGTCACCCACGCTGTTAAGCGGCGCGGTTTCCCGACTCAGTTCTCATTATTCGAAGGTCATCAGCTTCCAGCTTCCGGACTCCTTGACAAGTAAAATCAATTTTGAAACGGATTTCGAATCCGAGCCGTGTTTTATAGTGACCTCGAGATTAATATTCATTATCTTTTTAACCGAATTAACGTCCTGCTCGGTGGCCAGACCTCCGTATACGAAATCCTCCATTAAGTCGGTTACCTAGCTGTCGGAGAATTCGGCGGTCTTGGTGATTTTATATTTTACCGAGCATTCCGAGGGATCTACCCCGTCAAAATCCTCCTCCATGCGGAACTTGTATTTATACGCCAGGCTGTCCTTGTAATCCTGATTTTTAAAGAAAGAGCAGCTCATATCGACCAGCGCGTCCACGTCCGCTTTTTTATAGGCGTTCATGGCTTTTCTGACTGCGCCGCGATAACCGACAAAAGAGGTTGTCACGCCTACCGCAATCGCAAAAACGAGTATTGCCGCAACGATTGCAATGACGTCTTTGATGATTTTTTGTTTTTCGGCTTGCTTTTTGAAGCCCCGCCGACGGAAGCCTTGCCGGGCGTGCCGTCGGGCGTCTTTCCGCAATTTGCGCACACCGCAGCGTCGTCTCTCATTTGAGCTCCGCAAAAACTACATAATTTCCCATAAACAATCGCTCCTTTATCTTAAATACAAAATGCGCTTTGAACATCATTGTGGAATTACACTGCTCTCAAACTGTATAGGAGGGTAGAACGATGATTCAAGGTTTGAGACCCCTATGGAATTACACTGCTCTCAAACGAACAAAAAGGCTTTTGCGAGTTCAGCGTAGTTTGAGACCCCTATGGAATTACACTGCTCTCAAACGAGAAGATGGGTTTATCGCGTTCGAGGACAGTTTGAGACCCCTATGGAATTACACTGCTCTCAAACGAGTACCTGAGAAAGGCGGCCTCTGCCGGAGTTTGAGACCCCTATGGAATTACACTGCTCTCAAACATTTACGGAACATATATGATTACTTGCAAGGTTTGAGACCCCTATGGAATTACACTGCTCTCAAACGCAATCGTACTCATATTCGCAGCCAAGACAGTTTGAGACCCCTATGGAATTACACTGCTCTCAAACTGCGAGACCAAAGAAGTTAAATCCGCTTTAGTTTGAGACCCCTATGGAATTACACTGCTCTCAAACGCTTGTCGTCTTTTTCAAAAGTCATTTCGCGTTTGAGACCCCTATGGAATTACACTGCTCTCAAACGGTTTACCGCACAGCAAATGGCTGATTATCGTTTGAGACCCCTATGGAATTACACTGCTCTCAAACGATGCCCCTGTTCGTGGTGTTAAGCTCCAGTTTGAGACCCCTATGGAATTACACTGCTCTCAAACGTTGGTCTGAATCAAGGCGCGTGTTGTTTCGTTTGAGACCCCTATGGAATTACACTGCTCTCAAACCTTCTAATTAAGTTTACTTGCTATGACGAAGTTTGAGACCCCTATGGAATTACACTGCTCTCAAACGCGTCTATCCGCAAGTTTAAATTTGTTCCGTGTTTGAGACCCCTATGGAATTACACTGCTCTCAAACAAGCATCTGCTGTGCCATAGCCGTAAAACGTTTGAGACCCCTATGGAATTACACTGCTCTCAAACCCTGAAGAAGCCAACGAAAAGCAGGACGCAGTTTGAGACCCCTATGGAATTACACTGCTCTCAAACCACTATGTATCTGTTTATCGTTGCCTTTTTGTTTGAGACCCCTATGGAATTACACTGCTCTCAAACGAAAAGTCCTTTGTATGTTGATATGAGATTGTTTGAGACCCCTATGGAATTACACTGCTCTCAAACAATACAAAGTACAGAAGAGGACGTAATAAGTTTGAGACCCCTATGGAATTACACTGCTCTCAAACTCCACTTCAAGCTTTTTTCTGTATGCGTCAGTTTGAGACCCCTATGGAATTACACTGCTCTCAAACATGGTTGTGGAATCGGGGTTCACGCGGATTGTTTGAGACCCCTATGGAATTACACTGCTCTCAAACCAAGCTTACTTTCTTTCTCCTTATTATAAAGTTTGAGACCCCTATGGAATTACACTGCTCTCAAACTTCTTTGGTGGTGTTTCTGTTGTTGAGTGAGTTTGAGACCCCTATGGAATTACACTGCTCTCAAACAGCGCCGACAGCGAAAATAGCTATACCGATGTTTGAGACCCCTATGGAATTACACTGCTCTCAAACGAACCAGATTACAATTATGGAATCAGCGTCGTTTGAGACCCCTATGGAATTACACTGCTCTCAAACTAGACTGGTCAATCTTATCGCCGAACTTATGTTTGAGACCCCTATGGAATTACACTGCTCTCAAACTCTACACTATTCCCGATATCCCGCCCTCGTGTTTGAGACCCCTATGGAATTACACTGCTCTCAAACCTCAAATCTCAAATTCGGAATCAAAATCCCGAAAACAACCTGCAATTGTCTGAGATGAGGTTAAAAGGGGTCGCAAAACGCTCAGCAGATAAGGCACAGATCGCTGTCTACAACCAGTCGCTTTTCGCACGAAAGCCTCTCGTGCTCAAAGCTCTCTATCATCAAAAGATGATAGCCGTGCGAAATCGCGGTTTTTATAAACAGCTCTGCGTCCTTATCGGATATATAGCAACGGAGATTAACCGTTACAAACATTTTGGGGCCGATAAATTCCGTGACCAGCTCGAAATAATCAATGATTTTTTCCGCAAGTCCGCTCTGCGCGCTGCGCACTTCAACTCCGGCGGCTTTAATGAACGAGCCTATGCTCACTTTTGTGAAATCGATATCGCACATATAGTCAAACGCCAGATTGTTGAGAAGCGTCTCCATACGCCCGACGGTCTCAACCGTAGCGGAATAGAACTCATCCGAAACGGCTTTCAGCTCAAGGTCGGCAACGATTTTTGAATTTATCGCCTTTGAATTCAAATCGAAAGGAATAAATCTGTCCAAAAGCTCGAGCTTTTTGGCTATGTTCAAAAGCTTGCTGTTTTCCGAGAGCACCGCCTTTCCGTCAAGGCCGGAGAGCTGATCGGTGATATCCTGAAGCAGGCTGCGGAAAAGAACCGGGTTTTCTATTATCAGCGTATTAATTTTATCACATTCCGTATCAAAAATAAAGTCTATTTCGGGAAAAACAAATTTCAAAGTATCACCAGCCGTTCCTCCGAGTCTATGATATCGGAGTGATATTCGCCGACAACGAACTCCATCTTTGAAAACTGCTTTTCCGTCACGGTGAGCGTCTGGACTATTCCCTTTTCCGGCTTATTTTTACGGATAAGGTTTTTGACGGAGTTTTCAACAGACGGGGTCGTCATCAGCTTGGTATAAACAGACTCCTGCATCATGATAAAGCCGTCCTTGATAAGAGCCTTGCGGAAGTGGCGGTATGCCCGTTTATCCTCGTTTGTTTCGGTCGGAAGATCAAAAAATACTATTATCCTCATAAATCTAAAGCTGCTCATATGTCAACAATATAGTCGCTCTCCGCGTCGATGAGATAGTTTTTTATCTGCGAAGCGTCGCCGTCGTTTATCGCCTCAAAGACGCTGCGCGTATAAATTTTTATCGCATCGGATACGCTGCGGTATGTGCTGTCGATTCTAACCCTTTGCTCCAACATATGCCACATGGCGTGCTTTTCGTCCTTGTCGAAAGTCTCGGGCCTGAGCTCAAACACAAAGCGGTCGACTATTATGCGAAACGGCTCCATCAAATCACAGCTCAAATTAAAATGATTGAACATATTGTTGTGAAAAATTCCGAGCTGAGTCAGATATCCGTTGGCGCTGACCTCGCGGTTAAAGGAGGAGAGTATGAGACTGTAACCGTAGTTCAGCGCCGCGTTCACTGCATTGTCCGCGCTTCGGGTGAAATCCATGCCGAAAAGCGCATTGAAATAGACCTTCGCCGCATGGCCCTCTCGGTTGCTTGCGTCGAGCAATTCGACATTGCCTATATACGTCGTGATAAGATCCGCCTCTTTGTCCTTGCCGAGCTCATAGAGGAACTCCGCCTGTTTTCTTATCTTCTCCGTGATTATCTCGCGCCATATCACGGCCTTTATCTCGTCGCTCCATGTTATCTGCGTGCGAATCTTCGCCGCGCTGTCATGGCTGCCGTGATGCGCGACAAGCTCCGCCGTCGGACTTCGCTTCGAGTCGCAGAATATGACCTTCACTTTCTTTTCGATAAGAGCCTCTATCAGGCAGCCCGTCAGAGAAACGGCGGGGTTCTCAATAACAAGAATCGCTATTTCATCTATGACTACGCGCTTTGTCTCCTCCCCGCGCACAACCATAAGCCCCATTTTATAATCGAGCTTCGCCTGCCCGGATATTATAACCGTTCTCCAGCTCATAGCAAATCAAGGAGGTTGCACGAACGCTTTTCCCAAAGCCCGGATGCCGAGGAATCGATTATGCGAACATCTTTGTATCTCTTTTTCCAGTTGGACACCGTTGAGCTGAAATTAACTGTTGCCGCAGACTTAGGGGTACCATCTACCTCGCTCAAATCACATCCGCTTGATATTCTGCCGAATACCTGATGTATATTGAGAAGAGTTTGCACCTGTTTTTTTATACCGAGGGCGATAAATTTATCTCTTCCTTTTTTCAATAGCTCTGTCGGACAATTCACGCGCTTTGAGAATATTGAATTTTCGAGCTTGTCGATATAGAGATCGTAGAGCTCCAGATTCTTTTCTGCGGAGATTTTGTCATATTTTTCATCATAGATATAATTGGGATTTTTGGAGTTCTTCTTGTTGAATTCCTCAAGCTTTTTCAGATAGAACGCCCAATCTTTGCTTGCCGCAAACTGTGTAAGAGTTTGTGTTATAAGCTTGGTTCCGCCGCCTGCGCCTCCGGTTATACACACTCTGAATCCGTCAAGCGACAGCACAGTGTTTACCTTCCACGGTCTCATACCGAGCGGGAACGAAACCTCATCAACGGTCTTTTTGAGAATGCGTCCCAATCTGTCGAAGGTATACTCTTTGGCAAAAGCCGCGTCCTCAAGGAATTTTTTACCGTAAAGCAATTCTACGGGCATTATGATTATATCCGTTTTTTTGCCTACCCTGTATCTGACAGGAATGAAGAACATCGAACCCGCCTTGTTGTAGCCGCCGTATTTTTCGGTCGGCAAGCCTTTTTTCAGCGGCGTCAGCCCTTCTTTTGCCGATATGGGGTTTTGGTCAAAAAGCCCGCCGTTTTTAAAGGTTGCAAACTTCGTGATATGCGCGTTATTCTTAGCGGCAGTCGCCTTTACCTTTTCGAGCATATGCGCGCCGTCCCAGACCGTTTGTCCTCCGCAGATGACCGGGTGGGTGAATATGGTTTTTGCTTTCATGCTGTAGTCGGAATTCACATTAAACCATCTGCGCGTAAACTTCATGTGATACACATTTCCGACCACGATATTGAGATATGCGTCAACCGCGTGGTGCAAATCGTTGAACAGCCTCGATTTGTAAATTTCAAACTCCTTGCGAAAATCCGAAACCGGTCCCGCTTTTGAATACACTATCTCCGTATCGGGATAGAATTCATTGAGCAGCGTCGCAACCGCTTTTGTGGACTGCGAGGTTTCGGTCAGCTGGCGGTTAATAAAGCTATACTTCTCCTCTTCCGTGAACGGGGTCGTGCGGGTAAGTCGCTTGAATTTTTCTTCGCTTATCAATCCGTGAGCCTTGTAGGACTCCCAGATGCCGTGCATATTTTTACGTATATCGCTGTTTATCGGATACACATTGCCCTTTGCGCCGTTGGCCTCGCTGAGAACAAGTACCTTGTTGTTGATTATGCTGTCATCCTTGACGAAGCACTGCGGATAGATATGATCGATATCATAGAGCTTAGTTCCAAGCGCCTCCAGCTTTATCGGCTGATTCGTATACATACATCTGCCAAGCTGCATATAGTAGAGGAAAAGCTTTTCGCTTTGCAGCTTTGTGTTAGCCGCTTCGCCCATCGCCTCGAGCTGCTCCTGAAGCAGACGCACATCCTCGCTGCCGCACTTTTTATAGAGCTCGAGAATTTGCTCTTTTCTCGATGTAGTCCGCTCGCCTTTTTTCTTGCCGGAGGCGTCTCTCGTCGTCTCGACAAATATTTTTTCCGGCTCTCCGAACGCTTTTACAACATCTTTGATTATGTCAAGCGTTCTGTGTATCGGTCTGCGCACCGCATCGGAAACATACATATCGTCAAGACGGCTGTCCAGGGTCTGCGGATGCTCAGAATAGTAGTCGTCCCTGATTGTTTTGAGCTCGTCCTTAAAGGTGAACCTGTCGGCGTCCGCCACAATTTCCATAAGGTTATACTGCGTCTCCCAAAGGGCTGAGATAACCGTCATCACTTCGCCGGTCTCTTTTCTGACGCCCTCCACGCCGGAGAGGAATCTGCGCGAAAGTCTGCCGAAATCATGTATTCTCAGCGAACAGATATATTTGCGGTCGGCATCGTTCACGTTGGGATATTCGCGCTTCAGCCATGCGGCAAGCCTCGTTTTATCCTCGGAGTATGATGCTCTTTCAATTATCCTTTCAACATCCTGCTCCGACAAAATGCGGGATTCAATCAGCCTTTTGAAGGATATCTGCGGTGCGAGATTCGAGTTGATGTTGATATCGACTCCCGTCACGGTGTTCTCTTTGCCCTTTTCGACATAGCCGTTGGCAACAAGATATGATATGAGCTGTTTGCGCGTGACCTTTCTTCTGCACATAAAGACATTATTATATATTTCCTGCTTTAGCTCGACGGATATCCTCTTTTCGTTTATGCACAGGTTGTTTATCTCGTTGAGCACGGAAAATTTGTGATAGAGCAGCGAATCCTTCGGCAGAACCGGCTCTCCCGGAATATATGTGCAGGTATTCGTCAGCTGCTCAATAAAATTCTGCTCGCTGGCATCGAGATCAACCATCTTTTCGAAGTTCCATGGATATATTTTCCCGCTCTTTCTCGCAAGCCACGCCCTGGGCGAATTTGAATTGAGCGGCCCCACAAAATACGGCACGCGGAAAGAAAAGACAGAGCTTATTTTATCCGCGACGCTCAAGCCGTCCTCATCGGTCTCGTTAAGAAACGGAAGATACTGCGCCGCATTTTTCAAAATCGCATCAAGCTCATAGGCGTAGAGCTGCTGAGGAATGACACGGTTGTCGCCGTCTTTTTGCTTGGGCATGAAAGTCCGATCCTCGAGGCGCGTTATCATATCGTCGAAGTTCTGCTTGTCCGAAGCGTCGGGAGATATATTTTTAACTATACCGAGAATGTATTTCGAGAACGCCTCCTTATCCTTTCTCTTTAAATTTGAACCGGAAACCTCATCTGTGTGATAAGCATATGCAACGTAGTTGTCCTTGTCGGCAGCACGAAAAACCTCGCTGTATTTTTCGGGTCTGTATTTTGCTATAACGTCTTTGAGGAAGCGAAGATCCTTCCTGTGCTGCTCATAAACCGCAGCCTTTGCCTCCGATATACACGAATAGTTCCCCAGAATATCCGCAAGCACGGTCCAGTCGTAAACCGCTCGCATAGCCGCAATAAGCTCGTAATCATCCCCGAGCTCCGTCGAAAGGTTGATGAATTTTTCATCGTCCATGTCGAGCGTTATCCCCTCGAGATTCTCATAGTCGCTGTTTTGGAACAAATCCTTGGGCCGCACCTTGCTGCCGGCAAAAAGACCGATTATCGCCGCGCGGCTGAACGGGAAGTCCTCAGTTGCCTCGCTTGAGGGCTTTTTCCCGCCGTAAAGCAAGTCTGTCAGCTCCTTCTTTTTATCTGTTACCCTTATTTTCTTTTTCAGGATATTGCCGAGCTCTTTTTCGTCGCATTCATTCCACGGCACATCATATCCGTTATCGGTAAAAAATGAAATGAACGACTTATATACCAGATTGAAATCCCTGAAGGAATCCATATTATCCTTGCTTATATTGCTCAGAAAATGCCCGCGGTGCGCAACGAGCCACGCACACGCAAGATAGACAAGTCTCACATCGTGCGGCGCGGGATTTTTCATAAGCTCGAAAATCAGATGATGTATCGTCGGGTATTCCGCATAATACTCCCTGTCCGTGTAGTCGGGGTCGTTGAAGATACTGTACGCATCGCCTGCGTCCTCGCGGAAAAGAGCCGACTCCTGCTGTCGGATGTAGAACCGCCCGTCTACCTTCGCTATCTCTTCGGCAAACAGCTCGCGCACGAGCTGAACCCTTTGCTTGCGGCGCTCGAGTCTGCGTCTCGCGGTACGGTAACCTCTCCTTTCGGCTTTTGACGCCGGCGCATCAAAGAGAGTAGCTCCCCATGCGGGCTCGCCGTGAAGCTTCAGGAGATTATACTCCTCATCGGTCACCGCATAGCCCACGGAATCGGAGCCGATGTCAAGGCCGAGATAGTATTTTTTATTTTTCATATTGACAACCGCCTTTCGCTGTGATAATATAGCATTGTAGTTTTGTAGACCCCTATGGAATTACGCTGTTGAGTTCAAATAAAAGTTTACTCAAACCGTCGGCTTTGACCGACTGCACAGTGTGTGCGCAGAGGACTTCTCAAGTGAAGTCCTTTATTTTTTTGCCCTTTTTATTCAAAATTTTTGCCGCCGTTTTTGTCCCATAATGTCATATTCAGTATATCAGATGCTATTATTAAAAGCAATAAATTATTAAAATCAAAAAATCAGTGTCCGATAAAACACCCCGCAGATTTTGTTTTGTAATCTGCGGGGTTAATTTGCGGCGATTGCCTTTAGCATAGTATTATCGGCTCTCGCGGTTTTTTATCTTTGCGCCGTCAAATTCATAAACCTCGTCGCAGAGGGTCGAGATATCGCCCTCGTTATGCGAGACTATGAGCATAGTTTTTCCGCTCGCTTTAAAGCTCAGGAACAGCTTTCGCATCTCCTCGACTGCGTCCTTGTCGAGCGCGTTCATCGGCTCGTCGAGAATCAATAATTGCTGATTTTCCATTATCGTCTGCGCTATGCCGAGGCGCTGTTTCATGCCAAGCGAATATTTGCCGACACGCAGCTTTGACGACGGGTCAAGACCGACTGTTTTCATGGCGGACTCTATCTGCTCTTTGCCGATCTTGCCGCGTATCGAAGCGAGGTATTCAAGATTTTTCATGCCGCTGTAATTGGGCAGAAAGCCGGGCGCTTCGATTATAATTCCCGTGTTCTCCGGGAAATCCGCGTCCTTGCCTATCACCTTGCCGTTGACGGTGACCGTGCCGCTGTCGGGCTTCATGAATCCGCAAATGAGCTTTAAAAGTACAGTCTTGCCGCTGCCGTTGTCACCGACGATGCCATATATCCTGCCCTCTTGCAACCGCATATTGACATCTTCGAGAACCGTTTTTCCTTTGAAGCTTTTTGTCAGCTTATCTATAACTATAACATCAGTCAAAATAATGTCCTCCTTTCAAAGCCCTTCTCTTCACTGCGCCGGAGCAGAAAAAGACAAGGATCATCACCGCCGCGTCTGCAAAGAGTACCGCCGCAGCCGTTTTGGCATCGGTCAGCTGTTTTGCCATGCCGTATGCGCCGAGCATGGCGAAGCTGAAGCCTTTCAGCTTCCCGCATATGAGCCCCGTTGTGCCGACAGCCGCGATTACAATCGCCGCCGCAGGCTTCTGCCCGAGAAGAAAACGCAGAAGGCACAGCACGCACATTGCCGCACCGAGCGCGAGCGGATATGCCGCCATGCGCATAAGCTCAAAGGCGGAAAGCGTTCCGACTTTTTCCGCTGCTGCTGCGAAGACGGCTATGCCGATAAGGCAATAGAGCACGCACCAGAGAAGCGCGGACGAAACGGTTTTTATCCACCATTTGAAAAAGCCCTTCGAGCGCGGCAGGACGAAATACGGCATCGCCTCGGAATCGGAAACCGAGCCCGCCATACCGAGAAAGAGTCCCGCAAAAAATGTTCCGAAATAGCGGAAGAAGCCGAAGAGATCAAACTGTCCGCTGTGTTCAACGCCGCCGACGGCTTCGGTGAAAACAGAGAAAAATGTTTCCCGCTCGCCGCCGAAAGACGAGAGCACGCAGACCGTCCATATGAGCAGAGACACAGCGAGATACGGCAGCATATTGAAAAGCCGATGCCGCAATCCCGCAAAAAAAGTTATCTTCATATTCGAGTCCCCACTGTTATTTTGAGATCGACATGCCGAACAGCGCGAAGAACACACGCGACAATAATCGCCGCGAGCAGGCAGAAATACGCGCACGAAAAGCCGACCGACGGCAGACCGGCATCTTCCGAGAAGCCGTGATTCGAAAATACGGAGATAAAAAACGGTAGGTACTTAAACCTAATCAGATATGAAATGATATGCTGAGCCGAGAGCACGGCAAAGCCCAGCACGCGGCTGCCGCTTAAATTTATCAAAAACAGAAGCGAGCCGCAGAAAAAGCCGTAGCCGAGATTCAGCACCAAGGCATATGCCGCCGCGAGATACGGCGTAACAGCCGGTATAAAAAGCTTCGGATCGACTGTGATATGATAAGACGAAGCCGCCGCATCGCGCATGACGAGCTCATAAAACGGCGCGCTCCACACATTGCCCGCAAAGGCGTTGGGCGAGAAGAATAGCACGGTCACCGCGAGCGAAAATATGTAATACACGGCGCAGGAGAGCAGGATATACATGAGCTTTCCGACTACCCACTGCACCCGCGAACAGCGCACGAGCGAATACATCGCGCTCTGCTCGGTAAAAGGCGCATCGGCAAACAGGAGCATAAGCCCGAGGAACATCAATGTCGCGATATGGAGCGTTGAGCTGTTATATATAAACGGCTCGAATATGTTAAGCGGATCTCCGCTCGCCCGGGCGAACTGCATAAGATTCACGGAATCGAGCAGCGAAGCGGCGGCGCAGACGAGAAAAGCCGTAACAGTCCGCGCGCTGCCGAGCCATGTGCCGAACTGCCAGCGCATCACAGAGAGACACTGTTTCATTGCAGCAGCCTCCTTCGCGCAAAGAAGATGAACGCCGCGCAGCCGAGCACCAAGAGCACCGCCTGATACAAAAACAGAAAGCCGAACGACGGCAAAATATCGGGCAGGATGGTGTTGGTCGGGCTGAATTTTTCTTTTTGCAGCGCGCTCGCGACGAGGTGCATCAGGAAGAACAGCACGAACGGACCGCAGAGAGCCACATATCTGTTGGGCACAGCGGCGGACAGAGCCGTGCCGATAACTCCCCACACGACGCCAAAGAGGAACGCGAGCAGGATTATCACTCCGACCAAGCCGAGCCCGCCGGCGACGTTTTCAAACGGCTGCAATATACTTCCGTCAAGCGGAGTTTTCGAGTGTCCGTTCGGGACATACGGGTCGCAGAAAATGAGCATTATCAGCGCAAACACCGCAAGCGGCAGAGCGTTTGCCGCGCCGCCGCAGACAGCGTTTGAAAAAAGTCTTGAGAACATATATTTTCTGCGGCTCTTCGAGCGCACGAGCATAAAGCGCAGGTATCCGCTGTTATACTCATCGCAAAAGCGGAACACGCCGGGCATGACGGTTATTATCGGCGTAAAGATAAGATATCCGCCGAGTGCGAGTGACGAGAAGAAGAAATTGATATAATCCGCCTTGTTGTCCCACCGCGCAAAATATAGAAAATACTGATACTGCGGCTCGACAAGCAGAACGAGCCCGAGCAACAGTGATATCAACATTCCGGTTGAAAAGAGCTGACTTTTAACATCCTTTCTGAGCATAGGATCACCCCGCTCAGGGCTTTATGATCGTTGCGGGATCGACGCTTACGCCATCCTTTGTGGCTGAAATGTTCAGGTGGGGGCCGGTTCCGTATTTGCCGATAAAGCCCATGTCATCTCCGCGGGAGACATATTCGCCCTGTTTTACGGAGAACTTGGCCGCGCTGTATTCGATGACATAGCCGTTGTCGCAGGTCAGCACGGCGCAGGGGCTGTCGTATTCGTTTGTATAAAGCTTCGTTATTCTTCCGCTTGCGCAGGCAACGACCTTTGCGCCGAAATCGGCCTTGATGCTTATGCGCTTATACTGAGTGCTGTACGGAGAGGAAAGCTGTGTATAGCCGGGCACGGGCCAGATGAATCCGGCGGCGCTGACATTTACATGGTTATTTTTGCCCTTTGTTGTCTTTTCGGTCGGCGCGGCGGTGCCTGCTTCTTTTGTAGTGTTTGCTTCCTCTGCGGCGGTTTCCGGTGCGCCGCTTTCGGGAGCAATATCCTTCGCCGTGGTGTTCTCCCCAGTCTCTGCCTGCGCCCCTATTCCGGCCTGGTCGGCAGTTGTGCTCGGGTCTGTTTCGGGTTTGCCGCTGCAGGAACAGAGTCCCAGCATGAGTGCGATTGCGGCAGCGAGCGATACGAATCCTTTTGTGCGTTTCAACATTTTGTTTTCCTCCTTTTGGTTACTCGTATCTATTCGTAACGGCGTAAAATTCACCGGTTACGGCATTGATTATAATATCATTTTCATATTCGCCGTATTGCTCCAGCGTCGCGGTAGTAGCGATACAGAAACGCCAACACGGAAACACGGTCGAATTATATGTTTCGGGGTCTTCTACCGACATATATTCAAAGCTTATCTCTTTTACTATAGAATCTTTGACAAGTCCCGCGGCGGCAAGCTTCTTCTGCAGGACTGCGAGAACGCCGTCGAGCGTCATGACTCTGCTGTTTACGATTTTCGACTCGCCAAGCTCAAGCCTTGTGAGCCTCGCGTCAACAACGCCCCTGCCGTCTATTGCGACGGTGCATCCTGTGCTGTCCGGCTCGCCGCTCGAAAGCGGTATTCCGTCGGCAACCTGAACATATTTATATTCATATCTGCCGCGTTTGGCACGGTTGCCTCGCTCGGTCAGAGGTTCAACGACCTGCGAAGAGACGAGCTCAAAATCGGTCATCCCAAGGCGGCCGAGAAGCTTATCCGACAGAGCTTGGGCTTCTTCGGGCGAAATATCACAGCCCTTTGCCCAGCCGGGCTTCAAAGCGGTCGGATGGTTTGACGCGCTCAGAACTTCGGATACGCCGAAATAAAATCCGCCCGGAAGCAGACCGACCGACGGATCGTCCTCCGCTGTTTTCTCCGCGCCGGGATTGAACATCGGGTCGTCACCGGAGAAGAACAGGTCTTCGAGCTCGAACAGGTCGAAGAAACGGTACTGCGCGGAATATGTCCGTATATCTCCGGTTATCTTCGGCACTTTTATATCGGCGTCGATATGCACTGTTATGCCGCCGGATGAAATGTCACGCTTGAGATGCTCGGTTTTTGAGAGAACGGGCGTCGTGCCGCCCTGATTGCCGTTATCGGCGGGAGCATTGACGAGGGACTCGACGAGCAAGTCGTTCGAGCTTTTTGCTCGCAGGACGTTCCCGTCCATGACAGACTCGGGCGTTTTTTGGCAGGCCGCAAGCAGCAGAACGGAACAGGCAAGAAAAAGCAGCACAGATTTTTTCACAGAGACACTCCCTTTGATTTGTATAAAACATTTTTCTCAAAAACCATGCAACAGGCACACAAAAAAATAACGGCCGTACAATTCGGAAAACTGTGTGACCGTATTCTTCAAGAAGCGGGCGACCCGTTAAAATGTCTGAGGTTTGCTCGCCGGTATAGGCTCGGATTCTCCGGATCCGATGCCGATAACGACCACCGTTCGGTTTTTGCTGTTGTTTAGTCGGTCTTGCTCATTAGTGACTTTGCTTAAGCGAACCATTCCATTATTTTGCCAACTATCCCTATAAATGCCCAACCGAAATACGTCAGCACTGTCCCAATCGTTATAATAATCAGCCAAAAGGCCTGCTCTAATGGACCCATTTTTAAAGGACTCATTGCTATTACCTCCAGAATATGAATTATTGTTTAGCAAAATATCAGATACACTCAATTCAGCAGTAATATTTCTATGTGCTATTACATGCGCAACTGTATCCGAGTCACTGTAGTTAAAAGATTGCGCATTGAAGCCTTCTGATTCTTTTGCGCTGTTTTGCCTTTGCAAAAGGTCGGTCAAACCATTGGAATCACATCCGCCTCACAGTTGTGGCAATATATTAAATATTCTCAATTCCGCTTTTTACAGCTTTATTATACCGCAAAGCAATTATCATGTCAACCATTTTGCTTTTTACAAATTAAATTGTCCGTAAAGCGGCTGCCGTTCTTTTCCGGCTCGAATATTGTTATTCTCGTATCCCGAGAGGGCGCACAGCGGCAGAGGATGTCCCCCTGCCGCTGCACTTTTATAGGAGTTGAGAGTTGAGGTTGTCAAATTAAGTATACAATGCGGCTGAACGGGGTGGCAGATGTCTGCCGTGCACAAAAATTATAGCGCAAAACGCCGCTTCAGAAAACCGCAAATGCAAAAGTGTAGATAAAACGTGCAAAAATGCAGATTTTCGACTTATTGAACGTCCTATATATATAGTCTGCAAAGACTGAAAATGTTACAGTTTTTTTGAAAATTTTTTGTATTTTTTTGAGAGTCTCCGACTCGCTCGGCGGTAGGGGCGCACTCTCGCATTTCTGTCAAAAGCCGCAAATTAGAAAACATATTTTCCCGTGTTATTGCCCGCTTGCACAAACTGTAGTATAATAAAATCACGGTGTCGAAAAATCGGACATTAATATAGGGGATGATTTGAAATTGGTTAATTTGGAGAAAGATGAAATTACGGAAGAGTGTATGCAAATCTGGCATCTCTACAGAGAATACATAAAAAGCTTTTGCAGTTTTCAGCTTAAAGACTGCCCCGACTGTGTCGAGGACTGCGTTCAGGATGTGTTCATGGCACTGCTCGAGGCCAGACGCGCAGGTAAAGAGATAAAAAATCCCAAGGCCTGGCTGACCCGCGTTGCGAACAATAAGATAATTGACGAATACAAAAACAAAGCGAGAGAAGCAGAGCACATAAACAGAATAATACAGTATGAAACCACGCTGAAAATTTCTGCCGTCGAAATGCCGCAGCTCAACGACGTTTCCGACGAGCTGATAGACGAAATGACGGACAATATATTGAATCGGCTCAAGGCAGACGAGCGCTCGCTGGTCGTGGATTACTATATGGAGGATATGCGAGTAAGAGATATCGCTGCCATGCACGGGCTTTCCGAGACAAATGTCCGGCAAAAGCTCTTCAGAGCGCGGAAAAAGATAGTGCATATGGTGAAAAAAGAGATAGAGAAACAAAAAATTTAAAATTTTTCCGTAACATTTTTGAAATTCGCAGACTATATAAGTAAGGAGGAATTTATATGACAAAAAAACAACTCTTGAAAATCCTGAATGACGATTCCCTTGAGCTCACCGTCGAAGAGCTCGAAAATATAATTGAAGAAGAACTGCAAAAGGACGACTCCGAAATGGATCCGGACCTTATAGAATACTGCCTGTACTATATCAGCAAAGCGGAGACAGACGGCGGCAAGGAGAAAAAAGCCGACAGCGCAGGCAATGACAAAATCGCAGAACCGCCTGCTGCCGACAAGCTAAAAAAGTCACGCTTCAACGGCAAGCTAAAGAACCTGCTGATAATAGCCGCTACTATCGCACTGCTGCTCGTCACCACGGGAATAGCAACCGTCGCCACTAACAAAAAAGTGAAGAACAGCGCCATCTCTTTCTATGAGAATCACATACAGGTTCATTTCGACAAGCAAAAGGATGAAAGAGGAATACCCGGAACGGAGATTGCCGCCGAGCTCAGGAAGCACGATATTTCCGACTTGAAACTGCCGGCAATGTTTCTATCGAGCGACTGTATTTATGAGAACATAACAGAAAATAATACTGAAAATATGAGAATCATATCTTTATCTTACAGTACAAATAAGTTGTCCGGCAGAGTATCTATAAGAGAATTTAAATCAGAAGATTTTATCCCTTCGGTTGATTTCCAAAACACTACAAGTTACAGCCAAGCCGAGGAATTGTCTGTAAACGGTTTAACGGTCTTTGTAATAGAGCAAGGGGATGTTTGTTCTATTGCCTATCAGGATAACCTGACTCAATATATCATGTACTTAGACACTGATTTTTCAGACGCGGTTGAAATCGCAAAAACCATCTAAATCATAGGAGCTTAATGATGAAAAAGATTATTTCCTTATTTCTTACGACAACTCTTCTCTTATTGTCTTTACAAATTATCACATTCGGCGATGAACAGTGTAATCCGGAGATTCAAAATACAGAAGAAACTATTGTTGAAACAGCCGAAGGAATAAATAACACTGAAGACAATACTAAAAGTTCGGATCTGATTTGGACAAAATCACTTAAATTGGCTAAAAGCAATAACAACCAACTCGTTATAACCGCAATCACAGAGTGTAAAGATGGCGTAACAAAATGTGGATTTACATATATTAAATTGCAAAGACTCATAGGAGGAGACTGGACTGACTATACTGAGTATTGTTATTATGATATATACAGCAACTCTGCCAGCAGTAGTTTCACTAAACGTATATCAGCACCACGAGGTTACTCATATCGTGTTACCTGTGAGCATTATGCAGAAAAGCCTTTGTTAGGAATACTTAAGAGCAAGCAAAAAATGCCTAACACTACAACAAGCATAGTTTTATAAAAAGGCTTAAAGTAAGCGGAGTAGTTTCAAAGACTAAATAAAAACATTTTAATTATCAACGGGTTACTTGCGCAAAACATGTGGCATACCCTTTAACTTTGCCTTAATACAATAAAGCACCCCATTTGTCGACAGTATAACTTAATTGTCAACAAATGGGGTACAATTCATTTAATCACAAAAGTAAAATTTTACAGTATTATTCAAGTGCCTTCTTCGGACACATCTCTAACTGTAATAATACAAGAGTCAATCATCTTCTTCCCATCATAGCTTCCCACAGCTGTTATCTTTGCAGTTCCCGGTTTTAATGCTACTACAACACATCTATTAGTATTTCTTATATACTCCTTATCCTTTTCGCTATAGGCAAACTCAATAACAGAGTTGTCATCCACATAATATTCTACCCTTACATCCCTTTGATCTGTAGGAGAATGATAAAGACCTATAGATATTCTATCACCTACAAATGCAGTAACCTCATTAGGGAACATCCGCATACTACGCTCTACTCTTACGTTACTATCTGCAGATAAATTTGTTGAGGAATGTGAAGGCACTGTAATCTGTACAGTAGTATTATTCGCAGACTCAGAAGTATCGTATAAATCTCTTTCAACAGGTGTTGTTTCTATGGACTCATATGTTTTATCCTCTGATTCAAACAAATTACCAACACTCCTGTGTGCGCATGAAGTAAGCAACATCCATAAAAACAAAAGTAGCATAATGTAAACCATTTTTTTCATTTTATGACCTCCTTCTATTTCCAACTATTAATACTCACATTGCAATTTGAGCCTTCCGCAGCATATCTCTTTATCGTATATGAGCATTTTATATCTTAGTGCTTGAGCATCACATTAGTATCTCCTAACACATGCCTTTGATTTAAGTTTCCATAAAATGCGGAAGTATGTGAATATAAATAATTATCGACCGTTTCCATAGAATCATAAATTGTTTTTCCATTTTTTAGAGCGGTCATAAACTGAATCATCCAGATTTCATCATTATTGAATGCGCTACCCAGACCCGCAACCTCGGTTGCGAATGTCATTGTGCCGTAGTCATAAGCCTCAATATTGATGTCGACCGTTTCATAGCCAAACGGGATAAAGAACACCTTCTCGTTGTTGTCTGTAACAAGCGATACGATTCCGCTAGAATTGGCCAGCTGCGGACTCACAGCATTTGCATTGCTGCTTTCAAAGGCGAGCACATTGCCCTCCTCATCTTTGAGTGTAACGCTTACCGGACATTTTGCCCAGAAAATTTTAGGCAGGAGTCCCAGTTCATCACGATTATCCGTCAATGCAAGCAGGTCATTTAGATCGATATCATCTGCTGTCTTACCGAGCTTATCGGGCAACGCCGCAAGCCAATCGTTATATGTCGACATCGCATGACCGCCAAATCCTAGCGCAGACGTACTCTTATCTCTAAGCAACGGAGTCGCCACTGACATTGGCATAGTTATATGAAGATCTACACCATGCCTTTTCCACATACTGTTGCGCCAATTAGAAGAATCTAGCGTTCTTGGCAAAAATGTAACAGCATCATTATTGTTCATAATATTATAAATATTATCGCCGGTATAAACAGAACTTCCCTCTTTATCCATATCAACAGTGTTCGGAGTTGCAAATGTGTAACCGTAAACATCTGTACCGTCGCCGTTAAGAATTCCGCAGCAATTGTCGTCATTACAAGTGCTCAAATGTGCCGCAACAAGATTTGCAACTGCCGCACCAAGACTGTGACCGGTCACAAGAACTATTGGGTTCTGAATGTTATAATATGAGATATAACCCACACATGTCACACAGCCAGCACCTGCGCATTCAGTACAGTTTGTAGTGTCACCTGTACCATGAAATAATGACTTCAAAACAATATCTTTACCGTCAGAAAAGCTCTTACCTATTTGAGGAAATTGAGTTCCCAAATTAACTATCCAATCTTGCAAAGTTTCAGACCCTCTGACATCAACAACAATTAATGTTCTGATCTCACCATTGTTTAATTTGTTTTGCCCATTACCAGATTCACTTAGGCAAACCAATCTATTATTTTGCTCACTATTCCGATAAACGCCAGCCCGCAGTATGACAGCACTACTGCTATCGTCGCAATAATTATTCCAATCGTCTGTTCCAAATGACTCATTGTTATTACCTCCAGAATATGAATTATTGTTTAGCGAAATATCAGATACACTCAATTCAGCAGTAATATTTCTATGTGCTATTACATGCGCAACTGTATCCGACTCACCATAATTAAAAGATTGGACATTGAAGCCTTCTGATTCTTTTGTGCTGTTTTGCCTTTGCAAAAGGTCGGTCAAACCATTGGAATCACATCCTCCTCACAGTTGTGGCAATATGTTAAATATTCTCAATTCCGCTTTTTACAGCTTTATTATACCGTAAAGCAATTATCAAGTCAATCATTTTGTTTTTTTGCAAAATGAACTGCCCGCAAAGCGGCTGCCGTTCTGCTTTGGCTCGAATATTGTTATTCTCGTATCCCGAGGGAGACGCACAGCGGCAGAGGGTGTCCCCCTGCCGCTGCACTTTTATAGGAGTTGAGAGTTGAGGTTGTCAAATTAAGTATACAATGCGGCTGAACGGGGTGCAGATGTCTGCCGTGCACAAAAATTATAGCGCAAAACGCCGCTTCAGAAAACCGCAAATGCAAAAGTGCAGATAAAACGTGCAAAAATGCAGATTTTCGACTTATTGAACGTCCTATATATATAGTCTGCAAAAATCGAAAATGTTACAGTTTTTTTGAAAATTTTTTTGGAACTCGGCGCTGCGGGACGACCGCAAGCCGCCTTTTCACCCGCAATCGCATTCGGAGTTGTACAATGCGGCTGTTTATGATAAAATCTGTTTGGTGATATTATGAGAATCTTGATTTGCGACGACGAAAACATATATATTGATGAGTTGAAGTCGTTTGTCAAAAATTACTTTTCGCTTCGGCATCTGCCGGCCGAGATAACAATAAAATGCAATCCTTTGGATGTCGTCAACGACGAATCGGTTTATGAAATAGCGTTTCTCGATATTCAAATGGACAGCGTGGACGGCCTGTCGCTCGCAAAAATATTAAAGGAGCGCAACAGCAGGATCGCCGTGTTTTTCATAACCTCGTTCGGACACTATCAGGACGACGCGATGGACCTCAACGCGTTCCGTTTCTTCGAGAAGCCCTTTGACCCGGACAGGCTCCGTTCGGGACTGGACAAGGTCATGGAGTATATCGACAGGACATATGTTGACTTCTTCGTTCACTCAAACGGCGCGCATGAAAAAGTCTGTGCCGACGACATACTGTATGTCAATATAGAGAACCGCAAAACCGTGCTGCACACGCTCAACGGGACATATATCACCCGCGAGCCGTTCGACTTCTGGAAGGACACGCTTCAAAATACATATTTCTATACTGTCCACAAATCGTTTATCGTCAACCTGCATCATGTGACGAAATACAACTACTCCGAGCTGTATCTTCACGACAGCATAAGAATACCCATCGCCCCGAGACGGCAAAAGGATTTTCGCAAATTCTGGTTCGAGTACCTGAGGAGAAGATGAAATGATAATCAAGACAGCCTTTTTTGTAGTATACTTTATCGAAATGCTCATTTCATATATATTCTTCAACCATGTCGGCTGCCGAAAAAAATCCGCCGCGCTGACAATCGGAATAGGCACCGTTCTGTTTGAGCTGGGAGCGGTCATCGGTCTGCTCGACATCAACGCTCTTTTCAACGCATTTTTCTCTCTGGCCGCAAACATCGTGTTTTCGACAGTGTTTTTCGGAGTAAAGAAGCTTCAGGGAATCTTTTATTCCTTTATGCTCGTAGTGCTGTCCTCGTTTCTTGAGCTTGTGTCGATTCTCACTATCTCAACCTTTGCCGACATATACATAGCAAACTACGAGTCGCAGCCGACGCTGCTCGTTATCGAAGTGATAATAAGCAAAATAATATACTTCCTGTTAGTCGGAATACTGATAAAGTTCGTCCGCTCCCCGTCAAATTCGTCCTCGGTCAAAACACCGTTCAGCTTTTACGCATATCCGATAAGTACCTTTATATCGGTCATATTCTTCTGGTATGTCGCGGCAAACGAGGCTATTTCTTATCGTGGGCAGCTGATTTTGGCGGTGATAAGCCTTTTGCTGTTTCTGGCTTCTGTTTTCACCTTCTTCGTTTTCCAATACAACGCCAAAAAGGATGCGGAAATTCTTCAGCTCCAGCAGGAGAGCGACAGGCTGAAAACCGATATCCTCTACTACGATATGCTCGAGCGTCAGAACAACAATTTAAGCTCGTATGCGCACGACACAAAAAATCATCTTGCCACGATACAGGCGCTCAATCACGACCCGGAAATTGATGTCTATATCTCAAAGATGCTCGACCGCCTCAATGAATACAGCTCCGTATGCCACAGCGGCAACCATATCTTAGATGTCATCGTGGACAGGTATGCCGCCGAATGTGCACTGTGCGACATAGAATTTTGCTTCGATATAAAAGAAAACAATCTTCGCAATCTGGATTATTTTGATATTGTCACCGTGTTGAACAACCTTCTTGACAACGCTGTCGAAGCCTCAAAAAAAGCGAGCAGCAGGCACGTCTCGATAGCCACAAGCTATCGAAACAACTTTTCGATAATCGTGATAACAAACTCCTGCGCCGCCCCGCCGGAGTTCAGCTCATCCGGGGAGCTGAAAACGACAAAAGGGAACTCAAAGCTTCACGGCTTCGGGCTTAAGAGCGTAAAGAACGCACTGAAAAAGTACGACGGAGACATTTCTTTGGAATACAGTCAAGAAAAGGGCGAATTTATCGCCACGGTCATGCTTGACTCAAGAATAACTCCCGATTCTCCGAGCGGCAGTCAACCCGCTCCCGAAAAGCGATAAAACGCAAAGCGTCTGAAGCAGCAACCGGGCTGTCGCATTTGGCTCAGACCGAGGAGTAAAAATATAAAGGTCATAATTCACGTCTGACAGCGCGGATTATGACCTTTTTGTTTGATTTTTGCTCTTTCAAGCACCTTTTTTGCCAAAAAAACTCCGCCCGATAACCGGACGGAGCTTTTGATTTAGATTTATGCGTTGTGCTTCTTGATAGCTGCCTGTGCTGCAAGCGACACATAGCGCCAACTATTTCATATCCACACGCTCACATTCAAATCCACCCACTTATAGACTCTCCTGCGGGTCGAAAAGCTGTAGATATACTTCTTCGCATCGTCGATGGTCAGTGTAAAGGAACCGATTTTGATATGGTTGTCAGGGTCAAATTCGCCTTTCTCCTTGCTTCCGGTTCTCAGATACCAGCGAAACTCATCCTTCGACACCCAAATGCGCTCAACAAACGCCTCAACAATGCTTTCGGGGATAACCGAGTAGTCAAATCCGGTGTACTCCTTCAAACGCTCCCGCAGTTCCAAGAGTTTGACGGAGTAGTCCTCGTTGCTTGTCGGCTCCTTCTCAGGCTGCAAGCCTTTGATTTCTTCCGTGAGCTTGGCAACACGATCCTCGATCTCCTGCTTCTTTGAGCGAAACATTTCCTTATCAATGTCACCCTCGGCTCTCATCTCAATCAGGTTTGTCCGCTTATTCATTAGCTTCTCGATTTCGCCTTGCTTGCGCTGGATAACATCTGTATTGTCCGGCAGTTCTTCCTGATCGGCAATGTGCTTTTCGAGCATCGCATAGGACAAATCTATCACTTTGTCTGCGTTTTCGATGTAGCGGTCAAATACCTGCTCCGCCATCATTTCCAGCTTCCAGCCCTGAATATAAGGCGATTCACACGAATGCTCAATGGAGATGCCTTTGTTCAGGCGCTTGGCAACGCTCCCACGGTTTACCGATGTGTAGCACTGGTAATCAACGCCGTCTGTCCGCCCATCACGGGAATGAAACCGCAAGTTAAACTTGTTTCCGCACTGACAAATCATCAAGCGTCCGAAAGCAGTGGTATGCTGCATTCTTCCTACTCTGCGTTTTCCTTTGTTATGGTTTTTCATGACCACCGACTTGGCATCCATCAGTTTCTGAACCTGCTCATACTCCTCGACGGTTACGATCGGTTCGTGCGTACCTTGAACCTGAACATACTCCAAATCACCGTAATTCTTTATTTTCTTCTGCTTCAGGAAATCAGGAGTATATTCCTTGTGGTAGGTTATAATACCGCAGTAAAAGGAATTGCGAAGCATTTTCGCAATGTACGATGAAAACCACCGCTCCTTTCCCATTGCTGTCAGCCGTCCAGCTTTCTCAAGTTCATATTGGATGGCTGTTACCCCCATTCCACTCAGGTACATATCGTAGATCATTCGCACCGTCTGTGCCTGTTCGGGGTTGATGACCATCTCTTTACCGACGCGGTCGTATCCGAGGATATTCCCGTTACCGTAAAAGACACCGTTCTGCATAGAGGTTTGTTGTCCGGCTTTTACACGGATGGATGTCTTGCGGCTCTCATCCTGTGCAAGCGTTGCCATTATCGTCAGCCGCAGTTCACCGTCGCCGTCAAAGGTCTTGATGTTATCGTTGATGAAAAAGACCTCAACGCCGTACTCCTTCAACAGGCGTGTATATTGAAGCGTATCCACTGTGTTTCGGGCAAAGCGAGATACCTCACGGGTGATAATCATATTGAATTTCCGCTGCCGGGCATCCTCTATCATCTGCATAAAACGCGGACGTTTTTCAGCAGATGTTCCCGTTATACCCTCATCAATATACTGTGCTGTTAAAGTCCAATCAGGCCGCGCTTCCAATATAGGTTTATACCAATCTATTTGATTTTCCAAAGCAGATAGCTGTGCTTCGTGTTCAGTCGATACACGCGCATATATAGCTACATCTCGTTTTTGAAAATCAGAATTCAGTCCATACATTACTTGTTCTTACCTTTCTTCTTTTCTTTTTTGTAACAAGTGAAATCGGAAATGCAAACGTTATCCTTGTATTCTTGAAGGATGTTTCTAAACACATAGCCGGAGATTTCACCATCAAGATAAAGTTGCTCAATGAGTTTCAGTGCACCGAAAATATTGCTTTCTTTATCTGCTTTAATCATATCCGTTTTCAGGCACCTCCTCAACGATACGATTTTTTAAATCGCACACTTGACTTTCTCCAAATGGAATAATCTAGTCCATATCGCTGGTGGCAAAGATCACACATATGCAATTCGTCCTGAAAGATCTCTGCCCTTTCAATCCAATATGTTGGATCGTCGTAATAAACACTTGCGCATCGGCGGCATAAGCAAAGCTCGATATATGGAGAGCGATTCTTAAAATCATTCATTTATAAAGCCCTCCTTGCTTTGCGACAGAAGCAGTAATCCGCTTGTTTATGCGAAGAAATCTTTTGTTGATTGCATCCTTACTGGTGTGAAAAAATTCTGCAATTTCTACCTGGCTATATCCATCGATATATAACAGCGTCAACAATTCTTTTTGCTGTACCGCAAGTTTGGAAATTGCGAGATACAGCACGCTGTTTTCTATTTCTTCAATCCACTCAAATCGACTGCACTCACTCATATCCATAGAACAAGTCGTCGAAGTTACAAACTTCTTATATAGGCCGTTTCTGCTTTCATCATTTTCCAATGAATCAATAGATTGGATATGAATTGAAAAAATACGATTATCTCGATACTCTCTCAAATCTGATGCATATATTTCTTGTATCTGCTCATCGGTCATCCCAAGATCTTTAAACCTTTTTGCCTGTCCAACCTGTTTTCGTTCAAACTTTTTTCTTTCATATCCGTCATTCCAGCTCATAATGATCTCCTTTGATTTAAAAAATTTTTAAAATAAATAAAATTTTCAAATCACGGATATTGAGCTATATAACAAAGCCAGCTGTATAGCACTTCAGAGATTCCCTTCTAATTTCTTAGCCGGAAGCTCCTATTCAGTTTTCCTGTCCAAATAAAACAAGCCACCGGCAAAACAGACTTAGCCTGTGGCTATCTGTTTTGTCGGTGGCCTCTCATCTCTGTTTGCACAAGCTTGGTTTAACCAACCGAAACAATCAACGCATATGACCTGATAAGGATTTAAGGTGGCCCTGTTTCAGCCTGACCTTACCGTCGTTATGCTGTATTCAGTTTTCAATTTTTCTATCCGTCAGGTGCATATATATCTATAGTATCGTGACGCCTACTCTTTTGCACTCGGACAAACTTAATCATGCATTTGCTACACTCGTATTTGATTTTTCCGTCTGTGTTTTTGTACCCATAGTTTATCTTACCGCAGTTTGGGCAAAATATAGGGTATGGTTTCCACCGCTCGTCCATTGTATAATCACCTCGCTATATTTAATAACAAGCTAAAATATTTATCAACGTGCATGGCAACTTCCAACATTGTGACTCTATTATATCCGAACAAATGTTCGTGCGCAAGGGTTTTATTATTACAAAAATGAGTTGGGCGTTTTTGCGCCCAACTCATTTTCAAGTACGATTTTCATAGCCTGTACAACCACGACTATCGCCCTACTGTTACAGCTCTGCCTTCCAATGCGTTCCTAAGCATTTCGCGATATTTTACTACAACCGGTTCAGGTTCTGTAATTTTTATATCTCCATTGAATTGAAAAACCCACGCAAAAAACGTTTGACTTACAGACACCTCTGCAACGGCCTCAAAGTGTTCGCAATCCACTGGTGATGTTTTCACCTCATCTCCAAACCTATCTATGACATAATTCATCATATCGTTCTTACAAAACAGCGTAACCGTTTCTTTTTGACCATCATACATATCGAATACCTGTCTGGTGAAGTCAGCCAAGTTGAAGTCCCTAGGTCTTTCTACCGCATCATCAGATAGAATGTCTACCTCTTTCATCCGGTCAACTCGAAATGATACGATTTTATTATGCTTGTCGCTATACCCAACAACATAATAATGATCTTCATTCCAAACCAAATAGTAGGGTGAAAAAATGTAACGCTCTCCGGCGTTCTTAGGAACTTCTTTGCGATACTGATCATAATGGAAATACTTAAACGTAATCTTTTTGCAACGATTAATAGCGGTGTTTATGTTATCAACCAAATAGTAGATTTGTTCATTTATCGGCTTTACACGCTCCGAAATGTACAAATTCCGTTTTAGCTCCATCGACTGATACCTACTGCTCATTTGTGAGAGCTTTTCAACAAGTTCAGTGCTTTTCTTTACAGTAATGAACTTAGATGACTCCACTGCATCAATCAATAACTTCAGCTCAGGCAATGTGAACAAGTGGCTGCTTAAAGAATATCGCATTTCACGACTGCGTTCTTCTTCAACATCAATACCTATGTCACGAAGTTTTTCAATATCTCCGGGTATCGTCTTTCTATCACAAACAATACCATTATCTTTTAAGTATGCAAGAATCTCCGCCGTCGTAACATAATGTTCTGCATCAGTACTCTGCCATAAGCATTGCAAAACATATAACAGCCTGCTTTTTGCAGCTTTATTCATTTTACTCATCCCACCTTATTGTTTTAACGTCATTTCTTTTAAACGGCTAACAATATAGCTGCTTTTATTTATATAACAATCCCTTACTAATGCGATTTACCTATCAATTTGTAATATAAGCATATCACAATTATAACGCCTTTACAAGCTGATCCAATATGCTTACTGCTGTTCTTTCACGTGTTCTACACACTCAAGTAGTGCTCGTTAACCTCTGATTTAATTGTAAATGTGCGATTAACGCAGATAGTTATGAGAACAATACCCAATCAATTGCAATCAATTATTATAATCAGATGCTCTATCTGCATATATTTAAAAGGTTAATATGCAGATAATTTGAATAACGGCTTGTTTTCTGCACATAATACGCTATAATTATGTGCAGAAAGGCTGGTGCTGTATGAGAAAATTCGATTACTCCTTTTTGAATAACGGTTTGCTGCCTGCAAACCTTGTGAACCTCACTTCCAATATTGCGGCGCTCAAAACGATGGCAGGCGTGCGAAAGGACGAATACACGCAGATTTTTACGGAGCTGGAAGCTGTCGCAAAGGTGCAGTCCATCAAAAACTCCAACGCCATCGAGGGCATTGTGACCAGCGACGAGCGTATCGCCGCCATTGTCAATCAGAACAGTGCCCCGCTGAACCACAACGAGGCGGAGATCGCCGGGTACCGTGATGCGTTGAATGAGATCCACTTGGGCTATGAGCATATTGATTTTCGGCAGAGCGACATTTTGCGGCTGCACGAAATGATGATGAGCTTTGCAGGCTATGAGTACGGCGGGCAGTACAAGACGGACGACAATGTGATTTTGGAAATTGACGCTGACGGAAACCGTCGTGTCCGTTTCCGTCCCACGCCTGCAAGCGAAACGCCGAAAGCAATGGAGCAGTTGGAGCTTGCCTATCTGGATGCACGGAGCGATGCGAACATCAATCAGCTTCTTTTGATCCCCTGTGTGATTTTGGACTTCCTCTGCATCCACCCGTTTCGGGACGGAAACGGCAGAATGTCCCGCTTGCTCTCACTGCTGTTGCTATACAAAAATGGCTTTGATGCCGGTAAATATGTGTCCTTTGAGGAGCAGATCAACAACTACAAGACGTATTATTATGAAGCCCTGCGGCAGTCCTTGGCAGGATGGGAAACGAATGAAAACTCCTATTTCCCCTTTATCGAGAATTTTCTCTCCACGCTTTATATGTGCTATAAGGAACTGGACAAGCGGTTTGCGGTGATACACGGTAAGAAGATCACGAAAAAGGCCCGTGTGGAAGCGACCGTTCTGAACAGCCTGACGCCACTATCCAAAGCGGAGATTTGCAAAATCCTCCCCGATGTCAGCCCCACGACCGTTGAAGCCGTCCTCGGTGCGATGGTCAAGACCGGTTCGGTAAAGCGGATCGGTGCAGGACGGACGACACGGTATATTAAGGCATAAGCCTGTTAGAAAGAGGAGGGGAGCGTTTATGCAAAAAGCGATTACAATAAACTCAAAGGAAATCTCGCTATTAAAACCAATAACAGCAGCTGATTACAAAAGCAAAACTATTCTCACTGATTCAGCATGGGAGTATGTTGAACTATGGTTCAAGCGTCAAAAAGGCGAGAAATCAAAAAATGCACTCTTTTACTGGCAGCAAGCCAAACATTTCTTTCTTGCCTCTGAAAAGTTGCCGCAGAATTCAAAACCATTGACATCGTATTACTGTTGCCTAAACGCAGCAAAGGCGCTACTCTGTGTAAATGGTATAAATGTGACAAACATCTCTCACGGAATCACACAAGCACGGCATGAACAAGTACAAAGCAACTCCTTGGATAGGGCTGAGGTTATCTTTTTGGGTTCCGGCGTGTTAAATGAGCTATCAAGATACTTAGGAGAAAATGTTGACAAACAGACACATAATATTAAGGATTTACTTTACAATATTCCGTGTGTACATCGCAGCTTTGCAATTACATATACCAGAACAACCGAACTTTTTGTCCCGATACGAAATTTGAAATTTATAAGGGATGATACAACATCAAAAGCATGGATTCAGTTTGATTTAGATGCACGCTATGCCAATGCGTCAATCTTGCGTTATTTACCAGCTGGCTATAAGAGAGTTCCGCCTCACCCGGAAAGTAACACCTATACAATTAGAAAGGAGAACTCAAGGTTCAACTGGAATATCCATAGCGACCCAAATCAAAGGATGCAAGACCTATCCAACTATCACAGAAAAGTCAGAAAAGACATATTCTATATTTATGGTGACACAAAGCTCTGGTATCTAAAAAAGAATCTTCCAAGTAGTACACATATTTTACAAAGAAACTCATTGACCCTAATTTTTGCTGTTATGCACTGGATGAGTGAACTTGTTAGATATAATCCACAAAAATTTGAAAAGCTAATGGAAAGCAAGCAGAACTGGCTTTTGCATGAATTCATCGAAAAGGCACTCAATCAATTTGTGGACGAAATCAGTTGCGAGATTACACATCAAGAAATAATGACAACGGGATATAGAAAGTAATTACATAGCCGAGAGGTTTTCGTTCTGAAAGCCCCTCGGCTATTTTTATGTCAGAACGGAGGTGAAACATATGCCATATATCCCACCGGAGGTGGTAGCGCAGGTCCGTGAGATGGATCTGCTGACCTATCTGCGGACTTATGAACCGCATGAGATTGTGCATTTTGGGGGCGGCACTTACTGCACCCGTGAGCACGACAGCTTGGAAATCTCCAATGGCAAATGGTGCTGGTTTTCCCGTGGGATCGGCGGCTATTCTGTGCTGAACTATCTCATTAAGGTCAAAAAATGCCATTTACGCAGGTGGTCGAAACCATTATGAGAAACCTGTCAGCGACGCCGCCCGCCTTTTCCCCAGCTCCGAAAGTGTCAAAAGAAAAGGTGCTGCTTCTGCCGCAGACCAACCACAGCGCCACCCACGCCGTCGAATATCTGTGCCGCAGAGAAATCGACGACGAGCTGATCGATTTCTGCATCAAGACCGGTCGGCTCTATGAGAACTCCACTTATCACAACAAAGATAAACATATGCTAACATTGCGACATATTGGATATGGTATACCAAATGTTGATAAAACGATACACAATAACGAATATCGTATAACAATAGTTACATATATTATATAAGAACGAAAAATCACAGTAAACAACAATTGACAAATAAATCAACCTCAAAAAGCATTTAGCTTTTTGAGGGTTAGTTTTATAGTTGTTTCAGTCCATTGCTAATCTGTTGCCACTTGGTATATATTGCCTATTCTGTCTTTGCAGGGAGATACGTATGCTTCGATGCAAGATTGTCCTTGCCATAATCAAATTTTTCGGTCATGCTCACTCCGCCCGCAGATGAAGTAAACTTTGACACGTTGTTGTTCATGTCATATCCGTACTCGGCGTCATAGATGCGCTTTTTGCTATCGTCAGTGCATCTTCCAATAGAACAATACGTTTGATTGATTTTTCAACAGTCGCTTCATTTTTGTGAGATTAACAGACGAAAGGAAGAAGAGTCCACCCCCACCCGTTTTCCCACACGTATGTCAAGCACACAACAAAAATTAATCTCTGCAAAAGCAGAAATCCCAAGCTATCAAGAATTTCTGATAGCACGGAATTTCTGCTTTTGTGTACTACATCCTATTCAAATTTGATTGACGTTCGCCGAAAAATACCCGTCATGATCTGGTACTTCCCAGTAGTTATGCTACCAACATTCTTTTTGACCTGTCTTCATTTGTACGAAGTGTGCAATAACATGATTGAACATAGTATCGTCAAAGTTTTTCCCAGAGAATACGTCATTACATATTTCCGTTAGCCAATTAATGTCTTTGGATGGAAGTTTGTCCTGCAATAAATAAAGCATTTCTGAAATATTGGTCTGAAGGTCTTGCGTTTCAGCTGCGAGATAACCGGCATCTTCCGGTTCCGTCAGCAACTCAATCGATTTAGAGTAGATCCATAGCCCTTCGGCAATATCCCCAATAGAAGATTCTTCGGCCTCTACGGTGGTCCTTTCCGTCAAAATATATTTTCTCGCAAAGCAGTCGAGCATCTGTGCCGTCACGTCCACCGGATATGGGACCATCTGCTTTTCACGCAATGAATAGTTTTCTGACTCAATCGTTTTTTTGACATCAGCGATCATCTGTCGTGAGATCTGCAACGCCATAGGGTTTATTTCTTCAAGATCATTTGCAAACAATATCACCAGATAGTCAAACGGAGCTTCAGAAAACGCAATACTGCCCAGAAGCCATTCGGTTAAATTGCTTTCCGATGTCATATCAAAATCATCAACTACGATTGGATAATATCTCAATATGCCAATAGTGTAAATCTGATCAGGAAAATGAATCGAGTACTTGGACGCTAATTTCGAAAATCCCTTTTCTGCGATTCTTCTCTCATCCCGGCAATGCCCTTCATACCAATCCTTGATATGATATTTATCAAAGTATTTGCTTGGCATGTGTTCAAAATAATAGCTGCAGCACATAGTAAGTCGCTTGATGTTCCGCTCTTCCATTGCACAAAGAACCCGCTGCCTTTCCTGAACATCAAAGTCTGCCGCAACCTCTGAAAAGTAGTTTTGCATCAGTACAAGAGCACTTTGCGCCGCTCTGAGATTTACCATAGGCAGCCGCCGCTTCTGCTCATCTCTGGTGAGAATCCACACAAACTGATTAAAAAAGTTTTGTACGCTTTGGAAGTATTCTCCTTTTTCCCTTTTCGGGCCCTCCGGCATCGCAGCTTTTTTCTCAAACGGACGGTTCTCTTCGGGATATCGCTTTTCTCCTGTGGTCATCTGAGCAAGCTCTTCATGGAGCCGACCGACTTCTCTGGCTAAGCCTCCTAATGGTTTTCCGCTCAGGAGCTTATCCATGCAGGCACAGCACTTATCGGCAAGCAGACATATCTTCTCTCTCACACCAAACCAATAATCCAACCATTCGGTTACGGTATCAAATTCGTAATTGCTCATAATTGTCTTATTCCATAACGATGTCAGGCTTTGATGGAACATAATCACAATGTTTCGAATGGGCATTTCCTTGTGTGCATCGTCGGGAATAGGATAAGCCGAAAGCAGATCAACCGTCGGCTTGAGCGCATCTGCACAGTACAAATCAAAAATAGGTAAGGCTTTGCAAAGGAATTTCAGCCTTGAGACGCTCTGCTCATTCCCCATTTTGATATTGCGTAATCGAAGGATATATTCAACGTGAATCGCATTTTTTTCGGAATCAACAAATATCCTGTGTGATCTTGTCCGCTGCTTGAGGTACGTAAGAATGCTCTTAAGATTTCGTTCCACAAATTCCATATATTTCTCTCTGTTCCCGCAGTAAGAGAGATACATCAGCGTAGAAATGCACTCCAGCGTCAATTTTTCCGGCTCGCTCCAAAGATCGTCCAGAGAAAATCCAGCCGATACATTCCACTTCGGATTGATGTTATAGATCCACTCAGAAATGGAGGCATAGGACGTGATGTCCTCTATTCCGTCAAAACGAAGGGTGCGCAGTTTCCTATATAGACAATCGCAGAAAATATAGACATACGTCTCCTGCAAACGACAGGTGGGAATACGCTCCCGCAATCGGCAAAGATATTCTATATTCTTATTATCCGGAAAAGTTTCCCGCATTTTGTCCAGCGTATCCATCGACACACCGAAATCCTCGAATACAGCAAAGGGGCACATTTCGGTCGATATAAGGAAAAGTCCACCGTGGGCATCTGCATCGTCAAACGCGACCCGGTTGGAAAGGAAATACTGCATCACACACCCTGAAAAAAGCCCCTGTATTGCAGAAGTATAGTTCGAAAGGTCTTTTTCATCCCATAGGCTATCGACCGCATCGCGAAAAAACGTCTCTTTGTTTAGGGTAAACTCCGGCAGATGAGAAAACAGTATCGGTAAATCCGCTTTGTCCGCCATTTTCATAACTGAAATGGCGGTATTGTCAATTGGTAGGAATTCATGCAGCCTCTCAACAACATGCTTTGACCGAATGGGATGCAACCCCTCAATATACCCGCTCTCTTCATTTACATGCACAAGAAACTCGGATTCCATACTTTTTAAGAATTCCCCAAAATCAGAGCCAGAGTCTTCTGTCTCGTTTGAACAAAGGTTAACAACAGAAAGCCTAACTCCGCAAATATCTGCAAAACACACTTTGCGTAGAATTTCGCATTTTGCTCTTCCAGAAGACGACCGTCCAATTTCGGATATTTGTGTGCCAATTCTTTCTGCCATCATTTCGCCATGCGTGAGCAGATAAACATACTCGATAAGCAACTGTTTTTCCGCAACTTTCTTCCATGCACCCCGCCAGTCTGTTATACTCGGATGAAGCTGCTTCGCCTCTTTGAATCGGTGAAACAGCTCGAAAGCTTCCTTTTCCTCCAGGACCGGCTTAATAACGTTTACGGATTGAATGTTGCTCAAATCGCCGCTATAATGATACCAATCGATCTCCCGCGATGTAACGATCAATTTATAGTGACAACGCAATTCAGACTGCAGTAACGAGGTAAGCCGATTCCATTGACAGAAATGCTGATCCAGATTGTCAATCAGAATCAAAACCTTTTCACCAAGTTGAATTCTCGCTTTGAAGTATTGGACGATATTTCCAAGTTCCTTGACCTCATCACAACACAGCAACTGGTATGGGATATATTCATCCCGGAGAAGATACGCTGCCCGCAGGGCCAGCGTAGTTTTTCCCTGTCCGCTGGAAGCCTTCATAACCGTAACTGTGTTTTCACCGACGGAATAGATCACTTCTTTCTCTAAACCCGGTCGTTCGATTGGAAAGCCGCTTACGATATCTGCCGGCGTTGCTTTCTTTCCCTCATAAAAGCTGCGTCCTCCGTCAAGGCCCGCCTTCGTGTAATCCAGCTTTCGGACCCAGCTATGTGCAGGATTCTGAGACCCCTTGCTGATGTCTATTCGGACTGATTGGATCTGAGCATCCACTTCTGCTTTGGTTACGTAGGATCGCTGCTCCATTTTTTCAAAGCAAAGAATTTTTATGCTATTTGCAAACAGAGAAATATTGTCTGTCGTGATCTCGTAGGTTTGCACCAAAGCTTTTTCAATTGCAGCAGCTAGTGCCGATTTTTCAACTTTCTTAAACGACAACCGTGAAATGAACTGATCAAAATCATACAGGCTCCAATTCCAAGATGGGTTGTTACACCTGATATCGGAGATCACCTGCTTCCAATAGATGCGCGATTTTTCGTCAAGATTGGAAAAGAACAGCTTGCTTAGATTACCGGTCGCAACAGGAAAATCATAAACCAACTGAAACTTTCTTGCTGGATCTATCAAATAGGCTTCCAGGAAATTCTTAAGCACGCCAGCTAAAAAGCTAGCATCCTGTTTATTGATAGAATATTTCAGCTGTATATGAGTGATATCACTGCTATCATTTTCCTGTTTAATATAATCAATATCTTCGATTCCCTCAAGTTGAAAAGAAATGTTCGGGCTCGATGACGAAAGAATTAAGTAGCAAGAATACAAAAATTGATACGAGTAGCCTCTGAGTGCGATTTGTCCGCCATCTCTGGAAGCATTTAATTCCTGAATATTGGCTTTTGGAGCTGCAACTTTTTTGCCTTTCTTGTTTTTTCCCTTTCCCACATTCATCACCTTTCAATTTCTTATTATAAATGTGCAAGTTCAGCTAATTAGCACACATCAAATTTTCCAGTTCAAAACATTAAAAATTCCATTTCTACCGAAAAGTTAATTGTATTCAACAATTTCATAGTTTTATAACAAATGAAACAACTTAGATACTATATTAAAATTAAAAGAAAATCACAGGTTTCTTTCGGCAACTGTTATTAATGTAACGGAAGTATCCTTGAGATAATTATAAATTTCCAATATGCTTTTAGTATATTTGCCAATCTCCGTAAAAGGCGATGCCGCAAGTTCGGCTCAAATCAGGAGCATTAATTTCCGTATTTATCGCTGCTCTGTATGCCGCCTCCACATTTATGATTGGAGATATATTACCTTTATCAATTTCTCGACTGGTAAACACCTCTCTGAAACTAGAGCTATCATAGCCAATCATACGAGAATAGGTGCACTCTTTCAAAAGTATCAGCTCAGCAAATGCATCTTTGTTCGGAGTATGCTTAATAAGCCCTTCCAGAAAGCCAATGTTCCTATGGGCATTGATCAGCAAAGCAGCCAATTCCTTGCCCCTTAATACATGTGCCCATGCATTAAGGGGCAGGAGTAAAAGAGTAAAATTTAAGGCTGTTTTTTCCCGAGCCTAACTTGCTCAATATAATCACCCGTGTAGGGCAACATCACATATGCCTCAATAACTAAAAGTCATCTTCAGTATATCATCGATATAGAGAATAGGAAAGCACTATTTCCGGATTTATTAAATATCAGGAAATAGTGCCATAAAAATCAGGAATAGAGTTCCATGAATTAGACACATAAAGGCAAAAATGCAAGCCTCTGTTTTGAATGTTCGCAAAACATTCACATATTACAAGCAATCTGTCATGTATCAGCCAGCATCACCTTTGTGATACCACAGCACTTGTCAGGAATATTCCTGAACCCTTTTTAAGGGTTTGGGATTCTCCCAACAATTTGCCTTTTGTCCCCAAAAGGTGATGCTTGTCCAGATGAAATAGGCTTTAACAGTAGACTAAAAATTAGTCGTTGTCATTTAAAACCACTTCTATCCCTAATAATTCTCGCTTAAGTGTTGGAAGTTTTTGGCAAAATTTTTCCAGTAATCCTATCTCCGTATTGAGATAAAAGCAACAGTTGTGACTACTGTAATTCCCACCATCATCCAATTCCATATATACTTCTATCAAAATATGTCCCAACCTATCTTTGTGTATAAATTCAAATGTTATGCATGCGTTGGAATCATCTCCTTTTTTACCATTTTCCCAAAAAAATTCTTTTGTTTTACCTTTAATAAAATCATTTAAGCCATTAAATAATGTATCAATGCTATCATCTGATATATATATATCATTTGTAGCTACAACATGACTAGACGCACAGGTGATTTTAACCTGATAGCAAAAAATATCCTGCCAAATCTTTTCTATTAAAATATAATCCGTCATTTGCTCCTCCATATTTATTTAAATTTAAAATCATCAAATATTTTTAATGTCTGGTTATAAACATAATGAATATTGATATTGCCTTGTGATGTAGGAACAATTTGCTGCATCTTAACCCACCCTTCAGAAGCTGGCCAACGGGGATCGTTCATAGCTATATCCAGTCGATGACCCGCTGACGGATTTGACTTTACTTGTTCCATTGCAAGTTGTTCTCTTAAATTAACCGGTTGTGTTCTACCTGTTGAACCTCGTGATATTGGTTGATTTGTTTTGGGCGAAGTTGAAGAACCCTTTGTAGATACATACGCACTTCCCCCACCTAAAACAGCACCGCCGGCAGTTACCGCAACAGTTCCCAAATTGCCCTTTGAATTAAACTCTTTTACTGATCTGGATGTAGAAGCAGCCGTTGCTACCGCCATTCCATAAACTGTTGCTGATCCAATAAATGCTCCGGCGGCTATAGTAGACGCTGTTGTTGCAGCGGCCATTCCGCTTCCAACGGCTGCAACTGCACCTGCTGCTGCCGCAAATCCTCCCGCAGTGACAACTGTTGCTACCGCACATGCCGCAACAATTGCCGCGCCAAGCGCCCAATGCCACCACGCTTCGCCGGTAGGGTCAATTCTGTTCACAGGGTTGTTTCCACAATAGGCAAACAGGTTCATACCGGTCATATCGCTACCGGTTGTTAGCTGATTGTCTGCATTAATCCACCGACCAATCTCAGGATCGTAATAACGGCTGGATACATAGTAGAGTCCTGTCTCAGAGTCATAATAATATCCACGATAGCGAAGCGGGTTGACATTGGCGATGTGGGTTGAACCTGTAATCGCCGCACCATTGGCATCGGTAACAGAAATTACATTGCCCCAAGCGTCATAGTTGTAGTTGGCAACAACCGCACCTGCACCGTCGTAAATGCGGATAACATCTCCGCGCCAGTTGCAGACAAAGTAGTAGTCGGTTGTAGTGCTGCCGTTCTTGTAGCGAATACCGGAGGGGTTGCCGTCGGCATCATAGAAGAACCACAGCTCTGTCGTACCGAACTTCTCATATAAGGATATCCTGGCAGCCCCACATTTGGATAACCAAATGTGGGGTTTGCCAAAATATGCATTCACCCTTAGACGGTAGAACAATAAAATTCTTTTTTGCCCATATGATTCTTAACGGAACGCCATTTAAGCTTTGAAGCGCAAATTAAGGTACCTGTATAATCATCTAAATCAGCTTCTGACAAATTGCCACTATCACACCAGTAAATATCTCCATCTTTAATAATCATTGTTGAACCTAATATTTCACAGGTATAATTTTCGTCAAAAGGATTAAGTGCAAGATGCTTTAGCCCTTGAAATTCCATCTCTATCATAGAGTCCTTTTCGCTTTGTCGTTGAATTGCAACTCGTAAAACTCTACGATTGTTCAAAGGATACATTGAAAGATTTTCATCAACATATGCACCACTTATATAGCTGATTTCTTTTATACAGCTATCGTGAAAATAGCATATTTTTTTCATAAACATCAATATTTCATCGTTAGTGCTAATTATTTTCCACATATAATGCTCTCTTTCTATAATTATCCAAATATTAAAATTAAGCCTTCTTCAGCACCTGCACTTAGCGGTCCAAGCAAAAAATCATCAAAAGCACCAATTCCCGTAACATTATCTGCGGCTACAGCAACGATTCCAATTACGCAAACAGTCAATAACGCTACTCCTGCAATAGGTTTCCAAACAATACTATATGCAGGACCTCTAACGCCATTTTTCCAATCGTGATTATGGCCGCCATTAGAATCATGAGGGTGCTTATCTGGTCGTCCATGGTCATCATGGTCATAATCGTGTTCTGGAGTGCCATCCGGCCCATAAGTTCTTGAATCTCCATTAGGTGCTTTGTAAGTACTTCCAGGTTTCCCTCTGTATGGACGACGATTAGCATCGTGAGAAGATGCAGTTACTACATTGCCTTGCTTTGACGAAGATAGAATTTTCTTTATTGGTTTAACAATATTGTTGTTTACCCAATTCGCTGCTGCTTTTAACCATTTTGGCCAGTTGCCGGACGGATCGGACATATTGATAGGATTGTTCGTACAATATGCAAACAAATTGTATCCCAAAACTTCTCCGCCGATACCCGCTATTTGATTATCCGCATTGATCCACCGACCGATCTCAGGATCGTAATAACGGCTGGATACATAGTAGAATCCAGTCTCAGAGTCATAATAATACCCACGATAGCGAAGCGGGTTAACATTGGCGATGTGTGTCGAATCTGTAATCGCCGCACCATTGGCATCGGTAACAGAAATCACATTGCCCCAAGCGTCATAGTTGTAGTTGGCAACAACCGCACCTGCACCGTCGTAAATGCGGATAACATCTCCGCGCCAGTTGCAGACAAAGTAGTAGTCGGTTGTAGTGCTGCCGTTTTTGTATCTCACACCGGAGGGGTTGCCGTCGGCATCATAGAAGAACCACAACTCTGTTGAGCCAAACTTCTCATATCGAAGTGTCCCACCGACATAATAAAACTCATGCTTGACTCCGTTAACAGTCTTTGATGTTCTCAATCCGTCAACATCGTAGGTGTAGCTTGCAGTTATGCCGTTGCCGCTGAGCGTCGCCAGCTGTCTGCCGTTCTGCCAAGTGAGAGTGTACCCTCTGTAAGACAGCGGATTGCCTATCTCATCATAGGTGATAGCCTGACCGTCATAGGAGGTCAGCTTGTCCCTCCAGTTGGTGTCGCCATAGCCGTAATTTACCGTCTTTGTTGCCGTGATACCGTCAAGGCTGCCCCATGTCAGAGGATAAGTTGTGACAGACAGAATGTTTCCGCCGTTGTCATAAGTATACACTTCCGTGCAGTTTTTGACAAGGTCATCTGCACGAACCAGCTGATTCAATTCGTCATAAGCGAACTGCTGCTGTTTGGTATATGTCGTCTCTGCGGTCTTGTGGCGGCGCGAGATCTCAGTAATATTTCCGTTGGCGTCATAGGTGTAGCCATAGATATATTCGCTGATATGTTCCCAGCCAATCTTCGTGGTGCGCGAATTGTTTCCGCGGTCTGACATCCAATAAACATACTGATGGTCTATCGGCGTAGTGGTATTGATGACCGTTCTGTTACGGCGAAGGATGGAATCATAAGAATATGTCGCAGTCTTGCCCGAGGGATACGTATACTTCGATGCAAGATTGTCCTTGCCGTAATCAAACCTTTCGGTAGTAGTCACTCCGCCCGCCGATGAAGTGAACTTCGACACGTTGTTGTTCATGTCATATCCGTACTCGGCGGCATAGATGCGCTTTTTGCTGCCGTTGAGTACGCTCTGTCGAACAAGTCTGCCTGTTAAATCATAAGTATACAGGAAACGCTGATTGTTTACAAGGTCTTCATGGGAATACAAGTTTCCTGTCGAATCATAATTCCATGTAAAGTTCTTCGTGCCGTTCTGCGATATCGAAGTCATGTTGCCGTATTCGTCATATGCGTAATCAACATAATCTCCGTTACCGTATGTTACTCGCTTGAGATCTCCGCTGTTATTCGCTCCATAGGTGTTTGTGCAGAGCACCTGCGAGCCGACTTTCGTCTGTGTAACATTGCCGAAGTTGTCATAGACAAACGAGTAATTGAAACCGTTATGGGATATGGTATTCAGGCGATACTTGTTGTAGGTATAGTTGTTCTGTATAGTCTGACCGTTTGAAAGTGTCTGAGAAACAGATGTCACGGCGTCGGTATTGACATCGTAAGTATAGTTGGTTACATTACCCTTTTTGTCCGTGTAAGAAGTGAGCGTACCCTTGGAATTATCATAAACATACGATTCGGTTCGCCCGTCCTGGTCGGTAGTAGCTGACACGAACGCTCCATTGGATGTATACGACGCACCTGTTTCAATATACACTGTCTCGCTGCCCTTAACGGTAAGAGCGGTGGGATTGCCGTTGTTATCATAGGTATAGCAGTACTTCGTTCCGGACTGGCTCGTCGCCCGAGTCATATTGTGCCTTGAATCGTAAGTATATGTATAGCTATACCCTTTGGCATCAACCGACTTCGTAAGATTGTTATTGGTATACTCCATCGAGGATTTCTGCTGAGCGTTTGCCTTGACGGAGATCATATTGCCGTCCTTGTCATATGTATATGACGGTGCTTCATCGCGTACAAGCTGAATATTATCGAACCAAGTATTGTTCGACTGCCTGTAGTTTATCATATATATTCGCAGTGTTGTCGGTGTTTTGGATGCCGTAGGATTCGCATCATCCCTTAGGGTAAAGGCACCCATGATATACTGCCAACCCATAACGGAGCTGTTATATTTAAACCACTTCAGACAACTCGTTCCATCACTATACACAATCTTTGCGGCGAGACTGACCTTGTTGTTCTCATTGCTTCCGCCAACCGGATTTGCATAGACCCAGCCGCTAAGAATATATGTATCATCAAGATTTTGTGCGGTAGCTCCGCCAAAATACAGTTCCTGATTCATTTCCTTAGGAACCGTTGCAATGCTGCCAAATCGGAATGCATGTCCGGAATCCTTCGAATGAGCATTATCAACGGAATCGGTAGCATCGGTAAGATATCCGTTCCAATCTTCAGGAAGATATGCACCGTTTGATGCCTTTGAATAGCGTTCAAACGAAGAGTTATTTATCATATTGAACGGGCCTGCGCTTGCACCTTCTTCAAGCTGCATTCCGTCAAACCATGCCTTACCGGTAGCGTCACGAACCATTATGTTACATCTAACGCTTGTAGCATTGGAGGGAACAGAGAATGAAACCGTGAGTCTCTGCCAACCATTATTGATGTTTGTGTCAGTTGTTCCTATAAGTGCTTCGGAAACAGTGTCGACCGTACTACCATCAGGAAGCCAATATGTTGCAAGTAGCTGCGCACCATACGGAACATTTGCGTCTCTCGGGACTATATTCTCCGTCTTGACCCAAGCTGAGAATGTATATGTTGTTCCAGCCTTGAATTGTCCCGAGTTCAATGTCTGATAGGCTCTTGCTCCGGCTCTGTCAGAAAATGTCTTACTGTTAATGTAGTAGCTCCATCGGCCATAGAGCTGTTGAAGTCCTGTAACAAAGCTATCATAATCTGCGGTACCGTTCCACTGAGCTTTAGTCCATGAACTTCCAGTATCCGCGCTACCGTCACGAAGATAGTTCCTGACATATTGACCGCCAGACATCGACTTACTCAAGCGGTTAAGCTGCTTTATATTGCTTGCATTGCTGTTCGGATTCGAAGCAGTGTATTCCGCGGCAGAAGCTGCAAGTGTTTTGCCATAGCAAGTGGCTTCTGAGCACACCGTTCTGCCGGCTTTGTCGAACTTCACCGTCGTATAGATATCATCGTTGTTGCCAAATACACCATCCTTGCCCGAAGAACGTATAACGGTCTGTCCATATTGTGAGTAATCGAAAGTAATTGTCTGACCAGTCGAACCATTGGCGCTCTCAACAACTTTCGAAACTCGTTTACCGTTCTTCAAAGGTGTATATGTAAACTGAAGCTTATACCCATCGGGAGATGTGACAGAAGTCATTGCCCTGTCGCTGTCATATGTAAAGGTCGTTGTTTCACCGTCGGGATATGTTATGCTGAGCAGCAAACCGGAGCTCCAGTTATATCTTGTCACTCTTCCCGCGCTATCGGTTATGCTCTGAACTGCGAGATTATCAGTGGTCGGAGAAATAGTTAAAGCATGATCCGCCCCATCAGTCACCTTCCAGATTTTCGGGTCAGTTGACGATGCATAGTAGTTCGCTATCTGATTACTGTTGCTGTCAAGAGAACGTGCAAATGCTCCCGCAACATTGAACCACATCACATTTCCTTTATCATCGGATATTTTGTAGTAATTATTGTTATTTGTCTTCGGAACAGTAAGGGTCAACCCCATACCGTCCTCATCTATCATTGTACCGTCACTCTTTTTGTAGAAGTAGTGCTCAGTTCCGTCACCATCAATATATACATATGGGTATGTTGCCTGTGCAGATGTTGACAGACCGAATTTTGATGACGGAAGAAGCTGCTGCTGACAGCTAAGCATCCAACCGTGACCTCTGTATGGCATAACGGTGCCAAAGCCCTCTCCTGCCATGTAGTTGTTAAAAACATGGTAAATAGATGCCGGAGCGCGACTGCCAGGTGTTGTTGTATCACCGTGAGTAAATACAAGGTTGCCGGAGAATTCGCAGATAGAAGCAGTACCGGCTCTTCCGGCGCTGATGTCTGTATAGCTCCAATACGACTCAAGTCCCTTGTTTGATCTGAATGTTATGGAAAGTATCGGATATCCGGCCGTGCTCTGCGAGTATTTCTCTCCATAAAGCCAAAGATAATTACATGACAAATTGTATGTTGAACCGTTTTCTATTGATGATCTAAACAGGAATCCATAATTGGGGAACGAAGTGTTTTCATACCACCGTTTTACGATAGAGGTGACATTCCATTTACGAGTCTCTTGCTGAGTACCGCCGGCTTTGAGAATTTCAAAATCTGCTGTTGTTGATTCAAAGCTCGGTTTTGTGTTCCATGTTACAGTTTTCTTATTCCAACTACTTGTTACTGCATGTACTTCTATTGCAGCATCCGGAGTTGAATTTGAATATGCGTCACACTTTATCTGCGCAGCGTAAAGTTCTGCATCAATAACAACATCTCCGCGGTTTAAAGACGGCAAGTCAAAGCGAAGCAGCCCCTGACACTTTCCTATGCCCGACGACTCTTTACCAACCATTATCATCGGACCATGCCAGTAATTTGTAGTCGGCTTTCCGGAAGCAACATAAACCGAATCCATCGCTGTGTTTGACTGCTCTGTCTGTATTGCGGGGTCAATCGTAACAGGGAATGTCCTGTCGCTGCTATTTATCCATTCGGCATCCGCAGTTACAGTAATCTCATACTTCTTTTTATTTTTTGAACTGATACTGTAACTCACACTGTCTGAATACTCATAGTTTGCATCAAGCATAAACGGCTTGGGAAGGACAAACACAGTTTTTCCCGTGTTGACATCTTTCGCGTATATACAGCCGTCATCTTCCAATGTGAGCGTAAGATCTTTCACATCGATCTCGAAGCTGTATTGATAGTTGTTCTGCGCGGATTTTATTACAATATTTTCCTTGACTCCCGATCCATTAACTATGTACTCTATATTTGTATCGGGAAGAATGTTTTCATAGTATATCTTTTGACTGGCCTTGCTAGCGGCGGTTAAATCCTCGATTTTAGCTTTCTTCTCCTGCTTCATTGACGAGTTATTCTTCTTCGTTTTGTTAAGCAAAGAAAGGCTGACCGAGTAATCGCCCATTTTTATGCTGACAAGTTTTTTCTGGTTTGAATTCTTTGCAAACTTCACCCTAAACTTATTGCTTTTGGTTGCATATCCGTTAAAGTTTGAAATCTCATCATTCTCATCGTCCGATGTTTCAAGTGTATTATCTATCTCCTGCCACTTACCAGCACTATCTTGATAAAGAACAGGATCTTTGTACACAGCAGCCTTTATTGTTCCATCGCTCATCTTAAAATACTTGGTGTTGCTGCTGTCGCGACGATCTACATCTTCTCCTATTACTATTGGGTCTTCCTCGTCCTGAGATACTTCAGTAGAATACCCGCTTTCCTCAAGCTTTTCACTTTCTGTTCCAATTGTTTCGGCAAAAGTTGACATTGGGGCAACTTGAACAACCACAAGTATTGACAAAATTATGGCTATCAGTTTTGTTATGACTTTTGTCTTTTTCATTACCAAATCTCCTCTCTTTTTTACAGCATTCACTACATCACGCTTACTATTAACCCTACGCTGTCACCCCATTTCCAAATGGTTTTATATCGTCTCTTCTAACTGATAAAATCTATCAGTTCAATATATTTTTATAGTGTCTTAAAACCGCCTTTGGTTACAAAAAAATATGCACAAACTATCATTCGACAAGTTGTGCACATTTTACATTTTATTTTTGTCCAATATGTCATAAATCAATACGACAATTTTGGCAATATATTCAAGTACAATTATGCATTTGCACCAGTCCTTTTTGAACACCTTCACCAACATTATTTTTGCACATTTATTGCTCATTTCCACAATTTATAGTATAATAAATCCATACGATTGTCTTAGCCTTCAATATCGGCAAATTCATCGCGTCAAGGCAGGCATTCGTTTCCGGCATTGATGTTCAACCGAAGTATCGTTGTACCGGAATAATTACGTAGGGGATGATTTTAATTGGTTATCGGAGAGAAAGATGAAATTACAGAGGAATGCAAGCAGCTTTGGAATCTTTATAAAGAGTACATAATAAGCTTTTGCAAATTCAAGCTAAAAGACACACCTGACTATGTTGAAGACTGTGTTCAAGATGTGTTTATGGCATTACTTGAAGCCAGGCGATCCGGAACAGAAATAAAGAGCCCCAAGGCGTGGCTTACTACTGTTGCAAACAATAAAATAAAAATGGAATACAAAAACAGAAAAAGAGAATCCGAACATATAAATAAAATAATACATTATAAAACCACTGTGGAAATTTTCACTCTTGATATGCACGATTTTTCAGAAATTTCCGATGAGCTTATTTCCGAGATGAAAGACAGCATATTAAATCAACTCAAATTTGATGAGCAATCTATAATTATTGACTTCTATGTAAAGCACATGAAAGTAAAAGATATCGCTGCCAAACACGGGCTTTCCGAGACAAATGTCAAGCAAAAGCTTTTCAGAGCGCGAAAAAAGATAATGCATTTGTCAAATGAAGAAATTGAAAAACATAAATTTTAGAATTTTTTGTAACCTTTTTGAAATTCGTACACTATATAAACAAGGAGGAAATCAATATGACAAATAGTGAATTCATGAATATTTTGAATGACGACTCACTCGAACTCACAGTAGAAGAGCTCGAAAATATAATTGAAGAAGAACTGCAAAAGGACGAATCCGAAATGGATCCGGACCTTATAGAATACTGCCTGTACTATATCAGCAAAGCGGAGACAGAAGGCGGCAAGGAGAAAAAAGCCGACATCGCAGGCAATGACAAAATCACAGAACCGCCTGCTGCCGACAAGCTAAAAAAGTCACGCTTCAACGGCAAGCTAAAGAACCTGCTGATAATAGCTGCCACTATCGCACTGCTGCTCGTCACCACGGGAATAGCAACCGTCGCCACTAACAAAAAAGTGAAGAACAGCGCTATCACTTTCTATGAGAATCACATACAGGTTCTTTTTGACAAGCAAAAAGAAGAAAGCGGAATACCCGGAACGGAGATTGCCGCAGAGCTCAAAAAGCACGATATTTCCGACTTGAAACTGCCGGCAATGTTTTTCTCAAGCGACTGTATTTATAGCAATATACTTGAAGATAATACCGAGAATCTTAAATCCATATCCTTGTCATACCGAACAAAAAAATTGTCCGGACAAGTGTCTGTCAGTAGGTTCTATTCAGAAGAAATCATTCCTCCGGTTGATTTCCATAATACTACACATTACAGCCAAGCCGAGGAAATTACGGTAAACGGTTTAACGGTTTTTGTAATAGAGCAGGGGGACTTTTGTTCCATCGCCTATCAGGATAACCTGATTCAATACATGATGTATTTAAACACTGATTTTGCAAGTGCAATTGAAATTGCCAAAACTATATCAGATACGGAGTCTTAATTATGAAAAAAATCATTTCTGTATGTCTTATGGCTGTTCTGCTCTTATTACCATTACAAATTATCGCATTAGGTGACGAACAACACGATCAGAATACTCAAGGCACAGGAGAATTTATTGTTGAGACGGCAGAGGGATTGAATAATCTGGAAAGCGACGCTAAAAGTTCAGACTTGTTCTGGTCGACATCACTTCAGTTGGCTAAGACCAATAACGGACAGCTTGCCATAACTGCAATCACCAAATGTGTAGCCGAAGTAACAAAATGCGGTTTTACATATATCAAGTTGCAGCGGCTTGTCGGCGGAAGCTGGTCCGACTACACCGAATATTGCTATTATGATTTATATAACGATTCTAATATTAAAAATATAGTAAAATACATATCGCCACCAAAAGGGTATTCATATCGTGTTATCTGTGAGCATTATGCAGAAAAGCCTTTGTTAGGAATACTTAAAAGCAAGCAAAAAATGCCTAACACTACAACGACAATAAATCTCTAAAACAGTCGGCACCACATTAAGGTTGAGCCCTTAACGTGGTGCCTTTTTGTTGGTTTGTTTCTTAAAGAGTGACCTACTAATAAAAAATAATCTCTTGGCATAGCCCTTAAAAGGCGTATGCCAAGAGATTAATTACATTACACTATTATTACTTGTATTTTATAACGAAACAAAAGCACATCAATACACGGTTAGGGTAAATACGTTCGGCGTTACATACCACACGTTGTCAACCTTAACGCCAACATCATAATCGACCGTTCCGGACGCAAACTTTCGCCGTATAACCCAAGTCAGAGTATCACCATTATCGATATAACTTATAACCCCTTCATTATCCGGAGTATATGTTATTGTCGCGCCATTAGCTCTTCATTTTTATTAACTTTTCGCTATCGATATTAGCCGGGCGTACAACAGTGTTATGCGGGGTCGAAAAAACTGTTGTCCTCCTTTTAATCAGCATACTACTTCAAGTTGTTTTTAATCGGCTAGCCCATTGGAATCACACCCTTTTTCTAAATATAATAACAGTTTAATAACTCAAACAAATTACTCAACCCATTTTCAAAGTACTAAAATATTTCAATTCTTACCATATGTTGTGTTCGCAGGCAGAGGGCGATATTCTCGCCCCCTGTCGCTACACAATATAGGTATAGGAGGGAGGTATCATTTTCTAGGTCGCACCCAAGTTAGTCATAAACTATAAAGGGCCTGTGCAACATTCCACAAAAGGCACAGCAAGTAGATTGATTATATGTAACAGCTTATGCAACGGTGTAGAGAAAAAATCAAAAAAATTATCCTTTGGTATAACATTCTATATATATAGTGTACAAAAATGAAAAAGGTTACACTTTTTATTAAAAAAATCTGCAAAATAGCACTGATTTTTGCTTTTGATTTACAAAATCGAAATATAATTAAAAAGTTGCTTCTTCACCATGTAATCGGCAGATGAACAACTAAAAACGCATTAGTATTCAGGCACCCCATATCCGAGAATCTGATACTCTCCAATCGGTCTACGAGATGTCGTGCATTTGTCGCTTAAATTTCCCTCAATCGTGTAAACATATCCATTCTCAACTTTCCACACAATGCCCGTATGATCAGCTCGTCCATCCTGTTGACCCGATTGCCCCTGTTTACCCCAATCATAAAATATTATCATGCCGGGAAGAGGTTCAGCAGATCCGTCAAGCCACTGCCCACGATTTTTGAACCATTGAACTCCGTTAACACAGCTGGCATACTTTGGAATAATACCTGTTTCAATATATCCGCACTCATTAGCACACCAACTGACAAAGCACGCGCACCACTCAACTCGGCTGTTGAAACCATACCAAGACCAATATGGTCTACCGCCAACACTGCCCACCTGCGAGAGCGCAACCGCTACAATCTGATTATCTTCTCCGCTTGTACCGTATAAAACCGATGACCACAGAGAATTGTTTTCATCACTTAACAACTCATCCAGATATTTTCGTTGTTCCTGATTAAATCCATATTTTGATGCCATATCATATGCTGTCTTGTGCGAGACAGTAATATATAAATATGTTCTTCTTTCTGTGTTTTTTATTTGAACTATATTTCCGTTTCCGTCATCAGTTTCTGTTATAACCGTTTCAAGCTTGTCCTCTGTTCGTGATGATATGTTGTTCATATCCCAAAAAATAGTCTTCAGAAGTTTTTTCTTGGCATCATTCATCGTTACAACCTCCTGGGGATTGTCAGGATCAGTATTAACTTTAACAGAATATACCGCGAGAACCTCTTTCCAAACAGCACAGCTTCCCTTCATTTCAAGAACATCATAAGAAGACTTATCTCGTATGCTCATAAGCTTATTATCATAATCGGAATTGATCTCATGAACAACGGTCTGTATTGTTTGCCCCGTACCGGTATCTTCTCCTGCAAAGAAAATTCCAAACACCGAACCGAGGAGCAAAGCACTTAGGCAAATAACAACTATAGCAACAACTGCCACCCAACCCCCCGCTGCAATGGCAGCAACTAAACTTTTTATTGTTGATATCGTTGCCTTTACTGTTTTAACGGTTGCTTTTGTCGCAGTTTTAACGCCTTTTGCTACTGCTTTAGTAATAGTCTTTGCAATTTGTACAGTTTTTTTCGTCACCTTTGAAGAAACAGTTGCAGTTTTCCGCGTTGTTTCTGCGACTTGTTTTGTGTCATTAGCAGTTATCTTAATTTTTCTTATCGGTTTTTGAGAGGACTTTGTTATCTTTGCATCTTTAACTATTCTATTTTTTGAAGCCTTGTCAATCCTCTTTCTTGTTGACGCAGACCTCTTAATCGTCCCTCCGTCGTCACCTTTCTCTTTTTTATTGTCAGCTCTGACCGCTTGTTTTTCAACGGCCTTTTTGTCCCTCTTTTCTTCTAACTCTTTTATTCGGGTTTTCATGTTACTCTTAGTGACATCAAAACCATTTCGTCCGCTTTTATTGAGTTTATGCACTCCATCCATGGCAACTTCTTCTGCTTTTTGTTCAACTTGGTTAGTGGCATACTCCACTTCAGTGTTTTTACTTGTTCCAGCATATCGAAGCGACTCATCTCTTGTAGATAAGTATGATTGTTTTATATGCTGTCCTGCTATAAGGGCTCTGTCAATAGTTTTAACCCTGCCCTCGACAGCATTCCTTGTCTTTATATCTGCCATTAAAACACCTCCATATTCGGACACAAAGTATAATTGGCGAGTGTTATACTTCCTCGCCCGGTTTTGTAGTCATTAACTTATATAATTTTGTGTTTTTGGGGAATTTGTTGGCAAACGGGATAAGACTTGAACCTACTTTTATTAGCCCGTGTCCTGCGCCTACATTGGTTATATAAGAAAGTTGATTGTCAGAAATATTCAAGAGCTTTGCAAGCTCGATACGATCAGTAGGTGCCTGATTAAGCATAATGATAAATTCGGAGTTCGCCAACATTGTTCTTGCCGTATGGCTCTGAAGAAGATCATCCACATTCTGTGTAATACCAGTTGCATAAGCACCGTACTTGCGAACACGCTTCCAAAGAGTAAAAAGAAAGTTTGCACTATACTCGTGCTGAAACAGCAGATATATCTCATCAATAAAGATAAAAGTATTCTTGCCCTTGGCACGATTTGCTGTAATGCGGTTAAGTATAGAATCAAGAACCACTAGCATACCTATTGGCATAAGCTGCTTACCCAGGTCAAGAATATCATAGCAAATCAGACGATTATCAGTATCCACATTTGTTCTCTTGGCAAAAGTATTGAGAGAACCATTGGTAAACAATTCAATCGAAAGGGCAATTTCCTGAGCCTCGGGTTCAGGCTGTTTTATGAGTTCAGCTCTGAAATCCTGTAAGGTAGGAACTGCCCCTGTGTAGTCATTCTGTTGATAGTTTCGGTAAACAGCTGCCGTGCAGCGATCAATAATGGACTTCTGTACCGCGCCCAGATTGCTCCCGCCTATAAGCTGCTCACACAAAGACATTATGAACTCTGATTTAAGAATAACAGGATTCGCACCATCGCCATATTCTCTTGTCATATCCATTGCGTTTATGTGGGTCGGAGAAGTCGCAGAGATGTTTATGATTTCACCGCCCAGCGCCCTTACAAGAGGAGCATATTCTCGCTCCGGGTCTATGATAATAACATCTGCATCGCCTGCAAGAACCTGATTGAGGATTTCGCCCTTTGCAGTAAAAGACTTACCGCCACCGGATACACCCAGGATAAACTCATTACCGTTAAGGAGCTGCCTACGGTCAGCAACAATCATATTCTTTGAAATGACATTCTGTCCATAGTAAATTCCGTTTGTATGCTGAACATCCTGTACGCGAAACGGGATAAAGACAGCAAGGCTTTCTGTCGTGAGGGTTCGAAAAGAATCGATTTTACGAACACCAAAAGGCAGTGCCGTGTTAAGTCCGTCGAGCTGTTGAAACTTCAATATACCGAACTGACACATATGTCTTCTTGCTGTTGTAAGTAAAGCCTCTGTATCATTGTCGAGCTGTTCTTTCGTGTCAGCAGTATGAACCATTGTAAGAACTGCAAACATCATTCGCTGATCTCGAGTGGTTAGATCATCCAAGAATTCCTTCATTTCCTTGCGCTGCTGCTCAATATCGTAAGGAAGCTGTGCAGAGAAGTTGTTGTTAGCATTCTGACGACGCTGCCAATTAGTCGCATTGGTCTCTACACCGAGCAATCTATTTTCAGCTTCTCTAACAGCCTCGTCAGTGGGAACTGGAACAACATCAATAGACATCATTAAATTGCGGTTTAGATCTGTCAATTCGGCAACCATACTGTCCTTGATATATGAAGCGTATTCTTTAAGAAACAGCACTCTTCCATAGCGCTCACCAATTTTAAAGTAATCTCTTTCTATCTCCATTGAGTCAGGACATATAAAATCCTTGAAATCATGTCCCTTTTTGCGGGTTTCTTTGATATCAAAATAGAAATCCGTTTCTTCGCCTGTACGATAGAAATCGTGAAAAATACGTAACCTTTCGTCTGGTTCCAGTTCTATGCATTTGCTTCCAAGGCGGCCAAAATGAGTAATAAGTTCTGCACCGACACGAGCAAAATAGTTTCTTGCCTCTTCAACACTTTTCTTATTTACGGAAATCGTAATGTATTTTTCCTGAGTAATAGCATTTGTATCTATCGCTTTTTCCAGAAGCATACTGTTATACTCCTTTCGATACTCATCAAGGGCATCTCCTGTCAAAGGGATAAGAATGTTTTTCTCAAAATCAACACGATTTAGTCTGCGATTATTAATAGTAATCTTCGTTGTTGCACCGCTGTCAAAGCTATTAAGTAGTTCGGAATATTCGAGAAACATGGCCTCTTTGTCCTCACGACTGGCAACAGCATAATTAATATCGGTAAATTTATAAGTCTTAGAAAACTTGTCATCTCCGACCTGAAAAACACCATCATCATATATTTTTCTGATTGGTATAACATCCTGAACTCCATTAGGAATAAGGAATCGTTCCTTGTCCTGCTTAAATAAATTTTTCAAAGTTTTAATCATTTCAGTACCTCCTTCTTCTATCCTACATAAGGCTTCATCAATTCAAAATAAATATTAGTGGAATGGAAACAAAGTCTTTTTGGAATTAAAACTTCACTCTTAATCCAAGCCCACATAAACTTCTCCGCCGTCATTCCATTATATTTAACAAATCCAAGGAGAGCGAACGGAGCAGCTCCAAAAATACACATCCATGACACGGTCTCCGTTCCTACATACGGTCTCAGCAAAAAATATATTCCTACCGCTACACCGCAAGCCAATATGGAAAAAATGAACTGTCTTAAAGACAGTCCAAAGAACATTGCTTCTGTGTAATTTCTGATTTCCCTGTTAATTTTAACTTCCAAAATAACACCTCCTATGTATTCGGGAATAAAAACCGTTCTTCGTTTCAAGAAACTTTTCACTCTAAGTTTGAGTAAAATTGTCTTCTATATTAAAGCATCACAATACACTTGTCTTTAGCAAGAATAAAGGCGCAGCCGTAATATTTTTAATTTACGATACCAGTGAATATACATTATAATCCCATCATCTCCCGGATAATGCGGTCGCTCATCTTTACACTACCTACAAGAATGAGCATATTAAATATCAGCTCACCGATATAACTCCACACCTGTGTAACTGCTGCCACACTATCATCTACTACCGGTGGAGAAGAAGCAAAAAGAGAGAATATAATACATGCCAGGGCAATAGCAGCCCCCTCTAAACAAACGGCACAGTAACTTCTTATAAATGATTTGCCCACATTCTGTGATGGTTCTCCGGCAAAGGTAGACAAAGGAATTGGTGCAAGTGCTGTATACATATAAAGCTTAAAAAATCGTCCATACACGGTCATAATCAGAATAAATGACATCACCATGATAAACAGTCCACCAATAAGCGTTACTGCCCATAACGGAATAGATTCAAAGAAACTACAATTTTCAATCGCAGTTACCATTTCTGTCGGCAAAACTGTTTTCTGAGTCTCGCTAAATCCCGCCGTGCCCATAATTGTCGATATAGCTCCCTGCGCAATATCAAATAATGAAAGCATTAGCTCCATTCCATAAGTAATTGCCCCCTTTGCAAGAGCAAAACGAACAAACAACTTCATTGCATGTTCCGGCTTTTTGACATCCGTAAATGATCCGCAAGTCTTTACCACTCCGGCAACGAAGAACAAAACAAGAAGGGCAAGCCCTATAGACTGCACCGCACCATTAATGTCAACAATTACGTCCCATATCTTGCCGCCTTTAAAGCTTTGTGGAGTCATAGTAATAAGCGCCCATATTTCGGATAATTTATCATTCCATGTTTCAAGTGCATTTTCAAGATTTTGTACAATCCAATTGTCGCTCAAATAAAAGCACCTCCTTCTATAGAATCAGGAGTACATCTAAAAGATGTGCTCCTGTAGTTAAAATATCAGCTTGTTATGAGGTTCAGTATTTCTTTCGCAAAAGTGATGATAACTCCACCCGCAAGAGTAAGGAATCCGTTTGCTCGCTGAGATGGATCATGGGACTTCAGGGAAAGACCCACCTGAACAACACCAAAGCCAAGCAAAATAAGACCTACTGCACGAATTAATCCAAAAATAAATCCGGACAGATTATTAATAACCACAATCGGATCATTTGCCGCAAATGCCGTAACTGAAGCACCAAATATAAGTGTCGCAATAACGACAACCATACAATAGAGTCGGTAGCATTTTTTGATCTTACCAGATATAGAAAGTTTGGTAGTATGTTCTTTCGTTTTCTTAATGATATTCATATTAATTGCCTCCATAATTTCAAAAATTATTTTGGGCTAAAGTCCTCATCGGACAGTAGCTCATAAGTGGTTTCCAGTACCTCCGTATCCAGCAGAGTATCGGGGTCGAGGTACTGCACCTCAATGGTCGCAACATTACTTGTGACCTTGCCGTGCTGATAGACACCGCCTTTTCCGTCGGCAGTCAGGTCAACGGCGGGGTGCTTGAGAATGTCGTATTTTAAGTCCATCACGGGGAGTTCCCCTCGGATGAACAGAATGGCGTAGCGGTTATCAAGCATACGAACCTCATCCGGGGTCAGAAGCTCTCGACCGCTGATCTGATAGTTAGTGGAATAGTTTCCGCTTCGCCCGGAACTCTTTCCGTAAGTGTTCGTGTCGATGGTTTCCTTGCCCAGCAATTCGCTTACATACTTATGGGTGGACTGCTCATTGCCGCCCAAGTAGAGGAACTCATCGCAGTTGCCGACGATGGATTCCCACTGCTTTTCAAACAGTGCCTTGAGCTGTGCCAAGTTCTGAAGAATGATGGACACAAACACACCACGGGAACGCATAACGGAAAGGATCTTATCGAAGTCGTCCGGCAGGCTGACATTGGCGAACTCGTCCATCAGGAAGTGAACGGGAACTGGCAATGCTCCGCCGTGAATATGGTCAGCGAAAAAGAAAAGCTGCTGAAATAGCTGGGTATAAAGGATGCTGACCAAGAAATTGAAGCTCGAATCGTTGTCCGGGATA
>ENA-UERK01000097-UERK01000097.1-human-gut-metagenome-genome-assembly--contig:-NODE-97-length-76234-cov-7.060467_pt1 | contig 76234 bp, 66 predicted proteins | sample MGYA00242957_ERZ507957 | MGnify/ENA primary metagenome ERZ507957 (study PRJEB26167, sample SAMN06115538) | human gut metagenome | host: Homo sapiens | place: China:Heilongjiang | collected 2015-11-06...
TTATTCCTTTGCTACAGTTGCTGTAATCTCCCTAAAGCAATTGTAATAGCTCCGGCGTGATTCTCCCAAGCGCCGGGCAGCTGCCGTTTTTTGCAGGCTTGGAGTATTCCGGCCGGCCCGGGCAGCAAACCCGCCGAATAAGTGCACTGACCAGCACTTACCCGGCGGGTTATTTTTGTTGTTTTAAAAATTTTACAGTAAGGGTCAACAGCCCTCATATTTTGCGGTTTTTGCAATAGGGCACTGCGGCGTTACCGGCCGCGCAAAAAAAGCTGTGTAAAAACAGTTATTTACTCCCGCCGCGCGGGGTTTTGCCGGTTATTTTTTTGTAAACGCGATAAAAGTGTGAAGTGTCAAAAAAACCAAGCGTTTCGGCAATCAGGTCGGTCGTCCAAAGTGAGCTTTGCAGCAACTGTTCGGCTTTTTCAATACGCAGGCGGTTGCGGTAATCGGTTACCGAGCAGCCGGCCTGTTGCTTAAACCGGCTTCTAAAATAGCTTTCGCTTAAATTGCAAAGGCGCGCCAGCTCGCTAACCGGCAAATTTTCACCGGGGTATTGTCGCAGGCGCAAAAAGGCGGGGCGCAGCAGCTCATTTTGGGTTTCGGCGTTGTTTTCCGGCAGCTGTTTTTTTAAGATCCCGAAAATTTGGTAAAGCGCAATTTTAATTTTTAAAATGTTGGTTTCGGTTTTAAGGTAATTTTGCAGTACCTCAAAAAATAAGTCGGTTAAATAGCCGTCGTCGCCGGCAAAGCAAAGCCAATGCTCTTTTAGCCGCAGTGGCTCGCCGGCGTCGCTTACCATTTTAAAGCGAATACAAACCGTTTCGCCAAATTCTGCCGCGGTGGAGGTAACTGTTTCGGAAAGGTAGGGCGCGCCCTGCGTAATTAAAACAACGGCTGGGGCTTTAAGGCAAAAGGTTGGGCTGCCGTTTGGGGCAGTGTAAATGTTTTTGCCGCCGCGAATGGTGTAGGAAAGAATATTTTCATCCCGTCCGCGGGCCAAATAATTGTTTTTATTGCCGCCGCCCCATTTGCGGTGCACAGCCGCAATGCCGTAAAAATGCACGCTTTGCGAAAACAAGCTTTTAAAAGAAATTTCTTTCATGCCGGCTCCTTAAAAAAGTTGATTTGTACAATGGAATAATCGTTACATCCATTGTAACAGAAATCGACAGAGAATACAATAGTAAAGTGTTAAGTATATTGTAGGCGCGGTATTTTTGGCAACTGCAGCGCTTGCAATAAACAGCAACCGCACAAAGGGGCTTTTGTTCTTTGGGGTTTGGCAGTTGGTTTAACTTCTGTCTAACGGCTAAAACGCGGCCTGCTGCTTTTTGGGCGGGGGCTTTGGCTTATGGGCGTTAAATCTTAGCGCCCGGTGCAGCCCCAAACTTTTAAGGCGGTTTACTTTCGCAAATTAAATTTTAAAGGAGTCAGATTATGCAAACAAATGAATTTTTATTCTCCATGATCTTAACCGAGCTGGAAGACGCCGTAGGTAAGGAAAACTGTTCGGTTAAGGAAATTGACAAGGTTACGCACAGTGTAGACTACTACTGGCTTTCCAGAATGTGGGCAGACCGCGGCCGCATGATGCCGCAGGCCGATTATGTTGTATGCCCGAAAGATGCCCAAGAGGTTTCTAAGGTTGTTAAAATTGCAAACTACTACAAAATTCCCGTAACGGTTTGGGGTGCCGGCGGCGGCACGCAGGGCGGCGCTTTGCCGGTTTGCGGCGGCATTTTGCTGGATACCAAGCGCATGAATAAAATTTACGAGGTTAACACCGAGGGAATGTACATAGAGTGCGGCACCGGTGCCATTTACAAGCACATTGAGTGGGCCGCCAACGAGGTTGGAAAGGCCACCATGCATTACCCGTCCTCCTTAACCTGCTCTACCGTTGGCGGCTTTTTGGCGCACCGCGGTATTGGCGTTGTTTCTACCAAATACGGCAAAATTGACGATATGGTTTTACAAATGGAGGTTGTTTTGCCGAACGGCGATATTATTTACACCTCTCCCGCGCCAAAGCACGCAGCCGGCCCGGACCTAAACCAGATCTTTATTGGTTCCGAGGGCACGCTTGGCATTATTACCAAAGCACAGATCCGTATTTTTGACCAACCGGAGGAGCGCCGGTTCCGCGGATTTTTATTCCAGGATATGACCGGGGCGTTTAAAGCCGCGCGCGAACTGCTGCAAAAATTTAAGCCTTCGGTAATGCGGCTGTACGACGAGGCTGAAACCGCTTCGCTAATTAAAAAAATTGTTGGGGTAGAGAAAAAGGGCGCCTTTATGAATGTTGCGATTGAGGGCGTTAAGGAACTGGTAGCTGTTGAGGAAAAAATTCTGCTGGAAACCTTTAAGCGTTACGGCGCCGAGGACTTAGGCAGCGAGTACGGCGAAAAATGGTGGGACGAGAAAATTACTTTCTTCTACCCCGGATATATGATGGATATTCCGCAGATGTTTGGCACCATGGATACCATTGCGCCGTACGGAAAAATTGAGGAAATTTACTGGGCCATGAAACAGGCCATTGAATCAAAATTCCCGCAGGTTAAATTTATTGCCCACTTCTCGCACTGGTATGAGTGGGGCGCCATGGTTTACGACCGCTTTATTGTAGATGGAAAGGATGTTCCGAAAGATCCGGTTGAGGCACTGCGCCTGCATCAGGAAATTTGGACGGTTGGCGTACGCACGGCTTTGGCGCATGGCGGCGTAGTAAACGACCACCACGGCGTTGGCATTAAGCTTGGTCGCTTAATGAAAGAGCAGTACGGCCCGGCCATGCAGGTGTTTGAGGGGCTGAAAAAGCAATTAGACCCGAACGGTATTATGAACCCGTTTAAGTTGGGACTGTAATAGGGGGTAATAGTAATGAATATGACCGAAAAAAGTAAACAACACATTGATTCCTGCCGTTTTTGCTGGATGTGCCACCATGTTTGCCCTATTGGCAATGCCACCGGGCAGGAGCGCTGTACTGCCCGCGCCCGCGCTTTGGGCCTTTCGCTGGTTAACCGCGGCGCTCTAACCTTAGAGGATGTTGCCGACAACCTTTACGAATGTGGTTTTTGCCGCGCCTGCGAGCATTTTTGCGTTACCGGCTGGCAGCCCGTTATGTTTGTAAAGGAGGCACGGCTAAACTGCGCCTTAGAGGGAAAATTGCCCCCGTACATTCAAAAGCTGGTTGAAAACACTTTAAGCACCGGCAACGCCTACGGCGAAACCGAATTAAACGGCGAGCTAAAAGCGGCCATTGCAAAACACGCCGCTAAAACCGACACCCTTTTGGTGCTGGGGGTAGACGCCCGCTTTAAGGCACCGGCCGCCGCTGTGAACGCCATTAAGGTTTTAGAAAAAGCCGGCGTTAGCTTTACGGTTTTGGCCAACGAGCCGGCCACCGGCGCGCAGTTAGACTTTTTAATTGGCGCGGCCGACGAAACCGTACAGCAGGCAAAGGCCTTTGCCGCTGCTGCGGCCGAATTTAAAACCGCCGTGTTTTTTGACCCGGCCGACGCCGTTATGGTTCGGCACGAGTTTAAAGAGCTTGACGTACAGTTTGAGCCGGCCGCCGTTACCTTTACGGCCTTTGTTGCCAAGCTGGTTGGAAACGGCAGCTTAAAGCTGAAAAAATCTAACACAGTTTACACTTACCACGACCCGTTCCAGCTTTCGCGCGAGCTGGAGGAGACCAACGAGGCCCGGCAAATTATTTCGGCCTGCGGTGAGCTGAAAGAGATGCTGCTGAACCGGGACGACACCAATTGGGCCGGCAGCCTGTTAATGGCCGAATACAAGCCGGAGGTTATGGACAAAGTAGCAAAAGAGCGTATTCGCAACGCCACTGCCATGCATTATAACACCATGGTAACCGCCAGCGTTAGCGAGTACACCCGCCTAAAAAGCGTGTGCCCGGCCGACTTTACGGTTTTAAGCTTGGAAGAATTAGTTCTTGCAGCGGCAGAATAAATAACGGAGGCATTTAAGATGTTAGTAACTTTAAAAGAAATTTTAGATATTGCTGAAAAAAAGGAATTTGCAATTCCGGCGTTTAACGTGTATAATATGGAAACGGTTATGGGCATTATTGCTGCCGCAGAGGAGGCTAAGGCCCCTGTTATTCTGCAGGCTTACAGCCGCCTGTTCCACAACGAGGAGGGCTACTTTTTAGCCCCCATTGTTTTGGCGGCCGCCAAGCAGGCGCGCGTGCCGGTTTGTTTTCATATTGATCACGGCGCAGGGGAATACGAGGTTACCCGCGCCATGCGCTACGGCGTTTCCGGCGTTATGATCGACGGCTCGGCCGAGCCGTACGAAAAAAATGTTGCCATTACCCGCCGCGTGGTTGAAACGGCTGCTGCCGTTGGCCTGCAGGTAGAGGGCGAACTAGGCCATGTTGGCTCTGCGAACGACGACGCCATGGACGAATTTACCAATGTTGCCGAGGCGGCCGATTTTGTAAAGAAAACCGGCGTTTGCTGCCTGGCCGTTTTGGTTGGCACGGCGCACGGCCACTACAAAAAACCGCCGAAGCTGGATATTGAGCGTATTCGTGACATTAAAGCCGCAGCGGGTATTCCGCTGGTGCTGCACGGTGGCTCCGGCGTGCCGGATGAGGAGATTGTTGCCGCCGTTAAAGCCGGTATTCGCAAGGTAAACTTTGGCACCGATGTTTGCTTTTCGTTCTTAGACCAGGTGTTCGCAACCTCCCGCGAGGTTTACGCGTTAGATTTATTTATGAAAGACGCCGTGCAGAATGTTAAAAAGTTTGCCCTTAGCAAAATTAAGCTGCTGGGTGCGGAGCATCAGGCATGAGCAGTGCGGTTGTAGGCATTGGCGCCTGTGTGATGGATACGCTGGTTAGCGTACCGCATTACCCTAAGGAGGATACTAAGCTGCGCGCAGCCTCTACCAAACAATCCGGCGGCGGGCCAACCGCTACCGGCATTGTTGCAGCCGCAAAGCTGGGGGTTTGCTGCGATTTTATTGGCACCCTTTCGGAGGACAGCGTTGGCAACTTTTTAATAAACGATTTTAAAAAGTACGGCGTTGGCACCAGTGGTATTGATGTTTTACCGGGCTACCGCCCGTTTAGCTCTACCGTTTGGCTTAGCAGCGAAACCACCAGCCGCACCTGCGTTTTTGATAAAGGCAATTTGCCCGGCACCGTTTTAGATGACGCCAAAAAGCAGCTCATTAAAAACGCTAAGGTTTTAATGGTAGACGGTAACGATTTAAACTGCGCTGTAGAGGCAGCCGCTTTTGCAAGACAAAACGGCGTTTTGGTGCTGTACGACGCCGGCGGCCTTTACGAGGGCATTGAACGCCTTTTGCCGCTTTGCGATATTTTAATTCCGTCGGAGGAGTTTGCTTTGGAGGTTAGCGGGCAGCCCACGGCTGAGCAGGCCGCTAAAACCCTATTCCAGCGTTACAGCCCCAAGGTGGTTGTTATTACGCAGGGCAAACGGGGCGGAATTTTATTCGACGGTGAGCAGTTGACCGATTACCCTATTTACCCGGCTAAGGTAGTAGATTCTAACGGTGCGGGCGATGTTTTTCACGGCGCGTTTGCAGCCGGGCTGGTTTTGGGGTACAGTTACCTAAAGTGCTGCCATTTTGCCAGCGCGGTTTCGGGTCTTAAATGCACCGGCGTTGGCGCGCGGGAGAGTGTGCCCGATTTTAACACGGTAAAGGATTATTTAAGGAGGAACGGTTATGAACTTTAAAAGACATTGGAACGGCGAAAACGGCGTTCAAAGCATTTATAAAAAAGAAAACAGCGCTTGCAAGGGCTTGGAAATTGATATGCTGCGTTTAGCGGCGGGGGAGAGCGTTACTTTAAACGAGGACGCCAAAGAAAGCGTATTGACCCTGCTTTCCGGCGGTTGCGACATTACCGGGCGCGATATTGATTTTAAAAACATTGGCAAACGCAAAAATGTTTTTGACGGCAAAGCCTACGCCGCCTACATTCCCTGCAAGCACGAATACACCGTAAAAGCGTTAACCGACTTGGTTATTTGCACGGCTAAGTGCCCCAGCACGGCCGATTATAAGCCGGTTTTAATTACGCCGGACGATATTGTTGTTAAATTTTTGGGCAAGCCGGGCTTTGAGCGGGAGGCGCACTTTTTAGTAGACGAGCGCCTACAGGCCTCTAAAATTTATGTTGGCGAAAACTTTATTCAAGGCGGGCAGTGGTCCTCTTACCCCGGCCACAAGCACGATACCGAGAATATGCCGAAAGAGGGCTTTGCCGAGGAGATTTATTATTACGAGTTTGATAAACCCACCGGCTACGGAATTCAGCAGGTTTACACCTCGGACCGCACTTTAGACGAGGCCTACCCGGTTCGCAACAACGATTTTGTTGAAATTCCGCGCGGGTACCACCCCTGCACGGTTGCCGCAGGCTACAAAGGCTACCTGCTTTGGATGATGTGCTGCGAAACCAAGCGCGGGTTTTATATGTCTACCGACCCGGAGCACGAATGGTTAACAAAATAACATTTTTTCGGGCAGCGCTTTGCGCCGCCCGTTTTTGAGTTTACTGTTTTGGAGATGACTGTATGAAATACTTGCTGGGCATTGATTTTGGCGGCGGCGCCTCAAAGGCCACTTTACTAAGCAAGCAGGGGGCAATTATTGCCGAAAGCACCGTAGAGTACGAAACCCTGCACCCAACCCTTGGCGCTTGCGAGCAACGCCCGCAGGATTGGCTGGATGCCCTTTGCGAAAACACGCGCAGCCTGCTGCAAAAAAGCGGCATTGCCCCGGCGGATATTGCCTGCATTGCCGTAGATTCTGCTACCCATTCCAGCTTGGTTTGCGGGGCGGATTTTGTGCCGCTGCGCAATGCCATTCATTGGACAGACACCCGCTCCCGCCGACAGGCTAACTACTTAAAAGAAACCTGCGGGGCCGAAATTTTTAAAAAATGCTACCATTCGCCCGATACGATTTGGACTCTGCCGCAGCTGATGTGGCTGAAAGAAAACGAGCCGGAGGTATTTGGCAAAATTCAATACATCTTTTTTGAGAAAGATTACATTCGGTATTTTTTAACCGGTGTATTTTGTACCGACCGTATAGAAGCTGCCGGCAGCATGCTTTACGATCTAACAAGGCAGGAGTGGTCTCAGGAACTGTGCGACCTGGCGGGTATTCAAAAATCCTTTTTACCGCCGCTGTGCGAGCCAACTGATGTAATTGGCGCGGTTACGCAGGCCGCTGCCGCGCAAACCGGCCTTTGCGCCGGCACGCCGGTAATTTGCGGAACCACCGACACGGTTATGGAGGTTTTTGCCTCCGGCGCCGTGCAGGAGGGGGATATTACCGTAAAGCTGGCCACCGCCGGGCGCATTTGCGTTATTACGAATCAAGCCTTTCCCAACCGGCACCTGGTAAACTACCCGCACATTGTGCCGGGCCTTTGGTACCCCGGCACTGCAACAAAATCCTGCGCGGCCTCGTACCGCTGGTATCGGGATACCTTTGGCGGGGATTATAAAACCTTAGACGCCGGGGCCGCCGAAATTGCGCTGGGGGCCGAGGGGTTAATGTTTCACCCCTATTTAAACGGTGAGCTTACGCCCTACGCCGACCCCACCCTTTGCGGCAGCTTTATTGGCATTCGGGCAACCCACACCAAAGCGCATTTTACCCGCGCCGTGCTGGAGGGGGTTGGCTATTCGCTAATGGATAGCATGAAAACCCTGAACAGCCTTGGTATTTCGCACCGTTCGGCAGCTGTTGCCATTGGCGGCGGGGCAAAGGGACGGCTGTGGCGGCAAATTATTGCCGATATGCTGAATATTGATTTACAGGTTACCAAAAGCAGCGATTCCTCCTTAGGTTCGGCCATGCTGGCCGGCGTTGCCTGCGGAATGTTTGCTACGCCGTTGGCTGCCGTTCAGGCCTGTGTGCAAAAAACAGAGGTGACCCACCCGAATTTAGAAAATCACGAAAAATACGAGGCGCTGTTTGCCGAGTACAAACAGGTGCACAACGCTTTGGCGCCCATTTACCAAAATCGCGTATGAAGATTTTAGTTTGTGTAAAACAAAACGCCGACGGCGAATTAAACCCCTTTGACGCAAGCGCTTACGAGGCTGCCTTGCAGCTGCCGAACGCCGAGGTTTTGCTGCTTAGCATGGGGCCGCAAAAAACCGGCGAGCTGCTGCAGCGCCTTACCCGTTTAGGGGCAAAGACGGCTTACCATTTGTGCGATAAAGCCTTTGCCGGAGCCGATACTTTAGCAACGGCCTACACGCTAAGCTTGGCTGTGCAGCACCTGCAGCCCGATTACATTTTTTGCGGTCGCCAAACGGTAGACGGCGACACGGGGCAGGTTGGGCCGGAGCTGGCCCAGCTTTGCGGATTTGCGCTGCAGCCTTATATTATGCGGGTAACGCAAAACGGCAACGCGCTGCACACCAAAAACCGCAGTGGGGCGGAAGCAGACCTGCCCGCACCGGCGCTGCTTACGGTAGAGCGCAGCTACACTTTAAGAAAACCCAGTATTCTTTCTAAACCCGGGCAGGTTACCCTGCTTACCGCGGCCAATTTAAAGGCCGATGTTGGTCGCTGTGGTTTGGCCGGCTCCCCAACGCAGGTGCTAAAAATCTTTGAAAACCAAAACGACCGCCGTAATTGCCGGTTTATTTTGCCAAGCGAGCTGCCAAAGGTGCTGCAAACCGCCCTTAAAAAAAGCGAAAACAGCTTGCAGGCCGAGCAGCCAAGCAGCGAGCGCTTAACCAATGTTTGGTGCATTGGTACCGCGCCGCTAAAATACGCTAAAGCAATTTGCAGCAACCCGCAGGTTGTAGAACTCCAGCCGCTGCAGCCGTTATTAAGCTTTATTAAAGCACAGCAGCCGCAGGTAATTTTGTGGGGCAGTGACTCAGCCTCTAAACAGCTTTCGGCCCGGGTGGCGGCGGCGCTGCAATTGGGCCTTTGCGCCGATTGTACCCGTTTAGATGCCGAAAACGGCCGTTTGATTATGTACCGTCCGGCCTTTGGCGGTAATATTATTGCAAAAATTAAAAGCAAAACGCTGCCGCAAATGGCAACCGTGCGCACGGTGCAAAAATCGGCCTGCCCGCTAACGGTTGCCGTTGGTGCCGGGGTAAAGGGTCAACTGCCCGCCGCACAAGCGTTGGCGCAAAAGCTTGGGGGGCAGCTTGCCGCCTCCCGCGCGGTGGTAGACGCCGGGCTGCTGCCTTACGAAATGCAGGTTGGCCTTACGGGTAAAACCGTTTGCCCCAAGGTTTATTTAGCGGTTGGAATTTCCGGTGCGGTACACCACATTGCCGGCATGCGGCAATCGGGCACTGTTATTGCCGTAAACCCCGACCGCAAGGCCCCCGTTTTTAATTACGCTGATTACGGCGTTGTTTGCGATTTTAACACCCTGCTGCAGGCGTTTGGGGAATGGCAGTAATTTTTTAAAATTCTCCAGCCTTTATTTGTGCCTTGAGCTGCTTTGGCAAGCGTTGCGTTTTAGCCTAAAGGGGGAGTTTAAAACGGCCGTATATTTGCTGCTTATTTAAAAAAATAAAAATCGTAAATGCCGGCAAAACACTGGGGAAAGCGGTAGGGCTTTTCTCGGTTTTAATCGGTAACTGTAAAGGACGGATTTTCATGTTTTTAACTTTTTTGCCAAACCGGGTGTGGCGCGCCTACACCGGCGGCAAGCATATTGACGCGCTGCAGGGCAAAACACCGCAAATTTCGCGTTTTCCTGAGGAATGGATTGCCTCCTGCGCGCTGGCCTTTAACCCCGACCGTGTAACGCCTGGGGAGGGGCTGAGCCAAACGCCGGACGGCCGTATTCTGCGCGATATTATTAACGATGATCCCGTAACCGTTTTGGGTAAACCGGTTTTTGAAAAATACCAAAAAAACAGCCCGCTTTTGCTAAAGCTGTTAGACAGCGCCGAGCGTTTGGTTATTCAGGTGCACCCAACGGTTGAATTTGCAAAAAAGCATTGGAACAGCAATTTTGGTAAAACTGAGTGCTGGTATATGTTAAATAACGGCGGCAGCGTTTACTTAGGCTTTAAGCCCGGGGTTACCCGTGCCGCTTGGGAGCAAGCTTTTCAAACCCAAAACACCGCGCAAATGCTTTCTATGCTGCACCATTTTAAGGTGCAAAAGGGCGAGCTTGTTTTAGTTACCGGCGGCGTTCCCCACGCCATAGATAAAAATTCGTTTATGGTAGAATTGCAGGAGCCAACCGACCTAATGGTTATTCCGGAGCGGGTAACGCCCTCCGGCAACCGGCTGGCCGACGAAAAGCTGCACGGCGGCCTGGGCTTTAACGGGATGTTTGATTGCTTTGTTTACGAGGGTTTAAGCTACGAGGAAACCAAAGCAAAATATTTTATTGCCCCGAAAAGCATTGCCCCGGGGGTTGAGCGCCTAATTGGCGCGCCGGAGTGCGATAAATTTAATATGGATAAAATAACGGTAAACGGCGCCTTAACCTTGCCGCAAAGCAAAACCTTTTGCGAGGGCGTTGTAATTGCCGGGCAGGGCAGCGTAAACGGGCACGCCCTACAAACCGGCAACTGCTTTTTCGCCGCGGCCAACGAGCCGCCGCTAAGCTTTAGCGGCAGCCTTACCGTGTTAATTTGCACCCCGAATGTTGATTGATTTTTATTCTTGAATTTGGTAAATTATTATTTTTAAAAACGAAAAGTTTTAAGCTGTTGCAGCCCCAATTTTTTAGCGGCTGCGGCAGCTTTTTGCATATCTGCCCCTGGTATATCGATAATAGTATTACTGATATGCAAAACTCATCATTGCAATGATTCGCGAATTATGGTATAATCAGTTGAAAATGAAACATGGGAAGGTGCATTATGAATAAAATATCTATTATTGGAACCGGCAGCGTTGGTTCAACCATTGCGTACACCCTTACGGTTATGGGTTTAGCCTCAGAAATTGTTATGATCGACATTAACAACGAAAAGGCTTTGGGCGAGGCGCTGGATATTCGCCAGGGCACGCCGTTTTGCGGCGCTTGCTCCATTTACGCGGGCGATTACCGCGACGCCGTTAATTCGGACATTGTTATTTTAACCTCCGGCATTGCGCGTAAGCCGGGGCAGACCCGTTTGGAGCTGGCGCAAACAAACGTTAACATTACCAAATCAATTATCCCGGAAATTACAAAATACGCCCCGAACGCCACTTATGTAATTGTTAGCAACCCGGTAGATATTTTAACCTACACTTTTCACAAATTTTCCGGCATTCCGGAAAATCGCATTATCGGCTCCGGCACTATTTTAGATACCGCCCGCTTGCGTGCCCGTCTGGCCGAGTATTACAATATTAACCAAAGCAATGTGCACGCCTATGTATTTGGCGAGCACGGGGATTCCTCTTTCATTCCGTGGTCGGTTGCCAACATCTCTAATGTTCCAATTAAAGAATGTCAAAAGCTTATTACCACCCCGGGCATTAAAAACCCCGAGCTGGATTTTGAAGAAATTGAGCAGTATGTGCGCAAGTCCGGCGGCCGGGTCATTCAGCGCAAGGGCGCAACCTTTTACGCCGTTTCGGTTTCGGTATGTCACATTTGCAAGTGCCTGCTGAGCGGTATTGATACCACGATGACAGTTTCTACCATGATGCACGGCGAGTACGGCATTGACGATGTTTGCCTAAGCACCTTGAATATGATTGGCCTGAGCGGCATACGCGGTAAAGTAAACATTTCCCTTACCGATGACGAAATTACAAAGCTGCGCCGCAGCGCCGATACCTTAAAAGGCGTTATTGCACAGCTGGATATTTAAGAAAGGGTGAAACAAGTGGAATACCGTATTGAGCATGATTCCATGGGTGAAATGAAGGTTCCGGCCGACCGGCTTTGGGCGGCCCAGACCCAGCGCAGTCACGAAAATTTTAAAATCGGTGTTGATATTGAAACAATGCCGCGCGAAATTACCCATGCCTTTGGCATTTTAAAAAAGGCCGCCGCTTTGGCAAACGCCGAGCTAAAGCCCGAAAAAATGACGGCCGAAAAGCTGCAGGCCATTTCTAAAGCGTGCGATGAAGTAATTTCCGGCGAATTAAACGGCCATTTTCCGTTAGTGGTTTGGCAAACGGGCTCCGGCACGCAGTCTAACATGAACGCGAACGAGGTTATTGCCAACCGCGCCAACCAAATTGCCGGGCAAAAGCTGTGCCACCCTAACGACGATATTAACATGAGCCAATCCTCGAACGATACCTTTCCAACCGCCATGCACATTTCGGCGGTTTTAGCGGTGGAAGATAAGCTTTTACCGGCCGTGGAGCTGTTAATTAAAACCTTTAAGCGGCTGGAGTCCGAAAATGAGGGCATTGTAAAATCCGGCCGAACCCATTTGCAGGACGCTACGCCCATTAAATTCAGCCAGGAAATTTCGGGCTGGCGCGCCAGCTTAGAGCGGGACGCCGAACTGTTAAGGGCTGCCCTAAAGCCGCTTTACGAGTTGGCGCTGGGCGGTACTGCCGTTGGTACCGGCTTAAACGCCCCCAAGGGCTTTGCCGAGCTGGTTGCCAAAAAGGTTGCCGAGCTTACCGGCAAACCGTTTGTAACGGCCCAAAATAAGTTCCACGCCCTAACTTCTAAAGATGAAATTGTGTTCGCTCACGGGGCCATTAAGGCCACCGCCTGCGATATGCTTAAAATTGCCAACGATGTTCGCTGGCTGGCCAGCGGCCCGCGCGACGGCCTTGGCGAAATTCACATTCCCGAAAACGAGCCGGGCTCTTCTATTATGCCGGGCAAGGTGAACCCCACCCAGTGCGAGGCGGTTACCATGGTAGCCGTGCAGGTAATGGGTAACGATGTTGCTGTTGGCATGGCGGCCTCGCAGGGGAATTTTGAACTGAACGTTTTTATGCCGGTAACGGCCTACAACTTTTTGCAGTCGGCCCGTTTGCTGGCCGAAGCCATTGTTTCGTTTAACAATAACTGCGCCGTTGGCATTACCGCGAATAAAGAAAAAATGCACCACAACCTGCACAACTCTTTAATGCTGGTTACGGCGTTAAACCCCTACATTGGGTACGAGAATGCCGCAAAAACCGCCAAAAAAGCGTTTAAAGATAATATTTCTTTAAAACAGGCCTGTGTAGAGTTAGGGTTTTTAACGGCCGAAAAGTTCGATGAGGTTTCTCACCCCGAGCAAATGGTTTAAAACGGGAGGTTTGTAATGAAGGTCAGTTATTTTCCGGGCTGCACCCTGCGCAATAAAGCAAAGGATTTAGACTTTTACGCGCGGGAGTGCGCCAAGATTTTAGGCGTTGAACTTTGCGAAATTGAAAATTGGCAGTGCTGCGGCGGCGTGTTTGTAACCGCGAGGGACGAAATTGCAACCAAGCTTTCCAGCGTACACGCCCTAACCGAGGCGCGGGACGCCGGCCGGCCGCTGGTTACCGTCTGTTCGGCTTGCCACAATGTAATTAAGCAAACCAATTACGCCCTGCAAAACGACGCGGAGTTTGCCAACAAGGTACATAACTACTTAGCGCAGGATAAAAACCCCGGCGAACCGTATAACGGGGAAACCACCGTGTACCATTATTTAGAGCTGCTGCGTGACGTTGTTGGGTTTGAAAAATTAAAGCAGGCGGTTAAAAACCCGCTTACCGGCAAAAAAATTGCCGCGTATTACGGCTGTATGCTGCTGCGCCCCGGCAAGGTTATGGCAATGGACGATGTAGAAAATCCCAGAATTTTAGAGGATTTTATTCGTGCCTTAGGCGCCGAGCCGGTTTTGTTCCCCCAGCGTAACGAGTGCTGCGGTGGTTACGCCGCGTTGGAGGATAAAGCCCTAACGGCAAAAAAATCCAATGCGGTTTGCAGCAGCGCTTTAAACGGCGGCGCCGAGCTGCTGGTTACGGCCTGCCCGCTGTGTAAGTACAATTTAGTTAAAAATGCCGGCACCATTCCGGTAATGTATTTTACCGAGCTGTTGGCAATTGCCCTTGGCGTAAAGGAGGATGTTTATGCAAAGTAAAGCCGAACGCCAAAAGGAGCAGATTCTGCGCATGAGCGGGGTAAACCCGTTAAAATGTATGCGCTGCGGTAAATGCTCCGGCACCTGCCCCTCTTACGATGAAATGGAATATCACCCGCACCAGTTTGTTTACATGGTAGAAACCGGGGATATTAACGCTTTAATGCAATCAAAATCAATTTACAAATGTCTTTCCTGCTTTGCGTGTGTAGACCGTTGCCCCCGCGGGGTAGAGCCGGCCAAGTTAATTGAGGCGGTTCGCCTTATGGTTATTCGGCAAAAGGGCGAAAATCACTTAACCGCAAACGATTTGCCCGCCCTGCTGGATGACGATATGCCGCAGCAGGCGTTGGTTAGCGCCATGCGCAAGTACGCAAAGTAAGAAAGGGGAAAAGTCATGCAAAGAATTGGTGTATTTGTGTGCCACTGCGGCACCAATATTGCCGGTACGGTAGATGTGAAAGCTGTGGCCGAAGCGCTGAAAAGCGAGCCGGGCGTAGTATTTTCTACCGATTACCAATATATGTGCTCCCAAGCCGGGCAAAACATGATTATAGACGCCGTAAAGCAAAATAAGCTAACCGGCATTGTGGTTTGCTCCTGCTCGCCGCGGATGCACGAGGCTACCTTCCGCAAAACGGCTGCAGCCGCCGGCCTAAACCCCTACATGGTAGAAATTGCAAACATTCGCGAGCAATGCTCTTGGGTACATAAGGAGATGCCGATTGGCACCGAAAAGGCCATTATTTTAGCCAAAGCCGCCGTTGCAAAGGTGCAGTTAAACGCGCCGCTTACCCCGGGTGAAAGCCCGGTTACCAAGCGCGCCTTGGTTATTGGCGGCGGAATTGCCGGTATTCAAACCGCTTTAGATATTGCCGACGCCGGGTTCCCGGTAGATATTGTAGAAACCAAGCCGACCATTGGCGGCAAAATGGCGCAGTTAGATAAAACCTTTCCTACCTTAGACTGTGCCGCCTGTATTTTAACCCCTAAAATGGTAGATGTTGCGCAGAACGATAAGATCCGCATTTTCTCCTATTCCGAGGTTACCGGGGTAAAGGGTTTTGTGGGTAATTTTGAGGTTACCATTAAACGCCGCGCCCGCTATGTTAAAGAGGATGTTTGCACCGGCTGCGGCCTTTGCACCGAAAAATGTCCCCAACGCAAAATACCAAACGAGTTTAATTTAGGTATGGATAACCGCCGCGCCATTTACATTCCCTTTGCGCAGGCGGTGCCAAAGGTTGCTACCATAGACCCGAATTATTGCATGATGCTGAAAACCGGTAAGTGCGGCGTTTGCTCAAAGGTATGTTCGGCCGGGGCTATTGATTACAAAGCCAAGGACGAATTTTTAGAGGAAAAATACGGCGCCATTGTTGTGGCAACTGGCTTTAACCCCATTTCTATGGAAAAATTTAACGAGTTTGCCTACGCCGATTCTAAAGACGTTATTACTTCGCTAGAGTTAGAGCGCCTCATGAACGCTGCCGGCCCAACCGGCGGTACGCTGCTGCGCCCTTCCGACAACGAGCACCCGCACACCATTGTTTTTGTGCAGTGTGTGGGCTCCCGCTGCGAGGCCTGCGCCCAAAAGGGCAAGGAATATTGCTCTAAGATCTGCTGTATGTACACGGCAAAGCACGCTATGCTAATTCGGGATAAATACCCCGATACAGAAGTTTATGTTTTTTACATTGATGTGCGTACCCCGGGCAAGAATTTTGATGAATTTTACCGCCGCGCGGTAGAGGAGTACGGCGTGCATTACATTAAAGGCATGGTTGGTAAGGTTTCGCCGCAGGGCAAAAAACTTATGGTGCAGGGCTCCGATTTAATTTACGGCAAGCAGCTGCACATTGAGGCCGACCTGGTTGTTTTAGCTGCCGCTATTGAGCCAGATAAATCTGCCCGCCCGCTGGCAACTATGTTAACCGCCAGTATGGATACCAACGATTTCTTTACCGAGGCGCACCCCAAGCTTCGCCCGGTAGAAAGCCCAACCGCCGGCGTGTTCCTTTCCGGCACCTGCCAAGGGCCTAAGGATATTCCCGAAACGGTTTCGCAGGCCGGCGCGGCCGCCTCTAAGGTTATTGGCCTGCTGTGTAAGGATAAATTAATTGGCAACCCCTGCATTGCCCATTCTAACGAGCTGATGTGCAACGGTTGCTCTACCTGTGAAAAGGTTTGCCCCTACGGCGCAATTACTTACGAGAATAAAGAGTTCCGTATGCCAAACAGAACCACCAAGCTGCGCCGCGTTGCCGTTGTGAACGAGGCGGTTTGCCAGGGCTGCGGCGCCTGTACGGTTGCCTGTATGTCCGGCGCTATGGATCTGCGCGGCTTTACCAGCAAACAAATTATGGCGGAGGTTGACGCAATATGCAAGTAAAAGATTATAAACCGCTGATTGTGGCGTTTTGCTGTAACTGGTGCTCTTACGCCGGCGCCGACCTTGCCGGCAACAACCGGTTAAATTACCCGGCCGATGTTAAAATTATTCGGGTGCCCTGCTCTTGCCGGGTTAACCCCATGTTTATTCTGCGGGCGTTTCAGCGCGGGGCCGACGGTGTAATTTTGTGCGGCTGCCACCCGGGCGACTGCCACTACACCTCCGGCAACTACTACACCCGCCGCCGCATGGCGCTGCTGTTTTCTATGTTAGATTATTTAGGCATTGAAAAGGAGCGCACCCGCGTAGAGTGGGTCAGCGCGGCCGAGGGCGCAAAATTTGCCGCCACTATGAACGATTTTGTGCAGACCGTTGCCGCCTTGGGCGAGAATAAAAGATTGGAGGATTTACGATGCAAGAAATAAATCGCGAAATTCTCATTGCCAAAGCCGTAGAGCTGCTGCAAAACGGCACGGTAGACCGCGTGCTGGGCTGGCAGGCCGGCGAGTTTGATTATGACATTACCCCCGCTGTGTTTGAAACGCCGGAGCAGCTAAAGCAAAGCTTTGTTTGGGGCGATTTTTGCGGCGCAAACTTTTCTAAATACCTTATTCAACAAACCCAAAACACCGCCTCTAAGGTTTTAGCGTTTTTAAAGCCGTGCGACACTTACAGTTTTAACCAGCTGCTTACCGAGCACCGTTTTGACCGCGAAAAGGTTTACGCGGTAGGCGTTAGCTGTAACGGAATGTTGGATATAAACAAAATTAAGCAAAAGGCCGAGGGCGTGCTTTCGGTTTTAAGCAAGGGGGATACCGTTACCGTTAAAACCCTTTACGACGGCGAGCTGGAGTTGCCCTTTACCGATTTATTGGCCGAGCGCTGCCAAAGCTGTAAATCTAAAAAACATGTTGCGTACGACGAGCTGCTGGGTGCCGACGGCGAGGTGTTAGACTCTACCCGGTTTGACGAGGTAGCCCGTTTGGAAAAAATGACGCCCGACGAGCGCTATGCCTTTTGGCAAGGGGAGCTTTCCCGCTGTATTCGCTGCAACGCCTGCCGTGATGTTTGCCCAGCCTGCACCTGCGAAAAGTGCGTGTTTGACAACCCAAATTCCGGGGTAGAAAATAAATCGCCTGCCAACAGCTTTGAGGAAAAAATGTTCCACATTATTCGCGCGTTCCATGTGGTTGGCCGCTGCACCGATTGCGGCGAATGTTCCAGGGTATGTCCGCAGCACATTCCGCTGCACCTGTTAAACCGCAAATTTATTAAGGATATTAACAGCTTTTACGGGGATTACCAAGCCGGCGACGAGGTTGGCAGCCGCGCCCCAATTGTAAATTACACCACCGAGGACTTAGAACCCGGCGAAGCCGTTGAAAGGGGTGAGGGGAATGTTTAAAATTGCTTTACAGCGCCTGCCGGAGCTGTTTGCAGCCATTGCCGCCGAGCAGACCTTGTACCTGCCGGTAGATACCGAAACCGGCGCAAAATTTGAAAAATGGGAAGAGGGCAAAACGCTTTCTAACGCGCTGAACACCGTTCGCAGCCCCAAAGACTTTTTCTTTCCCCAAACCGAAAATTTAATGGATTTTAAAACCGAGGGCAAAAAGATTGAAGTGATCGACACCCGCAGCGAGTGTGAGGATTTTGCCATTTTTGGCGTGCGCGCCTGCGATGTGCAAAGCTTTGAGGTGTTAGACCGGGTTTTTTTAGCCGACCCGGTAGATACCTACTACAAAAACCGCAGAGATCACGCTGTAATTTTCTCCCTTGCCTGCGTAAAGCCGGTTGAAACCTGTTTTTGCGGCACCTTTGGCATTGACGCCGCCGACCCGGCGGGCGATATTGTTTGCCACCAAACCAAAACCGAGCTTTATTTAAACCCTAAAACCGAAAAAGGCGCCGCCTTGCTGCAAAAGCTTGGCAAACTTCTTGAGCCGGCTGAGGATAAGGATACCGCCGCCGTTAGTGCCGTGCAGCAGCAAACCCGCGAGCGCCTGCAAAAGCTGCCGCTTGCCGGCCTTTCGGCCGAAAAATTCGGCGCCAATAAAACCGAGGAATTTTTTAACGCGCCGGAGTGGGCCGAGCTTTCGGCCTCCTGCTTAGGGTGTGGCACCTGCACCTTTGTGTGCCCCACCTGCCAGTGCTACGATATTAAAGATTTTAACACCGGGCACGGAATTCAGCGCTTTCGCTGCTGGGATTCCTGCATGTATTCCGAGTTTACTAAAATGTCGGCCGGGCAGCCGCGCTTAACGCAGTTAGAGCGGTTCCGCCAGCGTTTTATGCACAAGCTGGTTTATTTTCCAACCAACAATAACGGCATGTTCTCCTGCGTGGGGTGCGGGCGCTGTTTGGCAAAATGCCCCATTCAAATGAACATTGCAAAGGTTATGAAAAAATTAGGGGGGAATCGCAATGCCTGAAAATAAAGAACCGTTAATTCCGGTTATTGGCGAGGTTACCGATATTCGCATTGATACCCCGGATGTTAAAACCTTTCGCGTGGTAACGCCGGACGGCAAAAAGGCCTTTGAGCACAAACCCGGCCAGTGCGCCATGCTTTCTATTCCCGGCGTGGGGGAGGCTATGTTTTCCATTACCTCCTCGCCAACCAATACCGAGTTTATGGAGTTTTCTATTAAAAAATGCGGCTGCGTTACCGAGTGGCTGCACGCCATGGAGGTGGGGCAGCAAATTACCATTCGCGGGCCGTATGGCCGCCCCTTTCCGGTAGATACCGCGTTTAAGGGCAAAGACCTGCTATTTATTGCCGGCGGTATTGGCTTAGCGCCGCTGCGCTCGGTAATTAATTACTGCCGCCACTACCGCAGCGAGTACGGCGAAATTGATATTGTTTACGGCTCGCGCAGTATGCAGGATTTAGTAGATTACAACGAGATTATTGAAGAATGGTCGAAGGATGCCGGTGTAAAGGTGCACCTTACCATTGACCGTGAGCAGCCGGAATGGAAGGGCCATGTTGGTTTTGTGCCTAACTATGTTAAAGAGCTTGGCTTTTCTACCAACAAGGTTGCCGTTTTGTGCGGCCCGCCTATTATGATTAAATTTACCCTTGCCGGTTTGCAAGAGCTTGGCTTTAACAAAACGCAGGTTTACACCACTATGGAGCTGCGCATGAAGTGCGGCATTGGCAAATGCGGCCGATGCAACATTGGCGCAAAGTATGTTTGCAAAGACGGCCCGGTGTTCCGCTGCGACGAGCTGGATGAGCTGCCGGACGAGTATTGATTGGAGGTAACACTATGGAAAAAATGGTAAATATTTTTCTGTTTGGAAAACAGTACAGCGTACCGGATGATTTAACCATTATGCGCGCAATGGAATACGCCGGCTACCAGCTGGTGCGCGGCTGCGGCTGCCGAAACGGCTTTTGCGGCGCCTGCGCAACCATTTACCGCATTAAGGGCGACCGCGAGCTAAAAACCTGCCTGGCCTGCCAAACCAAGGTAGAAGACAATATGTATGTTGCAACGCTGCCTTTCTTTCCGCTGGTTAAACAGGTTTACAACATTGAAAAGGTTCAGCCCACCGAGCAAATTATGATGCAGCTTTACCCCGAAATTTACGCCTGTGTTGGCTGCAACGCCTGCACCAAAAGTTGTACACAGGGCTTAAATGTAATGCAGTACATTGCTTACGCGCAGCGTGGTGAGTTCGAAAAATGTGCCGAAGAATCTTTCGACTGTGTAATGTGTGGTGTTTGTTCCTCCCGCTGTCCTGCCGGAATTTCGCACCCGCAGGTGGCAATGCTGGCCCGCCGCTTAAACGGCAAGTACCTTGCCCCCAAAAGCGCCCATTTGGCCGAGCGTGTGCAGGAAATTAAAGACGGCACCTTTACCGAGCTTATTGAGAATTTAATGGGTAAGCCAATTGAGGAAATAAAAGAGCTTTACAACAACCGTGAAATTGAAAAGTAAGGGGGAGCATTTACATGTACGCAAAAGAATTTCAGCAATCCTTAGCCGCGGTTGAGGCTACCCGCGCTGCAAACATTGCTTACGAGCCAAAGCGCATGACCGCGCAGGAAAAGGACGATTTACTGGCAGCTTACCACCCGGATTATAAAAAAAGCGAGTTTTCTACCTTAAAAATCGGCCCCAATAAGGGCGAGCAGGTTCCGCACGAGCTGTGCGAAATGCTGCAGGCCAACAGCCGCATTACCGCAAATGAGGTTGATTTAAGCCAGGTAAAGTACGATGTTGATGTACTGATTATTGGCGGCGGCGGGGCAGGGGCTTCGGCCGCGATTGAGGCCGATAACGCCGGCGCTAAGGTGCTGGTAGTTACCAAGCTGCGCATGGGCGACGCCAACACCATGATGGCCGAGGGCGGTATTCAGGCGGCCGATAAGCCGAACGATTCCCCGGCGATCCATTTTGTAGACGCGTTTGGCGGCGGGCACTACGCCGCAAAGCGCGAGCTGTTAGCCAAACTTGTTTGCGATGCGCCCGAGGCCATTCAGTGGCTGAACGATTTGGGTGTGGAGTTTGATAAAGCCCCCGACGGCACCATGATCACCACCCACGGCGGCGGAACCTCGCGCAAGCGTATGCACGCCGCTAAGGACTATTCCGGTGCCGAAATTATGCGCACCCTGCGGGATGAGGTTTTAAACCGCAATATTCCAGTGGTTGATTTTACCGCCGCCGTTGAGCTGATTTTAGATGAAAACGGTAACGCTGCCGGCGCAGTGCTTTTAAACATGGAAACCAAGGAGCTTATGGTAGCCCGCGCCAAAACGGTTATTATTGCAACCGGCGGTGCCGGCCGTATGCACTACCAGGGCTTTCCAACCTCTAACCACTACGGCGCCACGGCCGACGGCTTGGTTTTAGGCTACCGTGCCGGTGCCAAGCTGCTTTATGCCGACACTTTGCAGTACCACCCAACCGGCGCGGCGTTCCCGCAGCAAATTTTTGGCGCGCTGGTTACCGAAAAGGTTCGCTCTTTAGGCGCTAAGCTGGTAAACCGCGACGGTAAGGTGTTTATGCACCCGCTTGAAACGCGCGATGTTGCTGCTGCCTCTATTATTCGGGAATGCTCCACGAATAAAGAGGGGGTAGATACCGGCAGCGGCCAGGCTGTTTGGCTGGATACCCCGATGATTGAGGCCATTGGCGGCGAGGGCACCATTGAAAAGCGTATTCCCGCAATGATGCGGATGTTTGCCAGCTACGGCATTGATATTCGCAAAGAGCCCATTTTGGTTTATCCCACCCTGCATTACCAAAACGGCGGGTTAGATATTAACGTTACCGGCATGACCCCGAATATTGAAAACCTTTATGTAGCCGGCGAGGCCGTTGGCGGTATTCACGGCCGTAACCGTTTAATGGGCAATTCGCTGTTAGATATTATTGTATTTGGTCGCAATGCTGGGAAGAACGCCGCTCAAAAATCTAAAGAGGTTATCGTTGGCAAGCTGACCCTGCAGCATATAGAGGCCTTTGACGCGGAGCGCAAAGCCGCCGGTATTGTTACCACGGCTGTTTCACCCAAGCTATTGCCCGATTACCGCAGAAAAAAGTAAAATAAGAAAGACGGTTTTTATGACAACAGAAATTTTAGAAGCGCTTATGATTCTTTGCTTTGGTCTTTCGTGGCCAATTTCTATTCGCAAATCTTACATTTCCCGCACGGCAAAAGGCAAAAGCCTGTTTTTTGAGGTGTTTTTGCTAATTGGCTACATTTTTGGTATTGTAAAAAAGGTAATTGAATGGACCACCCCAGGCAAAGAATTTACAGTAATTTTCTTTTTAAGCTTTATTTTTTACATTATTAACTTTGTTGCAATTTCTATTGATGTTGGGCTGTACTTCCGCAACAAAAAGTTAGATAAAGCTGCCGAGCTTGCCGCTGCCGGCAAATAATTGCATTTAAAGGGGCGGACAAGGCTTTTTTGCCAAAGCCGGTAATGCCAAAGTTGCGCTTTGCCCGCACTTTATTTTAGCACCCTGCATTTACACCACCGCTAAACCCTTATTTTTGGGGGGATGAAAATGAAGCAAACAGAAGTTTCACGCGCTACGGTTGGGCGAATTCCAAGTTATTTAAAACACCTTAAAAGTTTAAATGCCGCTACGGTAAATATTTCGGCAACGGCGTTGGCCAAGGCGTTGGGGCTGGGCGAGGTTCAGGTTCGTAAAGATCTAAGCGCCGTTAGCGGCGCCGGCCGCCCCAAAACCGGCTACAATGTGCAAGCCCTTATAACCGCGTTAGAGCATTTTTTGGGCACTAACAGCCACAGCAGTGTTGTAATTGTTGGGGCCGGTAAGCTGGGCCGCGCGCTGTTGGATTACGGCGGCTTTAATGAATACGGTTTAAACCTTTTGGCCGCGTTTGATACGGCTGTTTTAAAAACCGAATTTAGCCACACCGGCAAGCCAATTTACAGCATGAGCGAATTAGACGCTTTTTGCAGCGCCAACGCGGTGCGCATTGGGGTAATTGCCGTGCCGGCCGAAAGCGCCCAGCAGGTTTGCAACCGCTTGGTACAAAACAGTATTCAGGCCATTTGGTGCTTTGCACCCTGCACCCTAAAGGTGCCGGAAAATATTCCGGTGCAGTACGAGAATATGGCGCTGTCATTGGCCTATTTAAACACAAAAATTAACGATCAACGGGGGAAATAGCATGAAAATTACGGTATGTATTGGTTCCTCCTGCCACATTAAAGGCTCCCGGCAGGTGGTACAGCAGTTAGAGGATTATATTGCAAAAAACAAGCTGGAAAATAAAATAGAGCTGGCCGGCACCTTTTGTCTTGGCAAATGTCAGCAAGGGGTGTGCGTGCTGGTAGATGATGAATTTCACTCCGTTTCGCCCGAAACGGTAGAGGAGTTTTTACAAACCGCGGTTATACCAAAGCTGTAAGTTCGTTCTTTTGCCGCGGCGGGCTGCACCCGCGCGGCTGCTGCAAAAATTTGTAGTTGTTTTCAAAGCTGGAGGAAGCTATGCGTAAGTTTGATACAAAGGTTCAACATTTAAAATATAAAGTTCTTCGTGAGGTGGCCCGTCAAGCCTGGAACGATACTTTAGCACAAAATTTATTGGATATTCCTAAAATTATTGTGCCGGGCAACACCCCAACCATGCGCTGCTGTGTGTATAAGGAGCGCGCTATTTTAGAGGAGCGGGTTAAAATTGCCATGGGGGGCGACAGAAACAACCCCAACACCATTGAGGTTATTGAAATTGCCTGTGATGAATGCCCCATGGGCGGTTACGAGGTTACCAACGCTTGCCGCGGCTGCCTGGCTCACCGGTGCGAGGATGTTTGCAAATTTGGCGCCATTACCTTTGATATGCAGCATGTTGCCCACATTGATAAATCTAAGTGCAAAAACTGCGGTGCTTGCTCTAAGGTTTGCCCTTACACCGCAATTGTAGACCGCAAACGCCCCTGCGAAAACGCCTGCAAAATTAAAGCCATTAAAATGAAAGAGAATAAAGCCGCGGCAATTGATAACGATAAATGTATTGCCTGCGGAGCGTGCGTGTACCAGTGCCCCTTTGGCGCGATTACCGATAAATCTTACATTTTAGATGTTATTAATTTAATTAAGGGCAGCGAGAATAATAAAAACTACAAGGTTTACGCCGTGGTGGCGCCTGCAATTTCCAGCCAGTTTACTTACGCAAAGTTAGGGCAGGTAATTTCGGGCCTTAAAAAACTGGGCTTTTACACGGTGGTAGAGGCCGCCCTTGGGGCCGATATGGTTGCCGACGCGGAATCAAAAGAATTGGTTGAAAAAGGGTTTTTAACCAGCTCCTGCTGCCCGGCCTTTGTAAGCTACATTGAAAAATCTTTTCCGGATTTATTACCGTTTGTTTCGCACAATCTTTCGCCAATGGCAACCATCTCTAAATACCTAAAAGAGCATGAGGAGCCCTGCAAGGTTGTGTTTATTGGCCCGTGTACTGCTAAAAAGTCTGAAGTGCAGCGTAAAGAGGTGCAGCCCTATGTAGACGCGGCAATGACCTTTGAGGAGCTGCAGGCTTTGTTTGACAGCCGGGATATTGACATTACCACCCTGCCGGAGGACGTTTTAGATAACGCCTCGTACTTTGGGCGCATTTTTGCCCGCTGCGGTGGTTTGGCCGACGCCGTTGCCGAGGGCATGAAGGAGCACGGCGAAACCGATTTTGAATTAAAGCCCTGCTCTTGCGACGGCATTGAGGCCTGCCGCGTTGCTTTGCTGAAAAAAAGCAAGAATTTGCTGGATTCGAATTTTATAGAGGGCATGGCCTGTATTGGCGGCTGTATTGGCGGTGCCGGCTGCTTAACCCACGGTGCCAAAAACCGCGCCGAGGTAGATAAATACGGTATGGAAGCGCACGAAAAAACCATTAGCGATGCAATTTCAATTTTGAAATAGCAATTTTTGCTTGCAATTGCGCTTTCGGTATGCTATACTAATTAAAAATTAAATAGGTTGCAGGCTGGCGGGGTTCAACCCTTGCCGGCCCGAAACACGGTTTGAAATAACAGTACTGTTAAAGTAGATTAATAGGGAATACCGGTGCAAATCCGGAGCAACTGCCATTACTGTAATTGAATTTTAAAGCAACAAGCCCATTGGGCGCTTACTGGCTGATAGGCACACCGGTACTGCCCGAGAAGGCGCTTTGCCGCATTGCGGTTTCATAAGTCAGGAGAACTGCCGTGTTTTACAGATTTTAATACACTTGGGCAAGAAGAGTACAAACGTATTTACACTATGCGGCGGTACTTTCCGGTTTTTGTTCTGGAGCCGATTGTGTTATTTTGTTAGATTGTACCCTTTTTGGCTGCGGTTAAAAAGGGTACTTTTGTTATTTTACGGTAACTGCCTTAGCGGGGTAGAGCCGCCTTGCGGGCGGAATACCGTTTAAAATAAGCTAAAAACTTAGGGGCAGGGTTTGCGTTATGCCTGTTTCCTTAAAGAAAGGTGAAATTTTATGAAAAAAATTATTAGTTTGGTTGCTGCGGTTGTTTTGCTTTGCAGCGCCTCAACCGTTGGTGCTTTTGCGGCCGAGCCAAAAAATTCTGCCGATGTTACCGTTAATTTTTCTAACGCCGGTAAACTGGAATTAGCACAGAAATCCGTTCATGTTACCGACACCGATAAGGACGGCAAATTAACCTTTGCCGACGCCTTGTACGCCATGCATGAGGCTTATTATAAGGGCGGTGCCGCCGCAGGCTTTGCAACAACCGTTCACGAACAGTACGGCTTGAGTGTAACCAAGCTGTGGGGCGATGACAGCGGCAGCTTTGGCTATTATTTAAACAATAAAGTCCCTATGAATGCTGCCGAGCCTGTAACCGATGGCGACAGCCTTACTGCTTTTATTTACAAGGATACAGAAACCTGGTCGGATGTTTACAGCTACTTTAACGCCAACACGTACAATTTGAATTTAGACAAAACCGATGAATTTGAGCTGCAGCTGAAATGCATTCGTTCTGACTATTCAACCGATATTCCGACAATTACCGAGGAAGTACTGCCCGACGCTGAAATTACCATTAACGGTGAAAAATCTGCCTACAAAACCGACGCCAACGGCAAGGTTAAAATTAAGTTGACCAAACAGGGCAGCTATGTTATTAGCGCCACCAGCAAAGAGCTTACCTTAGTGCCGCCGGTTTGCGTAGTTACCACCTCTAAAATCGAAAATATGCCAACTACGGACGGTGATGAAAATACCGGAAACCAGACCAAGACCGAGGTTAAAAAATCGCCTAAAACCGGTTATGCCGGCGAAACGGTTGTTTGCCTTGCTGCCGCCACCCTTTCGCTTGGCGCAATGGCCGTGCTGCTAAAGGGTAAAAATAAGTTTAATGAGGACTAAGCTTTTGCGGCTTTTCCTGTGCTTATTGTTGGTTTTTTTGCTGCCCGGCGGGGGCATTGTTCCTGCCCTGGCCGAGCAGCCCCAAACCCCGCAGACTGTTTTTAACGGCATTTTAAACAGTAAAATGAGCCAAGCGGGGGTAAATAACGCGCAGCAGTTTATTGAAAAGCATTTAGCCAAAAGCGAAAAACTTGCTTTTGAAAACACCTGGTACGCGCTGGCTCTGGCGCAATACCAGCGTTTTAATTTTTCAGCTTACCGCGTCAATTTAGAGGCGTACCTTGCCAAAAACAAGGTTGGCGCTGCCGCAACCCGCTTAAAATGTGCGCTGGTTTTGGCGGCAACCGGCAGCTGCAACAGCTACATTTACACCGCAATAAACGGCTCGGTTGGTAAGCAGGGGCTTATGAGCTGGGTTTTTGGCTTGCACCTGTTAAACAACGGGTACACTTGCTTGCAGTACACAACCCAAACCGTGGTAGCAAAGCTGCTTAGCTTGCAGCTGCCCGGCGGCGCTTGGTGCATTATTGGCAAAACACCCGATGTTGATTCTACCGCCATGGTACTGCAGGCTTTGGCGCCGCATTACCAAAATAACGCCGCCGTTAAAGCCGCTGTTAACAACGCCCTGCTTTATTTAAGTAAGGCCCAGTTGCAGGGTGGCGATTATTCCAGCTATTCGGTGCCGAACGCCGAAAGCACCGCGCAGGTGCTGCTGGCCCTTACGGCTTTAAACATTAATGCGTTTACCGATTCCCGCTTTATAAAAAATGGCAATAATTTACTCAGTGGCATTTTAAAATATCAGCTTAAAAACGGCCTGTTTTCTCACAAAAAGGGCGGGGAATACAACGGCATGGCTACCGAGCAGGTTTTTTACACCATGGTGGCTGCGCTGCGCTGGCAAAACGGGCAATCGGGCTTTTATTTGTTAGATGTTAAAAACCCGGCCGGGGTGCAAAAGCCGGCACAAGCCGGCTCGGCTACGGGCAGCGCAACCGGCGGGGCTCCTGCTTTTTCCGGCAGCAGTGCCGGCAAAAGCGGGTTAAATTCTAAGGCCGGCCAAAGCGCTGGCACCAAGGCGCAAAGCTACGCCCAATTGGGCAGTAGCACGGCAGAAAGCTTGGTTGCCGGGCAATTTAAAAGCCCAAACGACGGGGGCGAGTTGGCAGGGCAGGAGCTTAGCAGCAGTACCGAATTGGCCCAAACCAGCGCTAAAAAAATAAAACTGCTTTGGTTTAGCGTGCCGGTTGTGGCTGTGGCCGCGCTTTTGGCGTTTTATTACCTAAAACTTAAAAAGCGACAAAAATAGGCGCTGCTCCGCCTTTTTAGCAGTTGGGCAAAAAAATTGTAAAAAGGACTTGACAAACCCCTTTTACCGTGCTATACTGAATAAAAATTAAAGGCTGTGACGAAGACGGTCGGGTTTTATTATTTTTAGAGAGCCGGTGTTTGGTGCAAACCGGTAATGGTAATTCCTTTTTGGCCCATCACTTCCGAGCCGGAGGGCTGAAGCTTTCAGTTAGCTTAGGTGTTCCCGTGATTGCCGCGTTAGAGCATAGAGGTTGTTAGACCTTGAAGTGGCGCTTGCTGTTGTCAGCGGCGCAATTTGAGTGGTACCGCGAGTGTATATTGTTTATTCACCCGTCTCAAAGCAATAGCTTTGGGGCGGGTTTTTAATTTTTTGGCAAACTAAAATTTTTTACTGTTTGCCGGAACAGGAGGTTTTAAAAAATGTCTGCAATTGAAACGCAAAAACTATTAGAGGTGGGCGGCCGAATTCGTGAAATGCGCGAAATTGACGGTATTTCGGTAGAGCAAATGGCAAAACAAACCGAAGTTAGCCCCGAGCAGTACAAGGCTTACGAAAACGGGCAGGCCGACTTTCCTTTTTCGTTTATTCACAAATGCGCCGCCGTTTTTGGCATTGGCATTACCGACCTGTTAGAGGGGCAAAGCGCCCACCTTTCCTCCTACACGGTTACCCGTAAAGGGCAGGGGCAGCAAACCGCTAAGGAAAACGGCATTTCAATTAACAGCTTAGCCCCGCTGTTTCGCAAAAAAATTGCCGAGCCGTACGCCGTATGTTACGAGTACGACCCCGCACTGCAGGAAAAGCCTATTCACCTAACTACGCACTCCGGGCAGGAATTTGACTATGTTTTAAGTGGGCGTTTAAAGGTTCAGGTTGGGCAGCATGTTGAATATTTAAGCGAGGGTGATAGCATTTATTACAACTCCTCCACCCCCCACGGAATGATAGCGGTAGACGGCAGCGAATGTAAATTTGTTGCGGTGGTGCTGCCGGGGGAGGATGTTGCCGCAACCACCGTGCGCGAAACGCTGGCCCCCACCGCCAAAAGCCAACCCTTTGTTTGCAACCGGTTTATTGAAACCACCGAGAACGAAAACGGCGTGCCAACCGCCATTCGCTTTAAGGGGGAGGAAAAGTTTAATTTTGCGTTTGATATTGTAGACGAAATTGCAAAGCAAAAGCCGAATAAGCTTGCCATGCTGCATATTGATAAATTTGGCACCGAGCGCCGCTTTACTTTTAAGGATATGAAACGCGCCTCGGCCCAGTGCGCCAACTACTTTAAAGCGCTTGGTATTCAAAAGGGCGACCGGGTTATGTTAATTTTAAAGCGGCATTACCAGTTTTGGTTTGCTATTGTTGGGCTGCACAAGCTGGGTGCGGTGGCCATTCCCGCAACCAACCTGCTGCAGGAGCACGATTTAACCTACCGCTTTAACGCAGCCGGCATAAGTGCCGTTTTGTGTACGGCTGACGGCGATGTAGCCCACCAGGTAGAGCTTGCCCAAAAGGAGAGCCCCACCCTTAAAACCAAGGTTTTGGTTGGCGGAAGCCGCGAGGGCTGGCACAGCTTTGACGACGAATTTAACCTTTACAGTGCCCATTATTACCGCACCGACGACACCCCCTGCGGCAGCGATCCCATGCTAATGTTTTTTACCTCGGGCACAACCGGCTACCCCAAAATTGCCGAGCACAATTACAAGTACCCGCTGGGGCATTACATTACGGCAAAATACTGGCACGGCGTTGACCCCGACGGCCTGCATTTAACCATTTCCGACACCGGCTGGGGAAAGGCGCTTTGGGGCAAACTGTACGGGCAGTGGCTGTGCGAGGGCGCCGTGTTCACCTTTGATTTTGACCGTTTTCACGCCGAGGAGATCTTGCCCCTGTTTGCCAAGTACCAAATTACCTCGTTCTGCGCGCCGCCCACCATGCTGCGTATGCTTATTAAGCAAGACCTTTCTAAGTACGACCTTTCCTCTATTAAGCAAATGACAACGGCAGGCGAGGCCCTAAATCCCGAGGTTTACCGCCAGTTTGAAAAGGCAACCGGCCTGCATATTCGCGAGGGGTTTGGCCAAACCGAGCTGACTTTAGCTATTGCCAACCTTATGGGCGACGGTCACAAGCCCGGCTCTATGGGCAAGCCGGTTGCGCTTTACGATATTGATTTGGTGGATCATAACGGCAAGCCGGTAGGCGCCGGCCAACCGGGCGAAATTGTTGTTAAAACGGCTAACGGGGTGCCTTGCGGGTTGTTTGACGGCTATTATTTAGACGAAGCCAAAACTAAAGAGGCCTGGCACGACGGCTACTACCACACCGGCGATGTTGCCTGGCGGGATGAGGACGGCTTTTACTGGTATGTTAGCCGGGCAGATGATGTCATTAAATCCTCCGGCTACCGCATTGGCCCGTTTGAGATTGAAAGCGTTATTATGGAACTGCCTTATGTGCTGGAGTGCGGCGTTTCGGCCGCGCCGGACGAGGTTCGCGGCCAGGTTGTTAAGGCCAGTATTGTGCTGGTAAAGGGTACCGAGGGCAGTGAGGAATTAAAAAAGGAAATTCAAAACTATGTTAAAACCCGTACTGCACCTTACAAATACCCGCGTATTGTAGAGTTTAAGGAGGAGCTGCCAAAAACCATTAGCGGAAAAATTCAGCGTAATTTGCTTTAAATAATTTACTTTAGGTTTACGCAATAGGCTGTATTTACTTTAATTTTTAAAAAAAAAGCTGAATAGCCCTTGACAAAGTAGGAAAAGATGTGCTATAATTGCCACATCAAATTTTTAAAGGCGTTGACAAAGAGTAACGCGAACCCCGGTTTCTCAGAGAGGTGGCGGTTGGTGCAAGCCACTGAAATACAGTTCGTTGTTTGTAGCTTTTGAGCCGAAAGGAAGAAAACCGTTTTACGGCAAGTAGAGCCTTTCCGTGATTGCCGCGTTAGAGCATAGAGGTTGTTAGACCTTGAAGGGGTATGGCGCACGCCATGCAATTTGAGTGGTACCGCGGGTTTGTATTTTAACAGCTCGTCTCAAAGTAACATCTTTGGGGCGGGTTTTTTTCGTCCCGGTTGGAGGAAAATTTTATGCAAAAAATTACCGGACTGGACTACAAAATTAAAGAAATGGCTGCGCGTATTCGCGAGTTACGAGAAATTGAGGGTCTTACCACCGAGCAAATGGCCCAAAAAACCGGCGTTTCGGCCGAGGAGTACTTAGCCTGTGAAAACGGTTTTTCCGACCTGAATTTTGCCTTTATTTACCGCTGTGCGCTGGCGTTTAATGTAGATGTTACCGATATTATTGAGGGCTGCAGTCCTACCTTAAAATTTTACACCGTTACCCGCCGCGGCAAGGGCCAAAAAATTGAACAGGCGCACGGCATGACCTACTACAACTTAGCCGCCAGCTTTCAAAACCGGATTGCCGAACCGCTTTATGTACGCAGTGTGTACAGCGAGGCGGCACAGCACCGGGATATTGAACTGACCACCCACGCCGGGCAGGAGTGCGATTTAATTATTGAGGGTAAATTAAAGGTGCAGGTAGGGGAGCACAAGGTTGTGTTAGAGCCGGGCGACAGTATTTATTACGACAGCGCCACCCCCCACGGTATGATAGCCGTTGACGGGCAGGATTGCCTGTTTTACGCCATTGTGCTAAACCCCACCGGCGAGCCGATTCCGGAACTGCAAAGCGCCCCGTTGCTAAGCAGCGCCAAAGGCGAAAAAGACAGCGCCGACCGCATTTACCACCGCTTTGTAGAGGTGGAGGAAGACGAAAACGGCACGCCAACCAAAATTACCTTTAAAAACACTGAGCATTTTAATTTTGCGTTTGATATTGTAGACGCCATTGCCGATAAGGACCCAAACAAACGTGCCATGCTGCACATTGCGGTAGACGGCACCGAACGCAGCTTTACTTTTAAGGATATGAAGCGCAAATCGGCACAGGCAGCCAACTATTTTAAATCGCTTGGCATACAAAAAGGGGACCGCGTATTGCTGGTTTTGGGCCGACACTACCAGTTTTGGTACGCCATGCTGGGGCTGCACAAAATTGGCGCCATTGCCATTCCGGCAATGAACCAACTGCTCTCGCACGATTTTGAATATCGCTTTAAGGCTGCCGGCGTTAAGACGCTGCTTTGCACCGCGCGGGGCGAGGCTGCAGCCCAGGCCGAGCTTGCTGCCAAAACCTGCCCCGGGCTGCAGCACAAAATTATTGTAGACGGCAAGCGAGAGGGCTGGCGCTGTTTTGATGAGGAAAGCGCGCTGTTCAGCTCCCACTTTGAGCGGCCGGAGAATGCCGCCGGCGGCGACGATTTAATGCTGATGTTTTTTACCTCGGGCACAACCGGGTTCCCAAAAATTGCCGCCCACAATTACAAGTACGCCTTAGGCCATTTTCACACGGCGCGGTACTGGCACAATGTAGACCCGAACGGCCTGCATTTAACCATTTCCGACACCGGCTGGGCGAAAGCCATGTGGGGTAAATTTTACGGGCAGTGGATTTGTGAAGGCGGCCTGTTTGTATACGATTTTGACCGTTTTCACGCCGAGGATATTTTACCCATGTTTGCCAAATACGGCATTACCACCTTTTGTGCGCCGCCCACCATGCTGCGGTTAATGGTTAAGCAAGACCTTTCTAAATACGATCTTTCTACCGTAAAGCACATGACAACGGCGGGCGAGGCCTTAAACCCCGAGGTTTACCGCCAGTTTGAAAAAGCAACCGGCCTGCAGATTTTAGAGGGGTTTGGCCAAAGCGAAAGCACCATGATGATTGGCAACCTTACCGGTGCGCCGCACAAGGTTGGCTCCATGGGCAAACCGGCCCCAATATACGATATTGACCTGTTGGACGCCGACGGAAAAAGCGTGCCGGTTGGCGAAAGCGGCGAAATTGTTGTTAAAACCGCCTACGGCACCCCCTGCGGACTGTTTACCGGTTACTACGGGGACGAGGCCAAAACCAAAGAGGTTTGGCACGACGGCTACTACCACACCGGTGATGTTGCCTGGCGGGATGAGGACGGTTTTTTCTGGTATGTTGGTCGTGCCGACGATGTGATCAAATCCTCCGGCTACCGCATTGGTCCGTTTGAGATTGAAAGCGTCATTATGGAGCTGCCTTATGTGCTGGAATGCGGCGTTTCGGCCGAACCGGACGAGGTTCGGGGCCAGGTTGTTAAGGCCAGCATTGTGCTGGTAAAGGGCACCGAGGGCAGCGAGGAATTAAAAAAAGAAATTCAAAATTATGTAAAAGAGCATACTGCGCCGTACAAATACCCCCGCATTGTTGTATTTTGTGAAAGCCTGCCGAAAACAACAAGCGGTAAAATTCAGCGCAATAAGCTGTAAGGCTAAAGGAATGTTGAAAGAATGAACAAACGCCTAACCTTAATTTGTGGGCACTACGGCAGTGGCAAAACAAATGTTGCGTTAAATTTGGCCTTTGCCCTGCAAAAAAAACACCCTAAAACCGCCCTGGCAGATTTGGATATTGTAAACCCCTATTTTCGCAGTAAGGACAGCGAGCAAGCCCTTAAAAAGGCTGGTATTCAGCTAATTTGCTCGCCCTATGCCAATACGAATTTAGATATTCCCGCCCTGCCGCAGGAAATTTATACCCTGGTGGACGATTTAAGCCTGCACGCGGTGCTGGATATTGGGGGCGACGACCGCGGTGCCTTTGTTTTGGGCCGCATTGCCGAGCGCATTTTGCAGGAAAATAATTACGAAATGCTGTTTGTTACCAACTGCTACCGGCCACTTACCCAAACTGTGGCCAATACCTTAGAGGTGTTTTATGAAATTGAAAACGCCTGCAAAATTCCCTTTACCGGCATTGTAAATAACTCAAATTTAGGGGAGGAAACAACCACCCGGCACATTTTAAATTCGCTGCCCTATGCGAGCGAGCTTTCGAAAAAAACCGGGCTGCCGGTGCGGTACATCACCGTGCAGCAAGGGCTGGCAGAATCCCTTAAAAATAAAATTGAAAACCTGTTTGCGCTGCAACTGCAGCCAAAATGGTAAGGAGTGTGTTAAAATTGGCAAAATTAACCTTTAAAACCGATTGGTGTAAGGGCTGCGGACTATGTGTAGATGCCTGCCCCAAGCAGGTGCTGGCCTTAGCCAAAACAAAAATTAACAAAAAAGGGCACCACCCCGTAGAGGCGATTCAGCCCGAAAGCTGCATTGGCTGTGCCTTTTGCGCAACCATGTGCCCCGATTGCATTATTACGGTAGAAAGGTAGGGAATTTTATGTCTGAAAAGGTTTTAATGAAAGGGAACGAGGCCATTGCCGAAGCCGCCATTCGTGCCGGCTGCCGCTTTTACTTTGGCTACCCCATTACCCCCCAAACCGAAATTGCCGCTTACATGGCTAAAAGAATGCCAAAAATTGGCGGAACTTTTTTGCAGGCTGAAAGTGAAATTGCCGCAATCAACATGGTTTACGGCGTTTCCTCCACCGGCAAAAGGGTTATGACTTCCTCCTCCAGCCCGGGCATTTCGTTAAAAAGCGAGGGGCTTTCGTACCTTGCGGGGGCCGATTTGCCGGCGCTGGTTGTTAATGTGCAGCGCGGTGGCCCGGGCCTTGGCGGCATACAGCCCTCGCAGGCCGATTATTTTCAGGCAACCAAGGGCGGCGCCCACGGCGATTTTCACATGATTGTTTTGGCTCCCTCCTCGGTGCAGGAAATGGCCGATTTAACCGTTAAAGGGTTTGAACTGGCCGACGCTTACCGCATGACGGCCATGATTTTAGCCGACGGCACTATGGGACAAATGATGGAGCCGGTTAGCTTAGATCTTGACATTAAAACCCCGACCGAAAAGCCTTGGGCTGTTACCGGCACCGGCTTAAAGCGCAAGCACAACATAATCAACTCACTTTCCTTAGTTCCTGAGGAGTTAGAGCAGCTAAACTTTAAGCGCTACGAGCGTTACGCCGAAATTGAAAAAACCGAGCCGCTGTGCGAGGAATATTTAATGGAGGATGCCGAAATTTGCATTGCTGCCTTTGGCATTGCGGCGCGTGTTTCTAAAAATGCTATTAACGCGGCCCGTGCCGAGGGCATTAAGGTTGGCTTAATACGGCCTATAACCCTGTGGCCTTTTCCAAAGCTTGCTTTTGCCAACGCAGCCAAAAGGGTAAAAGCGTTTGTTTCGGTAGAGCTTTCTATGGGGCAAATGATAGAGGATGTTCGCCTGGCCTCGGGCTGCAGCAAGCCGGTTGTACTTTGCAACCGCGCCGGCGGAATGATTCCATCACCCGAACAGGTGTTAAAGGTAATTAAAGAGTTGAATAATAACGGAGGTGCAAAATAATGGTTGTTTTTCAAAAACCGCAATCATTGGCTAATATTCCATTACACTATTGCCCCGGCTGTACGCACGGTATTGTGCACCGCCTGGTGGCCGAAACGCTGGATGAACTGGACTTAGAGGGCAAAACCGTTGGCATTGCGCCGGTAGGCTGCTCGGTTATGGCGTACGATTATTTTAATTGCGATATGATAGAGGCGGCGCACGGCCGTGCCCCGGCAGTTGCAACTGGCGTAAAACGATCGAACCCCGAAAATATTGTTTTTACCTACCAGGGCGACGGCGACCTGGCCTCAATTGGAATGGCTGAAACAGTTCACGCCGCCGCACGCAACGAGAATATTACCGTTATTTTTATTAACAACGCTATATACGGTATGACTGGCGGCCAAATGGCTCCCACTTCGCTGCCCGGGCAAATTACCCAAACCTCCCCCTACGGGCGGGATGTTAACCACTGCGGATACCCCATTCGCGTTTGCGAAATGTTATCCCAGTTAGAGGGGCCGGAATATTTGGCACGCGTCACGGTAAACAATGTTAAAAATGTTAAAAATGCCAAAAAAGCCATTAAAAAGGCCTTTGAAAACCAGGTAAACGGCAAGGGATTTTCACTGGTTGAGGTGCTTTCCAGCTGCCCCACCAACTGGGGTTTAACCCCCAAAAAGGCGCTGGAGTGGATTGACGAAAAAATGATTCCGTATTATCCGCTTGGCGTTTATAAAGACCGCTCACTACAAGGTAAGGAGGATTAAGCAAAAATGTCTGCAACACAGTATTTATTTGCCGGCTTTGGCGGGCAAGGAATTTTGTTTTCGGGCAAATTTTTGGCCTATAAAGGCCTTATGGCTGGAAAAAATGTTAGCTGGCTGCCCTCCTACGGGCCGGAAATGCGCGGCGGCACGGCCAGCTGCAGCGTTGTTTTAAGCGAAACGCCAATTGGCTCGCCCATTGTTAGTAATCCGGATGTTTTAATTGCCATGAATTTACCTTCGTTAGACCGGTACGAAAACAGCGTAGCCCCCGGCGGAACCATTTTTGTAGACAGCACCTTGATTGAGCGTAAGGTGCAGCGGCAGGATGTTACGGTTTACTATGTACCCGCTACGCAAATGGCTTCCGACAACAATATGCCAACCCTGGCTAACATGATCTTAATGGGCAAGGTTTTGGCCGTATTGGGCGAAAATGACCCCCAGCAAATTGAAAACGCCTTAAAAAAGGTGATTTCGGCAAAGCACAGTGATATGTTAGGCGTGAACCTAACCGCCCTTGAAATGGGCGAAAAAGCCTAAAATAGTAATAATGCTAAAATGGTTAATTGCTTTTATTAAATTTAAAGGAGTGCGTTAAAATGGAAATTTCGGTAACCAAAACAACCCACCCGGCCCAAAAACCGGCCAGCGACGCTTTGGGTTTTGGCAAATTTTTTACCGACCACATGTTTGTAATGGACTACACGCCGGAGAAAGGTTGGCACGATGCCTGCATTGTGCCGTTTGGCAACATTTCGTTACACCCGGCGGCCACAGTGCTGCACTACGGATCCGAGATTTTTGAGGGTTTAAAGGCTTACCGCCGAGCCGACGGCAAGGTTCAGCTGTTTCGGCCAATAGAAAATATTCGTCGCATGAACAATTCGGCCGAGCGCCTTTGTTTGCCCCAAATTCCCGAGCAGGACGCGCTGCAGGTTTTAACTGAGTTTGTGCGTTTGGAGCAGGATTGGACGCCTTCGGCCCCCGGCACCTCGCTATACATTCGCCCCTTTATGTTCGGGAACGACGAATCCTTAGGGGTACATTCGGTAAAGCACGCAACTTTTATGATTATTACTTCGCCGGTTGGCAGCTACTACGCCGAGGGCTTAAACCCGGTTAGAATTATGATAGAGGCTGAGGATGTTCGCGCGGTGCGCGGCGGTACGGGCTACGCCAAATGCGGCGGCAACTACGCTGCCAGTAACCGTGCCGGCGAAAAGGCCGAGGAGCAAGGCTACTCTCAGGTTTTGTGGTTAGACGGCGTGGAGCGCAAATATATTGAAGAAGTTGGCGCCATGAATGTTATGTTCTTAATAAACAACGAGGTTGTTACGCCAATGCTTACCGGCTCAATTTTGCCGGGTATTACCCGCAAATCCTGTATTGAGGTGTTAAAAAACGCCGGCTACACGGTTTCCGAGCGCCTGCTTAGCGTAGATGAGTTGGAGCAGGCCATGGATGACGGAAGCCTAAAAGAGGCCTGGGGCTGCGGTACGGCTGCTGTTGTTTCGCCCATAGGGGAGCTAAGCTACAAGGGCAAAAAATGCATTGTAAATGGCGGCAAAATTGGCAAGGTAACCCAAATGCTGTACGATACTTTAACCGGTATTCAGTGGGGCAAAACGCCTGACCCCTACGGCTGGACCTACCCGTTAGATTAATTAATTTTTAAAACAAAAAGCCGGCTCTGTTAAAAACAGGGTCGGCTTTACCCGTTTATGGGGGCAATGTGTTTATTTAATGTAAAGGGCGGCGCGGCGTACAGCGCCGGCCCGGCAAGCTGATTTTAAATGTTTTTAAAACTTTAACCAACCTTTGCCTGCGCTAAAATTGCAGTGCGCTTAATTACAATGCAATTAAAGGGGATCATGTATTTACAAAAGACGCTTTAGCTTGGCGCGGTCGCACCCGGCGGCAAGCAGCGCGTACAAAATGCCGCTGCCAACAATTTGCACCACATTGCCCCAAATAGAAAGCACCGGCGCAGCCCAGTTGCCGTAAATAACGGCCTCGGCAAGATAATAAACGCTAACAGTTACAACAAGGCAGGGCAGCAGAGCCAGCAAATTGCGTTTGCAAAGAATTTTTTGCCCTTTAGCGGTAAAGCAAAAGGCCATAGCCCCTTTTACAACAATGGTAAACGGCGCCCAAACAGCACTGCCGCATAAAACATCGGCCAGGCCGCCGCCAATCATAGCGGCCGGAACGGCAAAACCGGGCGGCAAAAGGGAGGCGGCTAAAAAAATAAATGCGTCCCCAAAATGCAGGTAGGCGGTGTTGCTGCCAATGGTAATGGGCACATGGAATAAATAGGCGGTAAAAACGGCAATAATGGCGGCAAACATGGCGGCCGTAACAATATATTTAAGTGTTTTACCTTTGGTTTGCATATACAATCCTGCTTTCTTTAGGCAAGCGTTCACTGCAAAAATAGGCGCTGTTTTGGCTTGCCTTTGTTTTTTTATTATAACATTCAGCAGCCGTTTTGCAACTAAATTCTTGCCTCTAACAGCAATTTTGTTAAAACTACTAATTTAGTAGGTTTTATGCTCAAAAAACTGGCTTAATTTTTTGTAAAACCCTTGCAACAAAGCGGTTTTTCTGTTATAATTAAGAAAATTTGGCCGGGAGATGTGGCCAACAATTTGGGAGGACTGTAATGAAAAAGCTAATTTGCCTATTGCTTTCTGCTGTGCTGCTGGTTACGGCCGCTGCTTTGCCGGCCGCCGCCAATAACGATGTTGATATTGATGTTTCGGACATTGAAGGAGCGCAGGAAATGAAAACCTACAGCATTGCCGATTTAGCCGGTAAGTACAAAACACAGGGTCGCGGTTCGGTTGAAAACGGCGTTTTAATGCTAAACTGGAGCGCCGCAAGTTTTGAATTTAACGCGCACTGCACCGGGGATGTTGCGGTAGAATTTAACGTTAAAACAAATCACGCTGACGGTTGCTGGTTTTCGGTTTACATTAACGGGGAAAAGCAGCCGCGTGAAACCTGCTACCTGCAAGGCACCGGCACAAAAAATGTAACCCTTGCTGCCAATTTGCCCGAGGGCAATTACAGCTTTAAAGTGGTTAAACAAAACGAGGCCGGGTACGCCACTGTTGGGGTAAAATCTATTCGTCTTAACGGCGAATTTCTTGCGCCGCCGGTGCAAAAGCAGTTGTACTTAGAATTTATTGGGGATTCTATTACCACCGGTATTGGTAATTTAGGCACGCCGGAGCAAGGCGGCAACGCCAACAGTTCTAAGTGGCAGGACGCCACCAGCGGCTACGCCTTTTTAACCGCTAACGCCTTAAATGCTGATTATTCGCTGGTGGCCCAAATGGGTATTGGCGCTTCGGTGGGGTATCAGTCGCATATAATGTCAGACCTTTACCCTTACACCGCAAAGCTAAACGGCAACAGCGCTGCGTACAGCTTTGCACGCCAGCCGGATGTAGTAGTGCTTGGCCTTGGCACGAACGATTTTAACACCTACCAAAGCAAGGGTTTAACGCTAACGCAGGTGCAGCAGGGCTTTGCTAAAACCCTGCAAATGGTGCGCGAAAAAAATCCAAATGCTAAAATTGTTTGGATCTACAACATGATGACCGGCGGTTTGAACGAACAAATTAAAACGGTGATTGCACAGGCCGGCGGGGCCGAAAAGGGGTATTATTCTGTTCAGCTTACCCGCGGAAACAGCGGCTGGAACGGTCACCCCTCGGCTGCACAGCACCAGGTTTTAGCCAGCGAGTTAACGGCGTTTTTAAAAAGTGAAGTTCTTGCCAAAACTCTGGGCGACGCCGACGGGGACGGCAGCGTAACGCTAAAGGACGCCTACGAGGTTGCCCGTTTTGCCGCCGGGCAGGATAGCGGCCTGCTAATTTGCAACGCCGACGCCTTTGCCGACGACCGCATTGATTTAAAAGACGCCGTTGAAATTGTGCGCAAGATTTTAAAATAAAACGGTGCACTTGTTAATTTAAGAAATGCCCTTGCATTTTCAGTGTCGCTTTGGTATAATAGGAATATACAAACGAATATACTGTTTTGGGGGTATTTTTATGAAAAAAGTATTATCTGTTATGCTTGCCGCTTTTTTGTTGCTTTCGGCCGGTACGGCCTCGGTTGGTGCCATTGGGCAAGAGGTTGAAATTAATGTTGGCGAATTTTCGGAAGACGGTGTTATGAAGGGCGACATTAACAAAGACGGTACCGTTGATTTTAAAGACGCGTACCTTTTAGCCGTTGCCTGCGCAAAAAGTGACGACAGTATTTTAAAAGATTTTGACCGTGCCGATTGCAATAACGACAAGGTTGTAGATTTAAAAGATGTTGTTTTTTTGGTTAAAGATTATTTAGCCAAAAAATAAGAGTTGTTTTATAAAACAAATGCAAAACCGGGTTTTTACCCGGTTTTTTGTTTGCCCGCCCTTTACAAGCCGCAAATTTGTTGGTATAATAGATTATACTGCAAAAAATTGGAACATACTATTTTTATAGCATTTTGAAAGAGGTTTTATTTATGAAGCTTGTAAAACCGGGCGATGAGATATTAACAAAGGTAAAAAAAGTGCATTTTGTTGGCATAGGCGGCTCCGGTATGTGTCCGCTGGCCGAAATTTTGCACCAAAAGGGCTACCTTTTAACCGGGTCTGATAATAACGAAAGCGACCCGTTAAAGCGTATTCGCGCGCTGGGTATTCCGGTTACCATGGGCCAGCAGGCAAAAAATGTTCACGGGGCCGAACTGGTGGTTTATTCTGCGGCCATTTCGCAGGAAAACCCCGAGCTGGTAGAGGCCAGGCGGCTTAACATTCCAACCCTGGAGCGCTGCGACCTATTGGGCATTATTACCCGAAAATTTAGCCAAATGATTGGCGTTTGCGGCACGCACGGCAAAACCACCACCAGTTCTATGATTACGCAGGTGCTGTATTTAAACAATTTAGACCCCACCGCCGTAATTGGCGGTAAGCTGCCGTTAATTAACGCAAACGGCCGCGCCGGCAGTTCGGAGCTTATGGTTTGTGAATCCTGCGAATTTGTAGATACCTTTCTGCACCTTTCGCCCGATACTGCCGTGCTACTGAATATTGATAACGACCATTTAGATTATTTTAAAACCATTGAGAATTTAACCCTTTCTTTTCACAAATTTGTTAGCATGGCAACCAGGGTTTATTTTAACGGCGACGACCCCTTGTGCCACAAGGCGGTGGCTGGGGTAAACGGCACCGTTACTACCTTTGGTTTAAACCAAAGCAACCATTACTACGCAAAGGGTTTAGAAAAAGGGGAACGCGGCCCGCGCTTTACCGTTTTTAAGGCCGGGCAGCCGTTAGGGCAGCTGGAGCTGGAAATTCCGGGCCGGCACAATGTTTACAACGCCTTAGCGGCCGTTGCAGTTTGCACCGATTTAGGATTGCAATTTAACGAAATTAAAAAACCCTTGGAGTGCTTTACCGGGGCGGGCCGCCGGTTTGAGCGCTACGGCGAGTTTAACGGCATTACCTTGGTAGACGATTACGCCCACCACCCAACCGAACTGGAGGCCACCTTAACAGCGGCTAAAAATTTGAAGCACCAGCGGGTTGTTGCAGTTTTTCAGCCCTTTACCTTTTCCCGCACGGCGCTGTTAAAAAACGATTTTATAAAGGCCTTAAAAATTGCAGATGAGGTTATTTTAACCCCTATTATGGGCTCACGCGAGGTTAATACCTACGGTATAAGCTCAAACGATTTAGCCGCCGAGCTGCCGCATTGCACAGTGGTAGAAGATTTTGACGGCGTAGTAGCCGCAATTGAAAAAATTGCCCGCCCGGGCGATTTAGTTATTACCATGGGCGGCGGCGACATTTACAAAGCCGCGCAAAAGTACGCCGCAAAGCACAAGGTGCAGTAAAGGAAAAATTTTCGGTTATCATATAAAAACCCATCCGAGCATATAGTTTATTAAAAACTATTTGTTTGGGTGGGCTTTTGTATGAGGTGTATTATTATAACCAGGCGACATTTGCGCGTTGCGCTTTCGGCCGTTTTGGCCGTTGGCTTGTTGTTTGTAGGCATATTTTCTTTTCAGGCGTACGCCGCGGGGGAGCGCAAAATTCCAATTTACTGTGTAGATAAAGGTGAAAAAAAGGAAATTGCCCTTTCGTTTGACGCAGCTTGGGGCAACGAGGATACCGAGCAGTTGATTGAAATTTTAGCAAAATACCAGGTAAAGGCAACCTTTTTTGTGGTGGGCGCGTGGGTAGATAAATATCCGGAATCGGTTCGGCAATTGGCTGCCGCGGGGCACGATATTGGCAACCATTCGAACGCGCACCCACACATGCCGCAGCTTTCTAAGGAAAAAATGGTAACCGAGCTGCAAAGCTGCAACGAAAAGGTTAAAGCCGTTACGGGTAACACGCCGCTTTTGTTCCGCGCCCCGTACGGCGATTATAACAATACAATGTGCGATACGGTTAAGGAGTGCGGTATGTATACCATTCAGTGGGATGTAGACTCGAAAGACTGGATGGAGGGCCACACGGCCGACAAAATTGTAAAGGATGTTTGCAGTAAGGTTAAGCCGGGCAGCATTGTGCTGTTTCACAACGCGGCCGTTCACACCCCGCAGGCCTTGCCCATTATTTTAGAAAAGCTGATTTCAGAGGGGTACAGCTTTACCTTAATTAAAGATTTAATTTACAAAGAAAACTACAAAATAGACCACGCCGGTAAGCAAATTGCTTTAAGCTCGCAAAACTGAAAGAAAGGAAACGCTTAGTCGGTTGTCACACATTTTTGCCTCTTTCATAAAATAGGGTAGGTCGGCAAAGTGCAACGCCTTGCCGGGCAATTTTAAAGGAGGAAAATGTGTATGGCAGATGAAAACTGCACCGCTTTGCCAAACAGCTTTAGCGAAGCGGTATGTATTGACGCCGGCAGGGTGTTTGATTCCTGCTGCGACAGGGACTGCCTGGAGGACCTACGCTGCTATTTTCGGGCAGAGGATCAAACCGTTATTAATCAGGCGTCCAGCGTGCGCGTGCGCTCGGCAGAGGTTGTCAATGTCTACATAGATGTTGAACCGGTAAGCTTTAACCGCGGCTACTATTCCTGCGATCTAACCTTTTTGTTCTTGCTGGAATTTGATTTGTTTACCGCCCCGCACGCCAAACCTACTACGCTAAATGGCATTGCCGTATTTAACAAAAAGGTAATTTTGTACGGCAGCGAAGGGAATGTTAAGGTGTTCTCGAATGTAACAACATTAGAGGACGAACCGGACCCGAACCGCCTGCCAACAACCAATATGCCAAAATGTGTAGTACAGTGCGTAAACCCCATTGCGCTTTCGGCCCGAATTGGTACGCTGCACCATTGCCACGATTGCTGCTGCCGTATTCCACGCTGTGCGTGCGACTGTGTTGGTGGGAATATTGATACCTCAACCGACCCGAACCGGCCTACCGTTTTTGCAACCATTGGCCTGTTTTCAATTGTGCAGTTAATTCGCAATGTGCAAATGCTAATTCCGGTTTACGATTATTGTATTCCCAGCAAGCAGTGCGACGACAATACCGATCACCCGTGCGATGTATTCAAAAAAATTCAGTTCCCCACGCAGGATTTCTTTCCCCCGCGGGAAAAACCAAACTGCGATTGCGGCTGTGGCTGCGGCGAGAACTAACTAAAAACCAAGGCAGGCCCGGTGCAAATTTTATTGTTGCACCGGGCCTGAATTTTTGTTTGTGGGCGCTTTAAAGCAAATAACCGCTAATAAGCAATATTGCGTTTACCCCTAAGGGTGCGGGCATTGCCATACCAAGTAAGGTGTTTTAGGCGAATACTACTGCAAAAAAAAGTAGCCAAATAAAAATCCGCCAACAACCAGTAATAAAAAAAGCAAAATAATTAGCGCGGCCTTTGCCGCACTGCCGCCGCTTTTGCGGTAGCCGGTTCCTTTAATTTTGTACATAAACGCTCCTAAGCAATTACCAATAAAAATAAGCTTACCATTGTTATTTGCACAAAATTAAAATTTATAACCGTTTTATGAAAATTTATCAATTGCTTTGCGGCGCTGTCGCTTAATTTGCAGCTTTAAGGTGGCTAAGTCTAACAAATTGGCGCAAAGCTTTGCGGCGGTTAGCGCCAAGGCGGTGCTGTGTTCGCCCAAACCGCTGTACCGAAACAGCATAGAAAGCACCCCAATTAACACCCCGTAGGCAACCTTTGCCAAGGGCAGCATGGGGGCGTTAATAATATCGCCCGCAACAAAAACCGCCATGTAAATGTAAGAGGCGGCTGTTAGCTCGTACAGCACCGAGTAGTAAAGGCTGCTGCCGGTGCGATTAAAGCAAAGGGCAAAAACCGTTACGGTAAGAATCATGGAAAGGGAGACTTCCCACGCCATGCTTTTTCTAAAAATAAAATAAACGCAAACCGCTAAAATAATTAAAATGCAGGTGGTACCCATGCCGCCGGGGTAACGGCCAATTAAAATTTCGGTAATGCTGTATTCCGGCGTGCTGCGGTATTGTAGGCTTTGCGCAATAGAGCGCACCGTTTCAAACTCCTGCGGGGTTTGAAAAAACGGCAGCTCTACCCCAACATTTAGGGCCGGGTAGATTGTAATTTTAGCCGGCATAATAGAGAGCATAAAGATCCAGGCAATGGCCGGCGTCATAAATAAGCGGCTGTAATTGGGCCACAGCAGTACATCAACAAAAAACACACTGCAAACCGTTGCGGCGGCCGGCAGCCAAACCGGCACCGAAACCGGGCAAAGCATTGCAATAATTAGCCCAACAGAAAGCGAGCGCAGCCCGGAGCCAAAGCCCTTGCGCAAAATAACGCGGCCTAAGGTTTCGGTGCTCCAGGCCAGGGCGGCGCAAAGGGTGCAAACGGTTAACACACGCAGCCCGTTTTGCACTACCGAAACAACCATAACGGTTATTAGTCCAATTAATAAATCAAGCTTTAGGTGGTTGCTGGTTTCCTCCCCGTGCAGGTAGGGGGAGCTTTTTACACGATTATTCATTTGTTGGCTCCTTTTCCGGCTTTGGGGCGGCCTTTTGTAAATATTCCTCCAGCGGAATGCGGGCCGGGCAAATGTAAGAGCAGGCGCCGCAATGTACGCACATTTCGCCGCACAGCTCGCTGGCGCGTTTTTCACCTTTGTGGGTGCTGCTGCGTAAAGTGTAATAGGGCGCTAACCCAATGGGGCAAACAATGGCGCAGCGGCCGCAGTTGGTGCAGGGGGTTGGCGCGTGGTGCTTTTTTAGCAGCAGGGCGGTAACGGTGCTATCCCAATTGTAAAGTGGATAAAATACCGAGGCGGTGTAGCCGGTCATCATGCCGCCGGCCACCACCCGCTCTAAGGCACCGTCGGCCTTGCAGTAGGCTAAAATATCACTAATCGGGGTGCCGTTTGGCACCTCTAAATTGCCAGGAGCAGTCACGCCGTCGCCCCAAACGGTAACGGTGTGGCTTAGCTGCGGTTCGCCAAACAAAGCGGCGCGGTAAATGGCCCGGCAGGCCTGCACCCCAATGCGCAGCGCCTTTGTTTTGGTGGCGTACAGCTTAATGGCGGGAAAAGCCGGGTATTTGCCCCGCATGGCAATTTTTTGTATTCCCGGTGTGTTGGTTTTAAAAAATGGTTTGGTTACAAAGTTTTTTAAGGCCAGCAGCTGCACCTTTTGCAGCCCCAGTGCCGCCGCAACAATTTGGGCGCCGGCAAAAACCTCTTGCGAATGCTGCAGCAGCACCGCCGATCGCGAAAGGTCGTACGGCTCATCATCTACGGCGTCTATTAAAACGCTTTCAAAAATCTTTTGGCTGCTTAAAAGCGGCAGTAGGTAACGGTGTCGCAGCTCGTCGGCAATGGCCGCTTTTTGTACCAACTGCGTAAGCTCTTGGCGGGTGCTTGGCAGCTGCGAAACATCCCACAAGGGGCAGGGCGGGGTAGAATCGTTTTGCGTGGTAATAATGGCATACTGCATGGCCGGATTGTGAGCCAGCTTGGGGCCAACGCTAAACCCCTTAAAAACACCGGCAAAGGGGGAGTAAATCGGAATACCGTTTTGTAAAACAGCCAGCTTTTCAAATTTATGAACCTTGTCGCCGTTTTTTTTGTTCCACTGTACGGCGCAAGTACAAAAATCAACCGGGATTTTTGCGGTTTTAGGTAGGGGAATGGGCTTGGTGGAAATGTTTAAATAATATTCCCGAAAGATCCGTACCCCTTTGTGTGCGGTAATATGCATAACTTTCACCTGCTGTTGTTAATAGGAGGAATTTGCAATGACCATTATCAGCGAAGGCCCACTTTGCTTGAAGATCCACTTAAACCGTTTAGAGCTTCAATATTATTTTAAAAATTACGAAAGCATTAATTATAAAGATCCGCTGGTTAAGCAAACGGTGGAGCGCTTGTTTGCCTTGGCGGCCGAGAATTTTGAGTTTGAGCAAACCGGTGATATTACAACCGAGCTGTACCCAACCGGTTCGGGCGGGTGCGTATTTCGTTTTACCTGCGAGCCGGCCCCGCGCCCCGGCGAGGGCAAGCGCACCCAGACTAAATATTTAAAAGAGCAAAACACTGCTTACGCGTTTGAATTTTGCAGCAGCGAGGATCTAATTCGGGCGGTTAAAGCGGTTGCTGGCGCGCTAAAGGGCGTGCCAAACCAAAGCAGCCTTTACCGCTGCGGCCAAAAATATTATTTGCTGTTAACCTTGCCCCGCAACTGCAACCGGGTAACCCTAACGCTGCAGGAGTTTTGCAGCAAAAGCCTGCCGCAGAGCGTTTTAGCGCCCTTGCTTTTAGAGCATTTTCATTGCTTAATTGCCGGCAACGCCGCCGAACGGTTAAATACTGCATTTTAATGAACGCTGTATTGCAAACAACCCGGAGTTCGCCTTTTGCCGGCTGGCCGAATTGCCTTATTTTTCACACGCCATGCTAAAAATAGGGCGCTAAAAAACAGGGGCTGGTTAATTCGTGCTTGCTTTAAGCGTTTTCTAATGCTTTTAGCTGCTGCACGCGCTCGGCCGCGTTTGGTGCGCCTACCAAATAGCTGCCGGCAACCAAAACGTTAACCCCATGCTGCACGGCCAGTGCGGCAGTTTCGCGGTTAATGCCGCCGTCAATTTCAATATCAAAATTCAGCCCCAGCTTGCCGGCCTGCTGCCGCAACGCTGCGGCTTTTTTTAAAGAGCTTGGCATAAAGCTTTGCCCGCCAAAGCCCGGCTCTACCGACATAATTAGAACCATATCGCACAGCGGCAAATACTCAAAAATTGCTTCGGCCGGCGTTTGGGGTTTAATGGTAAGGCAGTTTTTAACGCCAAGGGCGCGTATTTCGCGCAGTGTGTTTGCAACATTCGAGCCGGCCTCGTAATGAAAGCCTAAAATATCGGCCACTTTTGCAAATTGCTCAATGTAGCGGTGGGGCCGGTCAATCATTAAATGTACATCCAAGGGCAGGCGGGTGTGTTTTTTAATAGACTGTATTACCGGTACGCCAAAGGAAATGTTCGGTACAAAAATACCGTCCATAACATCTAAGTGCAGCATATCTACCCCGGCGGCTTCTAAAATCTTAATTTCATTGGCAAGTGTTAAATAATCGGCGTTTAAAACCGAGGGCGAAATTTTAAGCATAACAGGCTCCTTTAAAATATTTTTAAAATATTATACAACGCGGTAATGCCGTAAAACCTCTACCAGCTCATCTTTATTTTTTAAGCTGGTGGCGGTTAACATTTTTTTAATGCGGTATTTTACCGCGCTAACCGAAATAAACAGGCTTTCAGCAATGGCGGTAATGGTTTTATCGTGCATTAAGCCCTGCACAATGTTTTTGTCAATTTCGTCCCACATCCGCAGCAGCTCCTCAATTTGCAGCAGCGTCATAACATCTGGGTCCATGCCGTAGTGCGGCACATTAACCGGCCGTAAAGAATCAAAATTGTAGTTTTCGGCCGGGCAGTTGTTGGTAGAGCCGCGAACCAGCAGCTTACATTCTACCATAATGCTGGCGCAGTTTACATCGGTATTGCGCTGTAAAAACTGGTGCAGCTTTACAGCCTGCCGGCCCAGCTCAAAATAATTGCACTCAATAGTAGTTAGAGAGGGGGTAACCCTGGCCGAAACTGCCGAGTTGCCAAAGCCAACAACAAAAAGGTCCTGCGGAACGCGAACGCCACGCTCCTCCAGCCACTTAATTAAAAACAGGGCGGCAGCGTCGCTGGAGCAAATAACAGCATTATAAAGCCCAACATTGTAGTAAAAACATTCGGCGCATTTTTGCAGGTTCGATTCCCGGTAAACATCAACATCACCCGAGGTTAAACGCAAATGGCGGTTCAGCTGCAAAAATTCGTGAATTTTAATATCCTCTGAATGGGTCTCATCCTGCGCACTGAAAAAAGCAATTTTATCACGCTTGTGGTCGGCCAAATACCGAAAACAACGGTACATAGATTTTTTAATATCAAAGCTAACAAAGCCGGCCGAGCTTAGCATTTGCAGGTATGGGTCTTGCGCGGCGTTTACCAGCAGCGGCTCTATGCCGCACTGGTGCAGCTTTTTACAGCAGCTTTCCAGCCAATGCACCGTGTACCCAACCGCCAGCACAATGGGACGGGTAAATTCGTCAGTCATTTCAAGCTTTTGGCCATTATAATCTAATACGGTAATATTTTTTTTCATTGCCTCTTTGGTAATGCCGGCTAAAATATCGGTAATCCAGTAGCCTTGCAGCCCAATTTGCTCAGAAACAACATATAAGTTCATAAAAAATGCTCCAGTAAATTATTTCGTACTTAAATTTTGCAGCTCGTACGGGGTAGTTTGGTAAACAAAATAGTTTAACCAATTGGTAAATAAGACCGAGGCGTAAATGTGCCAGCTGGCGCTAATGCCACAGGCGGGGTTATTGTTTTTAAAGTAGTTTTGCGGCAGGGCGGGGTTCAGGCCTTTTTTAAGATCGCGGGCATATTCCTTGGCAATGGTGTCGCGGTCGTATTCGTGGTGCCCCATAATAAAAAACTGGCGGCCGTTTTTATCGCCAACTAAATGCAGCCCCACTTCGTTCGATTCTGACATAATTCTAAGCGCCGGGTGCGCGGCAACCTGCGCGCGGTCCGACTCGGTGTGCCGGGATTGCGGAACATACAAAAATTGGTCCATACCATGAAAAAGGCGGGATTTTTCGGTTAAAATATCTACCTTAAAAACGCCGGAAAGCTTTTGCGGCAGCAGCCTTTTTTGAATACCGTAATGGTAGTAAAGCCCGGCCTGCGCGCCCCAGCAAATGTGCAGGGTGGAGAATACATGGGTTTTCGACCATTCCATGATCTTACAAAGCTCGTCCCAGTAGCCAACCTGCTCAAACTCCATCTGTTCTACCGGGGCGCCGGTAATAATCATACCGTCGTACCGGTTGTTGGCAATTTGGTTAAAGGTGGTGTAAAAAGCCAGCAAATGCTCTTGCGAGGTATTTTTAGAGTGGTGGGACTGCATTTGCATTAGAGTAATTTCAATTTGCAGCGGCGTGTTAGAAAGGCAACGCAGCAATTGCGTTTCGGTTTCTATTTTATTTGGCATTAAATTTAAAATTAAAATTTTAAGCGGCCGAATATCCTGCGAAAGGGCGCGGGTCTCGGTCATAACAAAAATGTGCTCGCTTTCCAGCACCTTACGGGCCGGCAGCTCGTTACTAATTTTAATTGGCATAAAAAGGGAACACCCCATTTAAAAAATACTTGCACTTAGCCATTATACACTTTTTTTTCGGTAAATACTATACTTAAACCGAAAAAAAGGGGTGCTTTTTTGAAAAAATTTTTAAAAACGGTTAAAAATGCCCTGTTTGGGGCCGGCGTTGGCTTAGTAAACGGATTATTTGGAGCCGGCGGCGGGTTAATTTGCGTACCGTTATTAATAAAAAGCGGTATGCCGCGCAAGCAGGCACACGCCAACGCTGTTGCAATTATTTTGGCGGTTAGCACGGTAAGCGCCGGCAGCTACCTGCTGGCCGGGCGGGTGCAGCTTACTAACTGCTTGCCTTACCTGCCGGGTGGTTTGGCCGGGGCTTTTGTTGGTACGCAAATTTTAAAAAAAATTAACCCCGACCTAATTCGGCGAATTTTTGCGCTGTTTATGCTTTGGGCGGGGTGGAGGTTGTTGTTTCAATGACGGTTTTTTGGGCAATTATAGCCGGCTTTTTTTCGGGCGTGGCAGGTGCCATGGGACTGGGCGGCGGCAGCGTACTGCTAATTTATTTAACGGTTTTTGCCGGGGTGCAGCAGCTGCAGGCGCAGGGAATTAATTTGCTGTTTTTTATTCCTATTGCGCTGTTTTCTACCATTATTTACGCCAAACGCGGAGTAATTAATTGGCGCCGGGTTGGGGTTATGGCCGCCTGCGGCGTTGTTGGCACACTGCTGGGCAGTTACATTTTAAATTCTTTAGAGCCAAAGCTGCTGCGCCGTTTGTTTGGCGGGCTTGTTTTGCTTTACGGGCTTATAAGTCTGTTTGCCCCTAAAAAGAAAGGCAGCGGCTAATACCGCTTACTTTGCCCCTGAAAAAGCGGAAAAAGAACTAACATTTTTTGCCGCTTGGCAACATATATTTTAGTAGCAGAGTTTTTGGGGGTAAGGGAATGAAAGGCGTTGCAATAATTTTGGCCGTGCTTTACGGGCTTGTTTTGCTAATTTTGGCGGCCTGTACCGAAAAAGCCGGTAAAACACTGCTGCTTAGCTGCGGCTCCGGCCTGGCGGCGCTGTTAATGATTCACTTTACCGCGCAGTACAGCGGGGTGGCGCTTCCGCTGAATTGGTACACCTTAGGGGGCAGCGCCGCCCTGGGGGTGCCAGGGGTTATTACGCTTTTGCTGCTGCAGGTTATAATTACTTAAATTAACGCCACCGGCAGCAAGAAAGGCTGATAATAGTGAAAACACTAAAAAGGGGGAAACTCGTTTTAGCGAATAAACCTACCCTGCAGTTTAATGTTAATTTTTAACCGCTGTTAAAAGCAAAGCAGCGTTAAACCGGCTAATGCCTTTTAAATTAAAACAATATTTTAAACAATAACAGCAAAAACCGGCTGCGTGGCAACTGCCACCGGCCGGTTTTAAGGTTTTATAAAAAGGAATTTTAAGGCCAGCATTGCTAAAAGCATGACCCCAAAAATGGGGTTATCCCACTTGTTTACTCAAACAAATCCTTTAATTTATCAAAAAATCCTTTGCGTTTTTTGTAGTTGGTGTCGCTCATGGTTTGCTCAAAGGCGCGAATCATCTCTTTTTGCTTGGCGTTTAGGTTTTTAGGCACCTCCAGCACAATTTTAACATACTGGTCGCCGCGGCCGCTGTAATTCAGGCGTTGAATACCCTTGCCGCGCAGCTTTACGCTTTCGCCGGGCTGGGTGCCCTCGCGCAGGGTAAAGGTAACTTTTCCGTCTAAGGTTGGCACGGTAATTTCGGCCCCTAACGCCGCTTGCGCAAAGGTTACGGGAACCTCGCAGTAAACATCAAAGCCCTCGCGCTCAAACACTGGGTGCGGCCGAACCGAAACGTTAATGCGTAAATCGCCCGAGGGACCGCCGTTTACGCCGGCATTACCGCCGCCGCGAACATTCATAATCTGCCCGTCGTCAATACCGGCGGGAATATCAATGGTTTGTTCGGTGGTGCGCCGAATACGGCCTTTGCCATCGCAGCTGCGGCAGGGGTTTAAAATTATTTTGCCGGTGCCGTTACATTTTTCGCAGGGCTTTTGCGTTTGCATTGCCCCAAACGGGGTGCGCTGGGTTACCGTAACCCGGCCCGTGCCGTGGCAAGCGGCGCAGGTTTGCGGGCTGGAGCCTTTTGCGGCACCGGTGCCGCCGCAATCGCCGCATTGCTCAATACGGGTAACCTTAATTTTTTTGGTGCAGCCTTTTGCGGCTTCTTCAAAGGATATGTTTACATTGGTTTGGGTATCGCTTCCGCGGCGCGGACCGTTTGCGTTGGCCGATCGGCCGCCGCCAAATCCACCGCCGAAAATGGAGCCAAAAATGTCGCCCAGATCGCCAAAGTCCCCAAAACCGCTAAACCCGCCGCCGTAATTTCCGCCACCGCCGGCACCAAAGTTCGGGTCAACGCCGGCGTGACCAAACTGGTCGTACCGGGCGCGTTTTTCTTTATCCGAAAGCACCTCGTAGGCCTCGTTTATTTCTTTAAAGCGGGCCTCGGCGGCTTTGTCGCCCGGGTGCAGGTCGGGGTGGCACTCTTTTGCGGCTTTGCGGTAGGCCTTTTTTAAGGCGTCCTCACTGGCAGATTTTTCTACCCCTAAAACCTCATAATAATCTTTCTTTTCACTCAAAGGGTACAGCTCCTTTGTACAATTGCTAATTTAAGTAAGGCCGGCAAAGCCGGGCAAAATACTGTACCCGGTAGGGGCAAAAACCGCCTATCGGGTGCAGCTTGCTATTTGCAATAAATTTTATTTTTTGTTGTCGTCGGCGTCTTTAAAATCGGCCTCGTAAACATTCGGGTCGGCGTTTGCACCGGCGTCGGCACCCGGGGCAGCATTTGCGCCGCCTTGTGCAGCCTGCGCGTCGGCAGCGGCCTTGTAAAGCTTTTCGCTAATGGCGTAAAACTTTTTCTGCAGCTCCTCCTGCTTGGCTTTAATGGCCTCTAAATCGGTGCCCTTTAAGGCTTCGCGCAGGGCGGCAACCGCGTTGTTAATTTCGGTCTTTTCGGCCTCGCTTACCTTGTCGCCAAGCTCACCTAAGGTTTTTTCGGTTTGGTAAATCATTTGGTCGGCACCGTTGCGAACATCAATTTCCTCACGGCGCTTTTTGTCCTCCGCGGCGTATTGCTCGGCGTCTTTCACCGCTTTGTCAATATCGTCCTTAGACATATTGGTGCTGGAAGTAATGGTAATTTTTTGTTCCTTGCCGGTGCCAAGATCTTTGGCCGAAACATTTACAATGCCGTTGGCGTCAATATCAAAGGTAACCTCAATTTGCGGAATCCCGCGCGGGGCAGGGGCAATGCCGTCTAAGTGGAATACGCCTAAGGTTTTGTTGTCCTTTGCAAATTCGCGCTCGCCCTGCAATACATGCACCTCAACCGAGGTTTGTCCGTCGGCCGCGGTGGAGAAAATTTGGCTCTTTTTGGTAGGAATGGTGGTGTTTCGGTCAATTACCTTGGTGGAAACGCCGCCCATGGTTTCAATGCCTAACGAAAGCGGGGTAACATCCAACAGCAGCAGGCCTTTTACATCGCCGCCTAAAACGCCGCCTTGAATGGCTGCGCCAATTGCAACGCACTCGTCGGGGTTAATGCCCTTAAACGGCTCGCTGCCAATAAAGTTTTTAACAGCCTCCTGCACGGCGGGAATACGGCTGGAACCGCCAACCATTAGTACCTTGTGAATTTCGCTTTTATCTAACCCGGAATCGGCCAGTGCCTGGCGAACCGGGCCCATGGTGGCCTCTACCAAATCGCCGGTCAGCTCGTTAAACTTGGCGCGGGTTAAGGTGGTTTCAAAGTGCTTCGGGCCGGTGGCGTCAGCTGTGATAAACGGTAGGTTAATTTCGGCGGTGGTCATGCCGGAAAGGTCAATTTTAGCTTTTTCGGCGGCCTCCTTAATACGCTGCATGGCCATTTTATCGCCCGAAAGGTCAATGCCTTGCTCAGCCTTAAAGGTAGAAATAATGTAGTCCATAATGCGTTTATCAAAGTCATCGCCGCCTAAACGGTTGTTACCGGCCGTGGCTAAAACCTCTTGCACGCCGTCGCCCATTTCAATAATTGAAACATCAAAGGTGCCGCCGCCAAGGTCGTAAACCATAACCTTTTGGTCCTGCTCTTTATCTACACTGTAAGCCAGTGCAGCTGCGGTGGGCTCGTTAATAATACGCTTAACATCTAACCCGGCAATTTTGCCGGCGTCCTTGGTGGCCTGGCGCTGTGCGTCGGTAAAGTAGGCCGGAACGGTAATAACCGCTTCGGTAACCGGGGTGCCAAGGTAGCTTTCGGCGTCGGCCTTTAGTTTTGAAAGAATAATGGCCGAAATCTCCTGCGGGGTGTAATTTTTGCCGTCAATCGGAACGGTGTAGGAGGTACCCATTTCACGCTTAATAGAGCTAATGGTGCGCTCCGGGTTGGTAATGGCCTGCCGTTTGGCAACCTGGCCTACCATGCGCTCGCCGGTTTTAGAAAACGCAACTACCGAAGGGGTTGTGCGGTTGCCCTCGGCGTTTGCAATAACAACCGGCTCGCCACCCTCCATAACCGCTACACAAGAGTTTGTTGTACCTAAGTCAATACCAATAATTTTTCCCATAATCAATTCCTCCAATAGAATTATTTACAAAATAATTTAATTTATTGCTGCAAAAGCAGCGCAACGCTTACCGCGGGCGCGGCAGCGGTTAAAGGCTTTAATTTGCCACTTGAACCATGGCGGGGCGAATTACCGTGTTGCCCAATTTGTAACCCTGCTGCAAAACCGCAACAATCTCGTTCTCGGTTTTATCGGGGTCCTCTAAATGCATTACCGCCTCATGAACGGCCGGGTCAAAGGTATCGCCAACCTGGGCCAGCTCCTCTAAACCAAAATCGTTTACCACGCCGCAAAGCTGCTTTACAATCATTTCAATGCCCTTGGCGTAGTCAGGGTTAGTTGGGTCTTGCCCTAGGGCGCGGTTGGCGTTATCAACCACCGGCAGCAGCTTTTTAATAAGCGTTGCCTTGGCATATTCGGCGGTTTTTAGCTTTTCGCGTTCGGTGCGCTTTTTAAAGTTGTCAAACTCGGCGGCCGTGCGCATAAAAAGGTCCTTTTGCTTTTCCAGCTCGGCTTTTAAGTGGCTTTCGCCGGTCTTGCTTTTTTTGGCCTTTTTGGGCTTTTCATCCGGCTTGGTTGTTTCGGGTTCGGTGTTGTTTAAATCCTTTTTATTTTCTTCACTCATATTTTTACCTGCCAATCGTTTTTAATCTTCAAGGTCTAATCCTGCTTGCTCAATTGCCTTGCCTAACTGCCGGGCAAAATAAGCAACGCTTGGAATTAAATCTTCGTAAGCCATGCGGGTAGGACCCATAACGCCAATTTTACCGGCCCGATTTTCGCCCCCGCCGAACTTTGCAACCACAAAGCTGGAGGGCTTTAAAATGTCAACGCCGCTTTCATCGCCGAAAACAACGCCAACCGGGTCTTCAATGCCCGAGAGCAGGGAATACACGGCGTCTTTTTGGCGAATGTAATCTACCATGCGGCGGGCATCCTCCTCGGTGCGGCAAAAGGAGTACATATTTGCTTCGCCTTTTAGCTCCAACTGGTAGTGGCACAAAGCCTCTACCATATTAAAAATTGCCGAAAGCAGGGGCATAAGGGCTAAGCCAAACAACCCGGCGCTGGCCGCTACCGACTGCAAATAAGCGCCGGTAAAGCTTTCTAACGGCCGGCCCACTAATTTTTGCTCGGCTAAGTTTTCAAAAGTTTCTAACAAATGGGGGTTAATTTCCTCCCCCAAACGGCACAGGCGGCTGTTGGCAATAGAATCGGTTGTAATTAGCACTACCAAAGCGGTGCGTCGCCCAACCGGTAAAAGCTCAACCCGTTTTACCGCAGCGCCTTTTTCCGGCAAGGTTAACGAAACGGCCGGAAACCCGGTTAGGTCGGAAAGGGCTTGCCCGGCGTTTGCAGTAATGTTTTCGGGGCTTTCGGCAATTTTGTGAATAACACGGTCTATAGATTGCTGCATTTGCGGGGAAAGGGTGTTCGAGCCTAACAGTTCTTTAATATAAAACCGGTAACCGGCGGCTGTTGGCACCCGGCCGGCCGAAGTGTGCGGCTGCTGTAGGTAACCCATTTCGCAAAGATCGCTCATCTCGTTACGCACAGTGGCAGAGGAAAGGTTAAGGCCTGCGGCGTTACAAAGCATTTTAGAGCCAACCGGCTCGCCCGTAGCAATATGAAGCTTTACAATTTCGCATAAAATTTTCTTTTTACGATCGGTGAACTCCATTCAAACCGCCTTCCTAAAAAATCTGTTAGCACCTTTAGCACTCTGTTACCTTGAGTGCTAACATCATATAATTTACCACCTTTTGCGCCGTTTGTCAATAGGTTAATTGTTAAAAAATTATGAAATGTTTTGACTTTCACTGACCTTTAGTAAAGGTCTGCCGTAAAAATACCTCTGGAGGCGCTAAAATAGCAAAAAAGCAAGCCGTTAAAGCCTGCTTTTAAGGGAATGATTTAAAATGCTTGTTATTATTAAAATTTTAAAGTGTTATAAACCAATTTACCTATACAAGGCAGCGCGTAGTTTGCTTGACACAAAGATTATTCCTGCTGTTTTCTAAAATCACGCGTGGTTTTGCCGGTAGCCTTTTTAAAATATTTTAAAAAGTGCGAAATATCTCTAAATCCAACGGCTTCGGCAATTTCGGCTGCTTTAATGTCACTGGCCTGCAGCAGCTCAATAGCGGCGTTAATGCGGCAGCTAATAAGGTAATGGTGCACCGACATACCGGTTTGCTGCACCACAATGCGGTTTAGGTGGTTGGGGTGGTAGCCAAATAACTTGCCAAGGCTTTGGTTGGTAATATCGTCCCGGTAGTGGCGGTTAATGTGCTGAATAACCTTGTCGGCCAGCAGCTCGCTTTTGGTTACGCTGTTGGTGTAAACGGCCGTGCGGGCAATCAGCGCCAAATTGCTTTTTAGCAGACCCGAGACGCGGCTTTGGTAAAACGGCTTTTTGGCAATATACTCCGAAGCTAAGTGGTACAGCGGGCTGCGCAGCACCTGCATCCCATTTGCGTAAATGGGGCTGTTTAACGCGGCGTGATCTTGAAATTCAATTTTTTCTATAATTGGGCTTGCGTCAAAATTGCGCCACTTTGCCGGGGGAATCGGCTCGGCTAAATCGGCGCGGTTTTGGGTGTAATCAAAGTTCACGCCAATAAGGTCTACATGGTCGCTGCCGTTTGCTAAATGCAGGCTGTATTCCAGCCCCGGCGCCCAAAGGGCCACACTGCCAATTTTCATGGCGTAGGGGGTGCCGTTTACAAGAATGGTGCCCTCGCCGCCGTTGCAATAAAACAGGCGGTAATCGTACGAGGCAATTTCCTCATACTGCCGGTTGGAGGTTATGGTTAAAAATTGCCCATAGCGCACAAAAGGGTTAATTTTCCCAAATTGTAGTGGATGCGCCATAGTATTCTCCAACCTTTCTGTTCGTCATCTTTTGTTCATTATAGCTTTTCTTACATTAAAAATCAACCAAAACGGCTAAAATGTTTATTTTTGCCTATTAAATGTTTAAAAAGGACAGTTAAATATTTATTTTAAACATTTTATTTTGCCGCCGTACCATGTATAATAGAAAAAAGCAATGCGCAGGGGGAATGAAAGTGCAAAATTTAAAAAGCGTTAGCTTAGAGCTAAGTTTAAAACCGTTTAAAAAATTAGATCCGGAATATATTGAAAGCGTTTGCCGCAAGGTGTTTCACCAGTGGCAGGGGCTAACTGCCGAGGCTAAGGTAATTAAAATTTTAATGTGGACCTCGGACGGCAGCGAGCTGTTGGATTATAACGGCAATCTTTCGGCTGTTTTTGAGTGGGACCGTTTTATTGGCGGTGCCAACACCCGGCAAAATTGGGATAAGGCGAACGATCCCGAGGGCGTTGGCCTGCACACCCGGCATTACGATTATATGACCAACCCGCCGGTAATGCATTACACCGACCTAAAAAACATTATTGCAACCCTAAAGCGGGTGGGTAAAGAAATTACCGGCCGTAACATTTTAGTGGGGGAAACCTTTGACCCCGGCCCGGAATTTGCCCTTTCTGATTTTAAATACAACCGCCACAACGAAATTTGCGAGGGCGGCTCTATGGGCAAAAAAAGCATGGTTTGCTGCTACAACACCCTGCACGCAGACGATCGCGCTTACGCGGCGTACCCCAGTGGTATTCCGGAGGGCACCCTGTTTGGGGAATTTTTTGCCAAACAGGCCCAGTGCTTTTTAGCCGATATTGGGTTTGATTATTTGTGGCTTTCCAACGGGTTTGGTTTTGGCACCGAAACCTGGAAGGTTACCGGAGCGCTGTATGACGGCGAGCGCTTTTACCCCGAAAAGTTAAAGGATTGCGAGCACAAAATTATTGAATTTTGGCAGGTTTTTCGTAAATACTGCAGCTTTCCGCTGGAAACACGGGGCACCAACCTAACCGTTGGTATAGATTTTTCTACCGACGCGGTAAACCATAAAATGATATACGAGGGCAACTTTAACCTGCTGCCGCCGCCAAACTCGCCCTGGGCCGCCTTAGACGGCAACTTTGGCTTAGAGCTGGCCGGCTACCTTTCCCGCGCGGCAGAGCTGCCGGGGGAGGATTACCTTTTCCGCTTTTATATTCACGACCCCTGGTGGCTGAACAGCCCGTGGATTGACCGGTACGAGGGCCAACCGCACGATATTTATTTGCCCATGAGCTGTGCACGCATTAACCAAAACGGGCAAACTGTTGTGGCAAACCACCTAAACCTTTTAAGTATAGATAATTCTTACGGCGATATGCCCGACCGTGTACCGCGCGAGGTTACCCCTTATTTGGTTTCGGCCTACGAAAACGCGCCGGATGCCCCTTCGCCCTTTGTTTGGGTGTACCCGTTTGATGAATACAGCACAATGGCCGGCGGGCGGCTGGAAAAATCTTTTTTTGAGGATTGGTTTTTTGTTGCGGCCATAAACCGCGGTTTGCCGGTTTCTACTGTTATTTCAACCGGTAATTTTGCAAAGCTGCGCCAAGCTAACGCAGGCTTTTTGCAAAACAGCGTGCTGGTAACGCCGGTGCCCGAGCGGGGCAGCAAGGTTGCAGCCGCCCTTTGCGGCTTTGTGCAAAACGGCGGTAAGGTGCTGTTTTACGGCAGCACCCAAAACGCTGACCCGGCCATTTTAAACCTGCTGCAATTAAAGCAAGAGCAACCGCTAACCGGCAGCTTTGCCTTAAAGCTGTTACCGCAGGTTTGCACCGGGCTAAAAAACGGCGCTTACAGTGAAAACTTAAAATATGGCGGGCCGTTGACCGACGGCGGCCTGTTAGAGGTACCAGCCCAAAACGCAACCGGCTTAACAGTTGTTGCTAAGGGGAGCAAAGCGGCGCCGAGCGCGCCATTGCCGTTACGGTTGCCTTGCCAAATTGGCAGGGCGGCAGTGCAGCCTGGTGCCGCGGGGCCGATTGCTCCCGCGCCGGGGCGAATAATGACGATTCTGTTATGGCCGATTCTACCGTTAAGACCGGGCGTTTCCCGGTAGAAATTTTGCCGCGCGAGCTTTGCAAGGCCTTTGGCTACGGCGTTGGGGTTTTAAAGCGTTCTGCCGCGTGTAAGGAGCCGGTAGTGCTTATGCACCGGCACCAAAATTCGCTTTGGTTTTCGGGCTACTGCCCCGATACCACCGTTGAGCTAACCTTAAAAACACCGCTGGGTGCCCCGCTGCTGTTGGCAAACGAAACCTATTTAGACGAAAGCGGCGCCGCACATTACCACCTGCCGCGCGCCTGGCGGCACGAATGCCGCGTGTTTGTTGAAAAACAGGGCGAGGGTTTTGGCAGCCTGCATTGTATTGAGGCCATCTCAACTAAAATTGATGTTCGCCGCCGGTTGCAGGTTAACGGCCTAAAAAACGCCACTTTGTACTTTTTGCCCGAAAACGGCTGCCCCGAAAACTCAAGCTTTTTGCTAAACTCCTACTACCCGCACTGTGTAGGGCAGGATTGCAAGCACAGCATTGTAGATACCTGTTACGGCAAAGCGCTGAAGTTAGAGGATGTTACCGGAACAGTGCTGTTTATGGATATGATTCACAACTAATTTGTTTTAACATTAAATTGGAGGACTGAAAATGATTGAAAGAAAAAACAAGCGGAGTGCACGTATTGGTATTTTTGCGGTGGCACACGGTGTTTACTGGGGGCAGTTCCCCGGCTTGGAGGAACGCATTTTAGGCTTTCACGCCGACGCCCAAAAGCTGATTGCTGCGAACGATGTTGAATTAATTGACTACGGTATGGTAGACAGCAGCGAAAAAGCTTACAAGGTTTTGCAAAAAATGCAGGGCGACGCGTTAGATGTTATTTTTTGCAACATGGTTACCTACGCAACCTCCTCGGTTTACGCGCCGATTATTCGGGATTTAAACGTACCAATGGTGCTGTTGGCGCTGCAGCCGTTAGAGGCCTTAGATTGCTCGAAGGCTAATACCTTTATGCAGCTGGAAAATGACGCGATCTGCGCCGTGCCGGAATTTGTTTGCGTAGCCAACCGGTTAGACCGCAAAATTCGCGATGTTATTATTGGTGTGTTGTACGACGACGAAAAGGTGCAGGCCGAAATTGCCGAGTGGTGCGATATTGCTAAGGTGCTGCACGATTTGAAAGGCGCCCGTATGGGATTAATGGGTCATGTTATGGAGGCGATGTACGATATGCACGCCGACCCCACCGCTATTTCGGCCGCTTTTGGAGTGCATGTTCCGTTGCTGGAAATTGAGGACGCCGTTGAGGCGTATAACAAGGTTACCGACGCTGAAATTGAAGCGAAGAAAGAGATTATTGTGCGGGAATTTGATATGCCGGAGCCCAAGAGTGACCCGGTTACCGTTAAGCTAACCGAAAAAGACCTGCACGAAGCTGCTAAAACGGCCGCCGCGTTAGACCGTTTAATTGAAAAATTTCACCTAACCGGCCTGGCTTATTATTACGAGGGGCAGCCCGGCAGTATTCAGCGCCATGTTGCCAGCTCCTTTATTGTTGGTAATTCTATTTTAAATGCACAGGGATTTCCCATGTGCGGGGAGTATGACATTAAAACCTGCATTGCCATGTTAATTATGGACCGCTTAGACATTGGCGGCAGCTTTGCCGAATTCCACCCGTTTGGTTTTAAGGAGGACTACATTTTTGTAGGCCACGACGGCCCTCACCACATGCGCATTGCCGAGGGCAAGCCGGTAGTTCGCAGCCTGTTAAAGTACCACGGAAAACCCGGCTGCGGTGCCTCGGTTGAATTTAAATTAAAAGAGGGACCCATTACCATGCTGGGCATTACGCAGGGCAAAAACGGGCAATTTAAGTTTATTATTGGCGAGGGCGAATCTAAAAAAGGCCCCATTCCGCCAACCGGTAATACCAACACCCGCGGCTATTTTGAGCCGAACACCCGCGCCTTTATTAAAAAATGGGTTATGGAGGGCCCCACTCACCATTACGCGCTGGGCATTGGCCACCACGCAACAACCTTGAAAAAAATTGCCGATATTTTAGGCATTGAGGCCGAAATTGTAAAAGGCGAATAAGCCGTTTCGCAATGCGGTTAAAGCATACTAACCGCAGAATATTTTTAAATTTTTAAGCCGCCGGATTGCAGCCATTGCTGCAGCCCGGCGGCTTTATAATTTTAGGCTGTTGCCCCGGTTTAATACGGAGCAGCACCTGTGTAGAATTACTTCTTAAATGAACGGCTTTGTTTTTAAAAAATGCGGTGCCCGTAAAAATAAAGGCCGCCTTGCTCAAAACTAACGGGTTCGTTACTTTGGGCCCCCTTATTTTGCAAAATTTTGTTTTCGCAGTAGCCAAACCCAAACAGAGCCGCCAGAGTGCAGCTAAGCAGCAGGGCGGTAACAGTAAAGGCCCTGCCAAACCAGTAAAGCTTTGTTTGGCGGTTGTGTTTATTTTTTTGTTTCATTTAATCTAACATTTGGCTAAGCAGCTCTGGCTCTAAATCCGGCTGCAGGGCGGTATTAAGGCAATTAGCTAAGAATTTAGAGGCACGGGCAATAATTAAATCAATCTCCCTTGGTGTAACAATCATTTTTCTGCCCTCCGGCTCGGCTACATCGTCCTTACCAATTAGGTCGTATATTAGGGTCGAAGCGTCTACCACCGTTGGCACCCCAACCGCAATAACAGGTACGCCCAGGGTTTTGCGGCTAAGCTCGTTGCGTGCGTTGCCAACCCCGGCGCCCGGCTCAATGCCAGAATCCGCAATTTGCACCGTACAGCCTAACCGTTCAATGCGGCGAGAGGCCAAAGCGTCTACCGCAATAACGGCCGTAGGTTTAATTTTTTGGGCAACGCTTTTAATAATTTCGGCAGTTTCAATGCCCGTTTGCCCCAAAACGCCGGGGGCTAATACCGCTACCGAGCGCGCTTTGCTTAGTCCGGCAGCCTTAGCCAGCTCCTTGCCTATGTGCCGGGTTGCAAAAATGTTGGCGGCGGTTTTGGGGCCTAAGGCGTCCGGCGTAATTTTAGTGTTGCCAAGCCCGGCAACTAAAACGGTGCCCCCAAACGGCAAAAAAGCTTTTAGCTCATCGGCTACCGTCTGCACCTGCCCCAAAGTTGGAACATCCCGCGAGAAGGGGGGAGTTTGCACCGTAATGTAGGTGCCAACCGGTTTGCCCAACGCCGCGGCGCCCTCGGCGGTTTTTACAACAATTTTATCTACAATAACGCCGTTTTTCTTGGTAACCGTACTTTCAACGCCACGCGGTTTTTCGGCGCAAAGCTCCTGCTGTTCAACGGCTAAGTCGGTTCTAATTTGCATTTTGCACCCCTTGCCTGCTTTTTACCGGTAAACAAATAGTTTTATCGGCCAAAAGCCTGATTTCTTTGTTAATGCTTATTATGCGCTGCTGATAAAAAAAAATACCAAAAAAATGCCCGGCCACCGCAAAACGGCAGCCGGACTCCCCAAAAAAGTAAATCTATTTAAAATGTAAGTTATTTGTGAATAATGCCAATGCCGTAAAAATAAATGGGCGACGAGTAGCCGTAAATTTTAATTTCGGCCTTAACCGTGCCAGACGGTGCCGTAACGGTAGAAAAACGGTAGGCTCTCATTGTGTCGGGAATAGTGCCGTAGGTTGGCTTTTTTTGTGGTAAAATATTGCCGTCTTTATCGTAAAAAACAATCAGTAAGGGCGAAATATCTTTTAAAACCGGCGTGGTAGGAACGGTAAATTTTGGCGCGCCGGGCTGGAAGTAAAAGTGTTGTAATTGTAACCGTTTTTGCGCAAATTATCAAGGTTGGCGCTGCCGCCAATAAATTTGTATTGGGTTTTGCCGTCAATTAAATCGGCCGCGCTGTAAAATTCGGTGTTTAAATAGCGGGTGCTGCCGTAATAGGTTTTGGCTTGAACCGCCGGGGCAGTGGCACCAATATTTTTTAAGCTCTTTTCGGTTTTGGTAAACAGCGCAAAAATTACTAGATACATTATATACTACCGTATAAAAACATAAAAGTCTAAATTTTTTAGGGTTTTGCACTAAAAATTTAAACCGCTTGTTTATGATTGCAGCAAAGTTTTGTTTTGCTTTTTTTAAGCTTTAACACCTTGCCGGGCTTTAGGTAGCCAAAAGCAACCAGCAGCAGTAAATAGCAAAGGCCAATTACACTTGTGCTTGCCGCAGTATAAGCCAAGTTGTTTTTTAAAAAAGGCGCACAGGTAAATTGGGCAACAAAGCCCGAAACGGCTGCAAAAATAAAAGGAACCACCGCTAAACGCAGGCTGTTTAAATGCGCCTTGGTTACTTTTTTAATGCGCACAAGGGCCAGCACGGTTGTAAAAATATTGCTAAAAAACATTACGCCTAAAAAGCCCAGCATACCCGCCCGCGGCACGGCTAACAGCACCAAAATAATGCGCAGTGCCGAATCTATAACGCAATTTCGCAGTAAGGCTTTTTGCTGGTCTAAGCCCTTTAAAATGCCGTCGGTTATTAAATCTAAATACATAAACGGAATTAAAGGGGCAAGAGCGCGCAGCAGCCAGCCAACCTCGCTGCTTTGGTAAATAAGCAGCCCAAGCTGCCCGCTGCAGCAAAAAAACACCGCTACCACCGGCAGGCAGGAAAGCATAGTAACCCCAAAAACCTTTTGTACCGCGCGCTGCACGGCCGGGGTGTCGCCTTTGGCAGCCGCCTCGGTAATTTCGGGCACCAATAGGGTAGAGACCGCCGAAAGCAGCGAGGCCGGAAACAGCAGCAGCGGCAGCGCCATACCTTTAACCGCACCAAACTGCGAAAGGGCGTTTTGCTTAGCGCCCGCGTAAGCGGCAAGGCACAGAGGCGTTATTACATTTTCTACTGTTCGCAGGGCTGTGTGCAAATAGCGGCCGGCCGAAATAGGAAAAGAAATTCTAAAAATTTCTCGCAGGGCGGCCCGATTTTTTAAAACGGGAGCTTGCTGCAGCAGTTTAGTCTTATCTTTTCGGTAACAAATTAAAATAAAAAGGGTAAAAACGGCTTCGGCCGCACAGTCGCCCAACATTACAACGGCTGCCAATTGCCCTAAATCGGCGCCCGAAAAATAGGCCATTAAAGCAATTGTAACCGCAATGCGAACCAGTTGCTCTAATATTTGGCCAAGGCTGCCGGGCAGGCTGCGGCGCCGCGCTGTAAAATAACCACGCACACAGGCTGAAGCCCCTAAAAACGGCAGGCTAATGGGTAAAATGCGAATGGCCGGTTCAGCTTGCGGCTGCGCCAACAGGTTTACGGCAATAAAGCCCCCAAACAGCCGCAGCAGCGCTGCGGTAGCCCCGGCGCACAAAAGTGAAAGCAACACCGCCGCCCTTACCGCCCGAAAGCCGCCGCGCGGGTCGCCGGCGGCCAGGCGCTCGGTTACAACGCGGGTTACGGCGGTACAAATGCCGGTGGAGGCAAAGGTTGAGGCCAAAATGTAAACAGAAAAAACAATTTGGTACAGGCCAATGCCCTCGGCCCCAATTTTACCGGTTAACCAAATGCGAAAAACAATGCCAATAGAGCGCAGCAGCAGGGCCGTTACTGTTAAGATCAGCGTGTTTTTAATAAATAAAACCTTTTTCATTCTTTCACCCCGCTATAACTAAGGTATGGTAGGCTTTGGGGTTTTAGAATTTTTACATAAAAATAATGCCGGGTGCATAGTTTTAAATTGCAGTATTGCAAAGTTAAGCTTATTTGCAAAAATTTCTAATTTATTTATTTACAAAGCCTTGCAATTGGGGCGCAAAAATTGTAAAATAATAATGTTATTTGCGTTTATTATTGGGGTGATTTATTGAACTTTGCAAAAATTTGCCGATTTTTGTTTGCGGCGGTTATAAGCCTGGGGCTTGCGCTTGGTGCCTGCGGGTGCCAAAGAGGTACTTCGGCTGTGGCAGGTACAAGTACCAATTTTGCCGCAAGCACGCAAAGCACCGCCAGCCTTACCGTAGCAGCTGAATCCGAACAATCGGCACTGATAAGCTCTGCCGGCTCTAACGCCCCGGTACATAGCAGCGTCCCCGGCACGGCAAGCCGCACAGGTTCTGCCTTTGCAAGCAGCAAGGTTTCTTCTAAAAGCACTTCCTCCAAAGCTGTTAGCTCAAATTTGCCGGTGCAAAGCAGCCGCTATTTAAAGGGTGTTTGGCTTTCGTGTTACGATATTGCCGGTTTGGGCGTTAAGGGCATGAATGCCTCGGCGTTTAAGCAAAAAGCCACCGCGGTTATGAAAACCGTTCGCAGCGCCGGCTATAATACCGTTTTTTGCCATGTTCGCGCATTTGGCGATGCTTATTACCCCTCTAAATACTTCCCCTTTACCGCAGCGTTTACCGGCGTGGCCGGGCAATCTCCGGGGTACGACCCCTTAGCCATTTTATTGCAGGCGGCCAAAGCAAACGGCCTTGCCTTTCACGCTTGGATCAACCCCTACCGGGTGCGGCTAAACAAAAATTCACCGAAGCTGAGCAAAAATGACCCGGCAAAAAAATGGTTAGATGACGGCAGTGAAAACGCCTGCTACGCCGGAAACGGCATTTACTACAACCCCGGCAGCGCGGCGGTTCGGCAGCTGGTTTTAAACGGGGTGGAGGAAATTTTAAAAAATTACAAGGTAGACGGTATTCATTTTGACGATTATTTTTACCCTACCACCGGCGCTGAATTTGACCAAAAAACCTACGCTGCCAGCGGCAAAAAAACAACGCTGGAAAACTGGCGCCGCAACAATGTTAACATTTTAATTAGCAGCACCTGGCGCCTTTGCAAAAAGTACGGGGTAAAATTTGGCGTTAGCCCCTCGGGCCATTTGCCAAACGGATATAACGATAAAAACTACACCCAACAGTATGCCGATTTAAAACTGTGGCTTACCGCCGCAGGATATGTAGATTACTTAGCCCCGCAGCTGTACTGGGGTTACAGTAACCCCACCAAGGCAGTGCAATACGCCGAATTATTAAAAGGCTGGTGCAGCTTAAAGCGGGCTCCCGGTGTTCAGCTTTACATTGGCCTTGCGGGGTACAAAATTGGCAGTACAAGCGCTGCTGATAAAGCCGATTATTGCTCCGGCAATTTGCTGGCGCGCCAAACAAAGGACGCCGCCGCAGCCGGGTGCAGCGGGGTTATTAATTTTTCGTACGGCGACTTAGTGAAAGCCGACGCTGCGCACCAAAGCGAAAACAAAGCGCTGAAATTGGCGCTGGAACAACTAAAATAAGCAGGATTTTTTGAGGTGGAACCGTTGAGGGAAGAACAAAACAATTTTAATAATGAGCAAGAGCAGACCCAGCAGTTTATTGACGATTTTATAAACGGGTTAGACGAGAAGGAGAAGGCCTTAAAAAAACGCCGCCGCAGGCCAAAGCGTTTTCCGGTTTGGCCGGGAGTACTGCTGTTGGCAGCGCTGCTGGTAATGGGCGGCAGCATTTTGTACCATTATGGCATTCTGCAAGGCTGGGGGCGGCAGCTTTCAGCCTTGGTTACCAAAAATAAAACCGTTGTTTCGCAGTCGGTGCCAGAGCAGGAGTGGGTAACCGATGAAAGCGAAAACCAAAGCGCTGAAAGTTCCGGCAGCGGCACCGAAACTGCTGCCAACGCCGAAGCGCCCGCCCAGCAAAGCAGCAGTGCCGCCGGGCAGCAAACCACCGCCCCGCAAAAAATTTTTGCGGCCGGGTTAACCGCGGGGGTAGAGTATAACGCTGAAAACCCGCAGGCAGAGCTTTCGGCTGCAGTTAACAGCGCAGCCGAAAAAGGGCTTACAACCCTGTTCCTTTCCCTTAACAAAAGCGGCGGATTACTGACCGACACCGAAACCGGCGCCGCCGCCTTTCACGAAATCTTAGCCCTTGCAAAATCTAAGCAGATTAGCATTTTTGCTACGGTAGATGTAAGCCAATTAAACCCCGAGCTTGTAACGCAAAGCGCCTTGAGCAGCACCTGCCAAAAGGTGGGGGCGCTGGCCAAAACGGCCGACCTTTCCGGCTTAATGCTAACCGGGTACGCCCGCAACAAAAAAGGGACCGATTACGCCGAGTACCTTAAAACCGGCAATTTAAACGGCTACACCGCTTACAGCCAGGGTGTGCTGAGCAACGCGGTGCAGGCCGCTTGCAAAGCGGTTCGCGAGGCCAACCCGGCGCTGTATTTGGGGTTAATTTGTAACGATGTTTACGCCACATCTGACCTATTACAAAACGGCATGGCGGTAAAGGCACAAAATCAGCTGCTGCGGGACGAAAATGCCGATGTGCTGGCATGGGCCAAGCAAGGCTATTTTGATACCGTTTTTGTGCGGGCTGATACCACTATTGACGCAAAAGATATACCGTTTGAAACGGTTGCAAAATGGTGGAGCGAGCAGCTGCCAACCAGTTGCAATATTGGGTACATACTCTCCGGCACGGCGGCCGTAAAGCAGCAAGGCGCCTGGAAAAACCCCGACCAATTGGCGCGCCAGCTAAAATGCTTAAATAGCTTAAACCGCTATGTATTTTGTGTAGACAGCCTAAAGGCCTTGGAAACAAAGGATTCCGAAGCAGCTGCCGCCACCTTAGATTACATTGCCGGCGATTACGGAAACGATTACATTTTAACCAACCTAAGCTTTACCGCGCCGGCCAAACGCAGCTTTACCGTTTTTGAGGATAAAATTACCTTCAACGGCGCCAGCGACCCGAAATTTAAGCTAACCCTAAACGGCAAAGAGGTTGAGCGCAACGAGTACGGCTATTTTGTTTTTGAGAAAAAATTAAACCGCGGCAACAATACCTTTGCCTTTACGCACAAGGGCAGCACCGAAACCTTTCAAATTAACTACCGCTATGTGGTTATTAAAGAGGTTGCGCCAAGCTCCGCCTTAAAGTTAGACGGCGGCTCTACCTTGGTGGTTAAAGCGCTGGCTCGCAGCGGCAGTAAGGTTACGGCCACGCTTAACGGCTCAACCGTTCAGCTTAGCGCCGGCGCCGAGGAAACGCAGGGTTCGGAATTTATTTACTACACCGGCAGCTTTGCCCTGCCGGACGGCTACGCGAAGGATACCTCTTTAGGTAAGGTTACCTTTAAGGGCACGCATAACGGCGTAACCGAATCGGCCACCGGCGGTAAAATTACCGTTCGTAAAACAACGCTGCCCAGCAGTATTCGTGATAGCGATACCGGCGTAACCCCCTCGGGCGGCGGCTACATTAATGTTGGCAGCGGCTATGTGGCCGAGGTTACAAAATACCAGGCCGAAACCTTTAGCGGCAAAACGGTAGACGATTATTCCCAGCCGTTTAACAACTATTTTCCTAAAGGTACCATTGACTACTGCAGCCCCAAAACGGTTTACGACCCCGAATCCGGCGGAACCTACTACAAGCTGCGCTGCGGCCGGCGTGTTTACGCCAAAAGTAAAAGCGGCGCCAATGTTAAGGCTTACGCCAAAACGCTGCCGGGCAAAAATAATGTTTCGGTAAAATCGTTTGCAAGATCCGGTCACCGCTCGGTGCTAACGCTGGATGTTGATTGGAAAGCACCCTTTTTGCTGGACGTTTTACCGCAAAAGTACAATTTAAAAAATATAAATAAGCGGGGCCGGGTTTCCAGTGTTACTTTTAATTACATTGATATTACCCTTTGCTACGCCGCCGGCGTTAAAAACAGCGAAAAAATTAATTTAGCCAATAATCCGCTGTTCAGCAGGGTTCAGGTTATTCAAAATTCGGGCGACTGCACGCTGCGGTTTTACTTAAAGCGAACCGGGGCATTTTACGGCTGGACGGCCGATTACAATAGCGCGGGCGATTTGGTATTTACCTTTTTAAACCCCGTGCACGCCAAGGCCGCAGCCAATAAATACGGCGGCACCCTAAACGGCATTAAAATTACGGTAGATGCCGGGCACGGCGGCAGCGACGGCGGGGCTTCCGGCTCGAACAAGAATTTTAACGAGGCCGAACGCAGCTTATTGCTTGCCAAAAAGGTAGAGGCCAAGTTAAAATCAATTGGCGCAACGGTTACCATGACGCGTACCAGCAACACCGGTATGTCGCAGGATGACCGTGTGCTGCGCGTGCGCAACGCCATGCCAGATTTAGCGGTTTCGGTACACCGCAACGCCGCAACCAGCGCCTCGGCAAACGGCTATTATTCTTTTTACTTTAACCCCTACACGGTAAACCCGGCCAGAAAAATTACCGCCCAAATGCAAAAAACCGGCGTTTACAAAAGCTACAATACCGACTGGCACTATTTTTACCTTTCCCGCATTTCTACCTGCCCGGTTGTGCTTACCGAAAACGGATTTATGAGCAACAGCTACGATTACAGCGCCATGCTGGACGACGCCAAGCAGGAAAAATGTGCCGACGCCATTGTAAAAGGCATTGTAGACCACTTTTTAAACCAGTAGAATTGAACTTTTAAACGGTGTTACACACCGCTGCAGGCTTTGCGGCGGTGTGTTTTTTTAAAAGTTTACCGAAATTTCACAGGTTTTTCGGGTATGGAATATTGACGGCACCGCGGTTTTCGTATATAATATTTTGATATAGGCCGCTGTTTTGGCCTGAAAATATAAAGGATTTGATTTTTTTGAAGCAAGAGGATTTTAACAATTTAACCGAAAGCACCCTGCAGCTGCCGGTTGTGGCCCTAAGGGGGCTAACCGTTATGCCGGGGGAAACGGTTCATTTTGATATTGGCCGCCCAAAATCTTACGAGGCGGTTCGCTTGGCTATGCGCCAAAATCGGCGATTTTTTATTGTAGCGCAAAAAGACCCGGAGGATGAAGACCCTGAGCAAAACGATTTATACGAAACCGGCGTGGTTGCCGAAATTAGCCGCATGGCCCGTTTGCCGGAAAAAAACTGCCACCTTTTGGTGCTGGGGCTGCAGCGTGCCCGGCTGTTAAAGCTTACCGATAACGGGGTGTATTTATCGGCCGAGGTGCAGCCGCTGCAGGACGATTTTACCGATTTTGACCCCAGCTACGCCGACGCCCTTTGCAGCGTTATTTGCAGCGATTTAGAGCGCCTGACCCGCTTTTACCCCAAGCTTTCCGGCGCTTTGCCGGAGCAAAAGCTGCGGGAAGACCCCGCCGCTTTAAGCGATGCGGTTGTTGGTCTGCTGCCGCTTGATTTTGCCGACAAACAGCAGGTTTTAGCAGAGGGAAAGCCGCAGCTGCGGTTAGAGCTGGTACGGGATCTTTTAGAAAAGCAGTACCAAATTTGCCTGCTGGAAAATAAAATAGGGGAGCGCACCCGCGCGTTTATTGATGAGGAGCAGCGGCAGTATTATTTGCGCGAGCAAATTCGTGCCATTAATTCGGAGCTGTACGGCGAAGGCAACGACCCGGACGACGAAATTCAACAATACTACCAAAAAATTGAGCAGCTTGGCGCCCCAAAGGAAGCAGCCGAGCTTTTAAAGGCCGAGGTTAAAAAGCTTAGCGCCATGCCGGCCGGTGCGCAAGAGGCCGCCGTGGTACGCAATTACTTAGATACCTGCCTTTCGCTGCCGTTTGGCCTTAGCAGCAAGCTAAACACCAACATTAAAGCAGCCGCCGCTAAGTTAGATAAGGAGCATTACGGGCTAAAATTGGTAAAAGAGCAGATTTTAGAAACCCTTGCCGTTTTAACCCTAAACCCCGATTCGAAAGGCCACATTATTTGTCTTTCGGGTCCGCCCGGCGTTGGTAAAACTTCTATTGCCAAATCGCTGGCCGAGTGCATGGGTCGCAGGTTTGAGCGCATTTCCTTAGGCGGCATTGCCGATGAATCCGAAATTCGCGGTCACCGCAAAACCTACCTGGGCTCTATGCCCGGCAAGCTGATCAAAGCCATGATCCACGCAAAATCAATGAACCCGCTTATTTTGCTGGATGAAATTGATAAGCTGGGGAGGGATTATAAAGGCGACCCGGCCGCCGCGCTGCTGGAGGCGCTGGACCCGGAGCAAAACAGCACCTTTACCGACCATTACATTGATTTTCCGTTTGATTTAAGCGGCGTTATGTTTATTACTACGGCCAACAACATTAGCACGGTGCCAACCCCGTTGTTAGACCGTATGGATGTTATTGAACTTCCCGGCTACACTAGGGAGGATAAATGCACCATTGCCAGCGGATATTTATACAAAAAACAGCTGGCCCGCCACGGGCTTAGCACCAAACAGCTTAGCATTAACAAAAAGGTTTTTGCCTGCATTGCCGATTACTACACGCGCGAGGCCGGCGTTCGCTCTATGGAGCGCTGCATTGCAAAAATCTGCCGTAAGGCGGCGCGGCGCGTTGCCGAGGGCGAGCGTGAAAAGCTAACCGTTACCCCGGCCAATTTGGCCGATTATTTAGGTCCCCGCAAATTTACCGGCGACGAGCTGTTAAAAAAAGATACGGTTGGCACGGTAAACGGCCTGGCCTGGACCAGCGTTGGCGGCACTTTAATGCAGCTGGAGGCCGCGGCGGTTCCCGGTTCCGGCAAAATTGAATTAACCGGTTCTTTAGGCAATGTAATGAAAGAATCTGCTACTACGGCCGTCTCCTTTGTGCGGGCCAATGCCGAGCTGTTTAAAATTAACCCCGATTTTTACAAAAACACCGATATTCACATTCACGCAACCGAGTCGGCCGTACCGAAAGACGGGCCCTCGGCCGGCGTTACCATGGTAACCGCGGTGGTTTCGGCCCTTTCGGGTGTTCCGGTCAACCGCCTTGTTGGTATGACGGGCGAAATTACCCTTTTAGGCCGGGTGCTGCCAATTGGCGGATTAAAAGAAAAGGCCATGGCCGCTTACCGCGCCGGTATTCAAACCGTGTTTATTCCCGAGCAAAACTTGCCGGATTTAGAAGAAGTTGACCCCATTGTACGCAGCCATGTTGCCTTTGTGCCGGTTAGCCGGGTAGAGCAGGTGTTAGACGGCGCACTGGTAAAGCAAAAACCGGCGCCCGTAAAAGGGCAGGGCACTAAAAGCGCAAAGCCAAAACCGGTGTTAAGGCCAGCCGGCCAAACGGTGGCGCCATGAATTATCATCAAGTAGAATTTGAGGCCGCCTTTGGCACCGCCGGGCAGATTTTTGAAAGCACCGTGCCTGAGGTATGCTTTGCCGGCCGTTCGAATGTAGGTAAATCCAGCCTAATCAACAAAATTTTAAACCGCAAGGCCTTTGCCCGCACCAGCCAAAAGCCGGGCAAAACAATTACGGTTAACTTTTACAAGCTGCCGGGGCTGCGGTTGGTAGACCTGCCGGGCTACGGCTACGCCAAGATCTCCGGCGCCGAAAAACAGCGCTTTGCCGAATTAATGGAAGGCTTTTTTGCCCAAAACCGAAAAATTGCCACTGTTTTTTCGCTCATTGATATGCGCCACGCCCCCACGGCCGACGATTTAAACATGCTGCACTTTTTGCTGCAGGCGGGGTACCCGTTTCATGTTGTGCTAACCAAGTGCGATAAACTAAAAAAAACCGAGCGGGAGCGGCAGCGCGCCGCCCTGCGGGACTTTTTAAGCTTTTTGCCCAGTGAGGTAAAGGTTATTGAATTCTCGGCCGTAACGGGCGAGGGCTGTGAGCAAATTAAAGAAATTATTGAAGGGATTGAAGACATTGCAGCGGCAGGGAATGAACATTGAACCAAACGGGCATTTAAGCTTTGGCGGGGCCGATCTGCCCGCCTTGGCAGCCGAATATAAAACTCCGCTTTATGTTTTTAGCGAGGATGTTTTTCGCTCGGCCTGCCGGGCCTTTAACCGTTCAATTAAGCAGTTTTACGGCGGGCACGGTCTGGTGCTGTACGCCAGCAAGGCCTTTGCTTGTAAAGCGATTTACAAAGTAATTGCCGAGGAGGGGTTGGGGGCCGATGTTGTTTCGGGCGGCGAAATTTACACCGCTTTGCAAGCCGGCTTTTTGCCCGAAAAGCTTTATTTTCACGGCAATAATAAATCGGCCGGGGAAATTGATTTTGCCGTGAAAAGCAGCGTTGGCTGCATTGTTATAGATGACGAGGCCGAAATTGCCATGATCTCGGCCGCCGCCGCAAAATACCACACCCGGCAGCGCGTTTTTTTGCGGGTAAAGCCTGGCATAGACGCCCACACCCACAACTTTATTAAGACCGGGCAAGTAGATTCTAAATTTGGGTTTTTAAAGGGCAGCGAGTTAACTGCCGCGGTAAAGGTCGTTTTAAATGCCGAGAATTTGATTTATGCCGGGCTGCACTGCCACATTGGATCCCAGATTTTTGATACCGAACCGTTTTGCGCCGCGGCCGAGGTAATGGTCGATGTAATGGCCCGCTTAAAAAGCGAGCTTGGCTGCGAGACCGAGTGTTTAGACCTTGGCGGTGGGTTTGGTATTCGCTACACCAAAGAAGACGACCCACTAGCCTACGAAGCGTTTATGGAAATGGTTTCTACCAGGCTAAAAGCCGCGTGCAACCGGCTAAAGGTTGCTTTGCCGTTTGTTTTAATTGAGCCGGGGCGCAGCATTGTCGGCCCGGCCGGCCTAACACTTTACACGGTAGGGCACATTAAAAACATTCCAAATATTCGCACCTATGTTGCGGTTGACGGCGGAATGACCGACAACCCCCGCTACGCCCTTTACGGCGCAAAGTACGAGGTTGAAATTGCCAACAAAGCCAACCGCCCCAAGGATTTTTGCGCTACCATTGCCGGTAAATGCTGCGAAAGCGGCGATTTAATTGGTGAGGGCATTGCCATGCAGCGGCCGCAGCGGGGCGATATTTTAGCGGTGCTGTCAACCGGCGCTTACAATTACTCAATGGCCAGCAATTACAACCGTATTCCACGCCCGGCAGCCGTTTTGGTTAAAGACGGAAAAGCGCGTGTAATTGTGGCGCGCGAAAGCTACGAAGATTTAATTAAAAATGATTTAGATTAAGCTTAAAACAATAATTCATTTTGCAACATAAAAACAGCAAGGCTGCAGCTTGGCGGTCTTGCTGTTTTTGCGGTTATTGTGGGAAGGGGTGTTTGGTTTTTAATAATGCACTGAATTTTTAATTTTGTTGGTTTAATATTTAATGTGCTTTAAAGTTTTTTCGGCAACCTCATTAATATTAACGTTGCCAACCTTAAAAATGGTGGTTTGCAGTGTGTTGTGTGTGGGTTGCTGCCAATATTCCGGAATAGCGTTTATACCTTGTGCCAATCCAACAACCGAGCCAACTGTGGCGCCGTTGCAATCGGTGTCGTACCCAACCTGCACGGCAAGGCAAATTGACTTTGCATAATCGCCTCGCCCGCACAGCAACGCTGCCGCCACGATCATGGCGTTTGGAATGGTGTGGCAGGCAAAGCCCTCATACTGTTTATAATCTTTGTTGATTTTTGCAAAAATATCCATGTAATCTAACCCGGCACGGTAATCGGCTAACACCTTTTCCAGTTCCTTGTAAAGGCGGCTGGTAGCCGGAATTTGCGCCATGCCGGCCAACACAATTTGCTCCATATTGTTGGTAACGGCAGCCGCCGCCAGCATGGCCGCAACAAACATTTCACCGTAAATGCCGTTTTTGGTGTGCGAAATACAGGCGTCTCGGTAAGCCATTTCGGCAGCCAGTTCAGGGTTGCCAGGGTTAATGTAGCCAAAATAATCGCCCCTAATTTGCGCCCCGATCCATTCACGGTAAGGGTTTTTGTGGCTGGCCGAATCGGGCGGCAGGTAGCCCTTAATAAAATTGCAGTAGGCAACGCGCTCAGCAGTGCAATAGGCGTTTTTGTTTTGGTTTTCCAGCCAAATGTTTGCAACATCCAGCGGAGTAAAATCGCGCCCGTGCTCTTCAATTAAAATTTGTGCCAAAACTGTGTAATTGGTGTCGTCGTCAGACGGAATACTCTCAATAATATCGGCGTAATAAGCTTGTTTGGTGGGAAAGTTGTATTTTTCCTCGCGCTCTTTGGTAAAGTCGGTAGAAAGCAGATAACGGTGCATGGGAAAATTGTTGGTTTCTTTTAAAAAGTCAATAAAGGTCTGTGTTTTAACGCCTTCAGCTTTTTTGCCTAAAAAGCATCCGCAAATACGCCCTACCCAAGCGCCTTTAATTTTTTGCGGTAGCTCGGTTTTGTTGTATACAGTCGGCAGGGGGTAGGGTCTCCTCAGCGCTTTAATCTCGTTTAAATCGTTAGGCTCTGTAAAACTAAAATTGCTGCGTTGTTTGGTATTTAAAATAATATGAAACAAAATGTCGGCCAGTTGTTCTTTTTCTCCACTTGTGGGCAACATAGAAACTGCTTTAAAAACATCACGGTAGGTTTCAATATCAAGCCCTTCTTCAACGCATTGTTCAAACTCACGGCTTAAACCGCCGTTGCTTGTGTAAAAATCCCAAATTTGCATTTTGTTGTATTGCGGAACAATTTGCGTATTTCCGGCAATTTCGTTTACCTCCCGGGCGTCCCTGTCTAACACTAAAGAGTCTAACGAAACATCAAATTGTTTACAAATTTTAATTAGCTTTTCAATATCCGGAGTAGACTCACCTGTCTCCCATTTTTGTACCGACTGACGTGATACCCCAAACAAATTTGCAAATTGCTCCTGCGACATATTTGCCCTACTCCGTAGTTGGTAAATAGATTGATTTAACATTTTAGAACCCCATTTTTTCCAAATTTTAAATTTTGTGTGCATGCCTGTTTGCTTTGCAACATTACCGCCGAGTTATTTTGAAAAAAACAGCCCCGATTTAGTTCTGAATTTTCCTTGAACAGCACATAGCAGCGAGTTATAATTAAAAACAGAACAGGCAGTACAGCTCTTTGCAGTAATTATAGCATTTAAACTTTTAAAAAACAAGTAACAGCCAATTGCTATTTTGACAACTGTCAGTTGCAGGAGTTTTAAGCAATAATTCAATTTAAAATATCCATGTCGCACATCTTTTTCTTAAGGAGGATAGAATATTTATGTTTTTTTAACAGGATTTTCTGTCTTTACAGAGGCTGATTTAAATATTATAATTTATTCAGTAGGTTGTATAAATCAATAAAAATACATGAATTTTGGGGGATTTTTATGAAAAAACTTGTTTCAATTTTTCTTTCTGCCGTGATAATTTGCGGCTTGTTATTAATTTCCGCTTGTGACAGAACTGAAGATGTCAGGAAATCTGACGGTAAAATCAGCGTTGTAACAACGATTTTTCCTTACTATGATTTTGTAAGACAGCTTGCAGGCGATAAAGTTGATATTCGCCTGTTGCTTTCTCC